>ODAI011339221.1_pt1 | contig 32243 bp, 31 predicted proteins | sample 1539321 | NCBI WGS metagenome assembly ODAI01 (sample SAMN02144231, study PRJEB22623) | gut metagenome | biome: sheep rumen | host: Ovis aries | place: New Zealand
ACAAAAGTCCTATGACTTTTGCAAGTTTTGCAACAAAAAGCATAGAATTTTACTCCGGCTTTGCATAATTTGCCGCAATCTGCTCCGCCACCCGCAGCCCGTCCATCGCCGCGGAAGTGATACCGCCCGCATAACCAGCGCCCTCCCCGCAGGGATAAAGTCCCCGCACCGCAGACTGCAGGGTCTCGTCTCTGGTGATCCGAAGCGGCGAGGAAGTCCTGCTCTCCACGCCGGAAAGAATGGTATCCCTCCGGTCAAAGCCCCTTATTTTTCTGCCGAACTGCTCCATGCCCTGCACGAATGCCTTATTGCATTCCGCCGGAAGGATCCGGCTCACATCCGCCCAGGCGCTCTGTCCCTTGTGTTCCGGAAAAACGCTACATTCTGTATTATCCTCTGAAAACATACCCGTGTCAATATCCACCGATTTCCCTGAACATTGGCACAATTCTTTCTGCGTCACTTTTTGCTCCACACAGGCGCGGAAAACGCCGTAGCGCTGCATGGGAATCCTGCCTCCCGCCAGCTCATAGGCTTTCCGCTCCAAGCCACGTTGGAATTCCACCCCCGCCAAAGGGTGATCCGAACCGAAATCCTCCGGCGTTACCGACACAATGATGGCAGAATTGGCATTCCTGCCGTTTCGACCGCTGTAGCTCATGCCGTTTACCGCCACACGTTCTGCTTCCGAAGACGCATTCACCACATATCCGCCGGGACACATGCAGAAAGAATAGACTCCGCGGCCATTGTCCGCCTGGGCAGTCACCTTATAGGGCGCCGCTCCCAAACCGGAAGTTTCATCTCCATACTGATCCGCATTGATCATGCTCTGCAAATGTTCCACCCGCAGTCCCACTGCGAAAGCCTTCGCCTCCATGGGAATCTGTTTCTCATAGAGCATCTGAAAGGTATCTCTGGCGCTATGCCCTACCGCCAGCACCACCTGCTCACAGGGCAGCTTCTCCTGTCCATTAACGATCACACCGCAGACCCTTCCATCCTGTACCTGCAGCTCTGTCACCTGACTCTGAAAGCGCACTTCGCCGCCCCGCTGCAGAATCTCCTCCCGTATATTCTTTACCACTTTGCACAACACATCGGTTCCGATATGGGGTTTCGCTTCATACAAAATTTCTTCCCCCGCGCCGCACTCCACAAACGCCTGCAGCACCGCCTGATTTCTGCCATATTTGTCCTTCACCAGGGTATTTAATTTGCCGTCAGAGAATGTGCCTGCACCGCCCTCGCCGAACTGCACATTGGATGCCGTATCCAGAACACCGGTCTCCCAGAACCTCTCCACATCCGCCTGCCGTTCTTCCACGCACTTACCGCGTTCCAGGATCAGCGGGCGATACCCCTGCTTTGCCAGGAAATACCCGCAGAACAGCCCTGCCGGCCCCATACCCACGATCACGATCGGATGCTTCAATGCTTCTTCTCCGCTTTTCGGGAAATGATATTCTGTCGGTTCCGTCACGGAAAGTTGCATACCGCCGCTGCTTCTTGGCACTTTCTTCGTATCTGTCTCAAATTCCACCGAATAAATAAAACAGATCTCCGGCTTCTTTCTGGCATCGACAGACTCCCTGCGTATGATTAAATTTCGAATCTCCTGTTCCGGAATGCGAAGTGATTTCGCTATTTTGCCCCAAAGCAGTTTTTTCAATCCTTCCGTTCCATGCTGCTTCGCCGTAAGCACTGCATCTTTCTGCAGTTTCATCTGATCTATCCTGAAATACATTTCTACTCCTTTGTATCCTCTCCAACATCCTCTCCAACATCCTCTGCAATTCCTACAACCCGGTCCACCGGCACCGAGAATGCGATCCCCTGCCCCGCGGTCTCCAATCCCACCGCCTTGTTGAGCGCCAAGAGCACCTTATCCTTGATCTCTTTCTTGACCAGGATCATCACGATTTCTTTGTCCGGCTGCACCACGATCTGAAAGCGCTTCTCCGCCTCTTTATTGGCGGTGCCGCGGCCGTGGATCAGGGTACCTCCTCTGGCCCCCACGGATTTCGCCGCTTCCATGACCACCTGCGAAAATCCGGCATTTACCACGCAGAATATCATCTGATAATTTGCATTTTTCATACGTTCTCCTCCCCAAACATACCGGATATGCCCGTTTCATTGCTCAAAAATCCAAAGGCCGCCGCCCCCATGATACTGGTAAAGGGGATAGAGAAAGCTACACCCTTTCCGCCTTTCACCGAAGCAAATTTCTCCTCCAACGCCTGCTCGATGGTATCCAGCTTATCTTCTCTGACCGCGCTGAAGATCACCGCCCGGTCATTGTTCGCCAGCCCCAGATATTCCAGCGTCTTTTCCTCCGCCGTTCCCTTGGCCCAGACCACCATCTGCATATTGATGTCAAAAGATTGCAGCAGATCCGCATAAAAATCCGCCTTTTTCTTGTCCACCACCGTGATCAGCAATTCCAGTCGGATGGGGGCTATATTCTTGTTCTGTCTGGCATTCACTGCCCTGCTTCCAATCGTGATCGCCATCAATCAAACTCCTCCCACTCAAAATAGATAACCTGTGCATCCTCCGCAGAGAAAATATGCCGCATGGCCGCCTTTTCTCTGGCCTGCTTTGCCACCACCGCACGGAACCCCAGCATCTGGATCGCAATCAGCGGCGTCATGGCAACCATGGCTACGATCCCGAACGCCGATTCCAACACTGCGCTTTCACCCCGAAGTGCCACACAGACCCCGATCACCATAGGCAATACAAAACTGGAAGTCAGCGGTCCGCTGGCCACGCCACCGGAATCAAACGCAATGGCCGTATACAGTCCCGGCACAAAAAAGGACAACCCTAACGAGATACAATATCCCGGGATCAGATAATATAAAACGGAAAAATCCAACAGAACTCTTAGCACCGAAAGCCCCACAGACAGTCCCACACCGATGGACAGCGCGACCAACATCTGCCGCTTGCTGACATTGCCATCCGTCACATCCTCCACCTGATGGTTCAACACATGGATCGCCGGCTCCGCCAGCACCGTGACCATCCCCAGCACAAAAGAAAACAGAACTGCAGCCAGCTTACTGTTCCGGGCCAGATCCTGCCCGATCCGATACCCCACAGGCATATAGCCCACCGCAACCGCCGTCAGGAAGATCACAAGCCCTACCAGTGTATAGGCAATTCCGATAAAAATCTGGATCAGGCGCTTCGGACTCAGTTTTAATAGTGTAAACTGCAGCACCAGGAAAAAGAACACGATCAATAACAGCGCCACGAACACTTCCCGAAAAGTGTCCGCCACAGTAGGCAGGAAATGTGCGCCCAAATGAGCCTCCACCGAATAGTCCGGTATGGCGTATGTAAAGGTTCCCTTCGAACAAATGGACAAGATCAGCATTGCTAACACCGGTCCGATCGAACAGAGCGCCACCAAGCCGAAGCTGTTCTCCTGTACCTTTTTGCCTCCGATGGATCTGGCGATTCCGACGCCCATCGCCATCAGAAAAGGCACAGTGATCGGTCCCGTGGTCACCCCGCCAGAATCGAAGGAAAGGGGCAGAAAAATCCCCTTCCCCGCCGAAAATAACAGCGCCACAAAGGCAAAGATCACCATGTAAAAAAACAAAAGCAAAGAAGCCTGCTCCTTTTGAAACACAATCTTCATCACACCCAACAGGAGAAATCCTCCCACTCCTATGCCAATCGTAGGGATCAGCACACCGGAATCGATCACACCGCTGACCTGACTGGCCAGCACCGACAGATCCGGTTCCGCGATGGTGATAAATAATCCCATCAAAAACGCCACCGGCAGCAAGATAAACAGCCGACTGGATTTGGTCAGACCGGTTCCGATATGTTCCCCCATGGGCGTCATGGAAAGATCCGCCCCCAGATTAAACATAGCGATCCCAAGGATCAAAAATACGGTCGATAACACAAAAACCTTCAGTTCATGCCCGGTCAGCGTGACAAGCGGCGTCACATATAAAAACAGCACCAGCGCTGCAACCGGCATCACGGAAGCGAAGGACTCTTTTATTTTATCCAAAAGTACAGTGCGCAGTCTTTTTCGTTTCTGATTCAACAGCCTTCCCCTTTCTATCTTTATCTTCTGATCGATGCTGATGTCTCATTCCTCATCGCACGATTGCAAATACCACATCCGCAATATACACGCCCAACATGACTGCACCTTCCAGCCGTTTGATCGCCCGATCCGAAACGGAAAACAGCCAGGCCAGTATGCTCACAACGATCAAGATGCCCAGATCATACACAGATGCCAGATTGACAGCCACCGGATGGATCGTCGCCGAGATCCCCAAAATAAACATCAGATTAAAAATATTGGAACCCACCACATTGCCTACAGCCAGCCCGGTCTCCCCTTTTCGGGCAGCCACAATGGAGGTGACGAGCTCCGGCAGAGAAGTTCCTACCGCCACAATGGTCAGACCGATCAATGTTTCCGTCATTCCTGCAGCCCTTGCAATCTCCTTTGCACTATAGACAACCGCCTGTCCGCCGCCGACGATCAGCGCCAATCCAATAAGGATCAACAGCAGACACGCTCCAACCGTCCGCGTTGTCGTCTCATCCTCCGGCTCCGGGTGTTTTTTCGCATCCACTATAAGATAAATAATATAGGAAATGAAAAAGATAAGCAAGACTATTCCCAAGATTCTGTTTACAAGTCCTGCATTCTCCTCCATGCCCAGATTCAGGAATCGCCCGGAAACAATGCATGCTCCGCTGGTGCCAAACAGCACCAGAACAGTGGCCAGAAGAGAGACCGGAAAGTCTCTCTTCAAAATCTTATCATCCACCGGAACCGGATGAATCATCGCGCATACCCCCAGCACGCAGAGCAGATTGAATATATTGGATCCCACCACATTGCTGAGTGCGATCTCATTGGATCCCTGCAGCGCCGCAGACGTACTGACCGCCAGCTCCGGTGCGCTGGTGCCCAGAGCCACGATCGTCAACCCGATGATCAGCCCCGGCACTTTAAAGTTTTTGGCGAGCGCCGCACTGCCCTCCACAAAGAGATCCGCCCCCTTGATCAACGCCACAAAACCTGCCACTAAAATCAAAATGAATAGAAAAAACATATTTGCCTCCTGTAAAGTATTTTACTTTGTGCCCTCTGTATTTTGGTCTGTGTCGCCTTTTTCCGCAGCCTGATCCTCCGCATCATCCCCCGGTCGGTTCTCCACCCACCACGCAAAGATACCGCCGGCAATACAAGCCGCCACGCAGAAAATGACTGTCACATTTGCAACCATCTGATTCATTTTAACCTTTCCCCCTGTCTCAATCTGTCAATTTGTAGCCATACTTGATTTTTCTGTATATTTTCCAAATGATCATTCCCGGGATTCCGATCACCATCGCAATGGTGGAACCGCCGCCCACAACCGCCATAAATACTAACATTATCATTGCCACTACCTGATTCATCTATAAAATCCTCCTGATTATTCTTGAATTTTTTCCACCTGAGCAACCCAACCAACCGCACAGGTGGAATTTTTTTCGTACGCAAAGAAACCCGGGTATTACCGGGCACAAAAAATGTGCTTTTTTGTAATTCAATCATTGTCAGTGGATTTTCTTCTTACCGTCCTGATCATGGATAAAGGATAGGAGCAGATCCAGATTTTGATTTGTATCACTCCCAAAGAAACCGTTTTTAGAAAGAACCGCGCATACTCCCAAAAGAAGGAGCAGTACATAAAATGCCCAAAGAAACCTTCCGAACGCATTTCTGCCCCGAAAAGTACGACCTGAAAAGATATGGGAAACCGAAATATAATTCGTATAGCTGCTTATGATCTCCGGAAGCCCCGCCTCCTGTACAACCGCAGTCTCTCCCGTGATATAAGCCTCATCCCCCCGGGCAGACTGCGTTCCCTGTGCCCCGAAAAGCGCAAGATCCTCTGCGACACTTGCGGGATAAAGGATAAGCTCCCAGAATAAAAGCGAAAAAACAAGGAGAACGGCATATGTAACTTTATTCGTTTTGTACAAATGATACATGTTCTCCTCCTTCCCCCGCGGCATTCCTGCCGGCCAGATAGCCGCTGCACCATGCCCACTGCAGGTTATAGCCGCCGCATCTGCCGTCCACATCCAGCAGTTCCCCGGCAAAATAAAGTCCCGGAACCACCTTCGACTGCATGTCCGTCCCCACCTGCATCGTATCCACACCGCCCGCACAGACCTGCGCCTGATCAAAGGAGTTGCTGCCCGTCACATGCACCCGGAAATCCCTGCACAGTTCAAAGACATGCCGTAATTTGCGCATGTCTGCTTTGGCAGCTCTCTCATCCCGCTTCAATCCCGCCAGCTTGATAAACAGATACATCAGCTTTTTGTTGAGCATGCCGGTAAAAAACTCCTCCACCGTAAGCCCGGACTTGTCCAGACACGCGATCCTGCCCTGCCACAAACGTTCTGCCTGTTCTTCGGAATGATCCGGCAGAAAATCTATGGATATTTCCACCTCCGGCGAAGCATTCTTTTCCTTCGCCGCCAATATGTAATTCACCTTACGGCTGAGCTGAAACACCGGAATCCCGGAAATTCCGTAATCGGTCAACTGCAATTCACCGGATTCCCGAATCCTATCTCTTGTATTCTCCCGCTCCTGCAGGACTGTAAGCCTTGCTTCCGCCCGTACGCCCGCCACTTCTTTCAAAAAATTTTCTCTGCAGCGCAGCTGCACCAATGCCGGAACCACAGGCACGATCCTGTGTCTCAGCTTCTTCGCCAGCTGATAACCGCTTCCGTCCGAACCGGTCTTAGGCGCCGCTTTGCTGCCGCAGGCCAGGATCACCCGATCGAAATGATAATTGCCCGCATCCGAAATGACCAGAAACCCATTATGATCCAACCCTTTTTCGCTCTGTGTCTGCCGCTTCACTTCCCGAACTTTACACTCTGTGACCACATGGACGCCTGCCCTTGCCAGCCCGATCCGCAGCACATCCAATACCGCAGTGGCCTGTTCCGAATAAGGATACAGATAGCCGTTTTTCTCCTTCCACAAAAGCCCCAGTCCACCAAAGAATTCCTCCGTTGCCCGCTCATCAAACTGACCCAGGCACTCCCGCAGCCACTCGCGCTCGGCCCCGTTGTAATCCTCCGGGCTCAGGCTTTTATTCCCGAAATTACATTTTCCGTTCCCGGTGGAAAGGATTTTCTTTCCTACCCGTTCTCCGCCTTCCAAAAGCGTGACGTCTGCGCCGGCTCCCGCAGCGATGATCGCCGCTGTCATACCGGAAGCTCCGCCGCCGATCACACCGATCCTGATCTGTTCCATCCTGCCTCACATTCCCATCATAAAGTAAAAATCAACTGGAATAACTTTCCAGAAAACCATACAGATCCCCTTCCGACTCCACAAACATGGTCTGTATGATCTGCTTCTGGACATTCTCCGGTAGTGTCTCCAACATAATTCCGGTGTTCATATAGATGGTTTTTTTATCTTCCAGATAAACCACCACTTCATTGTCCTTTACTGCAAGATAAAATCCGTCACCGGGCATTATATACTGATAACTCTTGCGGACGACCACCCTGGCCCTCGCAAAAGAAACCACCTCTGCATTTACGAAGCCCTGCTCCAGCTCCGTCAAAGGGGGATAATCCGAATAATTCTGTACCGCGGATACAAAGCGCTCCCTGTTCATTCCGATATACTGTTTGGGGAGCTCCCAGACGGTCTCCACCTCTGTTCCCCGCAGTACATCCGCTTCCTGCAGCACATATTCCGTGTCCGCAGAAAGAGTTTCCTCTCCCACAGAAACCTCCTTCACAGACAGTTTCTCCTCCGCTTCGAATAGCTCATCCACCGATGTATCCGTCCCAGACATATCGATCCCGTCTATCTCATTCCCATCTGTATCATTCCCAACGGAAAGTCCGGTTTCCGCCGGACCCGGATAGAAAAAATGTTCCGTCTGTACTCCGATCCACACGCCCAGCGCAAATAGGAACAACGGATACAAAAAGAATAAGCTGATACCTTTTAAAACCTTCATCGCCCCGCAAACTCCTTGCTTTTTGGGATAAAGTATCAGCTTTTTCCTTGCATTTTATACCTGTTTCCATCTCTAATAAACCCGAAGCAGCTGCCCCAATGACCGGATCAGCTTTCCTCCCGGAATATAATTTAATTCCTGCTCTTTAAAATTCCGCAAAAGGACCAGCAACAGCAGATCTGCCGCCCCGCCGATCACCAGACACAGCAAGATTGATACCACATTTCCCAAATGCGGAGCCGCTGCTCTGTGAATAAACCATAAGACCACTCCCACTCCACAGATGACTCCCACCGGAATCGCAATCTGCCGCACCGGATCAATGCCTGTCCGCAGCACTCTGCAGAGCAGAACGCAAGTCACCGCCGCATAGATAAATTCTGCCCCCAGACCCGCATATACCAGCGAAAGTACCCCGATTCCACGGTTTAACAGGATTGACACGGCAACAATATACACAATGCCTTTGATCGCCGCAATTCCCGCCACCTGGAATCTGCGGTTTAACAGCAGCATGGATTCCGAAAAATAATATCCGGCAACTGCAAACAAGATCATAACCGAACCGCTCCGCAGCATTTTCTTTGCCAGTTCCACGTCGGTTCCTCCCGCCAGTTCCGCCAGCTGCGACCCTGTGATCCCCACCAGAACGGCCAGGAAGCAGCCACATATCATGCAAAAATGGAAGCCTCCGCCGAAAAAGCTTTTGGCATTTCGCTGTTCATCTTTACGCACCGCGTCCAGTTCCCCGTAACAGTTTCCCAACAGTGCCACCAGTACGGGCAGACAGACAATGGCGATCACGGGGATATATTTTCCGTAAAAAACGCCGTAGTGATCAAACGCCTCCATTGTTTCCAGGCTGTTTTGAAACAGCAGGATCCCCGCCCAGATTGGCAGATGGCTCAGAATTGCAACCAACACCAACGGGAAAAGATTAGTAAATATCGCCCGCATCTGACTTGCAAACGTATCCGTCACCCGCATGCCATCCCCGGAGTTTTTCTTGACCCGGGTTCTGCTTCCCTGATATACAAATACCAGAAACAGAAATACCAGCACTTCAGAAATAAGCACAGCAAGGGCAAATCCGATCCCGCCATACATGGCCGTGAAATTATCCTCCCGCAGAAGTGCGCTGACTTTCACGCCATAACTGCCGAGCAGTTTCACAAATAAAATCGCAAAGACAATCGCACAAACCTGCCTCATGATATATGAGATCACAGCCGGCAGTTCCGTTCCGTCTCCCTGGAAACAGCCCAGTAAGACGGATATGATCGTTCGCAGGAAAACGACCGGAGCCAGGATCCGGATCATTGCCACACTGTAGGTGACATGAAACAGCTTTTCCCCGATCACACCGGCCAGCGCAAATAGGAGAACACTCCCCGCCAGTCCGGTCACCATACTCACTGACAGGACGTTCCGTTTGAATTTTCTGGCGTTCTTATACTGCCCTTTGATCGTGCGATTGCGGATCAGTCTGCCCAGCGTATCCGCCAATCGATGCGTCAGCAGCAATTGAAAGAAAAGAAAACTCTCAAACGCTGCCGCAAAATATGCAATACCGTTATTCCCCAAAAGATTGCCTATCACCAACAGGCAGATCATCTCCAAAATATAGGATCCCAATTCAACCTGGCGCTTTTTCATTTCTGTCTGATTCATTCGTTCATCCTCTTTTTATCTGTCTTTTATCGGTATTTTGAGTCTTGTCAGTCCCTTGTGATCCCTAGTGCCTGCAGCGCAGCTTCCTGCTTTTTCTCCATGGAAGCGGCATCTTCCTCCGTCATATGGTCATAGCCGCAAAGATGGAACATGCTGTGCGCCACCAAAAATGCAAACTCTCTCTTTTCACTGTGGCCATAGTTTTCCGCCTGTTCTTTAATCTTATCCGCGGAAAGAATGATATCTCCCAGCACCAGTTCCCCGCTGTCCGGGTCAAAATAATCCGCTTCTTGGTCCTCCGGGATCTCAAAAATCCCTGCCTGTTCAAAATCCAGGTTCGGGAATGATAACACATCCGTCTCCCTGTCTATTTCCCGATACTCCCTGTTAAACTCCCTGATCCCGGCATTGTCTGTCACAAGCACGTTGACGCAGGCTTCATAGGGGCATCCCTCCGACTCCAGCACCTGTTCCGCAACCTGCTTCACCAGAAGATCAATATCGAAATCAAACGGATTCTCCACATTCTCGTCAAATTCCACGTAAATCGTCATTTATTTTTTCTCCCCCTGCGCTGTTCCCTGGCCTCATAATCCTCATAGGCCTTTACGATCTTCTGCACCAGAGGATGCCGCACCACATCTTTACTGGTCAGATTGCAGAAAGCGATCCCCTCGATCTTATGTAACACCCTTTCTGCCACATCCAGACCGGAAGTACTTCCCGAAGGCAGATCCTTTTGCGATGCATCACCGGTGACAACCACTTTGGAGCCAAACCCGATACGGGTCAAAAACATTTTCATCTGTGCAGGCGTGGTATTCTGCGCCTCGTCCAGAATGATATAGGCATTGTCCAAAGTGCGCCCTCTCATATATGCCAGAGGCGCCACCTCGATCAGCCCTTTCTCCATGTTTTTGGTAAAACCTTCTGCGCCCATGATCTGATAAAGCGCGTCGTACAACGGACGAAGGTACGGGTCCACCTTGCTCTGCAGGTCTCCCGGAAGAAAGCCCAGCTTTTCTCCCGCCTCGATCGCCGGTCGTGTCAAAATGATGCGCTCCACTTCATTATTTTTGAAGGCAGTGATGGCCATTGCCATGGCAAGATAGGTTTTGCCGGTGCCCGCAGGCCCCAGCCCAAAAACGATCATATTCTTCCGAATGGCATCCACATAATTCTTCTGCCCCAGCGTCTTCGGTTTGATGGGCTTCCCGCTCACGGTATGGCAGATCAGATCCGAGTCAATCTCCGTCAGGGCCTTTTCCTTGGATTCCTTTCCCATCGTGATGGCATAATCCACACTTTGCTCTTCAATCTCATTTCCTCGGTCCGACAGGATCGTGAGCTGCTGCAAAACCGATGCAGCCCGCTCCACCTGGTCCTGCTCTCCCGAAACCACCACGTGACCGTTCCGGTCAACCACAGTCACATGAAAATCCCGCTCCAGTTTCTTGATATAATTGTCCTGCATGCCGAATATCTTTCGCATATGTTCTGCCGGAATGTCTATATTCATGGAGAAAACCTTACCGGGCTCTCTCTCATTCTTCGTCGTCTCCAATGTCATGAACGTCTGTCTCTCCCCTGTCGATCTCGACCTGTCTGCCGGCTTTTTCCTGAACGGTAAAAGTTCCTCTTAAGACAAAGCCTTCTTTCTCAGTATCTATTGTAACATCTTTTTCAATAATTTGTACCCCTTTTTGTTCTAAAGTTTGCAAAAATTGCGCTAACTCTTTTTCCAGAATTTCCCTTGCCGCTTCCTGGTCATATAAATGCTCCACATTCTGATATTCTCTGTAGGTATACGAGCCCAAAAATACCGGAATCCTGAGTTTCTCCAAGACCCCCGGCCTGCCGGACCGCATCAGACGGTCATACTGCAGAAAAGGTCGCTCTACCGGGATCTTATACTCTCCTTTTTTGCCGATCCTGATAAAATACTGGACCTTTTCCCGGCCTGTATACAATTTCTCCATGTAATCATAGCCAAGCTCCGTTTCAAACAATTTGGTATGTTCTATCACGATATCCGCGTCCGCCTCCCGCAGGATATACTGTCTGACCGTTCCGTCTTCCTGATAGACCGGGACCTTGCCGTCCACCAGGACCGTGCCCCGCTCCACAACATCGCCGGCCTTGACCAACGGCACGCCGTTCCGCACCACGATGGAAACAATGACGCCGTCAAATTCGGACACCAGATTTGTCCCGATCCGCTCCACAATCTCGTTTTCCGGAACCAGAACAGGGGCATCATTCTCTTTTACGGAGATCAAAAGCTTGGTTCCGTCCAATTTCACAGACGTCCAGATCACCATGGGAAACGTCCGACGGATCTGTTTTTCCAGGGTTTCAATATCCAGATCCTTCTGCCACATTCCGGCTCTGACCTGATTTTCCTCCAAAAACGCCTCAATCTGATCGGACGTAACGCGATGATTTCCGTCCAGCTCGATATCCCACACGAAATATCCGGACAGATACCAAAATACAATGGCCAGAAAAAGCCCCAGCATAAACACACTGCGCTTTCGGACAAAGGGCAACAAAAAAGGCAGTCCATTTCTTTCCAGAATGACTACCTTTGTCCTTGTCTTGCGCACAATCGCCTTCAGCCTGTAAAAACTTCGCAGACTGACGCACATACAATAACCGTCTTTTTCCCGCACGATGTCCCAAAGCAGGATTTCCTTGTTTCCGCAGAGATTCATGAAACGCTCCGGTGAAAAGCCCGTCACGCGAATCCGCAGATACCCTTTGATATATCTCAAAATGTCAGGCATAGATAAGACTCCTTTTTCACAAATACCGGATACATTGAATACATCCGCTGATCTTCATGTCCTCATTGGTATAGTAATCAATGGAAAGTCCTTTCCCCTCGAAACATGCCTGACAATTTTTGCCCTGCAGAAGGATCGTCTGATCCGTATATTCCAAAAGCCCTCTGTAATTCTCCACCCATGCCTCCAGATTTCCCGTCATCGTGATCCGCATGGCCCCCATACAGACATCCTTGGGCAACTGCAGAGATTCCAGCAATTTGGCTTTTTTTTGTATTTTTTCCTGTTTTGATTCCGATAATTTACGCTCTCTCATACTAACAGGATATGGTTTGGGATCAGATAATATGCTTGATGATGCCTGACCTTTTTTCCGGCTTCTCCTCACCGATCCGGTAAGCAGCCAGAAATCTCTTTTCGGCAGCCTCCAGCTTCCGACTGTCATTGCCATGCAGAAAAGCTAACGGCTCCCCTTTTTCCACGGGATCACCGACCTTTTTCTCCAAGATAAGCCCTACGGAAAGATCGATCTCGCTCTCCTTGGTCTCCCGTCCGCCGCCCAGCAGCAACGAACAGATCCCGATCTCATCGCAGGCAATCTGCTGCACAAATCCGCTCTGTGGCGCAGGAACAGGCTGAATGATGGTCGCTTTCGGCAAAAGCTCCGGATCATAGACCGCTGCGCTGTCACCGCCCTGTGCCTCCACAAACGCCGCCAATTTCTTTAACGCACTGCCGTCCGCAATGACCGCCTCTAGCTTCTGCCTGGCTTCTTCGGTTGTCTGAGCCTTTCTTCCCGCGAACAGCATCTGACTGCCCAACGTCAGACAAAGCTCCACAAAATCCTCCGGCCCCTGTCCCTGTAAAGTCGCGATTGCCTCCTTTACCTCCAGCGCATTGCCGACCGCCCGTCCCAGCGGCTGATCCATATCGGAGACCACGGCGATCGTCCGCCTGCCCGCCGCATTGCCGATGTCCACCATCTCGTGTGCCAGCGCCAGCGCATCCTCCTCTTTCTTCATAAATGCGCCGCTTCCGGTCTTCACATCCAGCACAATGGCATCCGCCCCTGCCGCCAGCTTCTTGCTCATGATAGAGCTGGCAATCAGAGACATGTTGTCCACTGTGGCCGTTACGTCCCGCAAAGCATACAGCTTCTTGTCCGCCGGTGCCAGATCCGCCGTCTGCCCCATGATTGCGATGCCGATCCGATTCACATTCTCAATAAACTGCTCCGTGGAGATGGAGGTGGAAAAACCGGGAAAGCTCTCCAATTTGTCAATGGTTCCGCCGGTATGTCCCAGCCCTCTGCCGCTCATCTTCGCCACGGGAATACCGCAGGCCGCCACCATAGGGGTCAACGCCAATGATGTCTTGTCGCCCACACCGCCGGTGCTGTGCTTATCCACCTTAATGCCCTTGATCGCCGACAGATCCAGCATATCTCCGCTGTGCGCCATGGCCATGGTCAGCGCATGGGTCTCCGCTTTGGTCATCTTCCGAAAATAAATCGCCATCATCAGCGCAGAAACCTGATAGTCCGGAATCTCCCCCTTGGTATAGCCCTCGATAAAAAAGTCGATTTCTTCCTTGGAAAGCTCGCCGCCATTCCGTTTTTTCATGATGATATCGTACATCCGCATTGTAGGTACCTCCTTCCATGCATTTTGCTATCCCTCTGTAAATTATTATAACGGCAATAACGACAAATGTCATTAACATTTCTATTTTAACGCTTATTTTTCCTTCTCCAAAAAGCAATATTTTTCATAAATCTGTTGAAAGTCAATGCAGCATTTTCCACCCCATATTCCGACGGGCACCTTATCCTGAAACGAATATTCCTTCGGTACAACATCTGCGCCGCTCTCGAAATCATATACCTGTATCTTCTTTTCCTTCGGAAACAGAATCCAATACTCGCGGACTCCAGCCTCAAAATACAGCTTCTTCTTGATATGAACGTCTGTCATCCAGTTGCTTTCCGATACAACCTCTATTGCCAGATCCGGTTGCCCTACCAACCGTTCCCTGGTGAGCCGCTTTCTGTCACATACCACAAGCACATCCGGCTGTACCATTGTTTTATCATCCGCGAACAGTTGCACATCCGTCGGAGCGTTAAGCACAATGCAGTCCCCGCCGTTTTGGTCAACATAGGTTCCGAGCATATGTCCGACCTGATGCGCGATCACCTGATGGATCACAGTCGGCGCCGCCATGTCATAAAACACTCCATTGATCAATTCTACCCGGGCTCCTTCCGGAAGACTCAAATAGTCAGCCAATGTCTTCTGTGTTGTATCCTTACCCATTCTTTCATCCTCCTTGTGATTAAATTTTGATATCTTTGGAAAAATCGGCTGAAATGCCATTTAAATGCTTATGCGCTTTAGATGTTTTGTATTATAATGCCATTTAATCATTATGTCAATCCTATATTTTATAATTCAAAATAATCTGATGTCAGAGTCTTTGAATTATAAAATTATCCGCCAGCAGCACCCAGTTCGCCCGGAACCACTGCATGATCTGCCAGTATCCGCACCCTCTGAGTCCATATTCTTTGATCAGATCAAACCGCGCCTGCATGCTGCGCACATCTTCAAACCACACTTCATGCTCCACGCCGGTCTGATTGTCAAAGTACGTAAAATAAGGACTCTGTGCGATCTCGTCAAACTGAATATCCGCGCCCCGCTCCACTGCAATCCGCACGGCCTCCACATTGCCGATAGAATCCGCCTTTGTCACACCCCGTTCAAAGGGCAGCGGCCAGTCATAGCCATAATTTGGAATTCCTAAGTCAATTTTCGCAGCAGGAATCTCCTCCAGCGCATATTCCACCACCCGACGCACCTGATTTAAAGGCGCCACCGCCATGGGCGGGCCGTAGGTATAACCCCATTCATAGGTCATTAACAGCACGTGATCCGCCACAGCGCCCAAGCCGCCGTAATCTTTGCCCTGATACAGCAGTCCCTCCTGGTCAGCGGAAACCTTGGGCGCCAGCGCCACCGAGGTCCGATACCCGTATGTTCGCATGGTATCCGCCACCTGTCGCACAAATCCCGTGAAGGCATCCCTGTCCTGTGCCCGGATATATTCAAAGTCAATGTTGACCCCCTGATATCCTTTCCGCTCCATGACCGCCAGCAGGTTCTGGATCAGATTTTGCGTGTAAATCGGATTATTCACCACGGAACTGATGAGATTATTGTTAAATCGGCCGTCCGGTCCAAGCGGCGTCAGTGTCAGGATCGGCGCCACCTCTTTTGCCCAAGCCGCAGTGATCATCCACGTCTCATCCAATTCCGGCGCCAGTAATTCCCCATAACTTGTAAAACCATAGGAAAAAATCGGCAATTCCGACAGATACGGCAGTGTCTGCTCCAATACCCAGCGGCTGATAAACGGATAGGCATAGCCGCTGACATAAATATTTCTGTCCGGCCCTCCGCTCCCATCCGAAATCAAAAGAGCTTGCCCGACGGCAAGCTCATAAGGATAGATCAACTGATTGTCCAAAGCAATCTGATAAGTGGAAACGCCGGTTTTCCCTGCGATTTCATTCAAAGTGTCACCGGGTTGTACTACATAGATTCGCATAAGACTCTGCTCTCTTTGCATTTTAAGACATCGCAATATTATATGTCATTTCTTTTTGGAAAGTTCAATCACCATATGCTTCTGAATCTTCTCCTCGGTGTAGACATACACCAACACCACCCGCTCTCCGTCGAAATCCTTTACATACAGATCAAAATCCGCCGCCTCATCAAACAATCCGGTCAGTCTGTAATTGTGCTCGTTCCAGTTGTTGTAGGTATACTTTACGATATCTGCCTTATGATTGTCCTGCTGAGATATTTTTTCAAAATACAGTGCTTTCCTGCCATGTCTCAGAAGCTTGAAATAATGATCCGCATCGTCACGCCCGGACTCATACGCTTCATGGAATCTTTCCACAAAACTCTCAAAATCCCTGAACTTTTTTAACGCATCCCGGGTTCTCTGCGCACTCTCTTCGCATTTGACCGCCCAGGCCGCTTTATACTCGGCGATCCGCTGCTTGATAAACAGCTGTTGGGAATGATCCGCTACGCCCAAAGCCTTCGTGAGCATCACACTCTCCAGGCTGATCTCACGATACGGAGGACAGGGCTCCTGCTCCATCAGGCGCTCCATATAAAATCTGGCGTATGCCCACCATGCGCCGAACTTCTCCGGATACTCTGCCGTCAGTGAATGATAGCCTGCTTCCGCTCGTTCCAACTCTCCGTTCTTTTCATATTCCCTCACCTGTTCCAGCTTCTGTTGATATGCAGATTCCATGTCCCCAAATCTCCTACGCTAATATTGTAATTACAAATGCATCTTCATACCAATTATGCCAACACCTGCTTGCAGATATCCCGCACGCAGCATTTGTCACAATAGGGCTTTGTTCTGGCGGTACAAACCGCGCGTCCGTGATCCACCAGGCGATGGCAGAAATCATTTCCCTCCTCGGGCGGAATGATCTTCCACAATTCTTTCTCTACCTTTCCCGGCTCTTTCACGCCGTCCACCAGTCCCATGCGGTTCACCAGCCGGATACAGTGCGTATCCGTTACGATCGCCGGCTTGCCGAACACATCCCCCATAATGAGATTGGCGCTTTTTCTGCCCACACCGGGCAGCGCCAATAGCGCCTCCATGGTATCGGGCACCCTGCCGCCGTATGTATCCCGCAGCACCTTCATGCAGGCGCTGATATCCCGCGCCTTACTGTTGCCCAGACCGCAGGGTCGGACAATTTTCTCAATCTCCTCCACAGGTGCTTCCGCCAGAGCGTTCACATCCGGATATTTCGCATATAAATCCTCCACTACCACATTGACACGGGCATCCGTACACTGTGCCGCCAGACGCACACTGACGAGCAATTTCCATGCCTCGTCATAGTCCAATGTGCACACGGTTTCCGGATATTCCTGTTTCAGGCGCTCAATGATCGCCAGTGCACGCTGTTTTTTTGTCATCCTTTGTACCTCCTTACATAAGGCCTCATTTGTGGTAGGGTTCTCCATGATTGATCCGGAATGCCCGATAAATCTGCTCACACAAGACCACCCGCATCAGCTGGTGCGGGAAAGTCATATCGGAGAAGCTCAGATGAAAATCTGCCCTCTTCGTCACGGAAGCATGCAGACCCAGGGAACCGCCGATCACAAAGCAAAGACTGCCGCGCCCTTCCACCACAGCCTTGTCCATCCATGCGGCAAACCCTTCGGAATCGAATTTTTTCCCGCCGATCTCCAACGTACAGAGAAAGGTATCCTCCTTTATCCTGGACAGGATCCGTTCCGCCTCTTTCGCCTTGATCTGTTCCTCTAAAGCAACAGACGCCTTGTCGGGCGTCTGTTCATCCATCACTTCAATCACTTCCAACTTACAGTATCTGGTCAGTCTTTTGGCATATTCTTCTATGGCGTCCCGATAAAATTTTTCTTTGATCTTACCGACACACAGAATGGTTATTTTCATACATCCACATCCGTTTCCGCTTGCTCGCCAAAGATCCGATCATAGAGCTTTTCATCCAAGAAACGCTCCAGCTGTGTCTGATTCAGATTGATAAACTGATCATTGATCCTTTGCTTTATGTATGCGCTCCGAATAAAGTACAAGACCTGCTCGTCCTCTCCGTCCGAATCGATTACGGCATTCGTCAGTTTTGCCGCGTTGGTATCAATTTCTTCCGCTGTAAGGTTATCCATACACCAGGCTTCTACCACTTCCATCAATGTATTGTCCGCCTTGGTCTTTTCGGCAGCTCCTTTTGCACTCTTAAAAGACAAAGCCCCCATGACCAGGAACAATACAAACACCGCCATCATTACGCCATAGAACATATAAGGGTTAGCCACCGTTGCGGGGAACACCCCCATTGCTCCTAATATGGCAAGGATCAGACCGACTCCTCCGACTAGCAAAAGTGCCCAGCCGGAAGAGCGATAATCATTTTCATTGATCGGATTCGGAGAAAACATAGCCATGGTCATTACCTCCCGCTCAAATACTCGTCAATACCTTTGGCGGCAGCTTTTCCTGCTCCCATGGCAAGAATGACCGTTGCAGCCCCTGTCACGGCATCACCGCCGGCGTATACGCCTTCCTTGGTGGTCTTACCGTTCGCCTCATCAGCCACAATACACTTCCATTTATTGGTCTCCAGACCGTCCGTCGTGGAAGAAATCAGCGGATTCGGCGATGTGCCCAACGCCATGATGACCGTATCCACATCCATGGTAAAGGCAGAACCCGGGATTTCCACCGGTCTCCTTCTGCCGGAGTCATCAGGCTCCCCCAGCTCCATACGGATACAGGTCATACCGGTTACCCAGCCCTTCTCGTCGGAAAGGATCTCTGTGGGATTGGTGAGCAGGTCGAAGATAATACCTTCCTCCTTTGCATGATGCACCTCTTCCACTCTGGCCGGTAATTCTTCCTCGCTTCTGCGGTATACGATATGCACTTCCGCTCCCAGACGCAATGCTGTTCTCGCAGCATCCATAGCCACGTTTCCGCCACCCACAACTGCCACCTTTTTGCCGCGCATAATAGGCGTATTGGACTTCTCATCAAACGCTTTCATCAGATTGCTTCTGGTCAGATATTCATTCGCGGAGAATACGCCGTTTGCATTCTCTCCGGGAATTCCCATAAACTTGGGCAGACCTGCGCCGGAACCGATAAACACCGCATCAAATCCCTCTTCGTCCATCAGCTCATCGATCGTAGTTGATTTACCGATGACTACATTAGTCTCGATCTTTACACCGAGCGATTTTACGTTCTCGATCTCCTTTGCCACAACCTCTTCCTTGGGCAATCTGAACTCCGGTATCCCGTAAACGAGCACGCCGCCGGCCTCATGCAGCGCCTCGAAGATCGTCACATCGTATCCCATCTTTGCAAGATCTCCTGCACAGGTCAGCCCCGCCGGCCCGGAACCGATCACCGCCACTTTTTTGCCCTTTTTCTCCTTGGCACCTTCCGGCTTGATTCCGTTCTCTCTTGCCCAGTCCGCCACAAAGCGCTCCAGCTTACCGATGGAAATGGGTTCTCCCTTGATACCTTTGATACATTTGCCTTCGCACTGGCTCTCCTGCGGGCAGACACGTCCGCAGACCGCAGGAAGCGCACTGGACTCACTGATCACCTGATAAGCCTTCTCCATGTCCCCGTTTTTCACCTGCTCAATAAACCCGGGAATATTGATGGCTACGGGGCAACCTTTGATACACTGTGCATTCTTACAGTTGATGCAGCGGGTTGCCTCCTCCATCGCTTCTTCTTTGTTATATCCCAGACAAACCTCTGCAAAGTTTGTTGCTCTCTCTTTTGCATCCTGCTCTCTGACAGGAACTTTCTTCAATACATCCATCGTCTATCTCCTTTCTGATCAAGCGTCTCTAACAGTTACCGCATCCGCCGTGGTGGTTATCGCCTTCCTCAAGTGCGAGGATTGCCTTCCCCTCCTGCGTCTTATACAATGACTGTCTTCTCATCGCCTCATCAAAATTGACTGCATGTCCGTCAAACTCCGGTCCGTCAACGCAGGCAAACTTTACTTTGCCGCCTACGGTAACACGGCAGGCACCGCACATACCGGTTCCGTCCACCATGATCGGGTTCAGGCTGACAATGGTCGGAAGTTCATATTCTTTGGTCAGCAGGCAGACAAACTTCATCATGATCATAGGGCCGATGGCAACGCAGACATCATATTTTTTGCCCTCTGCGATCAGATCCTTAATGACCTGGGTCACCATGCCGCTCCTGCCATAGGAACCGTCATCCGTGGTCACATAAAGATTCCCCGCAACCGCTTCCATCTCTTTTTCCAGGATCAGGAGATCCTTCGTCTTGCTGCCCACGATCACATCTGCCTGGATTCCGTGCTCATGCAGCCATTTCACCTGGGGATATACAGGCGCAGCGCCCACACCGCCGGCCACAAACAGCATCTTTTTCTGCTTGAGACTCTCCAGGTCCTCTTTTACAAATTCGGAAGCGCAGCCCAGAGGACCCACGAAATCGTGGAAATAATCTCCCACTTTCAGATCGGCCATCATCTTAGTGGCAGCACCGACTGTCTGAAACACGATGGTCACCGCACCGGTTTCTCTGTTGTAATCACAGATGGTCAAAGGGATCCTCTCACCGTCCGCATCCATTCTCACGATGACAAACTGCCCCGGCTGGCAGGACTTTGCCACGCGTTTTGCCTCCACATCCATCAGATAGATGTTTGCAGCCAGTTCCTGTTTCTTCATAATTTTGTACATAAATCCACCTCTCTGTTTTATTGCTTTTCTATCTCTTTACAACATTACAACCGAATCCGATCACATCACGGTCATCTGGATCTCCCCTGTGTAGACATCCACAACATAATAATTTCCCGTCCGCGCAAGCCCGCCGGCCTCGTCTACCAGCACCTCCGCAAACAGGTAGACCGCCTCTTTTCCCTTCCAATCCGTGACATATAAGTACTCAAACAAATAATGCTCACCGGTATCGTCAAAATGCCCTGCCTCATCCAGGATCCTTCCGTTCTTCAGTGCATATTCCCGCACCAGTTTTTCCGCTCCGTTCGGCGTGATATCCGTGCGCAGGGACAGGATGAAGGTCCTTTCCACAACAGCACTGCTGTTTGACGATTCCAGACGGGCAAAACTAAAATGACTCTCTCCCAAAGGCAGCGGAATGGGACCTGTATACTTTGCAGAATTTTTCGTCGGTGTCGTCCCATTTGTCGTATAATAAATATTTTCGGAGTTGTTGGTCACCGTGATCTTATAGGGCAGATCATATTCTCCTCCGTCCAAATTTATCTCCGGAGCCTCCAATTCCGTAACCGTAATATGATACCACGCGCTGGCAACCTGGCTTTGTACGCCGTTTTCATTGATATACACAGCTTTTACAGTGAAATCTCCGTCTTCCATCAAAATGGGAGAAACATACTGTGTCTTGGACGCATCAGGCGTCTCTCCGTCTAATGTGTAGTAAATCTTTCCGCCTCCAGAAGCCGTCATCTTCAGCGCTTTCACTTCCTCATATTCCCCTGACGGCACACTGAATTGCGGTCTCTCAGCAATATAATTCTGATAGGTTGTCCGAATGGATGCCAGCGGGCAATTGATCAGCATATCATGGATTGCCTGATATTCTTCTCTGGCACAATAAATTGCAATGAGTTTTCCGTAAATGCTCTCCAGCTGCTCCTGCTCCGTTCTGGGATCCTCGATGATTGCTCTCAGCCAATATTCATAATTCTCTTTATCATTTTTTAAAAAATAAACCTGTGCAATGCTTAACTTCAGATCGGCATTTGTCGGTTCCAACTCCATGGCCCGTTCATAATAATGAATCGCATCCTCATACCGAGCTAAATTTGTCGACTTAACCGCCTGCTCAATTTGATACTCCGGCGAATAATACTGAACGATCTTCACCCCGACCCAGATTACCGCCGCAACAAAAAACACCAACATCGCCCAACCGGCAATGATCTTCCTGCGGCCGGCCCGTATCTTGTCACTTTCGGGAGACTTTGGGCTCTTTGACAATTGCCTGGATGGCGGAGAAACTTCTTTTACAATATCCTTCAGATTCTGCTCAATATTTTGCTCAAACTCCGGTTCAAAATCGGGCACTATATGGATATCCTCACCGCATTGCTCGCAATAGAGGAGACCTTCCTGCATCTCCGCTCCGCAATTTGGACATTTCATAGCCTATCCTCTTTCCTTACAGATTATTTCTGCAGTGCAACCGACTCCACACAGTTGTTCATCAACATAGCGATTGTCATAGGACCCACACCACCCGGCACAGGGGTGATGGCGCTGCAATGAGCCTCTACGCTCTCAAAGTCCACATCCCCGCAGAGTTTATTGTTTTCATTCCTGTGAATGCCCACATCAATGACTACGGCACCTTCTTTTACATAATCTGCCGTGATCATCTTCGGTTTTCCGATCGCAACAACCAAAATGTCAGCACGCCTGGTCACTTCCTTTAAGTCCTTCGTACGGCTGTGGGTCACGGTCACGGTTCCGTTCTCCCGCAAAAGCAGCAATGCCATCGGCTTGCCTACGATATTGCTCCGGCCGATCACAACACATTCCTTTCCTGCAATCTCTATACCGGAACGCTTTAACAGCTGAATGATCCCTGCCGGCGTACAGGAAACAAATCCCGGCTTCCCGATACAGAGCGCACCCACATTCTGCGGATGAAAACCGTCCACATCTTTGCTGGGATGAATCGCATCCAGTACCTTTTCCTCATTGATATGTTTCGGAAGCGGCAACTGTACCAGAATACCGTTTACATCTTTTCTGGCATTCAATTCCCCGATCAGTTCCAACAGCTTCTCCTCGGTTGTATCCTCCGGCAGTTCATACGCAAGAGAACGGATCCCGATATACTCACATGCCTTCTTCTTATTTCCCACATAAACCGTGGAAGCAGGATCATTTCCCACCTGGATCACCGCCAGTGTGACTTCCACGCCTTCCGCTTTCATCTGTGCAACCTTTTCTCTGCACTCATCCTTGATCTGCGCCGAAATTGCTTTGCCGTCAATCAACTTTGCCATAAACACACTCTCCATTCTTTCAACTGTACTGAAACTTAAAATAATCCGACAATCCTGCCGTCATCATCCACATCGATCCGGTAGGCCGCAGGCTCCTTGGGCAGCCCGGGCATCGTCATGATCGCACCGGTAAGCACTACCACAAACCCGGCTCCTGCCGAGACGTAAACTTCTCTTACATTGACTTCAAATCCCTCCGGACGCCCCAATAATTTCGGATCATCCGAGAGAGAATACTGATTTTTGGCCATGCAGACCGGAAAGCTCCCATAGCCCAGCTTCTCCAGCTTGTTTAGCTGCGTCAGCGCAGCGGCACTAAAGGTTACATCCGCCGCACCGTAAATCTCTGTCGCAACCGTTCTGATTTTTTCTTTTAAACTCAGTTCATCTTCATAAAGGACCTGAAAATGACTGCTTTTCTGCTCTAACGTCTGCAGAACTTTCTCTGCCAGCTCTATACCGCCTTCTCCGCCTTTTTCCCAGACCTGTGAGATTGCGAAATCGCACCCCTTAGCCTCACACATCTCCTTCACCATGGCGGTTTCCGCTTCCGTATCGGACACAAATGCATTCAATGTGACCACAACCGGTACACCATATTTCTGGAGATTTTCGATATGTTTTTCCAAGTTGACCATGCCGCCCCGCAGCGCATCCAGATTCTCCCGATTCAGTTCGGCTTTCTCCACACCGCCATTGTATTTGAGCGCACGCACCGTAGCCACCAGGACAACCGCATCCGGCTTTAAACCTGCCATACGGCACTTGATATCAAAAAATTTCTCAGCGCCCAGATCCGCACCGAATCCGGCCTCCGTAATACAATAGTCAGCCATCTTCAGAGCCGCCTTAGTCGCCCGCACGGAATTACAGCCATGGGCAATATTGGCAAACGGACCGCCATGCACCAAAGCCGGCGTATGCTCCAGCGTCTGGATCAGATTCGGCTTCATGGCATCCTTCAGCAGCGCTGCCATTGCACCCACTGCATTCAGATCCTTTGCGGTCACAGGTTCCCCTGCATAATTGTACGCAACCACGATTTTGGCCAGACGCTCTTTCAGATCCTTCAGATCCTCCGCCAGGCAAAGGATCGCCATGATCTCGCTGGCCACAGTAATGATAAAGTGATCTTCCCTGGCAAAACCGTCTGTCTTCCCGCCCAGACCGATCACAATATTCCGCAGAGCACGGTCATTCATATCTTCACAGCGCTTCCACACAATCTGCCTGGTATCAATTCCCAGCGCATTGCCCTGCTGAATATGATTGTCCAGCATTGCCGCAAGCAGATTGTTTGCGGAAGTAATCGCATGAAAATCCCCTGTAAAATGAAGATTTAATTCTTCCATCGGCACCACCTGGGCATAACCGCCTCCTGCGGCACCGCCCTTCACGCCAAAACAGGGTCCCAGCGACGGCTCGCGCAATGCGATCACCGCTTTTTTCCCTAATCTGCCGAATGCTTCCCCCAATCCAACCGTCGTAGTCGTCTTGCCTTCTCCGGCAGGCGTGGGATTGATCGCCGTCACAAGAATCAGCTTTCCATTGGGATTTTGCTCAATTTTTTTGAGATAATCGTCAGAAAGCTTTGCCTTATACCGGCCATAAAGCTCCAAATCCTCCTCTGTGATCCCCAGATCATTGGCAATCTGCATGATCGGCAGCAGTTTCGCCTCCTGTGCGATCTCAATATCTGTCTTCATTTAAATCTCCTCCAAAAGCTGCTCAAATTGCTCCATCGTCATCAGTACCTTACGTGGCTTGGTACCTTCTTCCTCACCCACGACGCCATACTCACAGAGCTGATCCATGATGCGGGCCGCCCTGTTAAATCCGATCTTCAGTACACGCTGCAGCATACCGATGGATGCCTTGTCCTTATCGATAATAAAGCGGGCCGCTTCCTCGAAATATTCATCCCGGCCATTGTCCCCGCCGCCTGCCGACGCACCGCCGGCTCCGGCTGTACCTCCGGATGCAGTACCGAGATTTTTAATCTTTTCTTCAATGTCATCCGCATAGGTATTTCCGATCATCTGGTTTTTCAGGAAATCGACCACATCGGAAACCTCTTTATCCGACACAAACGCGCCTTGGATACGCGCCGGTTTTGAGTAGCCCTGGGGATAAAACAGCATATCGCCCTTTCCCAGCAGTTTCTCTGCACCAACCATATCCAGAATCGTGCGGGAATCCACGCCGCTGGACACCGCAAACGCCACACGGCTGGGCATATTGGCCTTGATCAGACCCGTGATGACATCCACGCTGGGTCTCTGGGTTGCAATGATCAGATGGATACCGCAGGCTCTCGCCAGCTGCGCCAGACGACAGATAGATTCCTCCACCTCTCCCGGGCATACCATCATCAGATCTGCCAGCTCGTCCACAATGATCACAATCTGCGGCAGCTTGTTCGGCACATCCTCCTCGCCGTTCTCCCGCATGGTCTCAAGCTTTTGATTATATCCCTTCAGGTCACGGACATTATAGTCCGCAAATTTCCGATACCGATCCTCCATTTCAGACACTGCCCAATGCAGCGCTGCCGATGCTTTCTTCGGGTCTGTCACTACTGGGATCAACAGATGGGGAATTCCGTTATACACGGATAATTCCACAACCTTCGGATCCACCATGATCAATTTCACATCATCCGGATGCGCTTTATATAAAATACTCATGATCAGGGTGTTGATACACACAGATTTACCGGAACCGGTGGAACCTGCAATCAACATATGCGGCATTTTTGCAATATCCGCCACCACGGTCTTTCCCGCGATATCCTTTCCTACCGCAAAAGCGATATTGGAAGGAAACTCCTTGAATTCCTTGCTCTCCAAAAGATCCCGCAGGGAAACCATCATATTCTCTTTATTCGGCACCTCGATACCGATGGCTGCCTTACCCGGTATGGGCGCCTCAATACGGATATCCGTGGCTGCAAGATTCAGTTTAATATCATCTGACAGGCCGACGATCTTTGACACTTTCACGCCCTGCTCCGGCTGCAGCTCATATCTGGTCACGCTGGGGCCCTGACTGATTTCGGTGATCGTCACCTTTACGCCAAAGGTATTTAACGTCTGCTGCAGACGCATTGCGGTCTCTTTTAATTGCTCCGCGGAATCCCCTTTTCCGCTCTCACCCTTCTGCAGTCTGGAAAGCGGGGGGAACATATATTTCTTGGGTGCTTTTTTCTCTGCATTTTGCAGCTCTTTCTGCATCTGCTTTTCCGCAGGAGACATAGTATCCGGCGCAGGTACCACCGCTTCCGGCTTTGCGTAACCGGCGGCTCCCGCAGGGCTGTCTGCGCGTCTGTCTGTCACACCGTCCTTGTGAACCCGTATATTCTCCGCCTCATGCGTCAGCATAGAGTGGGACGACTCATGCGTCGACTGTTCCTGCACTACCTGCTCACGCACCGGCTGTACCCGTACCGGCTGTGCGTGTACAGCTTCCCCGGTCAGTCCCGCATCTGCCGCTTCCGTCATTTCGCCTGGATCTGTATTTTCGTTCAGATTAACAGCATGTGCCGTGCGGATCTGGATCCGGTCTCTCTCCGCCGGATCTTCCTGATAAGTGATCTCATGGATATCACCCTTATGTACGGGATCGCTCTGCTTTAAAGCAGTATCCGCGGTCACGCCGGAAACCTTCTTTTCCATGCGGAGAATTTTTTCATTCTCCCTTTCTTCTTCTTTCAGACGACGCTCTTCCTCACGTTCCGCCCGGATTCTCTCCTGCTCCTCTCTGCGCTGTTTCGCAGCCTCTCTTTTGCTCTCTGCGGCTTCTCTGCGGCTTTCCGCCTCTTCTCTGCGCCGCTCCGCCGCTTCTTCCCGCCGCCTTGCAGCTTCCTCTCTGGCTTCCTCTCTGCGTCTTGCCGCCTCTTCCCTGGCTTCCTCTCTGCGATCCATATCCTCCAGCTGTCTCTCCGGATCGCCCACCGCCAGTTCATGCAGACGCTCTCTGCCATCTTTCACACTGCCAATAAAAGACCGCTCCGTCAAAAGAATCAGACTGATCACCGAACAGAGCAAAACGATCAGGATCGTTCCCACCATCTCCAGATTTGCATACAGCAGATACCCAAGGCTGCCCGCCAACACGCCGCCGCCGCATTTTCCGCTCTGGCAGATATTATAAATCTCCTGAATGTCATAAGCGTCCAGTTTCCGCACCGGTCCGCCGATCAGTTCACAGATCACGCCGACATTCAGATACAGCACGATTCCGGCGATCAGTTTCCGCAAAGCCGTGGGGCTTCCCTCATTGGCGAACCAGAAAGAAACCGCCAGGAAGATCAAAACCGGCGTCACATACGCCATGAATCCAAACAGACCAAACATCACATCTCGGATACCCTCGCCCACCGGGCCGCCGATAATCCCCAAATTACAAAAAAATAAAAACAGCATTGCGACGCAGAAAACAATCAGACCGATTTCACGGAAAAGCTCTCTGTCCTGCTCCAATTGTACCTGACTCATCTTCTGGGCAGATGACGTTTTTCTGCTCCTGCTGTTAGCCTTTGTACTTCCTCTCCGGGAAGATTTATTTGTTGAAGAAGCCATCTCGCTTCATACCTCTCTGTTCTTTCATCCGTTTTATCTATATAGTATACCATTTATTTCCCCTGCATGTCAATCAACTGATGCAGTTTGCGGATTGCCTTGTCAATCCCGCCCACTTCGTCGATAATTCCCTGTTTTACAGCCTCTTCTCCCACCAGAATGGTGCCCACATCCTTGGTCAATACACCTGTCTCCATCATAAGCGCCTCCAGGCGTTCTCGCTGTATTTTGCAATGTCTGCACACAAACCCCGTGATCCGATCCTGGATCAGCTTAAAATAGTCAAACGTCTGCGGCACGCCGATCACCATACCGTTCATTCTGACGGGATGAATCACCATGGTACCGGTGGGAACAATGTAGGAGTAATCCGTGCTGACCGCGATCGGGACGCCGATGGAGTGACTTCCTCCAAGCACCAGTGATACGGTAGGTTTGCTGAGCGACGAAAGCATTTCCGCAATGGCAAGCCCCGCCTCTACATCCCCTCCCATGGTGTTGAGAATGACCAGCACACCCTGAATCTCCTTGCTATCCTCAATTGCCGCCAGCCTCGGCAGCACATGTTCATATTTTGTGGTTTTGGAATCCCCTGAAAGGTTGTCATGCCCTTCAATCTCGCCAATAATGGAAAGCAGATGAATGTCCTGCTGTTTTTCATTATCCTGCAGCGTAAGCTGCCCTAATTTTTCAATCCGCTCGTCCTGATGTTCTTCCTTTTTGATCTCCTTTTCTTCTTTTGTGTCCTCTTTTTTTTCAGACATAATAGGCAACCTCCCGTCTCAGAATTTCCCTGAAATAAAAAACTGTGTCTATTCAGCCGACACAGTTTTTATACCCGTTACCATTATGCCCCGAAGTCAAAAGCTTATACTCAGGGAATATCGAAATCATCATCATCCGATACTTCATAGTCATAATCCATCGCCTTGCGTTCCCGCTTTTTCGGTACAGGAAGCGGATTTTCAATATATTGGAAATCTTTCTTTTTGTCGGAACCATTCTCATTCTGATCCATAATTTCTACCTCCAGCTCCTCAGTCTTCTCAATCTGCTGCATTGCGAAATCCATTCCGTCCGCATCGCCTTCTTTGTTTTCTACAGTGTGCGAATGCATCTTGTGCAGCCATAACCTCAGATACTCGATCCCGATACCGGCCATTGCCGCGCCCATCAGATACAAAAGCGCATATGCATTAAAATATTCCGTTTTCCCCATCCGGAAGCCCTGCATCAGGGTTAAAAGCGCTGCCGCAAACAGCCAGATCCCCTTTGTCCGGATCCTGTGATCGATCCAAAAGCTGAATATTCCAAGTGCCATCAGAACAGCCAAAATAATCATATCCCAGGAAGCAGTCCTTCCGGTCCCGGCAGCCAAAGAAAATCTCTGGGGCAGATACAGCCCCAACTGGGCATGGATGGAAGACCCTATTGTTCCACTGATACTTCCCCGGATGCCATGATACACAAAATATCCCACAACAGCAGAGATCAGGCAGATCAGAAACGCAAAGAGAGGCTGGGAGTCCGTATCATTCTTTCCCTCTCTGGAAAAACACAATTGTCCTGTCAAGAAGATCAACAGCGTGACACCTGCCATATCCAAATAACAGCAAAATCCGATCACCAATCCAGTCACCACATAATAGATCACCGCCCGGATTCGATTTTTCTTTCTTTGTTCTGTCAGTTCCGCAATCAGCCTCAGTCCGATCCCATAAAAGATCAAAATCAGCAAAAGCGGCGACGGCCTACTGGTTTCTGCGATCATATACGGACTAAAACCCAGAAAAGCCAGGACGATCATGGCCGCAATTTCACCTGCGCCTCTTCTGACCCCAAAATAAACACATATCGCAGCGATCACCAGGAGGAGCAATTGAAAGAACACTACCGTCTGCGGACGATTGCCCAGCAGGAAACAAAAATCCCGCAAAAGCCAGACATACAATTCTCTGCCTTTATGGGCCATATCGGGTAGCTCTGTTCCAGTACCAATCTGTGCCAGCGCATATTCTTTGCTGGACGAGATATACCACGGATAAGCATCCGTCGGATATCCCTTCCGCAGCAGAACCATAAATCCAGTCAACGCCACCCCAACAATTCCCTCGATCGCCAAAGAGGCCCGATAAGTCAGTCTACTGCGTCGATGTTTAGGCCCCGCCCCGGCCGCTCTGCTTTTTTGCACAAAAAAGTTCATCAGGAACACAAATGCCCCCAATAACGCCAGCCCCCCCGCGCCGGCAGCCAATCCCATCCCCGGACCGATCCCTGCTTCCCCGCAGATATTCAGCATCGTCAAAAACAGGAAACAGCCGGACGCCAACGCATAGAAAGCCCATATTACAATTGCAGGTAAACTATTCTTCTTCATCTGCCAAAACCTTTTCAATGTTATATCTGGGTCTCTGTTTTACCTCAATATAGATCTTACCGATATACTGCCCTACCAGTCCGATCGCCAGCAGCTGAATGCCGCCCAAAAACCAGATGGACAGGATCAGGGAGGTCCAGCCCGGCACCACCCGTCCGGTAAAATAAGAGATCAGCGCATACACCGCGGCAAGCACGGAGGCAAATACAATAAACAAGCCCAATCCCATGATCATACTGATCGGCTTTACGCTGAAGGACGAGATTCCGTTAAACGCAAGCGCCAGCATTTTCTTCAAAGGATACTTGGATTCTCCGGCCACACGTTCTTTTCTGTCATAGTAAACACAATCCGTCTGGTAGCCGATCAACGGCATCATACCGCGCAGGAAAAGATTGGTCTCCTTATACTTCGAAAACTGTTCTACAGCCCGCTTGCTCATCAAACGAAAATCCGCATGGTTGTAGATTGTCTTTACCCCCATCATCTCCATGACCCGGTAGAATCCCTGCGCCGTAGTGCGCTTAAAAAACGTATCCGTCTTTCTCTCTTTCCGAACACCGTAAACAATGTCATTGCCCGCATGGAATTTATCGATCATCTCCTCGATCACTGCCACGTCATCCTGTAAATCCGCATCAATAGAGATCGTCACATCACTCATATCTTTCGCAGTGATCAGGCCCGCAGTCAACGCAAACTGATGTCCTACATTTCCGGCAAGCTTTACACCGAACACCTGCACCGGATGTGCGGCATGCTCTTCCTCAATCAGTTCCCATGTGCGATCCTTGCTGCCGTCATTGACAAACAAAATAAAACTGTCCGCCCCGATCTTTTTCTTGCCGATCAGATCATCCAATACGCCCCGGAGCGCCTCGGAAGCAATGTGAAGTACTTCCTCCTCGTTATAACACGGTACCACGATCGCCAATCTGTCCATTTCTCTTTCCTCCGAAATTGTGCTGTGTTGTGCTTTAATTATCATTTTGACTTTTGCAGTCAATCAATTATCAACCCTCAATCGCCTGCTTCAGATCCGCGATGATATCGTCCACATGCTCGATTCCCACAGAAAGCCGGATCAGATCCGGCGCAACCCCGGCCTCTCTCAACTGCTCGTCATTCATCTGTCTGTGGGTATGGCTGGCCGGATGCAAAACGCAGGTCCGGGCATCGGCCACATGGGTCACGATCGCTGCCAGTTTCAGCTTATCCATCATCTCCTCAGCAGCCTTCCTGCCGCCCTTTAATCCGAATGAGATCACACCGCAGCTTCCCTTGGGCATATATTTTTGTGCCAATTCATAGTACCGATTACTCTTTAATCCGGGATAATTCACCCATGCGATGCTGTCATGCTGCTCCAGAAACTCAGCCACAGCCTGCGCATTGGAACAGTGTCTCTCCATCCGCAGCGGTAATGTCTCTAGACCTACATTCAGCAGGAAAGCATTCTGCGGCGCCTGGATCGAACCCAGATCCCGCATCAGCTGTGCCGTCGCTTTGGTAATGTAAGCAGCTTTTCCGAATTTTTTCGTATAAGTCACGCCGTGATAAGATTCATCCGGTGTGGTCAGTCCCGGAAATTTATCTGCATATTTTTCCCAGTCAAAGTTGCCGGAATCCACAATGGCTCCGCCTACACACATTGCATGTCCGTCCATATATTTTGTGGTGGAGTGCGTGATAATATCCGCTCCCCACACAAAAGGATTGCAATTGATGGGTGTCGCAAAGGTATTGTCAACGATCAGAGGCACTCCATGGCTGTGCGCCAGGCGGGCAAACTTCTCGATATCCAGCACGACAAGTGCAGGATTGGCAATGGTCTCCGCGACAACGCATTTGGTATTCTCACGAAACGCTTTCGCCAGTTCTTCCTCGGGCGCATCCGGGTCCACCACAGTCGTCTCAATCCCCATCTTCTTCATAGTAACAGTCAGCAGATTAAAGGTTCCGCCGTAAACCGTGGAGGACATCACCACATGATCCCCCGCCTCACAGATATTGAATACCGCATAATAATTAGCCGCCTGGCCGGAACTGGTCAGCATAGCCGCCACGCCGCCCTCCAGCTCACAGATCTTCTGTGCCACATAATCATTGGTGGGGTTTTGCAGTCTG
>ODAI012456168.1_pt1 | contig 32243 bp, 50 predicted proteins | sample 1539321 | NCBI WGS metagenome assembly ODAI01 (sample SAMN02144231, study PRJEB22623) | gut metagenome | biome: sheep rumen | host: Ovis aries | place: New Zealand
CACAAACCTTAAAATTCAAAAAACATATTTACTAACTCATCATAAATGAAAGATTCACTTCGAACGCCAATACTTAACGATTTCAAGACCCGTGTAATATCGGCGGTGGTTGTCCTTGCGGTAACCGCATCGTATGAACATGGCATTCGTTGCACGGTTCAGCGTTGCACGATGGATGCCCAGCAACTTCGCAGTCTCGGTAACGGTGTACCGCCCTGCTGGCTCTACGTTCGGCTGGAGATTAACCATTGCACACCTCCTTCCAGTCGTTGTACGCTGCATCGGTTGCCCGATACAATGCGATGGCGATGGCTGCACAGATAGCAGCGAAGCCAAAGTTACTTACGAATAGTGTGGCGATTGCCTGAAACGCTGTAATGCAGGTCAGCACCAGCAGGATGATAAATGTTTGCTTTTCCATATTGTTTTGTCGTTAAAGTGTTATACTATCTGATTAGCGAGAGCGATGCACGGTGTAGAGTTTCCTACGCTGCAATACTCTCATAACTCCCATCTGTGTCATTCCCTGACGGTCTGCAATGACACCAAACAAGCGGTAAACGCTCACGTTCGGATGCTCGGTCTGCAACTGGACGAAGTCCTTGCAGATGGCATCGTGCTTGCGGTCACGCTCAATCTCTGAACGTGTACGCCAATCCATCGGAATGTTTTTTTTGCTCATTTTCTTTGTTTTATCCATTATTTTATTTATATTTGTACCGTTGTTTTTAAAAACTCGTTGCAAAAATAAATAAAATATTTTATCCAATAAAATTTTGGTTTATTTTTTAAAGATTTTTAAATATTGTATCAACAAATTGTTTATTATGACTGGTATCGAATTAAAAGCAATATTGAAGCGGACGGGGCGGCAATTAAACGAAATTGCCACTCTGATAAATATTAGTCCGCAAGCATTAAATCAGGTTCTTAACTCAAAGGATGTTAAGTCAGGTATTTTAGAATCGCTTGCATCAGCGTTGGGAATAAGTGTTTGTGAATTCTATGGCGGTGGCGATAAGGTTTCAGCGGTTGACCATTCCCTCGCCATCAATGGCAACGGCAACAGCGCAAACAACGACACGGGTGCATTCCTTGCGCTGCTCACAAAGAAGGATGAGCAGATAGACCGCTTGCTCGGCATCATCGAACAAATGAACAAGTAACACCGATGCTCCGGTTGCTAACGATCGCCCAGTACATCCCCGTGATGACAGCCGAAGAACAAGCCGCCATCTTCCGAGACGGATGCCCGTTCACGCCATCAGACATCGAACGCTGGCAACGGTTAAAGCAGGAACGAGAAAACCAAATATCAGATATATTTAATAAAGCATGGAAAAGACAAAGGAAATAAACGCTGCCATCTGCCGCAACTTCCTCACGGCACTCGCACGGCTGACCGATGACAAGGTAATCCGTGGTAAGGCAACATTCTGCAAGCGTTACGGCATTAACCGCCTGAACTTCTACCAGCTGGAACAAGACCCGTCACGCTCAATCTTTCAACCCTGCTGGCTGTATGCTCTCGCCACCGACTACAAAGTCAATCCCACCTTCCTGCTCACGGGCAAAGGCGATTTCTACCAGCCCCAATGGACAGCAGAAAAGGTCAAAAAACTGCAAATGGACTGCAAAAGAAAATCGCCCACCCCGAAACCGGTTGAAACCCAATCAGATGCAGGATAGGCGTACATAACTGGAAAGCGTGTAACCGTCTAAAGCGGTTCGGGGGTTCGAATCCCCCTCTCTCCGCCTAAACAAAGGGATTTAGACGGGTGTCAATACCCGTCTTTTTCTCTTTCGGGGGTGCGCATTTTGGCAATCATAGTCTAATTCGGTTGCAAAAAGACTGCAAATGGACTGCAATCACACTTTACAATGGCAACAATAAGAGTCTATTTGGATACAAGGGCAAAGAAAGCAGACGGAACGTATCCGCTGAAACTGGCTGTCAACCACCGAAGGCAAACGGCATTCATTCCGCTTGACATATCCCTGCATCGGAACCAATGGGATGCACGTTTGCAGCGAGTGGTAGAGCACCCAGCAAAGCAGGAACTCCAGCGATTGATAGACAACGTCAGGCAAAAAGCGTTGAGTTGTCTGCTTGATGCAAAGACCGAAGGGCTGCTGAAAGATATGGCAATCGGAGAAATCCGTGACCATGTGCGCAAACGCATTGACCCTGAATTTGACAAAGAAGATGAAACGATATTGTTTGCCGACTGGTATCAGCGTGTGATGGATAGGCACACCAAACCACGCACTCACGAAATCTATCTGATGACCCTGCAATGGATGCAGCGTTTCGATGATGGGTTTGCCCGTCTACGGTTTGAAGACATCACGAAGGACTGGCTCATGCGGTTCTTTGCGTTCATGCAGCAGTCATCGCCCAGCATCAACGCACGGAACATTCATTTACGCAACATCCGCACGGTGTTCAACGATGCTCTTGACAATGAGATAACAACCGCCTACCCGTTCCGCAAGTTGAAGATACGACCAGCAGCCACCGTGAAACGAAATATCAAGACGGATGACTTGCGCAAGTTCCTCGCAATGCCCTGCAAGCCCCACCAGCGGAAATACGTTGATGCGTGGAAACTATCCTTCTTGTTATGTGGTATCAACATCGGGGATATGTGTCTGCTTATGCCTGATAACGTGGTGGATGGTCGGATAGAGTATATCAGGCAAAAGACGGGCAAACTATATTCCATCCGCATTGAACCCGAAGCAGCAGCCATCATCAGCCAGTACAAAGGACGGGAACGGCTGCTGTCGTTTGCCGAAGGCTGCAAGCGACATCAATATAAGGCATTCGCCAACCGCATGAACAAGGAACTATCGGAACTGATGGACGGTATAACATCGTATTGGGCACGGCACACATGGGCAACCATTGCCGCATGGCTTGACATTCCCGATGATGTGATATCGCTGGCACTCGGACACGCTGCTCGGAATGCCACGACAGCCATCTACATTGAACGTGACCGAAAAAAGATTGATGATGCGAACAGACGGGTAATTGACTGGGTGTTCTACGGCAAGAAATAGCGTTAATTTGCCGTAATTTTAGTTTTAATGGGTTTTCTTATCATAAGTGTGCAGTTTATTACCCTGACTGAAAATCGCCCGTTAGGCGAAAGAAAAATGCGTATTCGGTAAACACCAACAAAAAAGGACGGGCGCACGGAGCAACCCATCCTTCAAGTGTATTCACACTTCAACAACGAGTGCAAAGGTAATCATTTATTTTGAATCTGCAATACCTTGAAGTGTGTTTTTGGAATTCTTAACGCTGATACCATTTTATTGACGTCAGGAAAATGGTCGGTTTATTCCGTAAAGATTGCAGGGGTGTAATATTTCAGCACCTTTTCGGATGCCTCACGGAAAAAATCTTTCTTGATTTCAAATCCGTATGCTCTGCGGTTCATCTTCATTGCTGCCAGCAGGGTCGAACCTGAACCAGCGCACGGGTCTATCACGACATCGCCCTCATCCGTGAATATGCGGATAAGTTCTTCAAGAAGCGGAACTGGCTTCTGCGTGGGATGCACTTTGGGCGTTTCCGTATCACGCACCCATTCAAAGCAATTAAAGACCATTCGCCCGTCATTGTTGAATTTTGGCAACTTGTCTTTATAGAGCACCAGCCCGTATTCGCAGTTGCCGACAATCTTCATGTTCGCCTTCAATACTTGTGCGCTGAAATTCTTTCGGAACACTAACGGAATATAGTGCATGAAGCCGTAACGCTGTCCGAGTTCAATGTAATAATGCAGTTGTTCAAACGCACAGAAAAGAACCATGCAAGGGGCTTTCGATTTCTTCCTGATGCCCATCGCCCCGAACGTATCTGCATTAATCTCGTTATCGGTTACACCATGCTTCGGTTCTTTGACAAGCATCTGCGAACAAAAGTGCATGAATTCAGCAGGGCGAAAATCCTTATCCGTATCAAAGAATTCTTTGCCAGCCAGTTCACTCTCCCCGTTCTTGTTATCGCCGTCCTTATACCATGCTGGATTGCTGGCATAGGCATTCTTTCCGAGATTGTATGGCGGGGCTGCAATAATCAGTTGGGCGTGTGGGATTCCGTAAACCTTGAAGTTTTGGAAATGGTCGTTAAATAATTCAACTTTCTTCATTGCCAGCCTCCTTCCTTTTGCATTCCGATAAGAATATCCATTTCTTCCTTCGTAACCTCGTAGATAATCCTGATGCCCTTCGGCTTCTTAACTACCTTGAATTCCATCGAGAATGGATTGTTTTTCATTAACTCAATCAAATCGTGGATGGCTGCATCCCTCTTTTCTTCTTGTGTCATAATTAATCTTGTTTTATAATTAACAATTAATCTCCACTATCTACTGAATATCTCAAACTTAACTCTGTGCAGATGTAATGATGGTCGGTTTGGCGATAACCAGTCGAATACCCCTTGTCGAACTTGAAACCCTGCTCACGGAACGCTTTCATGATGGCTTTCTCCATCTCGCCATAAAACCAGCCTTCCCTTCCATACAAGTCCCAGTCCCAGCCGTTTGCGTAACCGAGATTTCCGATGGGCGCAAGTTTGCGAAGGTCGCTCAACCCAAACAATCCAATTTTCTTTGATAGTTCCTTCTTCCATTCAGGAACGTTAATGTACTCTTTGTTTGCCATAGTTATTTCTTTTTTAATTCTTTGATAAACCAGCGGATAGCCGCATTGAAAAAACGATTCTTGTTGGGCTGGCTGTCTACCGTGGACACCAAATCCTCATCCAAATAAAGCGGATACCGCTTCATGGTGGTTCCCGTCTTGGGGGAACGCTTGATTCTCTTACTTTGTTCCATTCTTGATTTCTTTTAATACGTGATGAAATTTACTACCGTCATCGAAGACAATGCAGGGGCATCCGAAATCGTGTCGTTCGCCTTCCAGCGCACATCCTTTACAAACGTCTGAAAGGTCAACCTCTTTCAGCCTTACCAGCTGATAACGCTTACCTCGGTATTCAATAATTGTCTTTGCCATAGTTATACCTCCCTGCCGTTAAGTGTTGCCACGATGTTAAGTTCTGCACCAGTGCAGACATAATCTACATGTTCCTGAATTGCCACACAAGTAAGCCAGTCGTAAATCTTCTTGCCGATTGCACGGTACTCTTTTGCGTGCCAATCGGTTTTTTTACCTTCGCCGCCTACCGATTCAAGGGTAAGGGCCAGTGTTACTTCATCGATGTAGTCGGGGTTGCGCAGAATGATGCCGTTGTCAGCAAACTCAATCGTGAGTTTCATCTGTTCCATTGGTTTGTTGTTCTTTGCCATAGTTATTTTCATTAAATTTTGCGCCTGCTGGGTTTTTTATCTTTCGGCTGGGTAAGTTATTACCTTATAAGCATTAAACCCAGCAGGGCGCATTAAAATCGGTTATTTCTCATTAAGAATATATTTCGCTGCCTTCTCGGCACGGGATGCAGCCCACACAATCATCTTGTTATCGTTCTTCAATGCCTTCAACCAACTCTGAATGTAGGCAACCGAATTCTTGAACGCCTTGTCGCTGTCAAGACTGGTCATCGTGCAAAGCATTGCAGCACCCAATTCGGCGACCAGTTCTTCACGGGAATAATTCTTGCTGCCGAACGCTGCCATCTCGTTCTCAGCCTTGCGGTTGCATCTATCAACGTGCATCGTTGAATGCGTCAGTTCATGGAATGCCGTGGAATAGTATTCCTCAACCTCGGTGTACTGCGAGAGCATCGGCACAACCACCTCGTCAGTAGAAGGGCGATAGAAAGCCCGATTGCTGGGTTTGTCGTTCGTGAAGGTCAGACCCTGCTCACGCTCAACGTAGCCGTTAATGACTGCTTCTGCCCGTTCAACTGGCTGGAGATTGTTTTCGGGCAACTCATCCGCTGCCTGAACCTTGCTCTCAATGCCCGTGCAGTCGCTAATATGGAACACGTTGTAGTATTTCAGGATGGGGATTGTGTGTTCTTCGAACTTGGTCACTTCCTCGCAATCTTCCTTCGTTTCCTTCTTGTAGGTGTACTTGCCGTAGAATACCACGATGCCAGCCTTTGCACCCTTCTTGATTGAACCGCCCAGCTGCTTGACTTGTTTAAACGACAGCCATTCGCCTTCCTTGCCCAGCAGCATCTGATTGAGCAGGGAATAAGGCTTGCGGCTGACATAGTTGATTGCGCCACCGTCTTGCAGCGACAAACCAGTCCACGGGCGATGCCACGGGATGATACCTTTCTGCATCTGTTCCACTACCTTGTCCGTTACCATCTGATAAACGTTCAGTCTCTCTTTCTTTGTTTCTTGATTCTTCATTGTTGTTGAGTGTGTTGTGGGCGGCTGGTTAGACCGCCCGTTTCCTTCTTGTTTATTGGGTTATTCTTACGTTGAGATTAATCACTGGGCGTGGCAGTCCGTCACGCATTTCTGCATCAATGCAAGCGTAGATGTTAGCATCTTGGTAAACCATTCCGAAAGAATCCGAAACTTCAAATACCGCTTCTACAACTGGCGCAGAACAAAAGCCGTCCTCGCACCTGATAAGGAACATTGCCCATTCATCAGTTTCTTTCTTTTCGATACTGACATCACTCCAGCAACTTGTTCGCTTGCGCAACACCTTTTCAACCTGATTGATAATTGACTTTTTCATAATGATTATTGTTTTTGATTATTTCCACATATTGTTATAATTCCAAACGAATGCTTCTGCATCTTTCTCGTTCATAAATGCGGCTACACATTTGCAACCCATATCTTTTTCCGCTTGCTTTAAACTTTGGCTATAAACCAGTTCGTAATCGCCGCAACTATTTTTAAATACAAAGTGCTTCATAACTCTGCCATCCTTACTTTACATAGAATGAAACCTTCAAACCTCTGCGCAACTTGCAAACGCAAACATCATCCATACAAGAGAATGCCCTGCGAAGGAACTTGTTGAGCAGTTCCTCACCAATCAGGGCGAGAATGCCAGCAACACCCATCAGGGTATTGATTTTCTTACCTTCATTGTTGTACCCGAAGACCTTGATGCGGAAATTCTTGTTGATTTCGCTGGTCGTAAAAATTAAGTTCTTTTTCATTGTTGTTGTTGTTAAATTGTGAATACTGATGTGCTTTTCTTGTAAGCACGTTGCAAAGATAATATTATTTTTTATATCTGCTTACATTATAAGCATTTATTTTCCCCTCAAATCGGGTTTTTAAAATTATTTAATAATAATGCTATCAGTTTTTAAAACATTTTTGCAAATAAGCGTATATTATAAGCATTAAAAAACCGCCCATCTTCACAGACGGACGGGGTTCTGAATAACTAACCTAAAAATCCAATACAAGGACTATCTATCTACTATTATTATGGCATCTCTTATAAAGCCAAACAAGCACCGCCATCAGGGCAATGAGTGCCAGCCCGATAACTGGCTTTGCCGCTGTAATGACGGTTCTCTCCCATGCGTTCAGCCTACGTTCTACGGGATAGGGAACACGAACGGAATCCACCTTCACGCTATCACGATAGATGGTTTTGCCGACAATGCGGTCACGATAGCGGATGATGTATTTCGTTTTGTAGATGGTATCGCCCTGCACCCATGTTACCACGCTGTCACGCTGGTATATGCTGTCGTAATGCGTGAGCGTATCATGTCGTTCAACCACTACGGAATGGTATTCAGGTACGGGAACGTATTGTGTTCGGCAACCCGTCAGCATCCCCAGCAGTATCAAGCCCAGCAGAAACAGCAGCCAAAAACGCTCACTCTTTGTCATCGTATTTCAAATCGTTTACACGGTTCAGCCATCCCCGAAGGAATTTCTTTTGCCGCCCGATGGCAATGCGCTTGTAATAGGCGATACGCTCTGCACGGAGTTTCAGCCAAAGGTCTTCCGCACCGCCCTTCCATTTGTTTATTGCGCCCAGCGTTTTCACGCCAAAGATGCCATCCTGCACCACTCCGAGAACCTTTTGCGTATTCTTCAATCCCCATGCGCCCGATGTCCATAGCCAGTCGCAAATCATCACGGCAACGCTCTCGCTCTTGATTGCGCCCCCGTGGATTTTATCCCAAAATAGGGAAACCAGCAACTCTTTCCACTCCGTGAACGTGATGTTCTTCAAGTCTTTCAGGGTGGGCTTACTGCGCCCTGCAAACTTGCGGAAACGGATGTAAGTGTTCAGCGTAACTCCCGACTGGGTTGCACCGCCTTTGTCATCAGGGTCGTAGGCATAGCCAGCCCTACGGCTACGCTCAAACAAGTGTTCAAGGCTCTCGCCATACAACTGACGGACACCCGTTTCCCATTTTATAAGATGGGGTATCAGTTTTTCAATTTGTGCCATCGTTCTGCTGTTTATTGATTAGCATTTCAATTACCTTTTCAGCACCGCCATATTGTTCAATTACAGCCAGCATGGCTTTCGTGTAATCCTGCTGTTGTTTTTTCTCCTTGATGTCGGCTGGTTCCCAAATGGAATGCACCTCAACCCACGCAACGTATCCAGTTGCAAAGAGCGTAAACCACGGAATCATCCAAATGTCCACCTCGTAGAAGTAATACAAGAAAAAGATGATGGCAACCTGAATGACATCAATCAGCGACATGGCGAAGGTCATGTTGTAGTAACGGGCAATCTTGTCAATCGTGCGCTTGTACCCGTCCGTTGTTCGGTATTCGCCACGCTTCTTCGCCTTGCGTACACCAGCCCACAAATCAGCCAATATCAGGGCAAGAATGGCGATGTACATCAGCAGCATGATGCCGCCACAAATCATCAACGTTAATATTCTGTCGTTCATATCAATATCCAAAATCAATAGGAATACGAGCAACGCCTGAGGAATTATATGTCCACCCACGAGATGTATAACTTGCAGAACCGCTCCAATAACGAATAATGCCATTGCCTTTAATACCAACAGCAACGGAATCACTTGTTATACTTATTGGTGTTTCCAACTCAATAATATTATTACCAGCTGATACAGAATAACTCTTTGGGTCGCTTGTTGTACCACTTGTAACTTTATATACAGTGATGGTTCCTGCAGCTGCCGCATTTAATTTAATATACCTGATAGTCTTTCCAACCATTCCCAGTCGAGCAACCTCTGTCGATAATGGAGAATACACCGTGGTATTTGACACCACCTTTCCACTCTCACCAGCTAATATGTTACTTGGATATTGTGCCACCCACGTAACTGATGTGGATATACCGTTCTCGCTGAAATCAGCACCCTTGATTACTAAACTTTTTCCCATAATTCTTATATTTTTTTTAATTAATACTTAGCCATTAATTCTGATGTGACTTTTCTTGCCATCAAAGCGTGTCCTGCTGCGTTTGGGTGTAACCCTGCATCTACGGCATAATGCTGTTGTATGTTGAAATAAGTGATTCCGCAATCGTGCATATCAATGACATCGCAAGCGAATGCCTCTGCAATCTCTTTGATATTATTGTTCCATTCGGTTGTTGTGATACCTGCTGCATTGTTCGGTGGCCATGCGTTGTCGGTATCATCATCACTCACGCCATCCCTTCGCCAATCGTCAAGTATCGTGCAACAGAATACTCTTGATAGAGGATATGTCTGCCGTATCTTGGCGAGCATCAAGGCGTATGCGTTACGGAATTTATGTATTGTGCCTTCTGCCGGTATCGCATCTTTGATTGTCCAATCTCCGAGAGTAGTGCTATACCCTGACAATCCGCACTGATACCAGTCATTACACGATATGAATATGAGAATAATGTCGGGGATGAAACCACGAATAGCAATATCGCTGATACGTTTGGTTGAACAGGCTGGTTTTCCATTTGTGGTTGATGTGGAATCCCCACAAACTGTACCACCACTCCATGACGTATTGGCAATATCAGTTGTGTTTATTCCCAAATTCTGCGCAACCTGATACCACCATGTCTTACCGACTGCATTAACATCGCCTTGCGGATAATATGTTGCGTATGCTGTACCAGAAAAACCTGCTACACTACTCGGCAACCATCCATTATAGGTCGAAATAGAATCACCTACGATAGCAATCTTCTTTCCTCTAAACTTGTCTTTTAGATAATTGGCAACGTCGAGATTGGCAGAATTGAAATTCTTTGTTCTTATATGCCCGTTTTGAAATAAAACTATCGCATCCCCTGCTTCATCTTCAATCGTAAAGTCAAAGTTTTCATTATTTTTGGTCGCAAGTGCAGGAAGTTGAGATGAATCGAAATTTTTCGTCTTGACATGACCACCAGCAAACCTCACAAGAACATTCGTACCTTCATCTTCAATATCAAGGTCTGAATCAGGACTTCCATTTTTTATTCCTGCTGTGTTTGCATATATTCCACCGCTTTTAACCGCTTTATCACTACCAGCGGTCGGAATGTCATCCATCTTCATGCCGCCCTGCGAATTGGAAGCCATAAAACGAGTACCATCATAGAACACGGAAATGATTTCATTGGCTTCCCATGTGTTAGTGGATGAAACGGCCTTTCCATTATACCATAACTGAACGGCATTCGCATTGCCGATTGTCAAGGTGCTTGCGGTTGTGCCAGCAGACGGCATCTTGATACGGAGATTACCGCCTGAACCCAGCAAATAATTCGGGGCGTTCACGGTGATTGTTCCACCGTTGATGGTTGCCTGATAGTAACCGTTGGCCGCATCCTTATTATCAAGCGCGACACCGATACCCTCTACCACGCCACCGACACGCGCTGCGGTATTGCCGCCAATCTGCGTTTCCTGTGCGATGGTCTGTCCTACGGTCTTGATTTGTTGATTAGTCATATATGCTGATTCTCCTTATTTATCCAAAATTTTGCGTGTAAGCGGTTTTCTTTCGTTAGGTGGGTAGTTAGTTACCTATCGCATGAATCTGCGCCCTATGCCCTCTTATAATTGGTTTTTGACAACAACACGAAGCATCGCCCGTGATTTGTTTAAGATATTCAAGGCAAGAAGATAGGTATTGTTCTGCCACGTTCGTATTATCATTATAACGGGCGTGTTTTTCGGCTAATGCCAGTCGGTTGCCGTAGGCATCCATGTGCTGCAATGAACCCGAACGGGTAACAACTGCCCCGTCCTCACGCATCATCACGCTCCACGCATAATATGCAAGCGTTTTCTTCAAGCCGTGACAAATCTTCACGTTTTCGTATGCCGTGGCAAATGTCGGGTCAAAGGTCTTGTCGAACACCAGTGCACCCGAACCGTTATACGCCCAATATCCACCGCCCAGCAGCACTTGAAGGTTGTCTGGCATCGGGTTTTCATCGGTGTATTCAGTTACGAGCAGATTGTAAACGCCCAGCCCGACAGCAGGGGCGATGAACACATCCTCGCACTCGCCTATCGCATTCAGCACATCTTCTTCATCAAGATGCTTGCTGGTTGGTCGTGCCAGCTGTCGGAACTCCTGAAAGGTCAATAGATGTTTTTCCATGTTTACTCCACGTTTGAATTGTCTTCGCTGCTGATGTATTTCAGCGGTTCGATGGTCAGGTCAATATCACGGATGGCGGCATCGTGCCAAACGTGCATCACGGCTTCAAGTCCACGCTTGATAAATCGCTGCTCGTTGGTAACCTCGCCAGCATAGTATTCGTAACTATCACGGATGACGTTTCCCGAAAAGCCAGTCTTTCCCAAACGAATCATGTAGAATGGCTCTTGATGGAATTGTGCATAGATACGTTCTATCACGCTGCTCTCCGTAGCCGTGAAGTCCTTGTCGAAATTCTTGACGGGAAACTCCACCACCTTCGGCTCATCTTCCATATCCTCCAATTCCACGTTGAGAATCTTGCTTCCACGCTCATCGCCTTGGAATTGCAGCAAATCCTCATCGGATATCATTCGGGTTTCACGGTTGCCACGGTCACGGTGCATCGGGTCGTTGTATTCTTCTTGGAATTCGGGAACACGTTTTTTCGTGATGAGCATACACGCCACAAGGAAATTGTTTCGCACGTTGCGGTATTTGATATTGCCCAGCCCTTCATCGGTTGAAATATCCGTGATGGCTGCATCGTAGATGGGTGTCGGGTAGGTGTCCTTTCCTGATATTGATAACCAAAGAACCTGACCGTCATAATGCTCAATGCCGCCCGAATTCATTATCTGTTTCTGAACAACCTCAACAGCAGGGTTAAAGATGGGGAACTCACGGATTTCACGCTCTGATAGCGTGAGTGTCTTGCCGTTCTTGGTCATCTTGCCGCCCTGCCAGTCGGGATGTATCTTCACGCTGGCTACATATCCACGGTCATCTTTCTCGCTCAAACGCACTTGTTCGAACGGAATGTGATGAAGGCTGGCAACCTCGCCCAGCGCATTGTAATTAACGTGAACAGCGAAGCCTCCGAAACGTGTCAGGTCAAGCACGATGTCATGAAGCAAGTCATCCAACGTTTCGCCCTCATGGTTGATGGTTGTCTCGGATGCCAGTTCGCTAACGAACCCGAAGCCCTCAACGAACTTGGCATAGCGAGCCAAACACAATTCAGCCGTTCCCGATGCCGATGTAATGGCTATAAGGTTCTGCGGGTATCGGTTATCACGACCATACGTCTGAATATGGAATCGGGATAGATAAGCAACATCTATCCTCGCATCGGGTTTCTTGGTTCTTCCAACGTTCATAGTTATTTATCCGTTTTTTTTGTTCTACGGGGTTTTCTTGTCACGGGCTTGGTAGTTGCTGGCTTCGCTGCCTGAACGGGTCTCTCGGCAAAGAAAACCGCCTTGTCGGGGAATTGTTCAAGATATTCTGCCGCAACCTCATCCGTCAGGTTGCTGTTTGAATAGACCTTACCCCCGTGGAATGTGGGGCAGTTGATGATAAACCCTGCACGGAGCTTGTAATTGCATTTCGGTTTCATAGCGTTATTCTTTCGTAAATATAAATAGATTTCAATAAGACCATCGTGGTAACACCGCTGACAAGTTGTTTTCTTAAACTCCTTACCCAGCACCTCATAATAGAGTTTTTCGATGGATTGTTTATCAAGGATTGAGAAGGGAGAATCAAATCTCCCCCTCAAATCCTCGCATAGAGTTTTCGCTTCCTCAACGGTCATGCGCTTACTGTGACTTTAAAGATTCATAAGCGGTTGCCGTGGTTGCGCTGTCGGTGTTGAAGAAGAACACAGCCGCCTTCGGTGCGCCCGTTTCTTCCAGCGTGACAGCCCATCCGCCATCGGTATCCTCGCTGTACTTGTCGGCTGTAATCTCCGAAGCGTGAAGCCCCTGATAGTAGCCGAATACCTGATACTCTGCTTTGCCTGATGTTCCCTTCGTTTTGTTGCGAAGGATGACAACGAACTCGCCATTTGCAAGACCGTCAACAACATTACGGGCAACCGATGGGTCATTATCAAGAATAACGAGTGCAACCTGATTCGTGAACGTGTTGCGATACGTTCCCGTGGCGAGCGCAATGTTTGTTCCGGTAAATGGTGTTGCGCCATCCTGCTGCACCTCATATCCATGCTTACCAGTTTTCAGCACCAGCGTCTTGATGATGTTGGTGTCGGTGTTATCGAACACGGTAGAAGCGAAATCAATATCTGAACGGTTGATGATGATACCATCACTTTCCATTCCTCTTACAAGCGGATTCTCGCAATTAGACTGGATGTCCTGCGAGATGAGCGATTGACATAGTGTAGCCATACTTTTCTTTCCTTTCCTTGCTGCAAGCAACCGTTAAATGGTTAGACATTGGTTTCTGATTAGTATGCCATGTGCACGAGGTCATCCTGCGCAATCTTGGTGTCAAGTTTGCCAGCGGCATAAATCTTGTTCTTGCGCTCGTCTTTATTGAACCAAATATCAAGGTCGCTGATTGGGTCGTTGGCATCGCAACCGATAATCAGGTTCTCGGGATTGGCATAGACTGCACGGAACGGCTTGTTCCACGCTGTGCCAGTGTTCTCATACTGATTAATCATGTAATCCCATGTGGCGATGCTGGCAATGGTTACGCCGTTGTACTGGGCAACCTCGAAGCCTTCGAACACACGTTCCCACGGCATGATGCTCATGTAGGTTTTCTTGATATCAAGTGTCAGGGCATCAGCGAACTTCTTGTTCAGCATCAGGATGGCACGTCCGTTCTGATTGATACGGGCATTGGCATCGAACAGAATATTATCAACGAGAGTGGTAGCAACACCAGCGGTCTTGATGGCTGCAATCTGTGCGGCATACGTTGTCTGCGAGTTGGCTGCTATCGTGGTAACCTTTGTTGCATCAGCCGTACCGATGGCGAACAGCTGCTTGAAGAAACCGTCATTCGTAGTGAACAAGGTCTTATCGGTTCCATTGGTCAGAACGCCACCGTTTGCGATGGTGTCGGCAGCGGTATCGCCAAACCATGCGAAACGCCAAATCATTCTACGCATCTGCGTTGCAAGCAGGTCGGTATAGATTGCCATGAAATCGGTGTCGGTCAAGTCACCAATCTCTGTACCAGCCTTCAGGCAATACTCTGCGATGGTATCTTCAAGGTTCTCATAGCAGATTTCAAGAGCAATGCTCCACGCACCGAGTGCCCAGCGTTTCAGATCGTTGGCGATACCAATCTCTTCGAACGTGGGGGAACAGCCAGCACCAGCGTGTCCGACTGCATCCATCTCACCGATGATTGCCAACGGGGCACCCGAATGCACTCTCTTAATTGTTACATACTTTCTGAAATCCTCATCTTCCAGCACCTGACGGATAATTGCATCACGGAGTGATTCAAGGTTTGCAGGCTGGAGCGGAATATTAGTGAAATACTTTGCCATTGTTTAAATCTCCATTTTTAGTTATTACTTTTTCTTACCTTTCTTAATCTCTTTCAGCCGTGCGAGAATTTCGGCACTTGTAGGGGCTTTCCCCTCGGCTGCTTCCTCTGCACGTTTGTCCTCCTTCTTGCGACCTTCGGGCTTGTAGTTGCTTTCGATTGCTTTCAGGGCTTTCTCGCCACCAGCAATCTTCACGGCATTCAGAATGCGAAGGTCATCCGTGGTCTTGGCGTTTTTCTTCGCATCTTCAAGTTCCCGCTTCAACTGCTCAATCTGTGCTTTCAGGTCATCGTTCTCTGATTTCAGCCGTTCGATTTCAGCCTTGTCATCATCCTGCTCAAGGATATCATCCTCTTCGGACTGCTCGGCTTCTGCTGCTGGCTTAATCTCAACGATTTCTCCGTTTTCAACTACGATGGTCGTACCATCGGGCATCAAGAATTCGCCATCGGGTGCAGCCTTATCGCCCACCTGCGGCTCGCCTTCCTCTCTCTCTACTTCGATGGTTGCGCCATCGGCTGTGTTGAGAGCCATTCCGAATTTCACTTCCTCAACGCTCTTGAAACCGAGTTTCTCCAGCATCTTGTCAAGAAGCGACTTCTTTACTTCAACGTTTTCTTTTTCCATTGATTTACGATTTGGGTTAATACTATCAAATTTCTCACTTATATGCTTTGCTGACATAGGCGAAAGAACCTCGCCTATCAGTCCGAACTCCATTGCCTTGCTGACATTCATCGGGATATTCTTGTCCATCTGTTCCTGAATGGCAACTGGGTCGCATCCGCAACGTTCTACATACAAATCACGGATTTTGTTTTGCTCGTTCCGCATATCCTGCTCCAATGTTAGCAGGGCATCAGCCGTGAGCGGACGGGTGGTGTAGCAATACGGATTATGAATCAGTATTTCAGCGTTTTCGTATGCCTTGCGCTGTTCCTTTGGTGCTGCCATCAGAACCACGGTTGCCATTGAATGCGCTTTCCCTTCCACGATGCAAGTAATATTCTTGCCAGTTGCACGAAGGCGGTCATAAATAGACCATCCCTCGCTCACGCTACCGCCATCGCAATGCAGAAGCACGTCAATATCGGGGTCATCTTCTGGCAGATTATCGCAAAACGATGCCACATCATTGAACGACACACCGCCAGCCATTCCCCAAAACTGCATTTCTTCCTTTTCATCTTGGGTAACGATATCGGAGTATATTCTTAACTTTGCCATTTTCGATAAAAATTCAAAGGTTTGCGGCAAAGATACGGGGAAAATCCCATGCTTACAAGAAAAGCATACCGAAAAGCACTTTCAAAAATTGAAAGTAAGCGATTTTAGGGCGATTTAAGCGTGTTTTTTGCTCTCGCCCTTGCAGTTACCCACCCAAACGGCAAAAACCCGTTAAGCACAAAAATACGGGGAAATAACGTGTACCCGAAAATGCGGAATCGGGTACATGACATCCAAAAAAATGCCGCCTATCTCACGACAAACGGCATTCCACTCAAATTATGAAAAAATTCACATCAAAACAGAAAGAAATATATATGAAGAATTCAAAAACAGTCCTCTGAAAACTTGCGAATGATACGATATGCGCTGGTTTCGCTTATCTCGTATTGCTGCGAAAGGTAGCGGATGATGTAGAAATACTTGTGACCTTCGTTTTTCAGCCGTAGCCAGTCCTCATACATCGGGATATGACGGGAATCTTGTACGGATATCCCGTTTTTATCCAGCGTTTCCATCACGCCTTGCAGCAGTTTCACAAGTTCGTACTTTGTCATCATTACATTCTGCTCAATCGTTCAAGCACCTCAATGCGGTTGTTCGTGGTGTTGATTTCCTCCACGCTCACAATGGGGTTCGGCAACATTGCAGCACCACGCGCAAAGGCATTCGCCAGCATATCCTCACCGATTTGCTGCTGCGGACTGACCGCCACAATCGGAACACCACCACCCAACTGATTCAGCGAAGACAACAACGGGGCAAACAGGGATGTGGCCTGTGCCGTGTTCACGGATTCGCCATTCGATACCCTTGCGCTGATGCTGTCGCTGGTTCCTGAACCTGCACCCTGAATTGTTCCACCGCTTGCGAACTTTGCGCTCTTGACGGTCTTGATGGCGGTTGCAATGTTAGCCAGCACCGTAGCCACCGTGGTAGCAATGGCAACAAGGTTCGCAGGATAGGGAACGGATTGCGCTTGTGCAACACCAGCGGCAATCGCCTTACCCGTATTGATGGCAATTTCAGCGAGCGCAAGAACCTTCGACAGCTGGGCGAATGCCGTGTTGTCCTCGCCCATTGCCTCAAACACTTGCGACATCCCATTTGCCACTCCTGCGGCTGCTTGGAGTTTCGACTGCTCAATGGCAATCTCTTTGTCTGCCAAATCCTTCTTCGCTTGCTGGTATTCGTTTTCCATTTCCAACTTGCGAAGGTTGAACGCTTCAATGCTCTCGCCTTCCTGCTGCTGGGCTTGGTCGAGCAATTCCTTGCGCATATCCACATTCAGACGCAACACCTCCAATTCGTTGTTGCCAGCCTGAGCCATTGCGGTCTTGAATCGGGTTTCGGTTTCCTTTGTCAGCTGGTCAAGATAAGCATTATAGGCATCGGCATCCATCTTTTCACGCTCTGCTTCATACTTTGCATGGATGGATAGAATGAGTCTTTCCCGTTCCTCTGCATCCGTGACCTCCTTCTGCGCTGCTTCCACTTCCAGCTGTTCCTCGTTGTAAAGTTGTTGCCGCTTCAATGCCAGTTCCTGCTCACTATTCTGCTTGACGGTTTCCAGCACGTTCTGAATAATGCGCTGCTCGGTCTCAATGCGCACCTTGACTTCTTCATCACTCAAATTCTTCAATTCCTGCACCTTCTTCTTTTCAAGTGCAAGGATTGTCTGATTGATGGCTTCACGCCCTTTGGCGGTCAGGTCTTTCTCCGTGGTCAGCGTTCTGCGCAAATCTTCTATCTGACGGGTGTATTGCAGTTCGATGGTCTTGCGCTGCTTCATGATGCCTTCCTCAACGAGTGCCAGCAGGGCATCTTCTGCCTGACGGATTAACTGCAATTCCTTTTGACGTACTTGCAGGATTTTCGCACCAGCATCGCCCACCGCCTTCGCACGGTTCTTCGCTGCGCTGGCTGCTGCATTTTCCTCGGACTTGATTTGTCCCAGCAAACGACCTTCACGCTGCTTGAGTGATGTCTGCAATGCCTCACGCTGCTGCTGTGCCTGATAGTAGGCTGCTTCTTTGGCTGCAAGGTCATCATTTGTTTTGCTGTCGTTCTTGCTGATTGATGCCCTGCGTTGTGCCAGCACAAGTTCACGCTTCGCAAGTTTTTCGGCTGCATCTGCACGATCTTGCTCAATCTTCGTTGCCTGACGCAAGAATCCCAAACGTTCCTTCGCTGAATAATTGGCTTTGTCATACGCTTTCGTGAGTAAACGCTGGCTTTCCAATGATGCCTTTGCTTGTGCAACCTCTTCTTTTCGGTGCTCGTTACGGATGGACTGGGCTTCACGCTCCAAATCAATGCTATCACGCATTTCATCGTTCAACTGACGGAACTGCTCCCCGAGAATGGGAACTTTCTCCATCATATTCATTACCCACGACATTAACTTTCCGCCAGCCTCTACGACTGAAAGGATAACCCCTGCAAGTTGCTGCAATTTGTTGCTTATAAGTTCGAAGATACGACCCAGTGGAGCGGTTACCACCTTCCATCTATCCATGTTTTCCTCGTTGTTCTTAATGGCATCGGAAAGCAACTTGAATGCGGCTGCGATTCCTGCAATGATAGCGACAATCGGGTTTGCCAGCAGGGCGAGCAGTTGTTTGCCGAACCCTGCGACAGCCTGACCAGCCACCGTCACGGCATTCTTAAAACCGCCCTGCATACCCCCTGCGATTGCCTGCAGACTGGCAAACCACTTTGAGTTAGCACCGAGAGCGTTCGTGATGGCGTTTTCGTAATTACCCACGTTTCGGTAATATCTTTGCGTGGCTGCTTCTGCTTCTTTCAGTTCGGTTGTAATGCGGTTTATCTTGTCGGCATACTCCTTACCCTTTGCGCCCTCACGCTCGGTACGGGAAAGCGCATCATATTCTTTGGTAACGTTTGATAGTTCTGCCCGAAGTCCACGCAAAGAACCCTCCTTTTCCTTATCTTGCTTCAACCCGTTCTGCACTTCCTTCGCCAGTTCACGCACGGTGTTCTTTTCCTGCTGCATCTCGGCATTGATGGCTTCGATTTGCTTCTGATTTTCCATCCATTGCGCTGCCTCGGCTTCGTTGCTTTTGTCGAGTTTTGCGTTTTCGGCTTCAAGTTCCTTCTTGGCTTCCGTCAGGTCATCAATCTTGCTGCGATACTCTGAAATCTTTGAAATCGCGTCATCGTAGTTTACACGGATATCAAGAATGATTTGTTCTTCTTCGTTCATGGTTCTATCTCCTATAATTCAAGTTGAAACAATGTCACTTCTGAAACGCCCGTCTCGCTGGTCTTGATTTCCAGTACGGCATAGTAGTGCCCGTATTGCGCAAGATAGACGGGGATGGTTTCATCAAACTGCTTGATGTCCAGTTCCGTCAGGGCGAAAACCTCGTTCAGTATCTTTGTGCGCTGAATGCTGGCAATGAATTGTCGGTAACGCTCACTTGCAAGAATATTACTCCAATATAGAGTTTCATCAAAACCGCCCATTATATAATCCACGTTATTGACGGTCAGTTTCTTTGCAATAACCACGGGAAAATCGGTTGTTTCTGCTTCAAGCAGTTCATCCGTTTGGTCTTCATCAGGAAATATCTTCCATACCACATCTTCCTCGTTATCGCTGTCGGGCACTTTATAGAGCGGTACGTTATTATACGGCTTCAAGGCTGCAAAGATATCCCCGACAACATCCTGCTCTTCATCCAGCTGCACGTTGTTGATATTTATCTTTCCGTCTGCAAACGTTCCGACATCATCGCTATTGCCGTATGCGTAGTTATTCACTTGCGCCCATCCGTCAACGGTAAACCCGATTTCACGGGCTGCACCATCGTTATAAGCACGGACTAACTTGCTGCTCCAGTCAATCGCCCGTGATTTGTTGTTAAAGATATTCTGCACGGGTTCAAATACGATTGTCAGGCTGCGTCCTTCATCTTTGTTCTGAACGGGGAATGTACCCGTTATTGCAGCCATCCATTGCAGAAACTCAACCACGGTGCAATCGGGGTAGTTGATGGTAAAGTTGTATGGAATGCCATAGGTAGCCTCCGTGATGGTTGGCAAGAATACAATCGCGCCGCTTTCAAAATTGCTAATCACATCGTTTCCGAACATGACAACCGCACTGAGAATTCCGTCTTTGTCGCACTCAACGCCTGACGCATAACCACTTATCCGTATCTCCCAATCATCTGTAATGTTGGTTCCTGAACTTGGATTCCATAGGTTGCCGTTATGGTCGTATATATTGATTGCTGTAGGGATGCTTTCCTCGGTATTATTCCCAGTTCCGACAACAGCAGCAGTCAACGCCAAAATAGTGGCAACGCCATTACCACCGACAATCAGCCTGATAAGGTTGTTTGCAAGCATATTTCTCAGCGTGTTTTCGTTGGTATGCTTCTTGTATACAAGCGAATAATTAATACCTGATTTGATTTTCATTTTCGCCATTACTGCCACGCCATCAAGAAAATCAAGAGCCGACCAATTATAAAACGTAAAATCATTCCAGCTTGGACAAGTAAAATGGTCGTTGTCGGTCACGGAAAAGGTGGTGGATGGCGTGAGTTGCATGTAATTGGCGTTATCGCTCACGCACGGTATAAGCATCTTGTTTATCCAATCCAGCATAGCGGAATCAGTTATATTGAAACTAATTCCATATAGTGTTACCAACCGTTCAAGTATATGCGACACAAATACCGATGGGCGAAGATAACCCATTTTCGGCATTCGGTTAATGGCTGCTTCCTTCCCATACAAATCGGTTAAAGAAACATTCGGATGGTTCAAGAAATCTATTGCAGCATAACAACCGCCATAGTTCTCTCGTCTGCTTGTAAGGTCACTCCATAAATCGACTTGATTATATCGAACGTATGGCACTTCCTTGCCATCATCGGGTATTTCATTCAGTTTAAGTTTATTATTGAATACTGGTCGAATATTTGCTGGTATGCCCCACACCATGCAGACCTCAATCTTATCTTTCACGCTGATAATATAGGCGATACCATCATCAAAGATGGTTATGCCGTTGCGAATATACGCTGCCGTATGGTAATTGTACGGCACATCCGAATCGCTCTGTGGAAGATGGGCGTATTTTATGACCCGAAGATTATGCGCTGTCTTTGGGAACTGCACCGTGTACGTTCTATTGCCCACGCATTTCTTGATTTCCGTGAATAGGTTATTCTTGATGGAAAGCGTTATCTTTGTGCTCTCATCGGTATCCATTAAATTGCCGTCAAAATAAATTTCCTGCGTCATGCTGCACCCCTCCCCGTCAAATCATTTGGTATTCAATATGCGGCATCAGCAAATTGCAGATGAAGTCCTGCAAGTGGTCTTTCTCCCTTCGTGTATATGTGCCAGCCTGAACACGCACGGGCTTCCACTTGGGCGTTGCACCGTCATACCCTGCGAACATATCCACGATGGGCGAACAGCAGACGCCAAACAAGAAATCCCACGTTTCTTTGTCAACCAGCGGAACACATAGCGGTTGCACATCGTTACGCTCCATCCATTGCTGCCGCCCGTTGCCTGAATTGTAGCCATAGATGTCGTTATACTGCATCATGTTCTCACGAATAAAGTTGCCGCCCGTGTCAACCTTCCTTTGCTCATCGCCACGCTTGAAAAGGTGGTAAACGTAGAAGCCGTGACGGTCAATCCAGCGAAGGTATATGCCTTCGTTTGTTTTCTTGTCAAGGTCAATGCGCATCACGACACGCCCCTGCTGGCTCGACTGCATACTGAATGTCAGGTCGAACGTATCATCAAACGTTGTCGGGGATAGCGTTCCGAGATTATCCTGCACCGTGATGAATCGGCTGGCTGCATACGATATCAGTGGGACATTCCAAACGCCCTTTCCTGATAGGTTCTTTGTCACGGTGGGGCTTCCATCGTTGCACAATGCTATCGTGCTGGCTGCATTGGCATAAAGACCGATTGAGAAAGGATAGTTGGTAAACCATTTCAGCCGCCTATACCCGTTGTATTCCTCGCCCGATGTCATACTGCCCCATATAACGTAACTCGTTGCCGTGAATTCCTCGGTTGCGCTTCCATTGAACATCGTAACGTTATAGTAGATGGTCATTCCCAGCCCCGTCTGCTGGATTGCCGTTGGCGATAGGTTGCCCCAATTCGCACGGTCAAAGAATCCCTGCGCATACGACTGGATGTCTGCCCAGCATTGCCCGTCAGCATTCGGGTATCGTGTTTCGCTCAACAATCCCGATATGGTTGAACTTATGTCCACATACACCTTCACTTTGTCGTAGCCCGTACCCGACACCTTGATGAGCATCGGATTGAATGCGAAACAAATCTCATCAGGGTAATAGACCGTTCCCCGTTGTCCCGTGTAAGTTCTCATTGAAATTGACCTCCCGTATTATATCCGTTTAACTTGATTGATTTCACTTGTGCCTTCATCAGTTGCAGCAGGGCTTCCCGAATGGTCTGCACCGTCTGCGGAATTTCGCTTGAATAGATGTTCGTTCGCCCTCCGTCACGATACAACTTTGTACCTGACCTTGCAATGGTTCTTGCGATAGCCGATGCCATGCTCCAGTCTCCACGCTCTTGTGCGCTGGCATACTTGTGCTGTCGGTTGGTTTTATATGGCATCGGTAGTCCGTGGATGCCCCTTGTCTGCATCCAGTTGTAGATGATGGTTGAAAACATCATCGGAACTTTGCCGCCCTTGCGACCCGTTTCCAGCACACCGAAGGGCATACTCCCACGGAATTTCAGCGCACCCCCGTCAGCCCTGCGCTCAACGTAGATGTTTTGAATGGTCTTTCCCGTGGCAACCGCCCCAGCCGCCTGAATATTCTGTATTATCCGCTGCCGTAGGGTTTCCAGTTCGTTGCCCACCAGCTGCGAAATCGGCTGTCCTAAATCTGCCATCACTCACACCTCCCGACAAGTTCTTTGAGTTGCAACTGCAATACAACACCCGTCACGATGCTGCTCAACTGCTCGTATATAACGTTGTAAGCCACATCGCCCTCAATAGGGTTGAAGAATCCGCTTGCGTTGAGTGCATTGATAAATGCCCGTGCAGCCGTTTTCATTGCGTTATAGACGGTTTCGTTGTCTCGCCCATCTGCTTCCTTGTCCACCTTGTCAACGAAAGCAATGGCGCAATTTTCTGCATCCTTGATACGCCCGTGCTGACCATATTGCAGGATACCCGAAACGGGCAGAATGAAGATGATGGCTGGCAATGCCGTTTTCTCCACCACCTTGTCGGCTGTGTACCAGTCCTCAAAAACGTATGAAAACTCGCTGAACTGCTCACTTGCGATTTCTCTCACTTTGTCTTCGATTGTCATCGCTTATTACCTCCTGATATTTTCGTTCGTAAATTACCTTTTTTGCGTCCATGTCCATGCACTTGTAGATATTAATCCACGGCACGTCTGCCACCTTCTCATGGTCTTGATAGCCCATCCGTAGTGCATACCAGTCAAGCACACCGAACAGCCCGAAGCGAAGGTTATTTATCCCTGCACGGACTTGCTGCTGGGTAGGCTTCACGTTGGTTGATTCAAATAGTTTGTTGATACGCTTTATCTCGCTCATAACCCATCCAGCAAAGCGCACCACATCAACCGCCCGTGCTCGGTTCACATCATCCCTTTCAAGTTTCAGGATGATGGCACAGATGCCGTAAATCATATCATCATCAGCCAGCATCCCCAAGTTCATCAGCTGTCCGATGGTCAGGTGGTTCAAGTCCTGCGGAACTTCATGCCGCCCGATAAACGAAGGTCGGCTAAACTCTTGCAGTTGCCAGTCTGCGAATTGTGCGCATACAAACCAGTGGCCGAATGTCGTATTTTTGTCCATCATATCGTTTTATCCTAATTGGTTAAAGTGTGCGGTTGCTCGCCCCGTTGGTCGTATCATCAGTTTGGCGGATGCCACATAGCGGAGTGCATCAATAGCGTGATTGAATGCGTCAATAGGTTTATTCGTTGTTCGCCCATCCCTATCCACCAGCCATTTGTATTTCAATGCCTCTTCCCTGATGCCTACGCTCCTACGGGTAAAGTGTATCTTGTATCTCCGTAGGATGTCCAGTCCGTTCACGATGCTGTCAGCACCCTTCACGCACGGCACTACCCACAATCCCATGTTCTTTATCTCTGCTATTGATTTCATTTCTGCGCTGTCGGCAACAACCAAATCGCCACGCCCGTACCCGTTTTCTTTCAGGCGGCTGGCAATCTCGTTGTTCATCATGCCCGTTTCGTAACATAACTCATCAACCCACAAATCGCCATGCGCAAGACACACTTGTTCGATGGCTGTCGGGTCGTTCATGAATCCAAAGTCCATCCCCGTGGCTGTCCACCGCCTTTCGGCTGCTGGCGGCATACGATCCACTAAATCCCAGTTCTGCAGGATTAATCCCGTCAGTTTGCCAGTCTTTCCACGGGCGTACACCTTCCAAAGTTCGGGGTCTTCGATGCCTTCAATGGCTTCGTGCTGCTCATCGGTCAGATACTCGTTATTGCGATGGTCTGAATAGAGCACCTCCACATCATCCCTGCCCAGCAGATTGTCGTGAACCCAAAAACGGGCGTTCGGGTTGTAGTCAATGAATATCTTGTATTTCGTTCGGATAGCCAGTTGCCAATAGATGTCGTAAGGTATGCCGTTCGCCTCGTTCACGAACAGATAGTCACGTTTACCCGACTTTGCATCCTGCTCATCCTGATAACTGGTAAACTCAATGATTGACCCGTTAGCAGCCGTGAATATGCGGTCACTCTCGTTTGGCTTGCCGAACCACGCCCGATACGTTGCATTGTCTGCCCAAATGCGTTTGGCATCACGATACGCACCTTTCTTCAAGTTCGGTATGTCCTGACCTACCACCGTGATAACGATTCCCATCTGCTGAATTGCCAGCACAAAAAGCACATCAAGGATGTTCCAAGTCTTTCCCGAACTTGTACCCCCCTGATTTACCACCACCTTCTTTCGGCTCAAATAGTTCTCCCAAAAAAGAAGGGGCTTCTTTACCTCTTGCGCTTGCTGGCTCATTGTTGTATCTCATCCTCCGAACGTGGCAAACGCTCCCCACCGTCAGGCATAACCAAACGGATATCTGGCAACCGTTCGCCACCGCTTGTAATGTCAATGTTCTTTGGTTCTCCGAACTGCTTAATCTCCATCCATAGTTTTGCCGCCTTAACGTTGCCGTGCGCTGCCTCGTTCTGAATGTTGCGCAATAATGCCTCGCCCTTCGGCATCTCGTTTCCGTCACCGATTGGCTCTGAATCCAGTTCGTTGGCGATACGCTTAAAGTCGTTCATTGTCATCGTTTTAGCCTTACCGCCCTTGCGCCCTGCTTCCCGTGCTTTTTCCACGCTTGCAGCGAAGCCGCCTTTTCCCTGCTGTTCCAAGAATTCTTTGTTCTGTCCTCTCGGCATTTCTCGCCCTCCAATTAGACTTTATTTCGTATTCAATTAGACTTTACTTGCACTCCATTTAGACTTTGATTGCAGACCGTTTAAAGTCCGCTTGCTAATCAATCAAACCCCACTCGGCAAACCGCTCAAAGCCGCCAATCTCACGAATATACTGACGGGCAATATCCACGATTTCCGAATACGGGTGTCCGTCAACCTCGGTATCTCCGATGGCGCAAGTTATCTCAACGGGCTTGTTTGTTCCAACCGCTTTCAGGTGGGCATAGATGTTCACGCTCACATCAGCCTTCGACAAGTCTTTCCCGTGCAAGCCGCCACCCGTCACGGTATCGCCCATGTCAGAACCGAGTTTTCGGTTTGTTGAGCCCGTATCAACATCCGTGCCGCCCGTCCAATCGCCCAGCGGATTGATAACTACTTCCCACGTTCCGTCAAGCGCACCTACCATCAGCCCTGCAATCTTTCCGACATCGCTTGCAGTCATGTTCGACTGGCACACGACCAGCCGCTTGCGCTGCTCATCTATGATGTATTTCCCGTCAAACGGGCAATCGTGGTAAATACCTTGCGCAAACATCGCCAATTCCTTTTCCTCTTGCGTGTATGGCATCCCACGGAATATCCCGTTATCTCCGCAACGGATTTCGCCCTGCTGGTTGGCTGCAAGATGGCGGTCTTGCGGATTGCACAGCAGACGGACGGTATGCACTTTGCCCCTCGTTATGCGCTGCACGATGGGGTCAATGTCATCGTAGTCGAATACCACGCTGCCCTCAATGATGATGTAACAATATCCATGACCGATAAGCACCTCAACGGCAACTTTCGGATTCTCTTCCCGTTTGTATGCCAAATCCACAATCGCACCAGCAATGCGGTCAGCAACCTTGTCGGGGTGTTCGGGGCTCACTTTCTCAAACATATTCTTTTCAGTTATTTTGTTTAAATTTTGGGTGTGTTGGGTTATCCGTTCGTAGGTGTGTAGTTATTAGCCTGCTATCGGGAAAACCCGCCAAACACCCTAAAATCAATTATGCAGCGTTCTTTTTGATTTTCCGTAGTATGATGATTAATTCTGCTTTTTCCTGCTCTGTATTTGCCTGATTGTTCAAGATGTCAGTTTCTCGCACATCTTCAACAGCAAAACCAACACTTTCGGCAATCTTCTTTCCATCTTCAAGTAACGGGTAAAACTGGCTACCGACTTGCAGACAGAAAACGCAGCCGACTTTCAGGGCGTTATAAACTTTCGCTATTAACGGATAATAAAAGTTGTCACGCCATTCATCGTAATTGCCGTTTGTGTCTCTGCTCTGCTCTCCACCGATATATTTCTCTCTGTCGAAATACGGGTGCGATGTTATAGCCATGTCGAAAACATCGTGTTCAAGTTCACGCTTTTCAAATGGCATACAAGTTATTAAAGCGTCCTTTTCGCTCGGTGCAACATCTTTGAACGTGTCGAAGATATGCTGCACTCCTTCGCATTGATACGGACTTGCATCCGTTCCATCGTAGAATGATGCATTACTTGCAAGAAAACCGACCATTCTGCCCCCCCAGCCAGCGCACGGGTCAAGAACCCTTCCGCCGTTTGAAAATTCATCAATCAGTTCTTTCGCAATATCAGCAGGAAAGTCAAGCGGCATCTTTGAACCACAAAACGCTAACGAGCATGAAATCAGGCTACGGAACTTGTCATTGCAAACGAATCTCAATCTATCTCCCTTGATTTTTCCGCTGGCTATCATCTGCAATCCTTCGTATGTGCTATATTTATCGCCTTGCGTGATGAATTGCTTTGGATGAAACGCCAATGAGTTGTATCGTGGGTATTCTTTGTTGTAGTATGCGAAACGTATGAAATCAAACTTTGCCGTGCTGGGCGTGATGAAACTGAAGCCTTGCAGCGTGTCGAACTGCTTGATTAAATCATCAGCGACTTGTTTTGAGGTTTCATTGAGCATCGTTTCAACCCTATCATCAGTTACATCGTTACTTTTTTTGCTGTCGCTCGTTCCATCAAATTCGGTTTCAGTTTCATCAATCTGCCACACATCCACGCCCCAGTCTTCCAGCTGTTCGGGTTCCCATTCGTTTGCCAGAACATCCCAATCCCATGCACCGAACGATGAATTATCCTTAATGATGAATTCACGCTTTTCTTCCTCGGTCAGCGTATCGGCATAAATCACGGGTACGGTCTCATCCCTGAACCACGCATCCCAATGCTGGATGATTTCGTTCTGCTCCTCCACGGGTTTGTTGTTGAACTGGCGAATCTGCTGCAAACGGGCTTGCAGTCCGTCACGCCCCAATTTCTTGATTTCTTTGAGCGCACGGGTACGCATATTGCCGCCCAGCGCAACGCCCTTGTCATCAATAACGATGGGTCGGATGGTCAGCATCTTCGGAAAGACAAGGATGCTCTCAACCAGTCGGCGCAACTTGTCCTCCGTGATGGTTCTCGGGTTCTTGTCGTTTACCCTGACCTTCGATAGTTTGATTAAATTCGTTTCCATATTGTTGTAACTTATTGATTGATTGAAACTTCTCGCTGCAAATATAATGAATGTTTATCGTATAAGCATCGAATTACGTTTTTTTAACTCACTTACATTCCGTCTTAAAGCCAATATTTCGGGCGAACTCGCCTTGTAGTGCGGATACATAGCCGCTTCAAGCCTTGCGTAACGGAACATCGTTATTTCATAGAGCACATGGCGCAAGTCCGTCACGGGCAACTCTGCCAGCACATAAGCACCCTTCATTTCTCAACCTCCTTCCTGATGGCTTCCATCTGCTGGATAATGTTATCTATTGTCTTGTGCGGATATTCCTGCTGGATTTCCTTTAAAACGGATGTCTGTGCCAGCAGCCGTATGTATTCAGCGTTTGTCATGACTATTTTTTTTAATTTCCTTACCTTTTGGAATCCAATTACTACATTTTGAACAGATGCTATCAGGATAAACACACCCGTCAAAATTAAACTCCATTCCTTTCTTGTCTAACTTACAATAACTTTTTGTCATAACTTTATTATCCTTTCTTTGTTTTAGTTATACGGATGGGCAACCCAGCATACCACCATGCCAGCAGGGCGGCATCACGTTGCTCTTGATTTGTTCTCGTTAAAACGTGGTCGGGGTCGCAGATGGCAACCAGTTCTTCGTGGGTAATCTTGCGGTCAGCACCTCGCCAAATCTTTTGCAGGGGCTTCACGATTTCAAACGGGATGCCGTGGTGCTCACAGAACTCGGCAATCAGCAGCCCCGTCTGATGGTTCATTCCGACCGACCGTCCTTGCGCTGCTGCCTTCTGCTTGCTGCATACCTTCGGCAGATGCCAGTTACCAGCGTTGAGCCATCCCCCTTCTATCACTACGATAAACGACTGGCTCTTGCTCTCGGCAACCCCCTTCGCCCATTTCAGATACTCCATCAGGTCGCAGAACCGAAGCGTTGTGCATTCCAGTTTGCGTGTGCCTATTTCCAAAAAAGCGATGCCTGACTTAACGGCATCGGGGTCAATCCCAATAACGTTGTCAGGCTTCGCCTTCGGTTTCAATGATATTGTTTTCTTGCTCATTCGTTGCTCATCTCCTTAATCGCATGGATTTTTCCTTCAACGTATTGCCGTTCGCCATGCACGGTGCGAAGCATTCCGCACACGATGCCAGCCAGCGATGTATTTTTGTTGAATGGCTCATCGTGTCGGTAGGTGTAATCCGTAACCATGTCAAGTAGATGCTCAATCTCTGCATACTTCTTTGCGACCCGTTCCAGCCGCTTTAAATCTATTGCTCTCATGATTCCTTGTTTTGTTTGTTAGTATTTCTTTTGTTTTCTGCCTTTCTTTCAAAGAAAAGCCAAATGAAGTTCAGTAGTGCCAGCGCGAAGCCGACAGCCACGCCAATAAGAAACGTAATCATAACTCGTTATCTTTAAATAAAGATGGTTCATTACGTTTAATTTCCTTGACCCTGCTAATCTCATTGTCAATAAGTTTTTCAAGCCTTTTCGCTTCTGCAAGCGAACCAGCCGCACGGGTCTTAAAATAATCCTTCTGTGCATTTCTCATCATGCACACGGTGTCGAAAAATTGTTTTGGATTCATAACCCCTCTTTGAATTGTTTTAAAAGTTCATTATAGAATTCATCACGCACCTTGCGGCTGGGACAATGAATATGAAACGCATCTTCTTCGCTCATTGAACCACAAGGACACACCATCAGGCTTTTGTCATCGGAAAGGTCTTTAGTGACTGCCGAAATATTCCTCGCAACAAAAAAGAAATTGGTTGTCTCTATAACTTTCATATCTCTTGATTTTCGGTTGTTAATACTTCTTCGATATGCTCATCGCCATGCATTGATGACATACACATCGGCATGATTAACAGAGCAACCCCATCGGCAACCCTGAACATATTGGCATTTGTGTCAACGGAAACGGTATGCGTTATCTGTTCAAATCCCAGCAGCCGTAAACCTTCCACAGCCTTAACGATTGTCCGTGCAAGAAACACCGTTCCGTCAATTCGCAGGAAAGATTCCCGTGGTAGTACCATGTTGCCAGTCTCAACCCAGCAGTCATCATCTATTAACCCATACCCATAACAGACGGGGCAGTCATCTTCAAGGTCATAACCCTTATAATGCCATGTAACAACTCCTTTGCCGTGGCATTCGGGGCATTTCTTTTCTTTCCCGACCTTCTTATATTCCTTTTCAAGTTTGAAACGGCTACACGCTTCTTCAATATCTTTCAAGTTTACGATGCTGTTGCAGTTCACGGGCTTCACGGGTATTCGCTTATTAAACTTTTCCGATTCTTCGTGATACTTGCATCTGCAAATACCTTTCTGAACCATCATCAGCAAGTGTCCGTCACTCGCCCATACCTCATCATTAAAGTTCTTGTTTACAAATGGCTTTTGCAGCACTGGGCGAAGGTAATCATCAACGCCACAGAATTTCATCAAGCCCTTTCTTTCGTTTTTCAGTTTCATTGTTGTCAAAGTTTTATTAGTTACACCCTGCAAAATATTCTTCCGTATGATTATAGCGGATGCAAGTTCGGTTCCAGCGTTCACGTTCCTGCTTATCTTCAAGTTGCTCTGCAAGTGCAGATATATCCAGCCAGCGTAGATACCCCCACCGCCTATCAATGTCGTTTATCTGTGCCAGCAGACGTTCATCGTGCTGGCTTAATTTATTTCTTGAATCTTTCATTTCTCTTTGCCCTTTCTTTTTTGGTGTACTCATCAAATTTGTCTATCATTACGGTTACGCCATGCAACATGAAGGTTGTCAGCACATAGCCAGCGTAGGAGAAATGTTCAATCGGTGTCCAGTTGCCCACCCTCGCCCAATTGTTTATCAGCGTTGCAATAGCCTCGGAAAAGATTTCCAGTTCGTCCTCGGGCTTGATGTCCATCCCGTCTATTGCTTGCTCAATCTTCTGTGCAAGTTCAATTATCTGATTCATTTGCTTTTCAGGCATCTTGCTTTCTTTCTTCTTTGCCATAATGCTTAAATCTTTCGTTATTTATCGTTTTTATTACGTCTAAGAATTACATTCGCTGGGAATGCGTTCTCTTTAACTGCTTCCGAAGCCCAATTGAAATCAAGAACGTTAAAATGTTCCATGAACTTTTCATCTTCGCTGTGCAGTTCGGGCATGAGCAGTTTCATGATGCCCTTATAGAAACCGAGGCTATCATCCTCATTGCTGTCTTCGTCAAATCTATCCATACAGATGGAAAACACGCTGCCCCATCCTTTTGGGTCGTTGGCAATGATGGTAATGATATTATACCTATCGCCTATAAATGGCGAAACTCCAGTATAATACACACGTTTATAATGGCTATACCCATAAGGAAATAGGATGTTAAGTATTTCCTGCAATCGCTCTTTAGGTATGAGGGCGATTTCCTTTTCTTTCTTTTCTTTTAGTTCAGGCATAATTTCTTGATTAAATAGATTTTAAAAAGAAGGGCTGCCAGCCGACCAGTTTTTCAGTTCAGGCATCACGCTTACCCTGACAGCCCCGACACGTGAATTTAATCAGAATGGAGTTTCATCCAGTTTCTCGGATGGCTTCCCCAGCAGTTCAATCTCCATCACTCGCATACCGAGCGACCCGATGGCATCCCCCTGCTGGTTCTTGTATGCCCGTGCCTTCGCTTCTCCACGGCAAAACACCTTCACACCAGCCTTCAAATACTGGTCAACGTTCTGCCGCCCGTTACGGCTGCACTCCACCCAAATAGTCTTTTTATTCACTTCGCCAGTCTCACGGTTCTTCATTGCCTTTGTTACGGCAACCGAGAAAGTAATGAACTCACCGCCCTGCTGGTTCTGCTTGTATTCGGCATCCTTGCCGATGTTACCAATGATTTCAAATAGTTGCATACGCTTTGTTTTTAAATTAATCCGATTTTCTTCATATAGCGTTCCCGAAAGTATTGCTGGCGATTGCGCTTGCGCTGCTGCTGCTTCTTAACCAGCCTATACTCGTTCAGCGTTTGTTCAACGTGTTCGATGTCGGTTACATCAGGGTAACGCCTTCTTTTCAGTTTGATTGCAGCCATCACTCCAACCCGTATTTAGCCAGTTTGCCCGATTGCCGCATCATTTCAACCAGCCTGACGGAAACGGCATCGCCCTGCTTCGCCAGCTGGTAAGTTTCAAG
>ODAI010945379.1_pt1 | contig 32242 bp, 32 predicted proteins | sample 1539321 | NCBI WGS metagenome assembly ODAI01 (sample SAMN02144231, study PRJEB22623) | gut metagenome | biome: sheep rumen | host: Ovis aries | place: New Zealand
TGCACTTGGTGCATATTGTTTCTTCGACAACAAACCTGAGGCTATTCAGGGGTATTGTATTGAGGACACCAATCAACTCTCTTTGTTCTAATCTTATCCCGAACTGGCGCATAAATGGAAATATTCAAATCGCCCCGTGCTTCTCAGCATGGGGCGATTTTATTCAACAGGTATTAGCCTTGTCTTAAGGTAAAAAGATTGTATTCAGGATAACGAATGCAAAGGTACGGCGTTTTTTTTTGCTTTGCAAATTTTTTGATATGTTATAAAACACAATCCTTATTTTCTACCTTATTCTGTCGGCTGCCCTGACAAGTTTTTCGTCTTTGATGATGCTCTTGCGAGCCATGAAATATAAAATCACTGCTACTGCCGGAAACGAGGCGGGCAATAATACAGCAAAGGCAGACTGGCTTTCGGAATAGCCTACCACCTGAGAATAAACTGCAAACAGAACATACCATCCCACAAGCAACAGCATGTTGAAAATGCAGATACGAGCCTGCAACATACGGTTACGATAGAGGAATATAGAGCAGAATCCCAGTGCCGACGACAGCAGCAACACCACAAACAATGGGAACGTGACAAACGAATGCTCACCATTGGAATTGGTAATCCACAGATTATACTCCCTCGCCACGACAAGCCCGTCAGACGATGCCTCGCCAATCTGCATTGAAAGGCAGACGATGCTCAGCACGACTGCCATGAATATGTATATCGTTTGTATGCGCTGAATCATGCCTCTGCATTTTCTTCACGCGACTCAAGAGAAGGGTCGCGCCAGTAGATTTTATCTTCTATAAACTCTTGGGTAGCAAGAAGAGATGGTTTCGGAAGTTTCTCATAATAACGAGAAATTTCTATCTGCTCACGGTTCTCGAACACCTCGTCAACAGTGTCGTTGTATGAGGCGAACTCTTGAAGCTTCTTGCTCAGGTCTTCCTTAATCTGAACGGAGATTTGGTTGGCACGCTTTGAAATGATTGCCACACTTTCATAGATATTACCAGTATCCTTGGCAAGATCCATAATGTTACGAGTCACGGTGTTTACCGGCGATTTTGACTTTTTGTAATCCATACTATTTTGATTGTTTATCTGTTTACTTGATATTGCTTCCTGTCAGTTTCTCAGTTCCTTCTTGCAACGCTCAATATATTTATGTGCAAGCTCGACGTCCTTTGAGTCTGGATATTCGTTGATGAAGCCGTAGCATTCGTCTTCAGCATCGCGGTAACGGTCTTCACGCTTTGCTTCCACACTCTGGCGGGCAAGTTCGAATTTGCTCTTCATAATGAGCAGCGAAAAAAGCTCGCGCTTGTCGGAATAAGGATATTCCTTCAAGGCATTCTGCGACGTAATTATGCAAGCCTCGTAGTTGGAACCTCCGGTGGTGCAGTTTAGAAAATAGCCGCCGAGGTCGTAGTAGAGCTTGGCCGAGAGATACTCTTTCTCTACAAGATTGTCTTGCAACTTGAACAATTTGTCTTCGGCTGCCTTCCTCAGCTTCGATTCCGGAAAATTGTCCATGAACTGCTGATAAGCATTCATGGCACTGATAGTGAGTGTCTGGTCAAGACGTGGTTCTGGAACACTCATGAAAAGCGACTCTCCTATATAGAACGATGCATTCTCGGCAAGGTCGCTCTTGGGATAAGTAGAGTAATACTTACGGAATGTTTCCGACGCACTCTCGTAATCACGGTTGCTGAACTGTGCCATTCCCAACAGATACAGACTCTCCTGGGCATTGTCGGTTCCTTTGAAATAAGTTACTATGTCTTGAAGAAGAGCGATGCTGTTGTCAAATTTTCCCTTTGCGAAACATTCTTTGGCATACTCGTACTTATATGCTTTGTCGGTTGACTTGTAAACCTTGTTAAACTCTCCCGAGCAACTGCTCAGAAAAACAGGGAAACACAAATAAAAGAATATTTTTTTCTTCATTAATTCTTCCTAATTCTTTTTCAGCTTGCAAAATTACTCATTTTATCTGGAAAGACAAAGTATTTACCGATTTTTATGAAAAATAAAATCGTTTATAACGTTTATTACGATGATTTTATTAATTTTGCAGTCCCAAAAACAACTTTTTATGAGTAAATTCAAGCTTACATCACAATACAAACCCACTGGCGACCAGCCTGAAGCCATTGCTCAACTGACTGAAGGTATTAAAAACGGCGACAAGGCTCAGGTGCTTCTCGGAGTTACCGGGTCGGGAAAGACGTTTACTGTGGCCAATGTGATTGCAAACATCAACCGTCCCACACTTATCCTCAGCCACAATAAGACACTTGCGGCACAGTTGTATGAGGAAATGAGAGGATTCTTTCCAGATAATGCCGTGGAATATTATGTAAGCTATTATGACTACTATCAGCCAGAAGCTTACCTTCCCACTACCGATACATATATTGAAAAAGACCTTGCAATAAACGAAGAGATTGACCGCCTGCGATTACGTGCGGTATCATCTTTATTATCAGGACGTAAGGATGTGGTCGTTGTATCATCAGTTAGCTGCATCTACGGTATGGGCAGTCCTGTGGCTCTGACGGAGAATGTCATCACAATGCGTGTGGGGCAGAAGATTGAGCGCAACGCTCTGTTAAGAAAACTTGTCACATCATTATATGTCAGGAACGATATAGAGCTGAAGCGTGGCAATTTCCGCGTCAAGGGCGACACTGTCGATGTGGCAATGGCATACAACGAACAGGTGCTGCGAATAACGTTTTGGGACGACGAGATAGACGCCATCGAAGAGCTTGACAGCACTACGATGAATCGATTGTCGTCGTACCAGGAATACAACCTATATCCAGCCAATCTTTTCATGACCACTCAGGAACAGACCAACATCGCGATACGTAACATACAGGACGACCTCGTGAAACAGGTGGACTATTTCAACGAAATGGGTGATAGCATCAAGGCTCAGAGAATAAAGGAACGTGTGGAGTACGACATGGAGATGATAAAGGAATTGGGTCACTGCTCGGGCATAGAGAACTATTCGCGCTATTTCGATGGGCGGCAACCAGGCGAGCGTCCATACTGCCTGCTCGACTTCTTTCCCGATGACTATTTGCTGGTAGTGGATGAAAGCCACGTGAGCATTCCGCAAATCGGTGCAATGTATGGTGGCGACCGTTCCCGCAAGACAAATCTCGTGGAATATGGCTTTAGGCTACCGGCAGCTTTTGACAACCGTCCGCTTACGTTCGATGAGTTTAGAAGCATGGTGAATCAGGCGATTTATGTGTCGGCTACTCCTGCCGACTATGAGCTTCAGGAGTCGGAAGGTATTGTTGTGGAGCAGGTAATCCGCCCCACTGGGCTTCTCGACCCTGAGATTGTAGTGCGTCCGAGCGAAAACCAGATTGACGACCTTATGAACGAGATTGAGATAAGAAAAGAGCATGGCGAACGCGTGCTTGTAACGACGCTTACCAAGCGCATGGCCGAAGAGCTGTCGGAATATCTACTTAATCACGACATACGTACAGCATACATTCACAGTGACGTGGCAACCCTCGACCGCATAAAAATTCTCGACGACCTGAGGCATGGTGTTTATGACGTGCTCGTGGGAGTAAACCTGCTGCGCGAAGGTCTCGACCTGCCGGAAGTGTCGCTTGTTGCCATTCTCGATGCCGATAAAGAAGGATTCCTGCGCAGTCATCGCAGTCTTACCCAGACTGCCGGTCGTGCTGCAAGAAATGTCAACGGTATGGTTATCATGTACGCCGACACTATCACTGCAAGTATGCAACAGACTATCGACGAAACCGAACGTCGACGAACAAAGCAGCTTCGTTATAATGAGGAACACCATATTACTCCGAAGCAAATTCAGAAAAATCTACGTCAGAGCACACTAAGAATCGAGACTTTCAACGGTGAGGAAGAAGAACGCGCCAAAACGCAGGCAATGGTTTATGCAGGGCCCGTTGAAGGTGCATTCGCTGCCGACCCGATTATTGAACGTATGACACCAGAGCAGCTGCGAAAGAGCATCGACAACACCACCAAGCTGATGAAGGAAGCCGCCAAGCGCCTCGACTTCATGCAGGCTGCTCAATATCGCGACGAAATAATCAGACTGAAGAACATGCTTGAATAACATTCTTCGACAAAAACTAAAAAATGATAAAATATTAGGTCGTTTATCTTATTCTTTGTAACTTTGCATTCTGAAAAGTGTAAAACAACAAAAATAAGATAACGACAATGAGAAAGATTTGTTTTTTCGTCATGATGTGTCTGCCGATGCTTGTAATGGCACAGGCAAATGTATGGGAGATGCCTAAGGAGAGCAGGGTGGCAAAATCAAAACCAGGGAAGCCTGCTAAGCCGAACCCTGACGAGAAATACCTTGCAGGAGCAGTGCCTGAGGTTGACGGCAGAGTTGTGTTCAGCACCACCATCAATGCCCCAGGCAAGAGTGCAAACCAGATTCAGGATGCTATCAGTGCGTTTCTGCAGGAAATGACCGAAGAGGAGAATCAGTTTGAGCAGAGCCGAATCCTTGTTGACGACAGGGAGAAGCATACCGTATGTGCTACATATCAGGAGTGGCTGGGGTTCAAGAACTCAGCACTGACTCTCGACCGCACACGCCTATACTATAATATCATTGCCGACTGCAAGGACGGCAGTGCCGACGTACAGATGTGCCGTATTCACTATCTTTATGAAGAGGAGCGCAATCCCCAGACGATGAGTGCCGAGGAGTGGATTACCGACAAGGAGGCACTTACCAAAAGCGGTCAGAAACTGTCGCGTATCAGCGGTAAATTCCGTCGTAAGACCGTTGACCGAAAGAACTATATCTTCCGTGAGCTTCAGGCTCTCTTTAAATAATCGCTTCCGATGCTCGAACCATACAATCTGCAGCGTCATCACCGCCGCGAGGATGAATCACAGCGCCATGACCTGATGTTCAAAATACGCAATGTGCTTAACATAGCATTTATGTTCATTGCCATTGTCGGAGTCTGTTTCTATCTTTCTGGTGACGCCTACAGAGGCATTATCATTGTACTGATTGCCATGGCGATAAAGTTTGCTGAGGCAACAATACGTTTTATGAAACAATCCATAAAATGAAACGACTACTCCCCACCCTGCTTTTCTTATTCATCTCGACAATAGTTTTTCCGCAAGTCTATAACCAGATAGACGAGTTCGGAAATGTATCGCAGCGTGAGGAATATCCTGGACAAAACAACCAGACCGCCCAGAACCAGAACTTCAACAAGCACAACCGCGACACCACCAAGCGAAACCGCGAGATTCCAAAGGGAATGTATGTATGGACTATTGACCGAAAGTTTGGTGACATACGAAAAGCAGAAATCGACACTATGCCCCATCTATATCAGAAAACTGTGTTCAACTCGGGCATGTACGGAGAATACAATACCATCGGCAACAACTATTCTGCACGTATCAACCGTATCGTCATCGACCGTCCGCTGATGGAACAGGAAATTTTCACACAACCCTACAGCTTTGTCATGAAGACCCCCGACATGGTACATTTCACCAATACCCTGTCTCCTTTGACAAACCTTACATACAACACCTGTGGCGATAGTCAGAATGGTGAAGATCATATCCAAGGCAAGTTTGCCATCAATGCTGGCAAGCGTATTGGAATGGGCTTTGACCTTGACTACCACTATGCCCGTGGCTACTATCAGCGCCAGAGCACGTCACATTTCGGAGCCACCGTCTATGGCTCCTATCGTGGCGACCGCTACAATTTGCACGCTATTTTTGCCCATTATCATCAGAAGGCAACCGAAAACGGTGGTATCACCAACGACGAGTATATCACCCATCCGGAGGCTTTCGATGCTATTAATGAAGATGAGCTGCCGACAGTGTTGAACCAGAACTGGAACCGCGACGACAACACCCACTTTTTCTTGACCCACCGCTACAACCTTGGTTTCTACCGCAAGGTAAAGATGACCGACGCAGAAATCAAGGCACGGCAGTTTGCACGTGAAGCGATGAAGGACAAAAAGAATCGCGAAAAACAGGAAGAGCGTGAAGACGGGGATGAGAGTGACGATAAGAAACGTTCGGGTTACCGTCGTCGTGGCAAAGATGTCAATGAAGAGCAGACTGCCCCAGCGGGCAGACCACGCGGCGCACGCATTGCCGGCGACGAACCCGTGGCGAATCAGAAACAGGAAATCAGTGCCGACTCAACACGAGTGCTCATAGAGAATCAGCAAAAGCTTGACAGCCTACTTGCTGAAGAACGGCGTCAGGACTCCATCAACGCTACGATGAAAGATGAATACGTACCTGTGACGAGCTTCATCCACACCTTTGACCTAAACAGCTACGACCGTATATATCAGGCTTACGTCAGCCCTGAAGGTCTGTATAAAAACCAGTACTACAACGGGCTGTCATACCGTCCTATTGACAACGATGACATTTTCGATGAAGACCGCACTTTCTTGATGAAAAATACTGTGGGCATTGCGCTGCTCGAAGGCTTCAACAAGTGGATGAAAGCTGGGTTAAAGATTTTCGCTACCCACGAATACCGCTCATTCAAGATGCCGACCGTAAACCCTGACTTTACCGCTTCGCTCGGCAAATTTACCGAGCATGGCATTAGCATAGGCGGACAAATTAATAAAACTCTTGGAAAAGCGTTTCACTATAACCTTATGGCAGAAACATGGCTCGTGGGTGAAGACATCGGACAGTTGAAAATAGATTTCAACACCGATTTCAACTTCAAACTCTGGGGCGACACTCTAACCCTCGCAGCCAAGGCATACTTCTACCGTCTGAATCCAACATTCTATTACCGCAGCTACCACAGTAAGCACTTCTGGTGGGACAACGACCTGAGCAAGGAGACTCGTATGCGCATAGAAGGACTGTTCCGATATCGTAAGACCAGAACCTCCCTGCGCGTTGCTATCGAAGAGATTCAGAAATACACGTATTTCACGATGAACTGTGACTACAACGTGGGTAACTATCCACGCAGCAATCTGACAGCCGCCGTCAATCAGGCAAGCGGCAATATCAATCTGATGACCATACAGCTGATGCAGGACTTCCGCCTTGGCATTCTAAACTGGGAGAATATAATAACTTTCCAGCACTCCAATCATGAGGATGTACTGCCTGTGCCGGCGATAAATATATGGACTAATCTGTTTCTGAAATTCAGGATTGTAGGTCAACTGAAGGTAGAGTTAGGTGCCGACATGACGTATTTTACTAAGTATTATGCGCCTGACTTCCTTCCGCAGCTCAATCAATTTGCAATTCAGGAGAATGAGAGTGCCCGCAAGAAAATAGGTGGCTACCCATGGGTGAATGTCTATGCCAATTTCCACCTAAAGCACGCACGATTCTTTGTGATGATGAGTCATGTTAATGCCGGTGGTAGCAAAGAGTATTTTCTTACTCCCAACTACCCCACAAACACGCGCGTGCTACGCTTTGGTATCTCTTGGAACTTCTTCAATTAGTTGGTTTTTCAAATCGTTGTATATCCTATCGAAAATACGACGCAGTTCCGTAGTGTCGGCTATAATATTTCGAAGGGTTTTCAGTTTTTGCTCGTTCTCCGAACCTGCTATCCACAATCGGATATATCCATTGACTGAATACTTTTCGTCCATGTGGCTTTTGAACCGTCTCCACTGCCCTTCGCGGTCGAGTTCAGGATAATGGGCGAAACCGAAGAGTAACGTCCGTCTGAATACTATCTCGGAATCCAGGTCCCTGTCGGCCTCAGCTACAATCTTGCCGTAGATGCTGCGCGGTGCGCGTGATGCTGATGCCCTGTGATCCTCTACTGCTTCTTTCATAATCCTGATTTGCTCAGGTGAGAACCATCTTCTTAGCCGTGCATCCTGAGCAAGAATTTTGCCACCTGTAATGTGATGCACGGCACGCGGACCGCTCATTCCCAAGTCGTGATATGCAGCAACGGCATAGACCATGTTCATATCTGCTCCCGTACGCTTTGCCAGTTCCATCGAACTGCGAATCACGCGCGTAACATGTTCCATATTATGTGCACTGTCGAACTCTGCATACTGTGGAAGTATTTTTGTCTCAATAAATTCAACCAAATCGAGGCTTGCTATGTTATTAATCATAAAAATGACGAATATTTTTGCAAATATACGCAATTATGTGTACTTTTGCAAGAAAATTTGGATAAAAGATACGAAAAATGGAAAATACGTCTCCCGATGTTCGCCAAGACTCTCTCCATGCATGGTTGCTTGCCTCACGTCCAAAGACACTTAGCGGTGCAGCTGTACCTGTGATGATTGGTTTGTCGCTCGCTTATGCCGATTCGGTTTTCTACGTTCCCGGTACGTTCAAATGGCTGCCTGCCATATTGTGCCTTGTCTTTGCACTGCTGATGCAAATCGATGCTAATTTCATTAATGACTTCTTTGATTTTGTTCGTGGCAACGACGATGCAGAAACTCGTCTCGGACCGCTGCGTGCCTGTACACAAGGATGGGTGAAGCCCGAATCAATGAAGTATGCCATTGCTTTCACAACCATCCTCGCATGCATTATTGGACTACCATTGGTGGTTTACGGAGGTTTGGAGATGATTCTTGTTGGATTGATCTGCGTAGTATTCTGCTTTCTCTACACCACCACACTCTCCTATATAGGACTGGGCGATGTGCTCGTACTCGTGTTCTTCGGTATCATCCCCGTATGTGTACCTTATTATATAGAGTTGCATACCGTTACGTGGCAGGTATTCTTCGCCTCTATTGCATGCGGACTTGTTATCGATGCACTTCTCATCGTGAACAACTACCGTGACCGCGATAATGATAGCCGCGACGGAAAGAATACTCTCGTGGTTATAATTGGTGCCCAAGCTTCTGAATGGCTTTACCTTGCCGTAGGAGTTGCTGCATTCATCTGCGGAATTTCCTTCTGGCCTTACGGTTCCCATCCGTTAGCTGCCTTATTACCTGTGGTATATCTCGTCCTCCACGTATTCACATGGCTTAAGATGAAACATATCAACCACGGCCGCACCATCAACATCTGCCTTGGCGAAACTGCTCGTAACATTTTAGTATATGGTATTGCTGTCTCGTTAGGCATAATTTTGATATAATGACACGAAAGGAACGATATACGAGGATACTGGATTATTTCCGCAGCGAAATGCCGGTGGTGGAGAGTGAACTGAAGTATGGCAGTGTGTTTCAGCTGTTAGTAGCAGTGGTGCTTAGTGCACAGTGTACCGACAAACGCGTAAACATGGTCTCACCAGAGTTGTTTCGCCATTTCCCTGATGCTCGTAGCATGGCGCAGGCAGAATTGGAAGATGTGCTGTCGCTTATCAGCAGTGTGTCTTATCCTAATTCCAAGGCAAAGCATTTGGTGGAGATGGCGCGAAAGATTGTAGAGAAACATGACGGTGAGGTTCCTTCAGACATGAATGCTCTGCTTGATCTGCCTGGTGTAGGCCGTAAAACTGCTAATGTGGTTCAGGCAATAGCATTTGGCAAGCAGACAATGGCAGTGGATACGCACGTGTTCCGAGTGAGCCATCGTATAGGCCTTGTATCAAAAAGCGACGATACGCCTTATAAAGTAGAGCAGTGCCTTATAAAAAATATCCCTGGGGAGGATATCCCCAGGGCTCATCACTGGCTGTTGCTTCACGGCCGTTATGTATGCACGGCACGAAAGCCTCACTGCGAAAAGTGTGCTATCTCCGATTCATGCGCTGGCGCATTCCCTTGAATGACTGGCGATAGAATCGGTCTTCGGCCTTGAGAACGTCATATACCTTACTTGCCGGCAATATTCCAAAGAAACGGTTGTGATAGTTCTGCTGTATCTGCTTTAGCTCTAAATCCATGTCGTCATGCTGGCGTATCTGCGCCTTACATTCCTTGTCTGTCGAGGGCTTGATGCGACCCATCTGGCGCATGCGGTCAAATACCTTGCGCTGCTTGGTCTGCATCTCTCGATATACAGGAAAGAAATCGGATGCCTGTTGAGGTGACAATCCGGCCTCCTTGGTAATATAGCTTTCAAGGTCGGCTTGGAATTTCTCAGGTGAGAATTTCTTGTGGTGTTCCTGTGCGAACGTCATTACTGCCGCGAGAAGCATAATGAAAAACAATGTCAGTTTTTTCATATAATAATCACATTTTAGTTTTCCGACGATAGATAAGCATAGATGTCTGCGTGGTCCATCATGGCGTAGTCTGCAGCTTCATCTATATATTCATCGACAGTGCTGTAGTCAATGTTATTCTGTGCAACAACGTTGCTGCCGGCTGTCGGCATCTCATCGCTCTTATCGTTCATGAAGAAGAGTGTAATGCTGAAAATGGCCACGCAGACACACGCTGCAGTAAGAATCAAAGAACGGAGAACGAATACTCGGGGTTTTGCAGCAGGTACTTCTATTACCTCACGTTCGGGCAGACGACTCATCAACTCGGAAGCGAAGTTTTCGAAGTAGCCATTGGGTACCCGGAAATGGTTCTCTTTTCCAACTTTGTCAAGTATGTACTTTTCTTCTTTCATATCCATATTCTTTTGTCTATATGACGAACAATAGCATAAAGGGTTTAATCATTGCTCTTTAAAAATTCGGCGATCTTCTTAACTGCAATATGATAGGATGCCTTCAAGGCTCCTTCCGTGGTTTTCATCACCTTGCTCATCTCGCTGTATTTCATCTCGTTGTAGTATCGGAGGCAGAATACGTTCTTCTGGACATCAGGCAGCGTTTGGATGGCTTCTTCGAGCATGGCCGATGCCTTATTGCCGTCGAAAAAGCGGTCGGCCATAAGGTGATTGGCAACGCCGGAATCTACATCGTCGGCACTTACCGAGACAATGTTCTTTTGGCGACGCTGGAAGTCGATGCTCTCGTTGACGGCAATGCGATAGAGCCATGTCGAGAGTTTGGAGTCGTGTCGAAAACTTCCGAGATTAGCCCATGCCTTTATAAAGACGTTCTGTAACACGTCGTTGGCATCATCGTGAGTAACAACGATACGGCGTATATGCCAATAGAGAGGCTCTGAGTATTGGCGTACCACTGTTTCGAATGCCTTTCGTTGAGTCTTTGGATCGGAAAGTTGTCGAATTATATCGTCCTCGTCGTATTTCACCTATACATTATTTATATATAATAAAAAGGAGCAACATGTATCACACACTTACTCCCTATAAGTATAATACCATAAAAAACACATCTATTATCTCACCGATATTTTCCTAACTACACTGCCCACCTTCACAAGGTAGCAGCCCTTAGGCACACTCAAGTCGATGCATAAGCTCTGACTTTCAATCTTCATCGTCATCACATGACGACCGGTAACTGAGACTATCTCAAGAACCATACCCTGTGCACCATTTATGGTAAGCGTAGATTGGTTTATGCTGATGTCTATGGCACGGTCGCCCTGTATTTCAGTGATTGCCTCTTTAAAACTTGATGCCATGCTCTCGAACGGAACAGAAATCATCATTGCTGCGGCAAATATTGCAATAAGTATCTTTTTCGTCATAAGCATTTTCGTTTATGTTTGGTGCAAATATAGTGATTTTTGTTGAAATGGCAAAATTTATTAGCAGAAAAATAAGTTTTTTTTATTTTATATGTCAAAAATGGCCATTTCGTTGGCAAGAAAACTGTTTGAGAACACTTTTGTAGCCTCGTCAAGCAATATCTTCTCATTGTCATAGCGTGCAGAGAAATGTCCGAGAATCAAACATCTCGCGCCTGCATCACGAGCTACAGTGGCTGCCTCGCCTGCCGTGGAGTGATGGTATAGGCGTGCTTTGTCAATCATATCGGCAGCGTAAGTGCTTTCATGATAGAGTGTGCTTACTCCTTTCACCATCTTCCACAATTCTGGTATGTATTTTGTATCGCTGCAGTAAGCATAGCTGCGTGGCGCGTCGGGAGGCAACGTAAGCCTTTCATTTTCCACGACAGTTCCGTCGGCAGCGGTCCAGTCCATGCCGTTCTTGATGTTGTTGATTTGACTTACGGGAATGTCATAAAAATCTATCATTTCGCGACGAATGTGGCGTAGCGTGGGTTTTTCTGTGAAGAGGAAACCACAACACGGCACTCGGTGTTGAAGTGGTATAGTGGTGACGCTGATACTGCGGTCATCGTATATCACTTCGTTTCTCGTGGTATCGATGGGATGGAACACTACATCAAACTCCAGTCCATTGCAGAACATTTCCAACTGGCTGCAAAGCATGGGTCGCAATTCTTTGGTAGCATAGATGTGCAGTGGAGCCGTCCGGCCAAGCATTCCGAAAGTGCTTATCATGCCAATTAGTCCGAAGCAATGGTCGCCGTGAAGATGAGATATAAATACAGCACTGATTTTGTTGAAGTGAAGTCTCATCTTGCGCAACTGCATCTGAGTGCCTTCTCCGCAGTCGATCATGAAAAACTTACCCCTTACCTCAACAACTTGTGATGAAGCGTAGTGGCGAAGAGTTGGAAGTGCGCTGCCACATCCAAGGATATGTACTTTGAAAGGTTCCAACAGTCGTTACCTCCTTGAATATTTGTAGTCGTCTTCAGCATCACGATACACAAGTGAGTCGGCTCCGAGCGACACAAAGTCGTAGAGCGTCGTTTCCTCCTCAGACATCTCAATCTCGCGTGACGATGTGAGGGCGAGATGACCATACTCTATTTTCCACGTCTTATACACAATTGAACCCTGGTTGATGCTTTCGGCGATTCCGCCTTCCTTAAGGCTAATGCCCTGTATGGAGCTGCCATCGAGCGGATTTGGCATCACCCAATCGCCAAGAAGTGTCGAAATGTTGATAACCTTTGTTGCCGATTTCTTGTCAACAGTAGCCAGAATTGCCAGACGGTCGCCAGCCATTAGTCCGCCAAACACATAGTCACTATCACGCGCCAGACTAATATCAATCGACAGCGTGTCGCCACTGTCGGTAAGTAACTGAACGGTGTTCATGCCTGTTCCTTCGCAGCATATTCCGAAAATAGTACTGTCTTGAGGTATAATATTTGAGATATCAACGCTGTCGCCATCGTCTGATATCGACTGTGTCTTATTGCCACAGCTAACTATTGCCGACAATGCAGCCGACACCATTCCGATTGTAATAAATGACCTGAGATTCATAGATACTTCATTATTTTGTTATTAATTCTTTTCTTTTTCTTTGGCTTCGTTCCACAGAGCGTCCATTTCGTCGAGTGTCATCTCATTAAGAGGTTTGCCAGCTCTGATGCTGTGGGCTTCGATATAATTGAAACGACTTATGAATTTCTGGTTAGTGAGTTCCAGTGCATTGTCGGGATTCAGATGATAGAGCCGCGAAGCATTGACTACGCTGAAGATAAAGTCGCCAAGTTCAGCTGTGGAGCGGGACTTATCGCCCTTTGTCAACTCGGCTTCAAGTTCGTCAAGCTCCTCACGCACCTTTACCCACACATCGCTACGGTCCTTCCAGTCGAATCCCACATTGCGGGCTTTGTCTTGAATACGGTACGCTTTGATGAGCGACGGTAGCGATACCGGCACTCCTGAGAGCACACTCTTGTTGCCGTCTTTCTCCTTCAATTTGATTTGTTCCCAATTTTCCAATACTTGCTCTGATGTCTTAACATTGGTGAACTCGCATTCGTTTGAGTCTTCACCATACGGCAGCGGCTTTGGGTGTGGAACGCCAATCTGCGAAGGATGATATACATGTGGATGACGGAATATGAGTTTGTCAACCATTTGATTGCATACATCTGCAATGTCAAATTGTCCATTTTCATCGCCAATCCTTGCATAGAACACTATATGCAGCAATACGTCGCCAAGTTCCTTTATCTCGTCCTTGATATTGCCCTTCGTGATTGCGTCGCATAGTTCATAAGTCTCTTCAATTGTGTTGGGACGAAGGCTTTCGTTGGTTTGCTTCCTGTCCCAGGGGCATTTCTCCCTCAGTGTGTCGAGAACGTCGAGCACACGTCCGAAAGCTGCCATCTGTTCTTCGCGGGTATGTTTCATTTCATTGTAAACTCCTCTTTGTCTTATTTTCAGCCGCTAAATTACAAATAATTTATGAAACTGCAAAAAATAATAACGTAAAAATATCCCCCTATGAAATATCGACTGACCCAAAATATAAAAAACAGTGATTTAAAGAAAAAAGAATTGGTTGTCATCACGACAACCAATCCCCCAATAAATTAACCTTAATAATCTAATACCATGAAAAACACACTGCAAATATACTAAAAATTATCATATTTGCAAGCATTTTGCTTATTTTTTCTTCGCGGATTTAACTTTTGTTGTATCTGCGAGTATTCCATTTTAAAGTTGTTAACTTTTTATTGTCGTTTTCATTAAAATATTCTTTTGGCATCGGCATTTTTGCAGGGTATATGTCCACATTGTCATCAGTTTCCGACAGCCTGAAGATATAGAATCTTTTGTTTGAACAATCGTTTACTACATACTCTTCTGGCAAATAATCCGATGCATTGAGAGAGTTCCATTTGGCAGAGTAGAAAGCTATGGAACTCTGCTGTGAATCGATACCCACCGTCATCGCTATACATATTATATAATGTGTGCTGTCAAGAAGAGAGCTGTCAGTTTTCAGTAGTCGCATTTCAAGGATAGCTGCCTGATTCAGTTTGATACGGACGTAACTGTCGTTTAGTGCTTCCATTTCCGACGTGCCCTCGAAAGAGTTTTTCACCTTTGCCGGCATTTTAGACTCAAGAAAGTCAATCATGTCAAGCCTGTTGTTATGTGTTAAGTAAGGCATCATCGAATCGGGCATTGTCTTCACTATATCTTTCATGACCATTACATCCTGTGCGTACATTGGTGACATAGCAGCCATACAGACGGCAAGCGTCAGCACTCTCCCACTCTCTTTCAATCTTTTTTTTATGCTCATAATATTCTTTTTACTTCTTTCCCAAGTGCATCATCATTACTGCTGTAAGACCAGCAGTCTCGGTACGTAATCGGCTACTACCGAGACTGACAGACACAAACCCTTCCTTGACAGCCATACGTACCTCGTCTATCGAGAAATCGCCCTCAGGACCTATCATTACGGTGATATTCTCGTCGGGTGAACAGTGTTTTATCTCGTCGAACAGTAATGTCCGGTTAATCTCTTCATAACAATGGGCAATAAATCGCCGGTCTGATTTATGAGCCGCAACGAAATCCCTGAAACTGCACATATCGTTGACAATCGGCATCCAGGCTTTACGACTTTGCTTAACAGCTGCAACAACGATTTTTCCTATCCTCTCAGTCTTTATCGAATTTCGTTCAGAGAATTTGCATCCGATAAACGACAGTTCGTCAATGCCTATCTCAGTTGCTTTTTCTGCCATCCACTCCATGCGATCCATCATCTTTGTAGGTGCAATGGCAAGATGCAGATGACCGTTCCACAGTTTGCTCTGAGGCATTTCTTCTGTAATGCGGTACATGCAGTGGTGGTTTTCAGCAAGCGTAATCTCTGCTTTGAAGAAAGAGCCGTGTCCGTCAATCAACACTATTTCGTCGTGTGGTTTCAGTCGCAGTACCCTTACGGCATGTTGTGCTTCGTCGGCAGTCAGCTCATTGCATGAAGTTGCATCGGGCATAAAGAAGAATCTTATTTCCTTCATATTCCTATGATTTGGATTCGTCGCTACACTCTGAACTACTCAATTTGCGTCGCTTCAGCTCGTCGTTGATATACTTGGCTTGACGGTAGTTTTCTGAGCGCACTGCCTCGTCTAAGGCCTTCTTAAGCTTTTCGTCCGGAAGAGTGTTTATCGGTATGGCCAGACATGACAGGTCCTGACTGTATGGAAGGCTTTGCATTCTCATCAGACTACGGTATGTATATATTGGAATGCCGGTTATTTTCATTAGTAGTACAGCATCCTCAAGGTTTATAGGTCGTTCGATAATATTTTCACCCTTTAATATCAGCGAAGTCTGGTATTTGCCGTTTTGAACGTCCCATATAAATAGTTCCTTGTCATAATCGTAGAACTTCGACATCAGCAATCCACATAGCACATCTGGCAATCGCTCTTTGTCTTTTGTGCCAGCATTAGTACACCTTCTCATCAGCATACGTGATGTGTTGACATCGCAGAACACGCTGATGGCACGTTCACGCTGTTCGTCGCAGAGAATAATAAGTCCGCCTTGACCGGAATTATTGCCGACAATCTCACACACATTCTGGAAATATAGCCTCACTCTCTCTCCGTTCATGCCTTCAACATTTCTTTGTCTGGTTTGAATAACATAGCAAACACCACTCCCACTATGAGAGCATAAAGTGCAAACGTGAACCAGCACGACTGCCAGTCGCCAATGGTATAGAAGTTTCCGTCAACCACGGTTCCTGTGGTGAAGTGGTTTATCACTTGTTGTGCGCCAAGTGTTCCGATGGTTGCCCCCACGCCGTTTGTCATAAGCATGAATAGACCCTGTGCACTTGAGCGTATCTCAGGAGTGGTTGCCTTGTCAACGAAGAGCGAGCCTGAGATATTGAAGAAATCGAAAGCCACTCCATACACAATCATCGAGAGTACGAACATCCACACGCCGCTACCCGGATTGCCGAACCCGAAGAGCCCGAAACGGAACACCCATGCGAACATGGCAATGAGCATCACGTTCTTGATGCCGTAGCGTTTCATGCAGAATGGAATTAGCAATATGCAGCACGTTTCGCTTATCTGTGACAGCGAAATAAGTATGTTGGCATGTTGTACTCCAAAGGTGTCAGCATACTCTGGCATTACGGCAAAGCTGCTAATAAAAGGATTGGCAAAGCCGTTAGTTATTTGAAGACTTACTCCGAGCAGCATTGAGAATATGAAGAAAATGGCCATCTGCTTGTGGCGAAACAACTCGAATGCCTTCAGTCCGAAAGCTTCGGTTAGGCTTTGTTTTTCGCCTCCCTTGGCAACAGGACACGATGGAAGAGTGAAAGTATAAATGAATAGAACGATGCTCAGCACTCCCGACGTGACGAACTGATTTTCGTTGGCCTGGAATTTCATGAGATCTACGAACCACATGGTGCAGATGAATCCCACCGTTCCGAACACGCGTATCGGCGGGAAGTCGCGAACGGTATCCATACCAGCCTTCGTCAGTGCGTTGTATGCCACAGAATTTGTAAGAGCAAGAGTTGGCATATAGAATGCCACGCTGACAGCATATAGTGAGAATATCGTTGAGAATTCAGCTTCCGTACCGGCAGTATGTCCGTACCATGCTGTCAGGAACATAAACACACCTGCAATCAAGTGACAAATCCCCATCATCAGCTGTGCAGGCACCCATCGGTCGGCAATGATACCGATGATGGCAGGCATGAATATTGACACTATGCCCTGCATAGAGTAAAACCACCCTATTTCTGTGCTCATCCCGATATTTCCGAGATAGCGACCCATACACGTGAGATAGGCTCCCCATACTGCGAACTCAAGGAAGTTCATCAGTGTCAAACGTATTTTCAAATTCATAGTGATAAATATATTTAGGTTATCATTCAGTTAGTTCCTTACCTTCTTTGTATGCCCTCAAGCTGCCGTCGAAGGCCACCTTTATGTCAATGCGTCCTCCGAGCCATTCTGTGAACGCCATTTCCCGGTCGAAATGCCCATAGCCTACAACACACCCGTTGCACAATTCCACATATCCCTGATCTATCTCCTCACGTGGAGTGACGATGGTGTTGGCAGCAACGCGCCTATTTCTTGTAACGGCGGTCATGGAATCTCACTAACTGCAGTTTGTTGACCCACATCAGTTTCATCGACTGTGTATTTTCGTTTCCACGGTCAAGATAGATGAATCCTTTCATGCTGCGTATGTTGTGCAGAGTGTCGCCAGGAATACGCACCTGCGAGAGCCCTGTGTTGAAGATGCTTGTTGTGAATGTTGCCACACTGTCGTTGTCATATCCTACCAATACGCATGCCACACCATCCTTCGTCCCCGACTGGTAGAGGAAGATTGTCTCGAAGTTGAACAGGAAGCTGTCGCCCCTGTGGTATGCTGTGTCGATTTTCTGCTCAAACGACAATCTGTTGTATGGCGGTGCAACAAAAAGGAACTCCGATGTCGGTCCGCTCCATATATTGGCAGTATCGCCATTGCTGCTGTATTGTGAGTACCTGTTTATCTCGCCTATAGAAGCTCCCAGTGACAGAGCATCATTGCTTATCCGGTCTTTGAGGTTGTGAAACACTTCTTTAAACTTCTCCGACCTGCCGTAGTAATATACAAGCGACGAGTCGAAGTCAGCCTCCGTTATTTGATGTTTCTTTAACACTGCCTGGAAATATAGCTGTGAGCGGTAGCCGTATTCATTCTGCGTGCTTTGTCGTGCCATCGCTTGGGCAACGAAATAGTCGTATAGTATATCCTCCATCTCTTCGGGCTGGATATAGCGGCTCGGAACCGATGGCTTGCAGCCAATCGCTACCATAGTCACAACTATGAATACATACAACAGGTTTCTCATTTCTCAATGTCGTCGGCTTTCACCGTTTCCTCTTTTTTCGACAGACTTATCTCCGACAGTTCCCTGCGGTAGAAAAAAACAAGCAGCATTACACCCACACTGATGCACGCATCTGCAAAGTTGAACACAGGACTGAAGAACACGAACTGTTCGCCCCCTATCATCGGCATCCATCCTGGCCATGTTGTAACGACAAGTGGGAAATAGAACATATCCACCACTTTTCCCATGAGGAATGGAGCATAGCCTGTGCCAAAAGGCACGAAATAGCTGGTGTAGTATTGCGATGAACCATTGAAAATGAGTCCGTAAAACATCGAGTCAAAGATGTTTCCGGCAGCTCCTGCCAGAACCATTGACAGACATATCACATACCCCAGCTTTGCACCTTTCGACACTTGACTGCAGATATACTTTGCAATGAATCCCACGGCGACGATTCTGAATAGCGATAATACGAGCTTGCTGCCTATCTCCATACCCCATGCCATTCCATTATTCTCGATAAAACATATCTTGAACCAGTCGGTGACTGAGATGGTTTCGTGAAGGGTCATGTTTGTCTTCACCCAGATTTTTATTGTCTGGTCGATAAGCAGGATGGCAACTACTATGAGCGTTGCCATCCAGCTGTCGGATATCATCTTTCTGTTCTTCTCCACTTACTTGCGACTTTGTTTCGACTCTACGCTCAGTGTGGCGTGAGGTACGGCACGCAGCCTCTCTTTAGGAATCAGCTTACCTGTAATACGATCGATACCGTATGTCTTGTTTTCTATTCTTACGAGAGCAGCCTTGAGTCCGTTGATAAACTTCTGTTGTCTCGATGCTAACTGTATCAGTTCTTCTTTCGACTGTGCTGCGCTGCCCTCTTCCAGGATTTTGTACGTTGGAGATGTGTCGTCCACGTCGTTGCCGTCTTGATTCATCAGCACTTTCATCATCTGGTCATAGTCGCGCTTGGCGAGCGAAAGCTTCTCATTGATGATGGCTCGGAACTCCTCGAGTTCTTCGTCAGAGTAACGTAATTTCTCTGCCATAATAGTTTGGATTACAAGTTATTGACAATGTTAGTTATATCTTTTCTATCTTTATGTTTAGTTTGAAGTCGTCGAATTCCACGCTTTGGCCGTCGTTGGCATTGAGAGTGAGCTCGTCTGCCAGTACCTGACGTGAGATATAGTCGCCAAATGCTTCGACGGCATTCTTCGAGGCATCGTTAGGCTCGATGCTCACACGGATGTGGTCGGTGATTTCCAGTCCGCTCTTCTTGCGGATGTTCTGGATGCGGTTCACAAGCTCACGTGCCATACCTTCGGCTCTCAGTTCGTCGGTGAGCGTGATGTCGAGAGCCACAGTAAGATTGCCCTCGTTGCCCACAAGCCATCCAGGGATATCCTCGCTAATTATTTCCACATCGGCAGCCTCGATAGTCAGCTGCTGTCCCTCTACATCTACAGCTATTGTACCATGAGTCTCTAAGAGTGATATCTGCTCCTGCGAGAGGGTATCGACGGCAGCAGCAACACCCTTCATGAGCTTGCCGAATTTCTTTCCCATGGTTCGGAAGTTGCACTTCACCTTCTTCACCAGAATGCCGGTACCTTCAACAAACTTCACTTCTTTGACGTTCACCTCCTGCAGGAATATCTGCTTCACGCTCTCTATGGCATCACGCTGCGCGACATCTATTGGCGGAATCATCAGTGTCTGCAGAGGTTGCTTTACTTTGATGCTCTCCTTCCGTCGCAGTGCAAGCACGATGGTTGTGATGCGCTGTGCCAAGGCCATACGCTCTTCGAGATCATTGTTGACGAGTTCATTGTTATAGCGTGGGAATCTGTCAAGATGCACGCTGTCCATTTGTCCTCCGAGATCTTTATAGAGCCGGTCGGCAAAGAACGGAGCAAACGGAGCCAACAGACGGGCTACAGTCATCAGACACTCATAGAGTGTTTGGTATGCAGCAAGTTTGTCGTTGTCCATCTCCTTGCCCCAGAAGCGCTTTTTGTTTAATCGCACGTACCAATTCGACAGGTTTTCATCTACGAACTTGTCGATTAGTCGTCCTGCGCGTGTCGGGTCGTAGCTGTCCATCTCGTTCTCCACATCTTTCACGAGCGAATTGAGGCACGAGAGAATCCATCGGTCGAACTCTGGGCGCTCGTTTACAGGCAGTTGAGCTGTCTGTGTGTTGAAATTATCAACATTGGCATACATTGCGAAGAGCGAGTATGTATTATATAGTGTTCCAAAGAACTTGCGGCTCACCTCAGCCACTCCCTCTGGATCGAACTTCAGGTTGTCCCATGGTTCCGAGTTGGTCATCATATAGAATCTCACCGCATCCGAACCGTACTTGTCAATCATCTCGAAAGGGTTAACCACGTTGCCCACGTGCTTTGACATCTTATTGCCCTTGGCATCAAGCACCAGACCCGTCGAAATCACATTCTTGAATGCCACCGAGTCGAAAATCATCGTGGCGATGGCATGCAGGGTGAAGAACCATCCTCGTGTTTGGTCCACTCCCTCGTTGATAAAGTCGGCTGGGAATGCCTTGTGGTCATCGATAAGCTCACGGTTCTCAAATGGATAGTGCACCTGTGCGTAAGGCATTGAGCCTGAGTCGAACCATACGTCAATCAGGTCGCTCTCGCGTTTCATCGGCTTGCCGCTTTCGCTCACGAGCAGGATGTAGTCAACGTATGGGCGGTGCATATCTATTCTGTCATAGTTTTCCTTCGACATATCGCCCGGCACAAAGCCTTTTTCCTTCAATGGGTTGTTGGCCATGATGCCTGCTTTAACTGCTTTCTCTATTTCGTTGTATAGTTCTTCCAGACTTCCAATACACTTCTCTTCGCCGTCTTCGCTGCGCCAGATTGGCAGCGGAGTACCCCAGAAGCGCGAGCGCGAGAGATTCCAGTCGTTCAGATTCTCAAGCCAGTTGCCAAAGCGACCCGTTCCCGTCGATTCCGGATGCCAGCCAATGGTGGTGTTCAGTTCGCTCATGCGCACCTTTTTCTCGGTGCTTTTGATAAACCAAGAGTCGAGCGGATAGTATAGCACCGGCTTGTCAGTGCGCCAGCAGTGTGGATAGTTATGCACATGTTTCTCTATCTTAAACACTTTGCCCTGTGACTTCAGGTCCATACAAATGCTTATGTCGAGCGTCTCGTCCTTGTCGGTAAGAGTATCGTCGTAGGCATTCTTCACATAGCGTCCGGCAAACTTCTGCCACTCGCTGACGTTCATGTATTTAGCGACGAAAGCTTCATCCAAGTCTTCAACCTTGAAGTATTTGCCCTGTAGATCTACTACTGGGCGCTCATTACCTTTCTTGTCTATGAGCACGATAGGACAGATTCCTGCTTTCTTTGCCACGAAGGCATCATCGGCACCGAAGTTGGGTGCGATGTGCACGATACCTGCACCGTCTTCCGTAGTCACATAGTCGCCTGGAATTACGCGGAAAGCTTCACCCATCGGCTTAATCATCGGCATCAGCTGCTCATACTCCATGCCCACAAGGTCAGTTCCCTTGTAATGTTCAATCACTTTCCATGGAATGATTTTGTCGCCCTGATTGTAGGCACTGAAGTCAGCATCCCTACCCTCTTCTTTGAAGTAAGCGCTGACGCGAGCCTCGGCCAGAATAACGGTGATTGGCTTTGCTGTGTAGGGGTTGAAAGTCTCGATGGCCACGTAGTCAATCTTCGGTCCTACGCAGAGGGCGGAGTTAGCTGCGAGTGTCCAGGGGGTTGTCGTCCAAGCCATGAAGTACCAGTCCTGACGGTTCTTTATCTTAAAGAGAGCCGTACATGTCGTGTCCTTCACGTCGCGATAGCAGCCGGGCTGGTTCAGCTCGTGGCTTGAAAGTCCGGTGCCTGCGGCTGGGCTGTATGGTTGAATAGTGTAGCCTTTATAAAGCAGTCCTTTCTCGTAGAACTGCTTCAGCAGCCACCACAGCGTCTCGATGTATTTATTGTCGTATGTGATATATGGGTTGTCGAGATCGATGAAGTATCCCATTTTCTCCGTCAGCTCTCGCCATTCAGCGGTAAACGTCATGACGTTGTCACGGCACTTACGGTTATAGTCTTCAGTTGAGATATATTTGTTGCTCTCCTTGTTGTCGATGTCGGCCTTGGTGATTCCGAGCTCCTTCTCCACTCCGAGTTCCACGGGTAGTCCATGGGTGTCCCATCCTGCCTTGCGCTTCACCTGGAATCCCTGCATGGTCTTATAGCGGTTGAAAGTATCCTTCAGAGCACGTCCAAGAACATGGTGAATACCCGGATGTCCATTGGCCGATGGCGGTCCTTCGAAGAATACGAACTGCCGACATCCCTCCCGCTCCTTTATTGAACGTTGGAAAATGTCGTTTTTCTGCCATTCGGCAAGCACTTCCTTGTTAACCTCTGTAAGGTTTAATCCCTTGTGTTCGGCGAATTTTTTTGCCATTTTATTATACCTTAATGTTATGTGTTCAGATTTTAGTGCGCAAAGGTAGTAATTTTTCCCCAATTCTCAAAATAAATCTGTCGGAAATTGCTTTGCGCCCTCGTCGAGGGTCAGTTCATACACTCCCGATGGAACGGTGCGCTTTAGCACCTCCAGTGTGATGTCCTTTCCAACAACAATGCCATAAGAGCGCAGTACAGCCTCCACCGTTTTCCGGGCCAGTTCGGGATGGTTGTTCTCCTGGCTGAGATGACACAGCCATACCATTTTCAGTTTCTCCGTCATGTTTTCGGCTATGGCCACTGCACACGATTTATTGCTCAGATGTCCCGTGGCCCCGAGAATTCTCTCTTTGAGGTACTCTGGATAAGGTCCGCTCATCACCATTTCTTCATCGTGGTTTGCTTCCATTACGAGATAGTCGGCCTGTGCAATTACTTCTTTCATCTCGTCGGTGACGATTCCGGCATCAGTGATGAGACAGAAAGTGATGCCCTCGCATTCTATCTTATAGCCCACATTGTCACTGCTGTCGTGAGGAACGGAGAACGGTGTTACGCGAAAACATCCCAGCTCTATCGGCTGTCCGCATTCCAGTATGCGAGCATAATGAGGGTCGATTTTCTTCTTCACGCAGTAGTTCTTCCCTATCCCGACATGCACTTTTCGTGTAGCATATACCGGCAGATGATAGTCGTTGCTGAAGACACCCACCGACTTGATATGGTCGGCATGGTCGTGAGTGATAAGCACATAATTAACCTTCGCAAGGCTCAGACCATAGTCTCTGAAGTATTTCTTCAGCGTGCGTATTCCTATTCCTGTATCTATCAGCAATCCGTCTGTCGCGGTAAATAAATAATAGCAGTTTCCGCTGCTTCCGCTTCCAAAGGATATAAATTTCAGCATTTCAATTTCAAAATTTCGCGCAAAATTACGCAAAAAAGCTGGTATAACCAAATCTATCCGTCATCTTAGCAGATAATTTAACACAGATAAACATCAGAACGGCATTCCTACTGCGAAATGGAATGCGAAATCGCGGCTGAGCTTCGGGTGAATTATTGGGAAATGGTCTTTTGAGGTTTCGTATGCAGGATTGACGGCCTTCATACCCATGTCGAACCTGACGATGAAGAAGTCGAAGTTGAAGCGTATTCCAAGTCCGTAGCTTGCTGCAAGTTCCTTTAGGAAGGTGTCGAAACGGAACTGTCCTCCTGGCTGTTCGTCGTATGCCCTGAGAGTCCATATGTTTCCTGCATCGACGAAGAGTGCTCCGAAGATTTTCCAGAACAGGTGTGCCCGGTATTCCACGTTCAGGTCGAGCTTCATGTCGCCCGTCTGGTTAATGAAGTCGATGTTTCCGTCTTTGCGTACATATCGTCCCGGACCAAGACTCCTCACCGACCACCCTCTGACGCTGTTAGCACCTCCGGAGAAATACCTTTTCTCGAATGGCAGTACGGTGCTGTTGCCGTATGGGTATGCTATTCCGAAACCTGCGTGGAGTACGAGTTCTGAGTTATAGCCGAAGCGAATGTTGCGAGTATATTCGATGTCGCCCTTTACATACTGTGCGTATGCAATCCTCGCCACCTTGTACTGCCCCATGTCGTTCTTTGAGAAGTGGAACATCCGTGCGGCTGCATTGAGCACGTTTCCGGCTGTTTCCACATTGGCTTTGATGGCATATCGACCGTTGTTGTACGCGTAGCCGAAGCCTATTTTCATAATGAGCAAATCTTCGTAATTGTATCTCAGTATGGCATTTCGGCTGCTCGCGTCGTCGAGATAGTTGGTCTTGAACGTTTCTGAAATCCAAGGCATTGAGATGAAGTTCAGGTCGAGCAGGTCGATTTGGTATCGGTCATGGTGGTTGTCGTCGTTCCATCTGTATTTCCATGCCATTGCGAACACTCGTCGATGGTATTCCGGGCGATTCTGCAGGTCGTATAGAAGCGACACTTGTGACGTGGCGTTGATTCTGCGTCGGAAGCTCTTTGAGAGGAATGGGGCGATGAATCGCGGGAACATCAGGTTAGTCTCTATGCTATACTCAAGGAAGTTCTGGTTGGAATATCCTTCAAGTCCACGTATTGCCTCGTATGCTCCCCTGAGCTTCACGCTCAGCTGCTCAGAGCCGTGGAAGAGGTTTCGGTTCTGGTACGCCAGCGTGGCGGCAGCACCGAGGTCGCCTGCGGTATTGGTTCCTTCAGGCTCGAAGCTGATGGTATGCGGCTTGTTGGTGCTAAGCTGTATCTTGCAGTCGAGTTCGTGTGTTGCCGGGTTTTCGTCGAAGCTGATATTGGTGTATTTCACTGCCTGTAGCCGCCCGAAGTGGTTGTATGTCTGCTGAAGTTTCTTTGCCGAATACATCTGTCCCGGTTCAATGAACGTATTGTTGTGTATCACCTTTCGTCTCAGTCTGATTACGGAGTCGCCCGGCTGTCCGCTGAGATAGCTGACGCTCCTTATGGTGTATTGCGGATGTGGCGCATCGTCAATGTTGTTTGTGCGGTAGTTGTGCAGCACGAGCGTAATGTCGATGTCACGGCTTCCTCGCACGGTGTCGGCTATATAGGTGATATAGTCTTTATGGAAACGGTAGTAGCCGATGTTTGTCAGCGCATCGGTTATCCTCTTGCGCTCGTTGTTCAGCTCTACAGCCGAGAATTTCATACGTCCTCTGTTCTCTAACGTCAGCACATGCATCCCCCTCAGCATTCCCTCCAAAGCCTTGTCGCGGATGTCATACTTCACGCTGCGGATAAAGAATGGCTCCCGGGGATGGAGCACATAGTTTACCCTCATCTTCTTTCCTTTTGTTTTGGTGAAGACATCTACGGTTGCTGCCAGATAGCCTTCGTTCTGCAGTTCTGCACGGAGGTCGTCGCACGCCCTTCGCGTCAGCATGGAGTCATAGATGACCGGAGCCTCACCAATCGATCTGAGCACTCTGCTCATCCATGATGAGTCGCGTCCTGAGAGCGAATAGGTGGCAAGTGGTATTTTCAGAGTTGAGAACCAACGTGAATTGCCCGTCTGCCTGAGGTAGTTCTTCAGCTGCAAGGTGTTGATGTCCTTGTATTTGCCGTCAACGCTGACCTCTACCTTGTCGAGCAGATAGCTGCCATCGCCAACGAATTTTGTCGTTGAGCATCCGGCAGCAATCATGGCAGCGCTCAGCATCTGTGCTATTCCCCTGAGTCTCATGGTCATGACGGGCTGTGCCTTCTGTTAGTTATTTTGTCTGCATCGTCACCTTTACCGGCTTCAGTCCGTTGGCAGAGGCAGTGAGCACCACCTTGCCTGCTACTGGTCGGGAACGCAGGATGACGGTACAGGTGCCGTTGAAGAGATTGCGGTTGTCGGCATCCATCATCTCATTGCTGTTGATGTCGCCATTGACCACACCCACGATGTCGGCCTCGCCATCAACAGTAAACTTGACGTTGCGTGTGTCACCTTGGCAGCACCGCCCCTTGGCATCAACGGCTGCGATGCGTATGTGCTGAAGGTCGGTACCGTCGGCACGCCATTGGCTGTTGTCGCTCTCGGCCGTGAGTTTCTTCGTCGCTCCGACAGTTTCTATCCTGTGGCGAGCTACAATCTTGCCGCCGGATTTTGCCACTGCCTCGCAGTAGCCGTCCTGATATGTCACGTCATTCCAACGTATCTGGTTGCGTTCCTTGGCATTTTTGCGGTTATTGGGTTTCGTACCCATGCTCTTGCCGTTGACGATGAGTTCCACCTCGTCGGCATTGGTGTATGTCACGAGACTGAGTTTCTTGTCTGGCTGGCGGTTCCAGTGGTCGCTCATGCCTTCGTTGCCGGTCTGCACTCCGTTCCACATCATGTCGCCCTTCTTGTCGATAATGCCGATATGCACCACCGGCTCGTCGGGCTTGAACATACTGCGCATGAGGTATGCCTTCGGCTTTGGTTCAAGGTCGATGTAGAAGCAGCCCTGGCTCCATCCCTTGGCGGGCCATCCCTGACTCTCGCCGAGATAGTCGATAGCTCCCCAGTATGCCAGACCAATCACCTGGTCAAGATTCATCTCGTAGAAGTTCGGTCCCATGGCAGCCATGGTAGCTTCGCTCTGATAGAACTTCATCCAGGGGAAGCGCTTGTAGTCGCCTGGGAAGTACATATATCTGTAGTTATATGCCTGAACATCGGTCACCATGGCAAGGTCGCATGGCAGCGAGTCGGTTTGCCAGTTACGGTAGCGTGGATGCATGGCTGTAGTCACCAAGCGTGTTGAGTCGTAGCGGTTGATTAGTGTTTTCTGTAGCTTGAACATCGTCACTCCAAAGTCGTTGAACGGCTGGTTGGGGTCTTGTTGCAGCTCGTTGCCGAGGCTCCACATCACTACCGACGGAGAGTTTCTGTCGCGTTTCACCCACTCGGGTACGTCATATTGCCACAGCTGTTCGAACGCCACGCGCCCACCAGTGTGCTGCCGTGTCCACTTGTCGTAGAGCTCATCGACCACGAGCATTCCGTATTTGTCGCACAGCTCGATGAACTCGCGGCTGTAGGGGTTGTGGCTGGTGCGTATGTGATTCATACCGAACTCTTTCATCAGCTGTATGCGCTTCTCTATGGCGCGCGGATAGGCAGCGGCACCGAGAGCTCCGAGGGTGTGGTGGTTGGCATACCCCTTGAGGAGCACTTTACGGCCGTTAAGCTTCATTCCGAACGTCGGACCATATTCTATAGTACGTATGCCGAAATGGTCGGTATATTCGTCGGCAATGCTTCCGTCATCACGCAACAGACGTGCTACAACGGTATAGAGACGGGGTGTGTCGGTGTCCCACAACTGAGGGTTGTCTATCTTCACGTCAGTAGCGGCCATCACTTCCACAGTACGCGCCATGCGGTGACGTGGAAAGCTGTTGACGGTCTCACCAACCTGACGACCGTCGGGGTCGTAAATACTGACGCTGATGCGGGCATCCTGCCGAGTACGGTTGGTAAACTCGGCCTTCACGCTGACATATTGGTTGTCACGTGTGGTGATATAGAGCGGATAACGACCGAAGAAATAATCCTTCGATGTAGCGATGAGCTTTACTCCACGAAACAGTCCGCCGCCGGTGTACCAGCGTGAGTTGTTGGGCTCGCGAGTGTCGGCCATCACTGCTATGACATTGTCGCGGCCTGTCTTCAGTTTGTCGGTCACGTCAATCTCAAACCCTACATAGCCATAGTCGGTTTTGCCCACATGCTCGCCGTTGAGATATACATCGCCCACATACATGATGCCTCCGAAGTCGAGCAGCAGACGCTTGCCCTTGAGCGAATCGGCGGGTGTGAGATGGAAACGATACCATCCACGGCCCATTTCCTTGAAGCCACGGCTCGACAGACGGCTCTTGATATTAGCGGCAGCATCGCTGTTGTCGGGACGTTCCGACGGGTCGGGTTCAACCCATGGCTGGTGAATCTGGAAATCGTGGGGCAGATTGATTTTCTGCCAGCCGCTGTCGTCGAAACTCGCGCCCTCTGCACCTTTTACATCGCCTGCATGGAAACTCCAGCCGAAGTTCAATGGCACTACCACTCTCACGCTTTTGGCAGCATTTACCACCGATATCGCCAGTAATGCCACAAACACAATAGTCAATTTCTTCATTGTTTCAATTGTAGATTAGTTTTCTTTTATGGGGCAAAGGTACGGAATTTTTCCGAAACGTCCAAATAAAAGTCTAAAAGGTTGGCTTTTTTCCAAATTATAGTGTCCGCCCGAGCGACAGCATTTCTGCGTTTTCAGAATTCCCGTCGTTCAGAACGATAGCATTTCCGCAATTTTGGAATTTCCCTCGTTCCGAACGTCAGCATTTCCGCGATTTTGGAATTCCCCTCGTTCTGAACGTCAGCATTTCCGCGATTTTGGAATTCCCGTCGTTCCGAACGTCAGCATTTCCGCGATTTCAGAATTCCCGTCGTCTGAAAACCGCCCTGCTTCAACGCCGCTTTCCTTTGATTATTACATAAATAATAACAGGTGCCCCCATCAGTGGGGTGACAGCATTGAGCGGTATGATTCCACTGTCGCCTGGCAACACGCAGATGATATTGCAGACAAGGGCAACAACGGCACCGGCAAGCATCGTGGCAGGCATAAGAATGCGATGGTCGTCGGTCATGGTGATAAGTCGCGCAACATGAGGCACCGCTAAGCCAATGAACGCTACAGGGCCGCAGAAAGCCGTGGTTACGGCAGAAAGAATGCCGGTGATGAGCAACAGGCGGTTGCGCACGCTGTGAGTATCTACGCCAAGGTTCTCGGCATATTGCTCGCCTAAGAGAAGGGCGTTGAGGGGTTTGATGAGCAGCAGTGAACCGAAGAGCCCAAGAATGCTGACAAAGGCAAAGACCGGCATTTGCTGCATAGTGACGCCTCCGAAATTGCCCAGTCCCCATACCATGTAGCTCTGTACTCCCTGCTCGGTTGCGAAGAAATTCAGGAGCGAAATCGACGACGAAGCGAGATAGCCAATCATGATGCCTATGATAAGCAGCATGACGTTGTTGCGCACAACAGTGGCGAAAAACAGAATTAGCACCATGACCGTCATGGCACCGACAAAAGCCGCAAAGAGTATGGCAGCAAAACCGGTGAGAGTGAACGAGCCGGCCGTGACGCTGCCGCCAAGAAGCAGCATCACGAGTGCAACGCCCAGCGATGCTCCGCTGTTGATGCCGAAGATGCTCGGACCGGCCAGGGGATTTCTGAACGCTGTCTGGAGCATCAGTCCGCTCACGGCTAACGACGCTCCGCAAAGCACAGCCGTCATTGCCTGAGGCAACCGGCTCTGCAGTACGATATACTGCCACGACTTACGCTGACTCTCGTCGCCAAGGAGTATCGCCACGACATCGCGCAGCGGTATATCGATGGCTCCTACCACAAGACTCAGTGCAAACAGCAGGACGATGACAACGGACAGACATATCAACTTGACTCTCATTTCACAATTCGCGTAAAGTAGGTCGTGGCACCGAGGTTGATGTCAGGATGCGACATTATGATAAAGTCGCGTAGCAGGGTGTCGGGATGGAACGGCGTGTCCTCGTAGAATGTAGTAGTGGCAGTATTGCAGCCATACACCTCACCGCTGCGAAACGCACGGAACTGTGCATAGCTGGCATTCTCTGATAGCAGCGACTCAAACGTAATCGGTTCGGGAGCGTTGTAGCGGAATGCCCATACATCGGCATTGCCCGACTGCTCGAACACACTTTCAAACGGTAAAGCCAAGCTTCCGCTGTTATCGTTTGTGCTCCACGGATAGACGGTGTTGGCATCCTGAATGAGCTTGCCGATAGTGCTATGTCCGCCTGGTACATACCATACTGAGCCTGTCATTTTGTCCATAGTCATCGAACGTCGCACGTCGGAATGCTTAGCAATGACCATCAGCTCATGGTAGCGCCGCTCAACACGGCTAAAGATGCTGTCGGCCTCGCGCTCAGCACCGAACAGCATACCATAGAACTTCATCCATTCTGCACGTCCGAGAGCCGATGTCTCCATATAGTCGGCTGTCTCGATGATTGGGATATTCAGCTCCTCTACCCTGCCGTAGCCTCCGCTGTTTTGGAACGGCGAGAGGAATATGGCGTCGGGCTGGAGGTCGATAATCTTCTCAAGCGTAGGAGAAAGACCGCTGCCGCAGTCAATAATCCGCCCGGCATTGCACTCTTGCCGGATATAGTCGTTGTTGATATATCTCAACTCGCAGATGCCGGCAATATTTTCCTTGCGATTCATGGCTATGACCAGACCACAATGCACGCTCGTTGCTACTATGGCACGCTGGAGCGGAGTGCGCACCACAGTCCCCTCGGGAATGCCGACAGGCATTTCGCTGTCACGGGGAACGAGTATGTATGTATGAAGCACCTTGCCGCTGTTCCACGGGTCTGAAAGGCGCACCACGGTATAGCCATCGTGAATGGTGGCAGCGATATGCTCGGCATACTTGAACGCGAGGCTGTCGCCACCACCATTTGAAGATGAAGTGCTGCCGCCTTTGCATGAGCATAAGACGGCAAGCACTGAAACAAAATATATAATAATACGAGTCATCAATTATATATTACCTCAACTCAACGCCTGTGTTGAAGAAGATAGAGCATATGCCCACACCAACAGGGAATGTTTTTTTGACAGAGAAGTCAGGTCCGTAGTGGGTAACGGTGCATGGATCCTTATAGCTGGCATAGCCGCCCTTGTCCTGTTGTGCTGCGATGAAGATGTCGCCAGATACAGGGTCAACACCGATAGCTGCAGGATGGGCAATATCGATCTTGTCGTTGAGCTTCTGGCTCTGGCCAGTGGCAATATTGTAGCTGTAGAAGTCAACACCGGTGGATCCATAGGGAGCACTGGCAGTATAGATGATGCCGTTGGCATAGCCCATTGTAGTTCCTTCGCACACTTTGCTCACTGCGCCTGCGGCAGTCACCTTGCGTACACCAGTGCCAAGCTGATTCCAAGAGTCGTCGTAGGTGCCGTAGTCGAGATAGTAGATGTCGTTGCCTGATGCAACTATCGAATTGGGATTGGTAATAAGTTCGTCCTTTATCTCGGTAACATTACCGGTAGAAAGGTTGATCTTCGACAGCGAGGCATTGCCGTAGCCATAGTCGGAGTTGCACACGTAGAGATTGCCGTCGTCGGTGATGGCAAGACCCTCGGGATAGCTGCCTACGTTGTATGTCTTCTGGAGTGTGAAAGCTGTGGTGTCGATCTTAGCAACTACCTTGCCGTATGTGGTGAAATATAAACTGCCGCCGTCGGCAATGATGTGACGTGGGCTGATACCGGCTGCAGCGCCAAGCATGTCGGTAGTAGATATGCGTGTGATAATCTTCATAGTGTTCTTGTTGCATACGAAGATGGTGTTTTCGTTGTCAACAACGATATAAAGTTTGCTGCCATAAACGATACCGTCGTTGGCTGTCAGTCCAAGTTCTATTTCATTGGCCGTCTCGAACGGAGTAAGCATGGCGGTACCTTTTGCATAGTCATAATAGGCCAGATTACCCATGATGCTTGCGCTCTTATTGCCGGAACCGATGAAGAATGCACCGTTACTAACCTCTACAGGAGTGGGAATGTATGGAGCGGGGTCGTCGCTGCCACACGATGTGAATGTCAGTGCAGCAA
>ODAI010560496.1_pt1 | contig 32240 bp, 19 predicted proteins | sample 1539321 | NCBI WGS metagenome assembly ODAI01 (sample SAMN02144231, study PRJEB22623) | gut metagenome | biome: sheep rumen | host: Ovis aries | place: New Zealand
CAAAACAAAGGACAAGACCGTGCAGAAGTTAGTACAACGAGCCGTTGTCTATGTCGCTGACTTCGTTTATGACGAGAACGGGATTGAGAAGGTAGTGGACACGAAGGGGCTGAGGCTGCCCGACTACATCCTCAAGAAGAAGATGATGCTCGCCCTCAAGGGGATAAGCATTATCGAAGTCTAATGACAGTGCCTGCAACCCAGTTCGCAGACGACATCGGCCAAGGCCCTTGCTGAATCCCCTGCTATGTAAGCGGGGGATTCGCTTTCAAGGTCGATGACCACCTTGACGTTCTCCTTCGGCTTACCGTAGAACCTGGCTATGTCGTCGAGTGTGCCGGTCAGGATGAGATTGTTCTCGAACATGTGGGACAACGACTCCGTTTCTTCGAGGGTAAGTGTGTCGTTCTCCACCTTGAATCGGATAAAGTCCAGAAAATCGAGGATGATTTTCTTCCCAATGCTTTGGTTTTCTGACATAAAAGTAGTATATTTGTGTTGCGCCAATTATATATTTATCCCACCATAAGGTCATGGGCATTAGCCCTCGGCGACCCTATGATGGGGAAGGTTTAAGAATATAGTTGGCGCTATCTCTTTATACTATGTCCGAGGGCTTTTTCTATGCCCTCTGTAGAGGAATCCCGCTACTCGTTAGCATATCGCACTCGCATTTTCAAATGTTCGGCGTGGGTACTTTCACGGGAGGATTTCATAGTCTGAAAAGGAATTTCCTGAACGTCCAGACAAGAAGGAGAGCCACGGCCATCAGAAGCCACGGGAAAACGCTCAGGCGGAACCTCTGCCACCAGGTCAATTCCCTCGGGACTTTGACGTATCGTGTCAGAATTTCGGAATGGTTGCTTGTGGCGGAGGATACAATAATCCGCTCCGGATATGTCAAGTGGAACGGTAATGGATCCCTCTTGTTCGCTATCGTATGGTGCAGTCCGGTACTGTCCACCCAGGCATCGGACTCCGCGACGGAGGTCTCCAGATGGGACCTGTCATCTAATGCCAAATGATTGGTCGAGGATTCCGCCGGAAGGGTAATATAGACGAGACTGTCCCGATAGACCGTCGAATCCCGGTATTCCGTCTTATACTCAGTCCGCACATGCTCGACTATACGTGGAGAACACGACGCCAAAATTAAGGCTGAAAGTATTATGACTGCTTTTTTCATCGTATGGTAATATAAATTTTTTCACCTCGCATGTGGGCTGGGAAAAGATATTCCCGCATCAAAATGTCATACCATTTTACGCTATTGAGAACCATGCCTTTCTTAGTGTTCTCGCCAATAGCGATACAGCCAAGTATCTCCTCAGCCCTGTTTGCGGGATGTATCCTGACCCCAGAATAGCATTTGACATTGCATATTTCCGGGACTAATCCGCCATATTTTTTAGCCCAACTTCGACTCGCGAACTTCGGTGATTGTGTCAGTTTTACCTCATATCTACCTTTGGGTATTGCTGTTTTGCCATAAACTTTTTTATACAATATCTCTGTAGCGGGCATAGAATCGAGGAGACCACGGTCGGTATCCTCCAGCGATTCGCAAAGGCGCTTGTCGTTAACGAAGAACTTACCGATTGTATATGACTCTTTAGGCCAAACCCGTGATACAGCTAACTCAATCATATCTTGTCCTGCATTTTCTTCTTTCGGCTTGGCTTGATCTCCGGCTCCGACATCAGCAGTGTCTGATGCTTGTAGGCATCCACCTCGGCGGCAAGCTCATCGACACGCATACGCAGGCTCTCGTTCTCCGCCTTGAGCCTCCTGCTCTCTGCGGTCAGCACCTGCACCTTCTGGTCGGACTCGAACTTCTCCGAGGAGAGTTTCAGCACTTGTTCACGCAGGTCGTTGATGACCTCCCCCTGCTGCGCATACATCTTCTCCGCATTGGCGATGCGTTCAAGGAGGTGAGCATACTCCGCCTTCGATGCCTCGGTCTTGGCCATGTCGGCTTCCGCGCCTTCCTTTTGCATGCGGGATTTGAGGTAGAAGATACCTCCCAATGCCGTGAGGAGACCCCCGCTTAGCGCTCCCACTATTGCCTGAAACCATTCCATATCCTTTAGTCGGTTTTTTTGTTAAAATGCCCCGCCGTCCAGTAACGCACGGGGCGATGAAGAAAAGCACGGCTACTGGGCCGCAGGTATGTCGGCACTTACGGATGCGATGGCGTTCTTGAAGGCTGTGAGGGCACTCTTGAAGGCGGTCATGTCTACCACGCTGTCGAAGTTGTAGGTGAACCCGTCCTCCCCGCCGTTGTTCCATCCGTTGAAGTGGAACAGCACCTTGTCCTCAGAGTCGCGGACAGTGCCGTTGCACCCCAGCATGGTCTTGGAGGCATCGGCGTTAAACGTCCCGGTGATTGTGTAGTTACCATCGACGACCTCGAAGTCGCCTGTGTAATTCTGTGCTTTGAAATTGCTTATCATGGCTTAATGTGTTAATTGGTTGCAAACATGGGGAACACAGCCTCGACGAGTGCAAGGTCGTAGTCCTGCCCTTCCATCCCCTTGATGAAGTCATCGGCAGCGATAGGCTTGGGGACTTCTATCTCCTGCTGGCCGAGTTCGTAGAAGGCTTTGTTATACTCCCCGATAGCCTTTATGAGTTCGGTGTGGGCGTTGACCTTGGCGGCCAGCTCCCTCTGCTTGGCGGGGTCGGACTCCGTTTGCATCTGCTGCTGGATTTCCGCGACCTCCCTGCGCTCCTCCTCGAAGGCTCCGAGGTGTACGGTCTCCAGATCCTTGATGTCATTCTCGAAGGCTTTCTGCTGCCCGAGGAGATAGATGTGGTCGGAGATGAGGTCGTTACGGAACGCCTTGTCTTCGATGGAGTGAATCTTGACTGTTTTCAGTGCGTCAAGGGCACGTTTGATTTCGCTTTTCTTCATGGTTTGATTGATTGATTAAATGATTAATGTTTGGATGTGTGGGATTCGACCCACTCGTTAGTCTTGGGTTCTTCCGGCTTGAGGATTTCCTTGACGATTTTTACCCCGGCAAAGGCGGCGAGACCACCAAGGCACAGGACGCAGACGGCGATGACGTACTTGCCATAGTAGAACAGATCCCCTGCTCCGCCGATGAGTCCTACGACTGCGAGGCACAGGATGATGAACCATAGATTTTTTGCTTTCATGATACTTGTGTTTTATGATTGTTAATTAGAGGGTACAGAGTCGATATAGATTTCGTCGAGAAGGGTTCCGTGGTCGTACACCTGGAGGTAGAGTTCGGTCCCGTAAGTAAGGAACGTTGCTTCGGCAGGGTCGATGGTGAATGTGAGCCTTTGGTGGTATTCATTCCCGGTGCTGGGTTCGTTGGCTTGGTTATAGTAGTTTGTAACCGCTCTGTTGAGCGTCTGGCAGAAGAATACTGTCCCCACAGGAGCCGTTACCCTGTTCCCGTCGCCGTAATCCGATGCAAGACGGAAGGCGATGTCAACGGACTTGTCCTGCGCTTTCTCGTAGGAAAGGATAATTCCGTCAAGCTCGGCATTGATAGTGATTGTGCCGCCTTCACCATCTATCAGTTCAGCCCAGTTTGTATGGCTGTAAATGGTCGGTGTTGTGGGGAACCACATGTCAGTTACATTGGTAGTGGTCACGGTCTGAGGCAGGGAGTACCTGTCCGCCTGTCCCCATGGGAGGAAAACGGAATCGGAATAGTATATCGTCCCGCTGAGGGGAAGTCGTGTGATGAACGGCACAAAGAAACGCCTGCGCCCCCTCTGTATGGTCACTACCTTCTGGAACCCGCCTGATATGGCAGTCCAGTCAGACGAACCCTTGCTCGTGTTGTATGCCCCGCTGGGGAGGTAGATATCAGGACCGAGCAGTCTGGTAGGTGCAGCTACCTGTCCTTCCTGGATATATGAGTATTGCGAATAAAGGATACCATACTTCCAGTTTGAGCCGGCATACGTCCCGCTGGAGACCGCTGCCGTGTACCAAGGGAAATCCTTGATTTGCATATCGTGTGCATCATCAGAGGTAGGGTAAAGGAACTTGAAGGTCGCTTTGGTTCTGTCCGATTCGTCAGGTGTGAAGGTGATGGTCATGGGAGGATATTCCGCAGCCTTATCATACCCTGCGAAATCTCCCGCCCGGTATGGCTCGTTATAGGCCAAACCGCGGGGCTTGAGGTAAATCCATACTCCCCGTGAATCCTGCGCTTCATTATACAGTGCCGTGATGCTCTTGCTACACAGTTGGGAGATTGTGAACTGGCTTTTCTGGGAGACCATCCCGAAGTCATGTGCCTTTGCTGCCGCCCGATTGAGCGCCGCAGTCTCATAGCCTACCGTAGCGTCGCGGAATGGATGGTATTTTGTCCATTTCTTGATGGTGTCAGACGTGCAGAGCGTGCCGAGGTCGCCCGACGACAATCCTATCGCCTGTTGTATATCCCCGAACCCTACCGGGGCATTAAGGTAGTTCCCGCTAATTGGCATATCCTAATCTCCTTTTAAGTTTCAAAGCCATCCCGAATTTGTCTTTCCCAGTAGATTCCCTTCCTTCACCCATCCGTCTTCCTTTTTCACCCACACGGCGGTTGGTTGCACCCATCCGTCCTTGTCATCCTTCACCAGCACCTTCTCCTTCAACTCCGGGATAGTATAGGAGATGTGCAACTCCACGCCATAGACATACAGGTAGCCGGTTCCGGTGGATGACGACTTGCGAAGTGTCAGCTGGATGCCGAACTGTCTGCCGAGGGCGATGATGTCGGCCCCGGGGGTCGTCCCGGAAGGCACGTTCACATACACGGCGGATGTGCCGAAATTGCTCGTAGCAACGGCCCCGGGGAGGTTCGTGACATCCCAGTCCTCCTTGTCATAGTCGTAGTAGTACGATACCATCCGGGGGGCATAGGTGGCAGTGGTTGTTGCTCCGGAATACCTGCCCCTCACCCTTGCGGTTATCGACGTGATGGTAGCGGACGAGGGGATGGAGGAGAGGTCGAAGCCACTCACCCAGAGGTATCTTGCCGTAGTCCCCGACTGGGAGTTGGAAATCGTGGCATAGGTAGTCGATGAACACTCCGTGTACATGTTCGTCGCATTACTGACCGAGAGTGCAGACTCACAGTCGTATTGCGATGCCAATAGTGTTATGCTCTTCGATACTGCCATAGTCGTTATACTTGTATCCATACGTCGCCGACCTCCCCGTCAGATGCCGACGGTGCGGACGATGACACGGTTATATTCGGAACCCTGTTGCCGTTCTGGTAGAACTGCGTCGCAGAGATGGAACCCTTGGAGGGGTTGAGCGTCACGGCGTTTGCGAACCTCGCGTAGTTGGCTTCATAGGATGATACCGATGTAGTTGCATACCGGGCGAGGAGGGAGTATTCATTATCGTTGCTTGCAACATACTGCCTAACGTAATTATCGGAGTTGGAGTCATACCCGTCAACGGTTATCCAGCACCCGCTGTTAAGGGAAGTGTTGTAGATGAGGATGACGTATGAACCGACACTGTAATGGGTAGTGAGCTTGGTCGAATTGAACCTGTACACGGTCTTCGCCCCAAGCCCGTTGATATTGAGCGTAGTGGTCGCCGCACCTGCCTTAGTCAGCTTGTACCGCACCATCAGTCCGTCGGTATAGGCCGAGATGGCGCTGCTGGAGGCGAGCCATGTGCCTGCCGTGGTCGTGCCGTTGTCATCGAGGTCGATGATGGACAGGCCCCCGCCGCCGGAGCCGGAGCCGTAAGTGACGGTGAGCGTTTGTCCCGATTTCGAGATGCCCGTTACGACGTTTCCGCTACCGGCAGTCGTGATGGCGTTGACGTAGGTCCCAAGGGCCGTAGTGAGATGCCCCGGATGGATTTGCAAGCCGTAGCCCGTGGTATCACTGTCGTTGACCTGGAGGTTAGCCCACATGGCTGCGAGGTTTATCCCGCCTCCTCCTGAGCCGCCAGTTTCAGACACACCGAAGGCAGAGATATAACCGTCAGCTACTATGTTCCCGGAAGTATGTAGGGTGTCCCTGTAAAGTTCCAACTCCTTTGAACCGCTATAAGTGGTCGTTACTGCCGCCGGAGCTTGGAAATTGCCCTTACCACAGAAGCCATAGACACGGACGTCATTCGCTGCCGTTCCACTGTAATAGATGTCTATGGCCAGCGCCCCAGCCGTGTTGTATGTATAGTTGTACCTGACCTTCGTGATGTTCTGGACAGATGGCGACTGTGTAGTACCTCCAATTTGTGTTAGCGTCACGGCTCCGTTGGGTGCTATCGTAATGTCAACCGTGTACGATTCACCTGCGCTATTAGAAAAGGTCTTTTCAATATAGAGAAGAACATGATTGCCGGTCGTGTCTTTCGCATTGTACGTCCATACACGATACCATCCTGTCGCACTGAGTCTCGCCTGATTGGATGATGCCTCTACTCCGTAGCCGGGGGCAAACACTGTCCCCGTTGCTCTTATGCTGCCTGCTACGTCGAGTTTATAGGTCGGAGATGTTGTTCCTATGCCTACATTTCCGCCGAGCGGATTCAACACCAAGTTAAAGTATTGTGCCGATGCTTCTCGCCTGGACTGGATATTCATCGTCCCGTTTGTTTCCGAACTAAATACAATCCCATACGGGTTTGTTGGATAAACTAAGAATTTGGCAAACTCAGAGCCTGTTGCGATGACTCTCATATCGCCTGCTACATCAAGTTTAGAGGCCGGAGAATCAGTCCCTATACCGACATTCCCCTCTGAGTCAATCTTCATTCGGAAACTACTGTTAGTCCAAAATGACAAGCCGTTCGCTCCGTAATTAACGAGAGATATGTCATTGTTAGAGGAAGAACCGAGGCCAATGTATCCCGCATTACTTGTTGCACTTGCTTGACGGAAATACATGAGTTTCGAGGTTATTCCCGAGAAATTTCCCGTCTCCCCGTACACCGTATGCCACCTGTAGGATTCCGTGCCCAGGGTCGACACTCCCGCGGTGAGCGGAAGCAGATTCACACCCGTGTCCCAACTGAACGGATAGGAGTTTTCCTTCCCCAATCCCTGGTCGCCCTTACGGTTAGTCAAACCGCTGAAGGCGCAAAGTCTGACTGTTCCTGTGGTCAGATTACTGGTTTTGGTGAAGGTGAAGCGGAGATACTTCTGGTTACCAGGAAGAGCGCCGAGCTTCATGCAGTATGGCGTTGTACCAGCGGTGACAGTATGCTCCCCCCATGCCGTCCATGTTGAGTTGTCTGCGCTGCACTCAGCCTTCAATGTGAAGGAAGAGAAGGGGTTGGAATAACCAGTGCCGAAACTCAACCAACGTATCTGGCTCACATGGAACGAACCTGATGAGTACAACGTGAACCGGAATGCCCTGTCAGCTGCGTCGAGAATCTGGACGAATGTGTTCTCCTTGTGGATGAACAGCGGTTTGAGGTTCTTGCTTGATGCCGTCCATGTGCTCCCGTCAGTCGTGACCTGGACATCCTGTATGGTGTGATTTATCAAGAAGGCGAAGTGGTCATGCCAAGCGTTCCATGCCGTAGCCGGATAAGCGTATGATATGCTGGAATTAATCTTGTATTGGTCCGCCCCCAACAATGCGGCCCCCGCATCTGCGAAGGTCTTTGCCCCCGTTATTGTCTGGTCGGTGTCGGTGGTCATGTAAGTGTTGCTGTCCACACTCCCATCCGCCTTGAGGAACTGGGAGGAGGTGCCACCTGTTTTGATGAACTTCGGAGCGGTCAAGTCGCCAGTGAGGGCCCCTCCCGACAGAGGAAGATAACCATCGGCATTATACGGAGCATAAGTGCTGGAACCAATCAAGCCTGTAATCACAGACTGTGTGAGGTTGTTGGTATGGTAGATGCTATATGTGTTATATGTCAGGCTATTTTCCCCGATTTTGAGGGAATACTTGCCGACTGTATCCGACTGTAATGATGACGCCCCCGTCGCATTGATGTATATAGCCTTGGCAGTGTTGTGCATTGTGAGTCGGCCGATGCTCGTGCCGGAAGTATCGAGGAATATCAGCCCATTTCTTACCCGCGACGTATCGACATCAAACTTAACGTAAAGGTTGCTGCCATATTTCAGGTTCAGGTCTCCCGTCATTGTCCCTCCACTCAGCGGCAGGTAATTCCCCAATGCCGTCGAGTTGGCAGGAGTGAACCCGAGGGCCGTAGTCACCATCGAGGAGGTGATGCCAGTCAGATACCCCGCCTGCGCATGGTCGCCCCAGCCGTAGGCCGTGTGCCCCTCGTCGATGTACCCCTTGTAGGTGCTTGCTATGTCGATAGTCCTGTTGGCGGACAACGCACCGCCACCAGTGAGGTAGCCCGTGCCCGTCACCGTCCTCGATGCGAGGGCAAAGGTGCTGCCCTTGGTGAAGGTAAGGGTCGAGCCGTCCTTGCTGACCGCCGTGATGGCGTTCCCGCTGCCCGTGGTAGTGAAACCATTGACATAAGTCCCCAATGCCGTGGTGAGGTGGCCGGGGTTAATCTGGAGGTTATATCCGGTGGTGCCGCTCTCATTGACTTGCAGGTTGGCCCACATCGCACTGAGGTCGATGCCGCCACCACCGCCGCCGGTGTCGGATGCGCCGAAAGCGGAGATGAAACCAGTGGCGTAGAGATTCCCTGTCAGTTTCCATGCGGAGTTTTGTGCATCCCAAGTCAGCACACCATTACCAAGAGTGATGGATGACGTGGAATCGACAGTGACGTTATTGTTAAATGTTGTAGCGCCGGATACCGTCAAAGCCCCACCTAATCGGGTTGCTCCGTTCACGTCAAGCCTATAAGTGGTCTGTGCCGCCCGATTGACCGAGAGGTAAGTGACACCGGAGATAGGGCCGGTCATCACACCGCCCGCGAGAGGGAGGGCATAAGTGTCAAAGTTCTCTTGGTCGAGGATAACGGCCAATGAACCTCCCGTGTCGTGGAGAAGGTCTCCTTCTCCTGCTATATTGGTGGACCATTCCCCTTGCGGCTCGCCGATGTAAAATACCCCTTGTGCCGTCACTCCGATAATCGTACTTCCGTCCGCCGTGGTGATATACTTCCCGGCAGTCATCTTAATGTCCCCGGTCATAGTCCCGCCTGACAATGGCAAGTACCCGGCGGAGTTGTACGGAGCATAGGTCGTGCTCCCTATCGCGGAAGTGATGTTTGCCTTGCTGATGGAATGGGTATGAGTGCCGTAAGCCGTGACAATCCCATACTTGTTCAGAGTGACGTATGGAATTGCAATCGAGAGTCCCGAAGTCGCTGATGATGTCCCTGCCGTGCCTGCCGTGATGGATGCCGTGTTGAACGAACCGCCAAGCGCTGTCGATGAGCCGTTGATGGTTATGGCGGAATTGGCGAGCTTGCCGTTGGCTATCGACCCGGCGAGCATGGCATTGGTTATCGTGCCGTCGGCTATTGCTGTAGTGATAGTCGTAGTGCCGGAACCAGACACAACCCCGGAGAGGGTTATCGTCTCGTTCCCGGTAAGGAAGTCCTTTCCATCAATCCATGTCTCCAAGTCGCTTATCTTGGATGTGGTCAGCGAAGGGATATCTGATGCCGTCAGGGCACGGCGGGTCAAGGTCAGGTAGTTGGTGCTTCCCGTTTTAGACCATGCAGCCGAAGTGACGAAACCGCTATTGCCGTTATAAGCTATGGTAGGCAAGTGGTGATAGTCTATCTGCAAGCCATAGCCAGTGACCCCTGATTCGTTTATCTGGAGATTTGTCCACATAGCAGACAAATCTATTCCTCCGCCACCTCCACCACCCGTGTCAGAGGCCCCAAAGGCGGAGATAAAGCCGTCGGTGGCGAAGCCCCGCAAACCAGTTGATGATGTGTTGAGTTTAAGGTAACTGAATTGAGTACCACCCCGGGTCTCCGTGACTACCTCAAACCAGCTTGATAATTGGGCGACAATTTGTGCAATATTTGAGAGCGTAACATTCCCGCTCTGATCAATTATAGTGGACCCATTGATATGAAGGTCTCCACTCGCGCCCCACCAGAGGTTGTTTGAAGCAATATAACCTGAGCCATCCTGCCTGAACAAGGTCTTTGCTGCCCTATTGGCATCAGTATTATCGGAGTAGTATCGATCGAGCATGTCTCCTCCGTACCATGCGGCGATTCCACCGCCATAAGCGGAGCTATTATAGACTCCGTTAATCCCGGACCACACCTGCCAGGCATCACCCGACCCCGTATTAGAGCCGAGCTGGATAAGGGATGAGAGGATAAGCCCCCCTGCAACGGTGGTGCTCCCGTCCAAGAGTGCCGCCGCAAGGTAGCCAAGATCTGACAATCCCCCCTCTGCATCAGCTACTCTTGTCGCCAGATTGGAGATGTCGGTTTCTGCCGTCCCCATACGGGTGGAAAGTCCGGAGATAGATGAGTTGATACCGGGAAGGACATTATTATTGAAATAGTCCTTGGACGACTGGAGGGTGGTCGCTCCTACAGAATCGGCATAGTTGTTGGCATTACCCTCCGCAGAATCGGCATAGCCCTGAGCCGTAGAAAGGATATTTCCCCGCAAGGTCATCCAGGTACTGCCTGGGGTAGTGGAGAAGATACCATTAATTTCGAGATTGGATGCAGCGATAAGGGGCAGGCCATTTCCATCCACAGCCAGGGACAGTGTACGAGTGCCGTTGGTATTCTTTAGAACGAAGTTATCGGCCATAATCGTGACCGTATGGTCTGCAATGTCGATTCCAGTCTGCCGGAAGCCTCCATTCTGACCGAACACCATAAGTGAAATACCCCCCAGTCCCTGCTGGAACTGCGACCATGTTGCACTTGTGATATTGCCGGAAGCATCGTACTGGGCCACCGTACCAAGGATAAGGTTCGAGAAGATGTCGAAATTCGCCCTGGAAATCTTTATACTTTCATAATCATAGGCGATTTCCCAGTCTGAGGCATCGAAGCTGCCGGAATCACGGGAGACGATACAACGGTAAAGAGCGCCATCATTGGTTGACTTATGCCCTTGGGCCCATAGATCTCCCACCTTATACGGGGGGACTGGCTGTGTAATGAATATCTTACCCTTGTCATTCGCAGTAGCGATGGCCTCCGTTATTCCGGTGTCACGAATGAGTTCCCAGGAATACACCCCACTGCTCTCCGCGAAGCGGTAAGCATACCCGGTCGCGGTATCATAGTAGAGGTCTCCAACGTGTGCATCGTACTCGGATTGATCCCATTCGCTTGCGGGATAATTGTTAAGAGTAGGGGCTCCCTCCGCCTTATATGTCTCGATAGCTCCATCAATCTGTCGCTGTAAGTCCCCTTCTATAGTCTCTATATAAGTTGTCAGATCCTGGGCCTTGGTGTCAATCTTCCCGTCCAGTCCCGAGACTGACTGGTGGATACCGATCGCATCCTGCTCTATGAGAGACATCCTGCTTTCGGCGGATTGCTTGTCTGTGTCGTATGCTGATTGACTTACCTTGGTTGCAATCTGGTTGTTTGCAATGACGATGGCTGCGGCATTCTGCTGTACTTGCCCCGACAGGGTATCCACACTGGACTGACTCGCCTTGAGGGCTATCGCCTGTGCGTTCTGTTCGATACTCGTCTCTGCTTCCGTAATCCTTCCGCCCTCTCCGAATTCCTCCTCTATGTCCGCCACTCTTGTAGTGAGCCCCTCCGCCGTCTGCTCGATTGTGGAGAACCTCGTTTCCCTTGTTGTGTTGTCCGCGGCATAGTCTGTCTGGGATACTTTCGTGGCTATCAGTCCGGCCTGCTGGGTAATCTGGGACTGGAGAGATGAGATACTCCCGTCCGCAGACTCTTTATTCGCAGCGACCGTACTTTGAATCTGGGAAGCCGTCTGCTCGATTGTGGAGAAGCGGGTCTCGCTTGCCTGCTTGTCTGTGTCGTATGTCGTTTGGCTTACCTTGGTTGCAATCTGCCCCGCCTGGACCGTGAGCGCAGATAGCAGTTCCTGATACTGGCCGTCTGACGTGATCTTATTCTCTGCCACCGTGGCCAGAATCTCGGTTGCTGTCTGCTGGATAACCGACCGGGCTTCAAGGATAATCTCGCCACTCTCTGTCTCCATGTACGCATCGAGATCGGAGATGTCCGCGGTACTGATTTCAGACTTCAATGCCAGAGTCCCCAACCCGTCTATCTTAGACACCGAGATGATAGGAATGTGCGTCTGGTTTATCGGCTCATTCGTAGCCGCAGCGAGCAGTTCCCACATCTTATCGGAATCCAAACCGACGATTTTTTCTGTATTCACTTGAGCCGCATACAGGTCGCCCGAAGTAAAGAGCCCGAGACTGGTATATATCACCCAAATAGGTTCCGTGGGTGTCCCAATGTTACGAACCTGGAACAGTTTCAAGAAATCGGTAATCGTCATTGGCCCGCATTCCGCGAACATGTTGGAGCTGACAGCCGTGTTTTCGGGACGGGTCGTCACTCCATAATCAGTGTCTGGACCGCAGCAGCACGAAGCGCCTACGGCATCCTGGCATCCATTATTGCAGCAGCAGGGGGTAGTGATGCCGTCTGCTGACAGTATCCCCGATTCAATGGCTTTACCCATGGTTAGTTCAGACTATAAGGTTCGTTGCGTTTTGCTGGCAAATTGCCGCATGGTTGGCATCTCCGCGGGCTCCGAACACCTTTGCTGCGCAAAGCCACTCAAGAGGTGCCGTGAGGATGTCGGGGAGCGTGGTGGCAGGGATGCTCTCAGAGAGAGAGACAGGAAGCGATGGGCGAGCCACATAACTGCCGGTCCAATTTGTGCCGTCCCCGTCAAGGGAATAGCAGTCGATCTCTCTCCCATACACGGAGTCGGTCCATGTGGTACTCCTTATAACCCCGACAGGTCGGGCCGTCTTAGCGACCAAGTGTCTATTGTGTTGTCTCTTGGCCATGGCGCTCCCTTCTTGATGTAATGTGACAATAGGTCTCTCGAATTCATCGCAGTCGAGTTCAACCAGACGCATGAAATCGTCCGGCACTTTTACCCTTATCACCTTCCTACCGAGGGAAGAATCATTCTTCGTCACCCGGTTCTCGACGGGGAATGCCGTCTGAGGAAGCCTATAAAGGGGCGCAACAGCGAACAACTCCATCAGGCTCTCATCCAGAAGTTCGTTAATGAGCGAGTATAACGGGTTGTTGTCCGAGGTGGACACCTCGACTATGGCTTCCCCTTCGGCCGTCACCTCATCCATGTGTGCGGCGACTGCGAGTATGAGACCTTCTTTTGTCATTATTTCCTACTGATTTGGAAGTCGTATCCTGCCTTCGTGGAGACGGATACGCACTTGGCATAGTTCCACTGGGGATCAACCTCGATGCCGACTTCCGTCATGGCTGACTTCATCTCCACAAGGTTCTGGAACCTGCGGGAGTCGATGACGGTTGCAAGTTCCTTCTTGGGTTCCGGGGATGATGCGACGACGGCCCCTTCCGGCTCGTCCTCATTGACCGTGCGCTCGAGGTAATAGTCCCTTCCGAAACCGCTGCTCGCCTCAAGGGCTTTCTGAGTCTCCTCGTCCGTGGTCGTGTACCTTGCCGTTGAATCGAAACGGGCTCCGCCCGCGAACACTACCTCTACCTTCTTTCCACTCGCGGAGACAAGGCGCATGTCGAGGCTCTTGAGGAAGAATGTCTTGTAAGTTTTCTTAACCATGATTGTTGTTTTTGTTTATGAAAAGGGGCGGCGGCCAATACACCACCGCCCCATCGTGTTGACGTTGCCCTTGTGCTTAGGCAGGGATGATCCTGCGGTGGCAAGGGAGGTTCTCCAGGAAGAGAGAGTAGGTCTCGTGGATACGGACTGCGTTGTCCACGCGGCGCTGACCGGTCTTGTTGAGGTCGAGTGTGGTGGTGGTGAGAGGCTCCATGACGTACTTCTTGACGAAGTTGGGGTCGATAACCATACCGCACTTGGAATAGTAGCCCTCGAACAGGGAACCCATAGGCTTGACGAGGAGTTCTCCGAAAGGAGTCTCGATCTTGAACACGCGGAGGCCGAGTACCATCTCGGTGTTCTTCGCCTCGATCTGCTTCTGGTAGGACTTGGCGTTTGCAATCTGCTCAAGCAGGGTGTTGCCTGCGAACAGGAGCCTGCGGTCGGAACCGTTGTTGCCCTCGAAGATGGCCTTGCCGATGGCGTTCCAGTCCTGATCGGACATCGCTGCGGAGAAGTCCACGGTGGACTGTCCGGTCATCTGCCACCAAAGACCGGTAGCGAGGTGGACGAGTTCGCCCTTCTTGTTCTTGGAAAGACCACCGATCTGGAAGAGGTTGGAGAATTCCATGCCCCTCTTGAAGTCCCACAGGGTCTGCTCCTTGTAAACGCCGAAGTCCATGGCAACCTTCTTCTTGATGAGGCTGTGGATAACGGACTCCTCGACCTGGCACATGTGGGTCTGGTTGTAGTAGTGCCTCTCGCTGGGCTGGAGATTGATTCCTTCGACGGAAGCCTCAAGCTCGCTGACGGCGGGGGAGAGCCTTGCAAGGATACTGCCGTCCGCGATGGCGGGAACGGTGGCAGAGAGGGTGCCGGTCCTCTGGACAGTGAGGGTGTTGCCGCTCACTTCCTTGACGAGGAGGCCGATAGGCTGCTGATTCGCATCGAGCATAGGGCCTGCATCTTCGTTGTTGGATACGCTGTGGACGATGAGGGTGTCACCGGGAAGCCACATGTCACCGTTCTCGACAGTGATGGAGGTGGCACCTGCGGTGACGGCTCCGTCCACATTGTCGCGGGTCTGGCGGGTTCCGATTTCCCAGCCGCCTGCTTCCCATGCGCTCGAGCGGACGTTGTTGGCGATGGTGCGGGTGAAGGTGTCAATAGGGGTGTCCTGCGGGCGGATGAGGACGAGCTTCTTGTCCAGATCCTCGTCGATGTAACCGGCCTTCACGACATTGTTACCCTCAGCCTTCTCGCTGACAACGGTCGTACCGTCAACTGCGGCATACTCGTTGGCCGCACTCTTTGACGTTTCAGTCACCTCAGCGGAACCTGCGGCTACGGCCACTGCGGCCATAGATACTCCACCGATTCCCCCGATAGAGAAGAAATTGATGAGAGCATCCAGGAACGGCATGCTCTCGGTACTCACACCCGTGAGGTTGAGTACGGATGCCACGGCCGCTACACCGAGCAGCGCTGACATGATTGAATAAAGAGTTTTTTTCATAGTTTAAGACTATTGTTGTTTGTTAAAACTTTCTTTCAGGTATGTCGTCGAAGATGGACGGCTTCCTTCTCGGTGGCTCGGGCACGGGGCTGCTTCCTCCCTGCGGGGTAGGCACTCCGTCTGCGGCACGCTCCTGCGCCTTGCTGACACGGGCCGCTTCGATGGCGGCGTTCTTCCCGTCGATCTCGGCATCCTCGACTGCGGAAGCCATGTCCTTCTCATAGTTCATTGCCTTGTAGAGCCTGTCAATGGTCTCGGGAGTGAGCTTGTTGAGCGAGAGGTCGTTGAAGAGGTTGTTCACGAAACCAATGAAGTTGTCCTTCGCGGCTTCGTCAAGCCCATTCTCCGCAAAGAAAGCGTCGAGATTGTCGTAAGCCTCCTGCTCGTTCCTACGCTTCTCCTCGTTCCTTGCACGGAAAGCCTCACCCATCTTGCGCCTTTCGTCGGTTGACTTCTGATAATAGTCGTAGTCGTCGTCACCTTCCTTGGCCTGCAAGTCCTCGGGGTCGAAGAACTTGGCCACGGCTGCACGGAATGGAGTTCCGTTGACAATCATCTCGGAGATTACCGCAGAAGCATCCTTGTCGGAGTCAAGGACATCGGTTATCACTTTGTTGTTATCCTCGAAGAGTTTGATTTTCTCCTCGTCCTCCGCGAAACCCCTCTCGGTGAGGTCATCCCATTCCTCGTCGGTCTGGGGATTGGCATCCGCATAGCGGCCGCGCAGTCTCTCACGGTACTTGGGCATCGCGGGAGCCTCCTGGGGAGCCTGCTCTTCCTGTGCCACGGGCACTGATTTGTTTTCTGACATAGTAAGACTGGATTATTTATGCGTGAAAGTAGCCTTTAAGCCGAATTTTTATTTCACATTATGTGAAAATTATAACAAAATTGTTATATTTGCGTAAACTATGAAGAACTCCGTTTGTTAAGGGCATGAGCAATTCGGAAAAGACACGGCAACGCAACGACGAAATCGTCTTTTATTATTACCTTATTTTCGGGAATAGGGTACACTCAGGTCTCCCCAGCAGTGAGGCGAAGAAAGAAGCTGCCGATGCCGTAGCCCTGCGCTACAACATCAGTCCCGGAAGGCTCCGGAACATAATCTCCCAGCAGCGCATCACACGTACACCCAATACAAGTTCCTTCATAGTCAATGCACACGCACTGATGGACGACCTTGCGGTAATGAACAACGAGCTGGAGGCTATCCGCTCACGCAACGACCGTCTGATAGCGCTATTGGAGGAATGTATCGATGCAGCTAAAATCTAAGGAAGAAGTAAAGGCGATCCTTCGCGAGGACAAGAAACGGTGGAGGAGATACTTCCGCAAGTACGACCCCATACGCGGAGACAGTACGGGGGAAGTCGTACCGCGAGGGGCGCTCATGATCGACGGAGAGGGCTACTGGGTTCCGGAGCAGATGCTGGGCGACCCATTCGTAGCGGCCTACATCGAACACGGAGGAGCGGAAGGGCTGCTTAACGCCACCGGGCAGCCCGACAATGAGGAAAACCGGCAGGCAATAACCGCACACCTTTTTGAACTCCGGCTCAAATACGACTTCGAGTTCTGTGCGGCGACCACGCTGCAAATCCAGGACAAGGAAACCAAGCAGATGATCCCGCTGTTTCTAAACGAGGGACAGCGGATTCTTGTAGGGGAGTATGAGAGACAACGGCTTGCTGGCAAGCCCATAAGGGTTCTTCTCGTAAAGGCCCGACAGTGGGGAGGCTCCACCGCCACACAATGCTATATGTATTGGCTGCAACGTTACTGGTTCACTAACTGGCACTCCTGTATAGTTGCCCTTGACCAGACGCAGGCGGTCAATATCCGCACCATGTACAAGAACCTCATCTCCAAGCTCCCCCGATGGTGCGACCCGGTTACGTTCAAACGGTTCGAGGGTACGGAACTCATCCGCATCATACCGGAAAGGGGATGCCGCATACAGATAGGCTCCGCACAGAAGCCGGATGCGCTGCGATCCTTCGACTTCTCGCTCGTACACATGTCCGAGGTCGGCCTGTGGAAAGACACTCAGGAGGCCAAGGGAGACGATGTGGCCATGGCCCTCTACTCCACCGTCCCGGATGTGCCGGGCACCATGATTGTCATGGAGTCCACCGCAAAAGGGGTCGGCAATTATTTCCACAGGCAGTACCTTGCCGCATTGGACAACAAGAAGAGCAAGGCCGACGGCATACGTCCGGTGTTCGTCCCTTGGTTCGTGGATTCCCGATACACTAAATCCGTCCAGGATAAGTACCACAACACTGCCGATTTCCTCGAGACCCTCACCGATTATAACTTCTGGCAGATAGAGCAGGGGGCTACCCTTGACGGCATCTTCTGGTACAACCGCTTCAAGAAGTCCCACCACTGGACGGATTTCCAGATGAAGTCCGAATACCCGACCACCGCCGAGGAGGCATTCCAGACGAAATCCGGCAGGTACTTCACGGACGACCTGCTCTCGTGGCTGCATAAGAATATCCGCCAGCCCAAGTTCATCGGCGACATCAGGGGTGATGCCACAGTGGGGGAGAAGGTGATGGAGAACATCAAACTCTATCCCAACGACTCACTCACCAGCGAGGTACTCAAGATATGGATCATGCCAGGGGAGAACGCACCGGAGGGGAAGGTGGTCAAGAACCGGTTCATCGTGACCGTGGATGTGGGAGGACGCGGATACAAGGCGGACTGGTCCGTTATCTCCGTCTTTGACAGGCTCTCGATGGCGGGGGAGTTCGGGGCATTGGAACGTGCTGCCCTCTGGAGGGGGCACGTCGATCCCGACCTGCTCGCCTATAAGGCTGCGCAGATAGCGGCCTTCTACGAGGATGCCCTGCTCGTCATAGAATCCAACACATACGATACGAAGAACAAGAAATCGGACGATGCAGCCGTATCGGAAGGCGACCATACCTACACCGTCCTTGATACTCTCGGAGGCATTTATGAGAACCTCTACCGCAGACGGACGAAACCCGACAGTACGCGGGACAGGGAGACCCGCCACATCGGATGGCACATGAACAAGCAGACCAAGTACATGGCCTATGACGACTACACCGTCCGTCTGAGGGAAGGGGATTACATGGAATACTCACAGGATGCGGCTGACGAGGCCATGTGGCTCATGAACGCCCCGGGAGGGAAGATTGAAGCCATGGAAGGGACGCATGACGATATCCAGGACACCACCGCCGTGGGTTGCTATATCGCCTTCGGAAGCATGCCCCCCGTGAAAATAATGGAGGCCGTCTCGCGAGAGACAGCCCCGGCAGTACGTTCAAAGATGGGAGGAGAGTCCACCTTCTAACTCAGATTACCGACCACGCTCTTTTTCTTTAGCTGGAACAGACGCTGCTTGAGCTTGAAAAGCTCCTGAATAAACCTGTCCGTACTGACCTTGAAGAAATCCGCATGGATCACGGTTGAGTAGAATTCCTTGAGTATCCCATATTTTATCACATTCAGCAAGGATGCGTCCACCAAGGTAAGTACATTGGCATTATACGCATTGTTATCCCTGAGACAGAACTCCACATAACTCCCCGTCGGGACAACAACAGAGTCCCCCTTGATGTCCTCGCCCGTTTTCGTCCCATCCTCTGCGAACTCATCCTCGAAGGCCGGGATAACCCCGTTGGTTATCTTCGCCATCGCCTCGTAAATGTCAGGCAGACATGAACGGACACATACAGAGAACAGATCCCTTTCGTCATCCGATATGGCATAGTCATCTGTCAGCGAATCCCCTTCTTTTGATGTGAGGTTCTTTGCCATGAAGTTAGACATGAGAGAAACATCATTGAAGAGGTTCTCCCGGTTGTAATAGAAGAGGACCATCGCCTCCTCGTTTTCGGTTGCTGCTATTCTGATAAACATAACTCAAAAGAATTATTCATTCTACAATATACTTACGGGCCTCTCGATGGGCCATCTCCTAAAATGAACGATGTGCTTTATCTGCGCTTTCTCCTCATCTCCTCCGAAATCGCTACCATGCCCATACCATTTCTCAAGCACCCTTGCGATGACAAACTCCAGGCAGTGAGCGGCCAGAGACTGCACCAGCTCATCTTCATGGTTTGCAGTCATAGGCAGAGTGTACACTGTCGTGAGGTAGCCGGTATCCTCATCCCTCGTGCTTTCTATATTACCCCCCACACGAGTGGTGCGCCTCGCAAGGAGAACGGACAACTCTGCAAGGGCTGTCCTGTAATACCTCTCAAAATACGCCCTGTCATCGTCTGTGATAATACCACCATCCTCCTTTGGGTTCTCCCGTATGCGCTGATACGAATTCATGAGGGACTCATCCGTAACACGTTTGAATACCTCCGCTTCCCGGAGAGTAATCTTCCATACGCTTGTTATTCTTCTATCTATCTCCATGGCTCATTTATGCTATTGGTTGTCCTTGTCCCTGTAACATCCTCGCCGCCTGGGCCATTCCCTCGGGAGTGCCCTGCGGGAGCTGCGCCTGAATCTGGGCGAGTTGCTGTTGGCTTACGCCATGCCCGTTCTGCAACTGCTGCTGCGCCTGATTGAGCTTGTCCATCAGATCCTGCCCGAAAGGCTTGGCTCCGCTGGCCTGGTACTGCTCGAGGCTCATGGCTCCGTTCATGAGGAGGTTGGCCATAAGCTGCTCGTTGAACAGACGCACCACCGCCGTATCCACGGACTTGCGTATCTGGTTACGGAGCTTGTACTTGCGCACCAACTCCGCGTTGTAGTGCTTGGATTCCTCGCTTGCACCCTGCGGGGCCTCGAAGTAAGCGTCGCCCTGGAACTGCTGGATAATCTGGATGAGTTTGTAGTCCCTCTGCTCCAGGAACCATGAGAACGACTCGATATAGTCGAGGCTGTTCAGTTGTGCGTTGTTGGTCTCCATCGAATAGAGGCTTGCGGGAGTGCCGGCGGTAGGGGTCTTGCCCTGCATGGCATCGTGTACGCCTGAGATGTCGGTCATCATCTTCATCATGAGGTTGATCATCTCGAACTGACCGATGTTGACCTGCCGGCTCGCAAGCTGCTGGGGAGGCGCTATGCCATCCTTGAGCTTGAGCTTGATGACTCCGCGGTACTTGCTCCATTCCTCCACGATGTCCTCCAGGTCCATGTCGTCGGGGATGCTGTCCTCGTCTATGATAAGCACACCTTTCTGCGCTGCGGACATGGCGAAGTCCAGACCGATGACCATGCGGTTCACCATCCTCTGCTGGTCGAGGAGGTCGTAGGTGAGACCGAACACCTGCCCCTGGTAGAGAGGGTAGAACTTAGTGACGTAGCAGTGGCTCTTGTGCTGGAACGGGCATTCCTGCTGCCAGAGGATATGACCCCAAGGGGTAAGGTGGTAGTACATCCACCTGCGGACGTACTTGATCTCATAGGCTATCTTGAGCCTGTTGGCGGGGTCGTCGTAGTCCACTCCGAGGTCTCTTGCCATCTTCTTCCTGCGGCCTATCTCGAACTCTATCTCCTTCTCCTTGTTGGGAAAATCCCTCTTGGAGTAAGTGTTGAATGAGGCATCCCAGTAGTCATGCACCACGATGTCCCAGTCTCCTTCGAGCCTGCATATCCTTATGACACGGCACCTGCCGTCAGTAGCGCCCCCGATAATGGATTCCGCAGCCGGGTCTTTCTTCACGAAGGCGTTGTTGGTCACAGGAAGGACGATGTTCTCATGATGGTAGATGTCCTCCAGTTCCCGTTCCTGGCTCTTGTTATGGGCATACATGCTCTTTATCTCCGTCAGGGGGATGTCGATGAAGTCGCCGCAGAAATGCACGTCCTTGCCCGCTACGTCGGAGGCATCGGAGTTCTGGAAATACCTGTGGTAATCCACCGACTCGAAATGCGCCATAGGCTGACCGAGCTTCTCGTCATAGGAATACCCGACATAATAAAGCGCTGCACCCGTGTTGAGGAAATTCTCATATTCCCTCGCATCCCTTTCCGTTGAGTCGTTGTACCGGAGAATGTCATTAAGGGCTACGCTCATCTGGTCGGCGGCAGGTTGTCCTCCCTCGTCGGAGGAATACACCACTGACTTGTAGGGAGCGCTGCGGAACTGGCCGATGACGTTGCGGATGATGGGACGGATGAGGTTCTGCTTGAGCGCGGGCCTGCCCTGGCTCTTGATGTAATCCTCCTCGGTCATCATCTTGCGGCATCCGCATCTGTCCTTCACCTCGACCAGATCGCTCCACTGCTCGCCCTTGTAGTACCTCGAACTCCTGTCCGCCTGCTGGCGGAAGGAGTAGAAGGCATCGTAGCAGCGGGTGGCCTCCGTAATCATGTCGAGGGAATCGGCCGTCGCATAGAACCCGGTGGAGGTAATCTGCTCCAGCCCCTCCACCCCGGTCTTGGTGCGGGGCTTCCTCCTCTTGTCCGCCCTTGCCCTCAAGGCAACTATGTCTGTCGTAGTTAAGTTTCTCATAGTTTAAGTTATATTACCTTACCAAACTTTTCATGTCCTCGTAAACCCTCCGTTGTGCCTTGTCCCAGTGGAGCCGCATGAAGGCGTTCTCGTTCTCGTACTCCAGGAGCTTGTCGCAGAGGTTGCCTTCCGCATCATGGTACTTGTTGAATGCGTCCTGCACCTGTAACTTGAAAGCCTCCTTTTCATCCCCTTCCGGCATGGCGAAGTACGCATCCTGCATATCCTTCCAGTCCTGGCGGAGCTTGTTGACTCCGGGGATGGTCTCCGGCTTGGGCTGTCCTTTCTTCTTCCCGCTCTTATAGACTGCACCTCCGGGGATAATCTCTTTCCTGTTGTTCATGCCGTCATGGTACATCTTGCCGAGCTGGTAGTCCTTACCCTCGAGGAGAGCCTGCACCCTGCCTTCCTGCGGGAGATTCTCGGGATTGTTATACACATCCGCAGGGCTTACTTTGTCTCCTATCGCGGAGGAGATTCTCCTTACGACCCTTTCGGAGATGTCCTTGTATTCCCGGAGCGCGGAGTTCTCAAAGTTGTTCGCCCTGTCCTCGTCCAGATGTCCGGTGAATCCGCTAAAGAACGGGATGTTGTCACGCCTGAGAGGGTGCTTCTCGTCTGCCATGAATATCTTCGCCACATCCTCGGCGGTGTTGTAGAATCCGCCTCCGAAGTTCTTGAAGATGTCCCTCAGTTTGCCTGCGTTCAGGTCCACATAGACAGGAGTTCCTGCGGTCTGCTGAGCCAGCCACTGCGTAGCCTTGACGAGATACTCGGGATCGCTTGCATAGACTGCCTGCGATGCCGGGGTAGTGTCGTAGTAGGGATTTTCCTTAGCCAGCGGCTTGCCCGTGAAGTCCCTATTGGTTGCGAGGTCAACGATGAACATGCCGGCATCCGGAAAGAACGTGCGGAGGACACCCTCCGGCACACCCACGTTGCCGTTGGAGTTGAAGTTCTCTATCGGGTTGACAGGGAGGACTCCAGCAGCAGTATTAAGAATATCTCCCGCGACAGCGAAGCCGTTGTTCCCCGTCACCTTGTCGTACATGAAGGATGCGGCTATGTCGCCGAGTCCGTAGAAGGCACGGAATTCAGGAGGGAGGGGGATAGTGACGTAGAATCCCGGCCATCCGAGTACGATGTTGTTCCTGCGTACCCACTGCGGGAGTTCCCAATACCACTGGTCTCTCTTGTCGTCGTCATCGTCACCGCCCAGCCCGGAGACAAGTCCGGCGATAGCGGAGTTGATAATCGGGGTCATCATTCCCAGGAGCGAGAGGCCTGCCATGCTGCCGGTCATCTTGACGGGAGCGGCCTTGAACAGTCGGAGGAAGTTGTCGAATCCCTGCACTCCCGCATTGTAGAAGTAATGGGTTGCTCCCATGTATGCCGCAAGGGCACCCATGAAGCCTCCCTTGCCGGACTGCGCTCCCTGACGGTTGAAGTTCACGGAGATCTCCTTCGCGTCGAGTGCCGACCGCTGTCCGCTCCTGCCCATCTGACGTGAGGTCTGGTAGGCCGTGAAGCGGGTGAGCAGCTCAAATCCCTCGTTGAGGGTCTTGACCGCAGCGGCGTAATGCCCGAGGATAGGAATCCTTATCTTCCTGCCCTTCTCTCCGCTACGCCTCATGGCCCTCTCAAGGTCACGCTTTATCGTGTCAACAGAGTTGATGATGGTGTAGCCGGTCGCTCCTCCGTCACGCATGAAGTCCATGAACATCTGCTCCTTGCGTGAAGGATTCGCCTTCTGCTGCAACCTGCCGCTCTCCCACTGCGCCATCATGCGCACCATAGGGAAGGCGAAGGCTCCGTAACCGAAGTTATTCCACCAGTTCTTGCGGTACTGCTGGCGGTATGCCCGGTTCTCCTTGACCATGAGTCCCATTCTGGAGTACATGGTATCGCGTATGAGGTTCCTTGCCGTGAAGTCGAGGGAGTAGGTGGTGAAGAGGTTGGAGAGCGCCCTTGATGCGTTCCGGAGCCAACCCCATGCCTTTGCTCTCTGCACCCCGTTGACCGCCTGCGCTACGGCGGGATTGCCGTTGACCCAGATGACCTTCTCCTGCCCGGCCACCTTGAGACGGATTATATGCTCTCCCTTGTGTCCGCTGTTGCGGAGGATATGGTCGAGCTTGAGTCCGCGACGACCTTTCCTTGCGAGAGGTTTGCCGTCCTGGTCTTTGCTCTTGCGGAGCCCTTCCATGCGGGCCTCGAATTCCTCGAGGGTCTCCTCCTTGCCGGTTGCAGGGTTTATCTGCACCTCGGCGACGGTCCACTTCCCAGTAGTAGGGTCTTTGACGTACCATGCGTCACGCACGGAGAGAAGGGTATTCTCGCCTGCGTTGAGGGCAAAACGGTAGAGGGCCTGCTTGGCCATGTTGGCATTTCCCTGCGCTATCTCCGTCTCCGCTATGTTGAGGATATTGGCGAGAGGGTTATCAGCCTCCGTCCACCGTCCGCCCATCTTCTTCACGACGACACCGTTGGCGGGTGAACTGGTGAAGGACGAGTAGTCATAGACATCCTCTGCTGTCTCCTCGGCGAATCCCCTCAAAGGGAGGTAGTAGTTCCACATCCTCGGAGTGGTGTCCGTACCGTGGAGCCTGTCGTATTCCTCCTGTGTGAGAAGGCCGTGGTCAAGCGCATGCTTGAGGTTGTAGTCCGTTGCTTTGCGGATGTTGTCCCACAACTCGGTCAGCATGGCATCGTCACCCACTCTGCTGCGGAAGTCATCGACCGCCGCCCTTGCCTTCGCTTCGGCATTCTGCCACCACTGCCTGCGGAGATCCGCCTCCTGCGCCTGTTTGCGACTGATCTCTTTCGGTGTGTCGGTAGGCAGGGGCCTCAAGTTGTCGAGGGCTTTCTGGTCAACCTCTTCCTCAAGCGAGGAGAGACCCGACCAGTCTTTCTTCCTGGACTCATACTCGGCCTCTATCTCGGGTATCCTCGTGGATACCTCAGCATCAATAGCATCCTTCTGTGCGGCTTTCTCCGCATCGGAGAGGTTCGCGTCGTTGTCGATGGCATCCTTCCTCGCCTGCGCATCCGCTCGGAGGTTGTTGACAGCCTCGATCTTGGCCTGCTCTATCTCATTGTTCTTATATTCGTTACGCTCAAGGCCGGATACGCGGTAGAGGTAATCGAGTACCTCATGGTATGCCGTGGTACGTTCCGTCTTGCTGGCTCTCTTTCCGGCGATTCTGTCTCTTATCTTGCGTACCTGGTCGAGGATAGGCGAGAAGAAGAACATCTCAAACTCCTGCTGCTCGGTCTGCGCCCGGCTGCTGGAGAGGACGGCCATGGCCTCGAAGTCCTCGGCCTCATTGAGTTCCTTCTTACCTACCTCCTCCATGACCCGCTTGACTGCGAGCTGAACGGGGAGGTATTTGTTCTGATGCTCGGTTACGGTGTTGTTCCACCATCCGCGCATGTCTTGCTCGAAATCATCCCTTGCAACTCCGGAGCTTTCACGGAAACGGATTCCTCCGTCGGGGTCGGTAGGCCTGCTCGGGTCGGTCTCGTTGATGCCGAGTTGGTATTTGAGGGCGATGTCCTTTGCCTGACCCTCAAGAGTATTGAGCCAGTTGGGGTCTTTCAGGTTCTCGTAGGATGCCCGCAGGATGTAATTGAGTTCGTTGTCCGTGAGGGTGAATCCGTCCGTGCCGAAGATCGCGTCAATTACATCGCAGATAATCTGCTTTATCTCATCCCATACGGAGTTCTTGAAATCCCCGCTTTCCGCCAGATGGGAGAGGTACTCCTCCACCCCTTCGATGATGCCCGGGTCTCCGGGTTTGAGGTCGTGGCTCGCGATATACCTGTTCACCCAGTTCTTTCCCTTGCGGTCCAGGTGGTCGTAGATGTCACGCATGGCATCGTTGAACCGGGAGCCGAGGAGTCTGCGGAGTCCGAGGTGTCCTACCGACTCATGGAGTACCGTGGCCATGGCATCGTCCATGTTGGCCACGTTGTCCATGCAGATGGTGACTTCTCCGGTGGCGGTGTCGTAATAACCCTTGTCGGTCTCATGACCCTTCGGCATCTCGTTCCTGGAGACACGGTTTATCTTGATGCCGAATTCGGATTCCATCGAATCCAGCATCTTGTGGGTAGCATCGAGTTCTACCTCGTCGAGTTTCGCTCGGATGGCTTCGGGAGTGCCTTCGCGGGGAAGGAGTTCCTCTTCTGACGATAAATAATCATCTATAATGGCCCGAGGGTCTCGTTTGAAATGAATGATAGGGTCAATCAGGTGTATATTCCCTTCTGCGTCCTTCCTGATATTACTACCATAGAAATCCATTACGATTGTATCATCGTTATAGTAGCGGTAGCCGTCAAGTACCTTATACCCGCGACTCTTAACGAAGTTTGATGCCTCGACATCTCCTACTCTGTCATGAGACTCCACCCAGTCTTGAGCAAGGACAAACCTAACTTCGTCTCCCCTATAATTCGTTGTTACGCCGAGGAACTCATACCTTGACTCGGGGAAGAATATATTATGAATGATATGCTGATAGAGTTCGTCAAACGGGCTGTTGTCAGCCATAGACTCAGCTGCGAAAGGATCTTTAACCTTTATTGCCCGATTATTCTCCTCGTCACGATAAACTGTGGATTCCTTGCTTACTGCATTAACCTTTGGGAAATTAGAAAAAGTCCCAGGTTCGATAAACATCCCATTCGCCCTTGCTGCGGCGATGAGTCGTTCCGCTTCCTTTTGCTGGTCTAAACGTCTCCGAGTATGCCCGTCGATACTGCCTCCATATTCACGCTCGTTAGGGGCCACCCCTGCTTCAAGCACTCGTATGCGCTCTTTATCGCGTTGGATCGCCATCTTTTGGGGAGAGAGTCCAGATACTCTTCCATCGTTATCCCTCGACGGTCCTCCAGTTTCATTTTGAGCAGTTCCTGCTCCGTTATCTTCTGTTCCATTATCTACAAAGTTAGAATTATTTTCGGATTCTCTAAAACGGATGTCATTTCGGTTTTCATTAAACCTCTCAGAAAGGGGAATCAGATGACCTCCGTCATCATAGGTGAACGGCTCTGCGGATTTTATCTGCTCGCTGTAGAATGGAACCCACACGACATGTTTTTCTCCGCCGAACTTGCCTCCCTTATCCTTGATACCATCGTATCCCTGCTCCTTCAAGAAGGCAGTAACAACATCGGGGATACTCGTCCAGGCGAATGTTGTTCCGTTTTTCAAGTCGCTCCGGAGATTATCGGCGAATTCCTCCGCAGAGATGCTGTTCTTGTCCCAAGAATCCGCACCGGCACTTTCAGTAGTGTATTCCCCTTCATGCTCCTGTGCAAATTTCTCGAAGTCGGATATGAACTTTTCGTTGACCTTTGTCTCGACATCGAAAGGCTTCTGTATCTTCAAATATACATCATATACAGCCTCCTCTCGATATTCAGGATCCATATATCGGGGCGCTTCAAAACCGCTTTTCTCAAGGGCTTCATTTACTCCCGCCATCTCCAGCACCTTGAGGTAGTCATTCTCGCGTCCGAACAGATTCCCGGAAGCGAGCCACTGTGTGTCGAGTGCCCTTAATATATCCCCCCGATTGTCCCTTACCTGATAGTCCCAGGCTCCATTCGCCTGCGTTGCGTTAGGGTCGTAAATCACCTCGCCGTCTCCTTCAAGATTCAGGCGAATGTGCTTCGCCTTCTCCGCAATCTTTATTCTCTCGGAGAATGGGAGGTATCCCCATACATCGTAAACGGAGTAGTCCTTTCCATTATTATGTTTGGTGCGGAACTGGGTCTCGTATGTGTCGTAATCGCTGTCATATGCTATGCTCGTGTCCTGTTTGCCTTTTGCATACCCTTCTGCGAGAGTGCGGCTTTCGGTGAAGAACGCCATGGGGCCGGAAGTTGCTCGCTCAGGACGGAACACGTTGCCCACACGGTCGGCACGTGCCGTGCCGTGGTATGCTCTAACTGTGTATCCACTATCTTTTGCGGCAGCATCCAAAAGCCTCCGGGCAGCCTCCGTATCTCCAGCCTTTTCTGCTTCTGCAAACTCGGCATCCTTCTCTCTGAACATCAGCTGTCCCTCCTTCACCGACTGCTTCATTTCCGGAGTGACCTTGACGGAGTGCATCACAAGAGGATGGCCTACCTCGTCATAGACATCAGTCAAAGAAATATCCTCGGTCTTGACTCCCCATTTCTTACCGTACTTGTCCATGAAGCGGGGAAGGATCTGGTCGTAGAAGCCCTTCATGCCCTCGCCGCCGATTTTCAAATCTTCTGTGTCAAGTGCTTCTCCATCCTCGATTGACATCATCTTGGCGGCGACTTCTTTTCCAACTACCTCTGTAAGTGTATGCCCCACAAAGTTGTCTTCGGAAGATAGCTCAATCTTCCCATCCTCATTTACTCCTAATGAAATTTTTCTTCCACTATAAAGAATGAAGCGCTTGCCGTCATAGACCCCCGAGTTGTCTTCTCGCTGAATGCCATTGACATATTCTGACAGAGCATACCTCTCCGCCTGCTGCTCCCCGGTCGTCCATGCCACATAGTCATAGCCTTCCTCTGCTGCGAGCCGGAGCATACGCTTCATGGCCAGCTCGTGCCAGTTCTTCTCGAAGGGGGCAGCGGGGACTTTGGATCTATGGGTGGCATTCCATTCGTCGGCGAGAATGCGTTCTCGCTCGTCCATCGCATCCAGCAGCTCACGATTACGCTCTTGGAAAGGCTTCAACTGCTTATTGATAGCCTCCCTCGCATCAGGCCCCTTTGCATTATTCCAGTCTGCCATGAGTTGTTGGAACTCCGGACTATACTCATGAGCCCGCTGATTTTCGCGGAGACGACGATATTCTTCGTCCGCCATCGGGTCAAACCCATTGCGAGAGACAGCTCTCTCTGCATCACGATATTCCCTATAAAGCCGCTGGGACTCAGCGCTCTCTTCGGGAGTCATCATATCACGGACATTACCTTCGCCATATTTCTCGATTAGCTTTCCGGCATTCCCATAGTAAGCGTCGTATGCTTCTGCCAACCTTTTCTCAGCTTCCTTGAGTGCAGTGTTGTCATCCTTATAACCGCCCTGCTCCCTCGCATCTTGATGTCTCTTGGACTGGATTTCGTCGATGACAAGAACATACTTTGATTCATCAGTTCTATCGACTAACTCAGCAAAACGCTTCAATTCTTCTTCCGACATCTCATGTATAGGGTCTTCATACTTTGACTTCATTTCGTCGTCAAAGGCCCGCAACTCCTCCTCTGCCTTCTGTATCTCCTCCTTTGTCCTGCTAATCTCAGTGTCCCCGAAACGAATCCATGCGACCGCTCTGCCTTCGCCTGCATCGCCAAAGTGGATATTGTCGCTCTCGTTGTACGGCTCGACAGTAGGAACGGTAAGAGCAATCTCTCGGTTGTTCTTTAATCCCGCTGTTGTATATCCCAGACGAGTGCTATTGATAGGTCTCTTCTCCTCGAATTGATCGTTGACATCGCGGAGGGCCTCCTCCAAGAAGTATCTTGTCTCGGGATACAACTCGCCATACATGTCTGTCTCGTAGGTAAGTTCCCCGTCTGAATCTACCCTGAATGCCGATTTGAAATCATCTCCATACTTATCAACCATCTGCTGGAATGCAATCTCCGCATCGCTCATTTCTTCAAGTTCCTCCCTGCGCCGAAGCAGCCTCGCTTCGGTAACCTCCTCCCCGATGGTCAATTCTTCCAGATAGTTATCTCCATACTTCGACTGCATGATGTCGTAAAATTCCCCCACAGCCTTATCAGCTTCTTCGTAGAGAGATTCCCTATCACCCAAGTAACCGCGGAACTCGTTTTGCAACAAGCCCATAGCCACTTTCATTTCTTCGGAATCGTCGCCGTAGTGGACTTCCTCAATCTGAATCTTATGCTCGTTGATGTAATCCTCAATCTCCTGCTTCGTGAGGGTCTTCCTGCGTCTTGACTTAATCCAGTCGGTGAGGCCAATCCATTTGTCCTCCCCGGCTTTCAATCCGCCCTTGCTCTCAATCATCTTGAGCCACTGCTCAGGAGTCGCCTTATCCTGCGAGATACCCTCCAGTGCTTTGGCGGCATTGGACACGAATATCTCCTGGTTCTCGTTGGCTTCGCGGAACATGAGCGCAGAAGGGTTTTCAACCCCTGCAAGTTTTTGGTCCTCCTCTTGACTTTTATAAATTAAATCTTTAACTTTGTACGCAGAAGCAGTTTCGTCAATATAAACGCCCGAATCATCGGCAACGTTGGAAACAGACGGAGCTGTTTTTTTATTGTGCATATTCATGTCGTATAACGACAAGTTATCCAGTACCGCCCCCTGATTATCAATATATTGTTTAACAACGAGACGTGCCGAATAAAGACTGCCATCAATACGTACTGGGCAATAGAATACCGATACTGATGAAGTCTTACCGACCTCATCTTTATCTATTGGCAACTCTCCAAGCATTACTGCATTCCCAACAATATCCTTTACCCTTGAAGCTGCTTGAATCTTATATAGATCAGCGTGATCTAAAGAATGTCGTATTGATTTCCGTGTGACCCTAATATCTCTATTCTGGTCCCTATTAGGATATAGTACACCACCCTTGGGCGGCAGCATAGATATTACTTCATCCTTTCTCGTGGGCGCATCGGCGCTTTTTATTTCAACGACATCAGCTTCCTTTTCAGCGTTCTGTATCGAAATCGCCTCCCTAAATCCCAGGGCATCCTCATCAAACGGAGCCGCAAAGTCAGAACCGTTACCCGTACTCTCCCTTACCGGCTGCTCCTCGAAGCGGTTCTTCTCGAAATTCGCGAGGGAACTGTAAAGGATTCTCGACAAGTCCTCCTTTGTGATCTTGAATCCCATGGAGTCCAGGAGGCTCTTGACCAGTTCAACGAACTTCTCCCATCCCGTCGGGTTGACATCCGGATTCAAAGTCTCGGAGAAGTAAGCGATATACTCGTCGGTAGCGGCACGGCGGCGGGCATCTTCATTCTCGAACTGCTCACCACCCCTGTTGACGTAATCGATGTACTTCTGCCTGTCCGCCTCCGTCATAATGTCGTTCCACACGGCATCCAGAAGGCGGTTGTACTTCTCGTAGCTTACGTTGCCGTCAGCATCCACCTCCTTGAACAACTCCCTAAGACCCTTGTGGGAAATCACTTCGTGCATGAAGGTGGCATCTATCTCCGATATGCTTGTGATATTGGGTAGATATATCTCGACACTGCCGTTGAACTTATTGAACCATCCCGTTATCTTCCTGCCCTGCTGAATGGCTTCTCTTGCCTGCTGCTCCGTGACATCCTGCTCGCTGCTTATAGCATTCACCCTCACTCCTGTCCTCTGCTCCCATTCGCGTATCCTGTCGATAAAGGGCTGCTGCTTCTCAGCCTCCGCTTCCTCCGGAGTCATCGGCAAATCTTCCGGCGCACCTTCGGCATACCTCTCCGCTTCTTCCCTGCGACGGATGTTCTCGTTGCGGGTATAGTCCATGATGTCCCTCGGAGACTGGGAATTGAGGATTAAGTCAATAATCTCACTGCGGATGGCGTTAATATCCACCGCTCCGGTCTCTCCGTCACGAGGAAGGAGTCCGGTATCGTCACTGGCCGCGATGGATTCAGCGAATGCCTTGACGGTCATCCCCGTGCCTTTCTTCGCCCAGAAGGGGAAGAACCTGCGGAGTTCCGCGTCGCTCAGCCCGGTCTCTCTCTTGAAGTCCTCGCGGTCAAGACTATGGTTGGCCGAGAAGGCGTTGGCCACAACCTCCCTCATGCCATGGGGCTCCATCAGCGCCCGTTCCTCCATTCGTGCGAGACGATCCTGACGTTCCTTCTCTGCCTGCCTCCCGGCATCAGCCAAGTCCTTGACGGCCTTCCAATGCTCATAGTCCGCGATGGCGGGTTCCGCATCTTTCTTCGCCTTGTCCTTTGCGGTACGGTAGGCTTGGGAGGTATCAAAGTCCTCCGGCTTTATCTTGTCCACTGCCGCCTGCGCCTTGTCCGCCGCATCCTTGGCCCTCTTTACCTTGCCCTTGACAAAGCCGTAAGCCTCGTCCTCAGTCTCGAAGTTGTCGTCGGAAAAGACATTCTCGTATTCCTGCTCGGGAGTGAGCCTCGTCGCAGCGGGTGCTGGTTCAGGAGCAGGGGAGGGAGCAGGAGTGGGAGACTGTGCAGGAGCCGCGGGAGCCGGGGTGGATGCCGCATTCATCATGTTGGCGAATTCCTGCCCGGATACCCTGCCTGCCCTCACATCCTCTCCTGCCTCGTTCAGTATGCTGAATGTGATGCTACCATCATTGTCAATGCCTGTCACCATAGCGTTGGCAGGCTGGCCTTCAAAGACCACGGGCACTTCGTCACCGACACGCAGTTGAGGAGCCTGCGGTGTCTCTGCCTCTTCGGATGCGGAGGCTTCCGCCTGCTGCTGCGCCGCTTCTATAATGGGTTTGTTCTCTGTCGCTGTGGGATCGAGCACTATGTGGCCTTCGGCATCCCTCTGGGCCATGCCGTAGAGGGTGTCTATGCTGATGGTGTTCTGCGCTCCGCCACCGCTCTTGTCCTTGAACGTGACCGTCCCTGC
>ODAI010821461.1_pt1 | contig 32230 bp, 31 predicted proteins | sample 1539321 | NCBI WGS metagenome assembly ODAI01 (sample SAMN02144231, study PRJEB22623) | gut metagenome | biome: sheep rumen | host: Ovis aries | place: New Zealand
GACAGCGTTACAAGCATTGGTGCTTTGGCATTTGATGGAACTCCATGGTTAGAAGCACAGCAGAAGAAAAACCCCCTTGTTATTGTAAACAATATACTTATTGACGGTAAGATCTGTAAGGGTGAAGTTACTGTACCTGATGGGGTTACAAGCATTGGTGATTATGCATTTTTCGACTGCACAAGCCTTTCAAGCGTAACGATACCAAACAGTGTTACAAGCATTGGCGATTATGCTTTTGGGTTCTATTGGGACGAGGAGGCTATTGATAATTTAAAAGTAGACGGCTTCACTATCTACGGCTACAAAGGCAGTGCCGCTGAAACTTATGCAAAAGATAATGACTTTAAATTCGTTGAGCTGAAAGAGGACGCACGCAAGAAAGGCGACCTGAACGGCAACGGAAAGATCGACGCTAGTGACCTGCTGCAGGTGAAGAGCCACATCAAGAAAGTTAAGCCGCTGGAGGGCGACGACTTCAAGGCTGCTGACGTTGACGGGAACGGCGCGATAAACGCAGCGGATCTGCTTAAAATGAAAGCGCATATGAAGGGCGTTTCAGACCTTTGGGCGTAAATATCCGACAAGGACAGGGCATTTTTGCTCTGTCCTTTGTCATTTCCTGAAAAAATCGCATAAGATAATGCATAAGGAGGAATACTTATGAACGAACATTATTTTATGGGAACAAGAACTCAGGAAGGTTTTTTCAACGCCTTCGGTCAGGAAATCCGTGACAGCGGCTGCTTCGGCTATATCCTCAAAGGCGGAGCCGGCACAGGAAAGTCCTCGCTGATGAAAGCGGTTGCCGCAGCCTTTGAAGACACTCAGGACGTTATCCTTTATCACTGCTCCTCAGACCCCGATTCTCTTGACGCGGTCGTTCTTAAAGAGAGCAAGGTGTATATCTGTGACGGAACCGCGCCCCATGTGATGGAGTGCGCCTATCCCGGCGTTACGGAAAAGATACTGAACCTCGGAGAATTCTGGAACGAAAAGCACCTTGCAGCTCACAGTCAGGAGATAATCTCGGCCACTGATGAAAACGCCGCCCTTCACAGTAAAGCATCGGGCATACAAAACGCATTGTCAGCCCTTTATTCAAACCTCTATTCTCAGGGCAGCCGTTTGCTTCTGCGCGAAAAGCTTGCGGCCTATTCCAAACGCTTTGTAAGAAAGCACCTGACCCGACAGAAGGATCAGCCGGGCAAAGTGACGGTGCGCCAGCTCTCGGCCCTGACCGAATACGGCTGTATGACCTGCACACAGACGCTTGACACCTATGAAAACATCTATGTTATGAAGGACAGCGCCCTTGCAGCCTCAGCCGAGCTTGCCCGTCTTGTGGCAGAGCAGGCGGTATCTCTCGGTTATGATGTCATCGCAAGCCTCTGCACACTGGCTCACCGCCCATATGAGCATATCCTTATTCCCGCAGCAGGCCTCGCGCTCCTTAGCGACACACCGCTTGCCTCTTTGTCCGATCTCGGAGAGCTTATCAATATGAACCGCTTCTATGACCGCGACTCTCTCAGAGCTGTCTCCAGAGCGGTAAAGCTCGATACCGCCGTGCTGAAAGACCTTGCTGAGACACTTTATGAGACGATCGGCAAAGCAAAACAGGTGCACGACGACATCGAGAGCCATTATATCGAAGCTATGGACTTCTCCTCAGTGAAAGAGCTTACAGACGAGCTGATCTACGAGATAAAGGCGAGGACACAATGATATCAGCAGGGCTGCTTGCCCTGCTTTTTTAAAATGCAAATCGCATAAAAAAGGTGCAAAAGGTTCGTGTATGTTGTACTATTTTACAAAATAACAAAAATCTGAGCTTGTCTTCTTTACTTTTGGGCTGATGTGTGGTATAATTTTATTTTGGTAAAGTGTGTTTATTATTATGGAAGGAAGATGAAAAATGCTCTCACCCGAGGTTCTTGCCGATTACCGTGAAGACTGGATCGAAAGATGTGTAAGCTCTGACAACACCGATAAAGCTGTTCTCAGGGACAGAGGCGTTTTTATTCTTGCAGATGAGAGCAGCATTTTCTCTTCGGTGACCGAGAAGATACTGACGCAGCTTTATGTGCCGGTGAATGAAGCCTCTATCAGCGGCAGAGAGGTCATGCTCGCCTTTGATATGTGTTTATCACCCCTGCCCGATGAAAAGAGAACGGAGCTTGAGGACTACTGCGGCAATAAGCTCCTCGTTACCGACAGCAGAGAGACTGCAAGGCTTTCTCTGCCGATAATGCCTGTTCTTTATACACCGAGGGTTTTCGGTGCAGGCCTTGAAAACGGTGTGCCTGCCCGCAAAAACGAGAGCACTCACATAACAGAGCTGTTTTCGGCGGCACTGTTTCTCATATCAAGGCGAGATACTTTAAAGCACGCAGCTTATTATGTCGGCTTCGGCGGCTGCACCATTAACGGCGCCAAGGACGTAACCAGCGGCAGCTATGAAAGGCTTATGACTTATGAAGACGCGGTAAAGATGCTGGAGTTTTCAAAAAAGAGGCCTGATGAGCTTTTCTATTTCGGGGATACTTACGGCGGTCAGCTGCAAGGGCTTCACAAAAGGCTTTTTGAGTGCCTTGACGAGTTTGACCGCATCTGCCGTGAGAATGAGATAACCTATTTTCTCGGCGGAGGCACACTTCTGGGCGCTGCCAGATACAATGATATCATTCCGTGGGACGATGATATGGACGTTATGATGACGAGGGAAGAGTATGAAAAGTTCCTGTCGGCCGTCGGCGGCAGCATAGATTTGGAAAGGTTCTTCTTCCAGTCATCTGAGACTGACCCTAAGTACCACAGTATCTTTACAAAGATAAGACGCAACGGCACAAAGTATGTGACCGAATTTTCAAGAGACCATTATCATCTTCATGAGGGCATTTTTATTGACATTTTTGTTCACGACAAGACCTCTGATGTTAAGCTCCTGCGAAAGGTCCATGTTTTCCTTACGCTTTTTGCAAGGTCAATGGTCTTCAATAAATGGGCAGACAAGCCCATGCACTTTTACGGAAAGCTTCCGCACATCTGTGCTCTGGTGACAAAATTCATCAGGCGCACCGACATAAAAACGCTTGAACGTATCCAGCATAAGGTGGTTACGGCATTTGACGGCCGCAGCACCCATTATCTCTATGACGGCACGGGCGAGCATCTTCGTCACGGCGGTTTCCCTGCGGCATGGCTTTCAGATGTTAAGTATCTCAGGTTCGGGAGCAGGAAATACCCCGTTCCGGCAGAATACGAAAAGTACCTCAGATATTCCTACGGTGATTATAAAAAGCCAGTTCCTGCCAGCCTCAGAAAGGGTGGGCATGATGTGGTCGAATTTGATCTCGGAGTTAGTTAAAAAAGGTGATAATAAATGCTTGATATTTTTCTTTTCAGCTCAGACCCCGATGCGATGCGTCAGCAGATATCCTCTGCGGCAGCCTCGGAGAGCTTTGCAGACAGCAGCGTAACAGTACATTGTATGGATCATACGGGCTCATTCGGTGTGAAGGACGAGTATGCCGGCAGAAGCGGCGCAGTGATCTATTATGACGTTTCCGACCTGTCAGAGCCCGAAGCGTTCAACCTTGCTCTTGAAAAGGCAGAGGGCGACTATATAATGTTCATCACTGATGAAGGCTTTGTTCCGTCCGATTCTCTTGACAAGGCAGTTAAGACCCTTGGCAAGGAGAAGATACTTTCACTTGACCCTTACATCAAAGATGAAAACGGCGCCGAGCAGTCATCGCTGACCTTTAAGATGACCTTTGATAAAAAGCACCGCTTTTACGTTGACCTGTCTCTTTTCCCTGAAAGGTTCCATATAAGCTTTTCGGCTTATATCTTCAAGCGTTCGCTCTTTTCGGGCAGGCGCTTTAATGAAAAGCTCCCGCTTGATTCTGATATGAAGATGCTGATGAGCCTGCTCGATGACAATGGCGGCTATCTCCTTCTGGACAAGCCCTATAAATGCGGCCAGCCTAATGAGAGAGACTTTTTCAATTATCCGCCTCAGTTTGATAAGTGCTGGTATGAGGAGTCTATGGACGGCTTTCTCATCGATGCAGTCAGGGAGGACAGCTCACTTTTTGTAAAGCACTTTGTTCTGTATCTTATCTGCTGCCGTTATGCCTGCAATATGAACGAGAGAGACAAAAGCATCCTCTCCCCTGATGAGGCACAGCAGTTTTTTGACAAAACAGGAAAAGCGCTGCAAAACATTGATGATGTGACTATATCAAGCTGTCACCTCTTGAACGGCAAAGGCATAATACCAAGGTTTTTCGTACTCAATCTTCTCAGACTGAAGTATAATGACTATGACCTTATGCCCACAATAACCGCTACCGAGGCAGAGATCGCGGCGCATTATAAGGACTGCCAGCTGTGGACGCTCGGCTCATCAAAGCTTGAATTCAAGGTCCTCTACTATGACGGCAAAAACCTGGTTATGGACGGCTTTTTCCCGGGAAACTATGTGTTTGATGACGATGATATTGAGATCATCGCAGTTCTCGACCAGAGCAGACAGTACCCGATAACAAGAACACATATCTATGCCCTCAATAAGTTTTTCAACGTTTCAGCAAAGGGCAATTATACCTTCCGCTTTATGATACCTGAGGAGGAGCTCAGAAAGCACAAGACCTTCTCCTTCTGGCTCAGATACAAGGGCAGGAATTATCCTCTTGCGATCACTCTTATCAGAGCCGAATCCAAGCTCAGTATGGTCAAGGATTCCTACTGGATATGCGGACAGTCTATCATCTCTCTTGACAATGTGATGAGGTGCTTTGTAGTTGAGCGCCTTACGAGGAAGAGACATTTCAGGCATGAGATGCACTTTATAAGATCAATCTCAGCTTCCACTCACGGAATGTGGAAGATAAAAATGGTAGGCAACCGTCTTCTTTACTGGGTGACAAAGCCGTTTTACAAAAAGAAGATCTGGCTCACTATGGATAAGATATTCAAGGCCGGTGATAACGGTGAGTATTTCTACAGATATGTTAAATCGCGTGCTCCCGAGGGAGTAAAGATATACTATGTCGTTCAGCATGACTCTCCCGATTATGAGAGACTGAAGTCTGAGTTCAACACGATAGTGAAGTTCAACTCCATAAAGCATAAGATGCTTGCTCTTCATACCGACCTTATGCTGGCCACCCATGTTGACACCATGAACTGCAACGGCTATTACGCCGCAACGCAGAAGTATTTCAAAGACCTTTACAATGCAAGGGTAGTCTGCCTTGCTCACGGCCTGACGATACAGAAGATCGCCCAGTATCAGAACAGAACTTTTGACAATACAGTTCTTTATTTCTTCGCATCAAAGTATGAGATCAAAAATGTCAGCCATGAGGTATATGACTATTATGATAAGTCTATGCTCTGCCTGACAGGCCACGCAAGGTATGACGGTCTCGTTTCCAAGGATAAGAAAATAATCCTCATCACCCCCACATGGCGCAGAGGCACCACAACGGGCAAAGCGAAAAAGGGCTCTACCTATGCTCACAGCTCAAGCTTTATCCACAGTGACTACTATAAGATATATAACGGCCTTATCAATGATGAGAGACTTATAAAAACCGCAAAGGAGCACGGCTACAGGATAGTTTATCTGCTTCACCCTGCAATGAGCTCTCAGCTTGTTGACTTTGAAAAGAGCGAGGGCGTTGATATCATAGCCGCCGCAGGCGATATGAGCTATGAGAAGATACTGACTGAATCAAGCCTTATGGTAACTGACTATTCAGGTGTGCAGTTTGACTTTGCCTATATGAAAAAGCCGCTCGTTTATTATCACCCTGATGTTCTTCCGCCGCAGTATGAAGCAGGCGGCCTTGAATATGAGACTATGGGCTTCGGCCCTATCTGCCGCAATCATGAGCAGATAGTTTCAGAGCTTTGTGATTATATCGAGCAGGGCTGCAAGATGAAGGATATGTATAAAGAAAGAGTCGATGACTTCTTTGAGTATTCCGACCACGACAACTGTGCGCGTATCTATGACGAGGTAATGGATTTCCAGTCTCGTTTTGATAAGGTGAACACGGATAAATACGATAAGTAGTTCTATATAACGGAGGTATTAATATGAACATTGCTGTAATTTTTGCAGGCGGTGCAGGAGTAAGAATGGGAGCAGGCGTTCCGAAGCAGTTTCTTGAGATAAACGGAAAGCCTATCATTATCCATACTCTTGAGCTTTTTGAAAACCATCAGGAGATAGACAAGATCTATATCTCTATGCTTGAGGACTATATCCCGTATATGTGGAAGCTCGTTTCAAAGTTTATGATCTCAAAGGTCATTGACATTATCCCCGGCGGAGAGACCGGTCAGGATTCGATTTACAACGGGCTCAAAAGAGCACAGCAGGATAACCCCGACGATTCAATAGTTCTTATCCATGACGGTGTCCGCCCGTGGGTGACCTATGATACGATATCAAGAAATATCCAGGGAGTAAAGGATAACGGAAACGCTGTTACCTGCACTCCGTGCTTTGAAACTATCCTTATGAGCACAACAGGCAAGACCGTTGAGACCGTTCCGTACAGAAAGGACACCTATGCTGCTCAGGCTCCTCAGAGCTTCCGCCTTGGCGAGATCATCGCCGACCATGAAATCGTTCGTCAGAGAGAGACAAAATATGATAATCTCGTTGATTCATGCACTCTTATAAAAAGCGTCGGCAAGGAGGCCTATATGGTAGAGGGCAACCGCGGAAACATCAAGGTAACCACCCCTGAGGACGTTTATATGTACCGCGCCCTTATCCAGTACAGAGAGAACGAGCAGGCATTCGGTATCGGTGCAACACCGCACCTCCCGGGTCTGAAGTAGGAGAGCGTCTATGAGCTTGTTCGGTTATGCGTCAAAGGAATATCATGATGAGAGGGGAAGAGACTATTTCTTTGACAACGCAAAATTCATTCTGATCTTTCTGGTCGTTCTCGCCCATGCAACATCGCCCCTTAAAACCGTCGGCGGCACTGATATGAAGGGCATAAAGACCATATGGACGATAATAAACACTCTCCATATGCCGTGCCTTATCTTCATTTCGGGATACTTTGCAAAGGGCTATATCAAAAACGGCGTGGTCAAAACCAGAAGGCTTGTTACCTATGTCGTCTATTACCTTGCAGCACAGCTTTTTGTTTCCTTGTTTGAGTATTATGTGCTGGGCTATTCCGCTACGATGTCGCGAAGCGTCTTTGCACCAAGGTCGTCTCTGTGGTACCTTATGTGTCTGATCTGGTGGTTCGGCTTTCTGCCTTATATCTATAAGCTTAAGCCGTCGTTCATAATACCTGCATCATTTATAGTAGCCTTTCTCATCGGCTATGACACAAAGGCGTGTGACTTTCTGAGCGTTGCCAGAATGGTGAACCATTTTCCGTTTTTCATTATAGGCTATTACTTCAAGAAGGACTGGCTCTTCAAGTTCAGAAAGCTTCCGATACAGATAGCGATGCTGGCAGTCTCGTTCGGTATTTCAGTCTGGGCATATTTCAATATCGCAGATATCCCCTCAAGGATAATCACCAGCAACTTCAATTACTATGAGGCAAATTTAAAATACCTTGATACCGAGCCCCTTATGTTTTTAAACAGGCTTATCTTCTATATCATAGCAGGCATTTTCTGCTTTACGTTCCTTTTGTGGGTGCCGAGAGGAAAAGCCTTTTTCACACGCTTCGGTTCAAGGACCTTACAGGTCTATATCCTTCACAGGTTCCTCTATCTGGCGGAGCTTGAATATCAGTGGTATAAACCTTTCCTCGGAACAAGAACCGGCTATATCGAGATGTGCCTTATAGCTCTGGCACTTACGCTGATCCTGTCCCTCAAGCCGTTTGAATATCCGTTCAAGTGGCTCTCAAAAATAAACCTGAAAAGGTTTGAAAAGTCAGAAGAAGAGGTAAAAGTATAATTATCGGAGGTAATCATGAAAGTTTCGGATAACCCTTATTTCCAGCAGGATATTGAAGCCGCAGCCTCGAGCAGTGCACCCGATTGGGAGGCTTTTCGCGGAAAGAATGTTCTTGTGACAGGCTCAACAGGTCTTCTCGGCACACAGCTAGTGCTCACCCTGCTGCTTGCAAATGAGCAGAAAGGTCTCGGCTTGAAGGTCTATGCACTGGTAAGGAGCGAAGAGAAGGCAAAGCGCGTCTTCGCTAATGTCCTCGGTGACAGCCTTGTCTTTATCAAAGGTGATATCATGCAGCCTATCGATACCGATGCCGATATCAACTTTGTTATCCATGCCGCTAACCCTACAAGCTCAAAGTTCTTTGTAGAAAGCCCTGTCGAGACGATCACCACTACTGTTTGCGGCACAAGAAAGCTCCTGCAGTTTGCATATGAGAAAAAGGCCGAGTCCGTTGTGTTCCTCTCATCGCTGGAGGTTTACGGCATACCCCAGAACGAGAGCGGTGTAGTTACCGAGAAAGACAGCGGCTATATCAACTCTATGAGCGTTCGCAGCAGCTATTCCGAGGGTAAGCGTATGGCTGAGACCCTCTGTGTTGCCTATGCATCAGAATACGGTGTTCCTGTCAAGGTGGCAAGGCTTTGTCAGTCGCTCGGCTCGGGCGTTGATTATAATGACGGCCGTGTTTTTGCTCAATTTGCAAGAGCAGCTATCGAGGGTACTGACATCGTCCTGAAAACAGACGGCTCTACCGAGAGAAACTATTCCTACATCAGTGACGCAGTAGCAGGTATCCTTACCGTTCTCACTAAGGGTGAGACCGCTCAGGCCTATAATATCGCCAATGAAGCTTCCGGCATAACGATCAGAGACCTTGCGCAGCTTTTCTGTGATAAGTTCTCGGACGGAAGATCAAAGGTCGTATTCGATATCGCTGAGGACGCCACAAAGCTCGGCTATAACCCCAAGATGAAGATACTCCTTGACACGGCTAAGCTCAGAGCTCTCGGCTGGGAGCCGCAGGTCGGCCTTGAAGAGACCTTTGGCAGGCTTGTCGATAGTATGAGATTTGACAAACAGATAAAGCAGTGATGAAGCTCAGAGCGATAGTTAAGCAGGAACTCAAATTTATCCTGCACAGATATCTTCTGCCTGCCTGCTATAACAGGTATAAAAAGCAGCCCATTGAAAAGGGCAAGGTCATCTTTGCCGATTCAAACACCGATACCCTGCCCGAAAGCATGAGACTCGTATATGAGCGCCTGAGCGAGCGTGATGACCTTGATATCAGGCTCTGTCTGAGGGATATCAGAAAGGTCGGCATCAAAGGCAAGCTTGATTATATCCTCGGCTTTATGCGTGAATATGCAACTGCCGAATACGTATTTATCTGCAACTATTTTCTCCCCGTGACCTCCTGCCGCAAGAGAAAGGGCACAAGGGTAGTGCAGCTGTGGCATTCCTGCGGTCTGCTCAAAAAGTTCGCATATGATACCCCTGACGATATCTCGCCTTATTACCGCGGCGACGTTACAAAAAACATATCAATGCTGACGGTCAGCTCGCCTGCCGTAAAGACTGTTTTTGAAAATGCCTTTCATCTTGAAGGCGTCAGGAAAAAAATGATAAGGTCGGTAGGTGTCAGCAGAACAGATGTGTTCTTTGATGAAAGATACCTTGATGACTGCCGTAAAAAGCTCTTTGATTCATATCCGCAGTTCAGGGGCAAAAAGATCGCCCTTTATGCGCCTACCTTTAGAGGTACGGCGGCAGCTCCAAGGCTGGTCGGTGAGCAGAGCGTCCTTGAGCTTCAGCAAAAGCTGGGTGATGACTGGGCAGTTATCATAAAGCCGCACCCTCACATAAAGAGCGTCAGCTCAAACTGTGATATGCAGACGTCAGAGCTCTTTGCCGCTGCTGATGTGCTTATCACTGATTACTCATCGCTCATGTTCGAGTATGCGCTGCTTAAAAAGCCTTTCGTGCTGTATATGCCCGACTATGATGAATATAAAAAAGAAAGGGGCTTTTATGAAGCTCCCGAGGATTTTCCGTGTGAGATAGTTAAAAACGGAGATGAACTTTCAGGCGCAGTTCTTCGTGCTTATGGCCGTGAACCAGATGATGACTACGACCGCTTTTTGAAGTATCATATGGGCTCCTGCGACGGTCATTCCACCGACAGGATACTTAAGATAGTAAAATAAAAAACGTCCCCCTGCTCAGTCTGAGCGGAGGGACGTCTCTATGTATTCACTATTTTTTAAGCTTGCTGTCTCTGTAGATTATGTCCTCTCTCTTAGGTCCGTTTGAGACCATAGTGATTGGGAAGCCGATCTGCTGCTCTACAAAGTCGATGTAAGCCTTGCAGTTCTCAGGCAGCTCTTCATAGTTCCTGATACCGCGGATGTCGCTCTTCCAGCCGTCAAGCACCTTGAGCACCGGCTTAGCCTTTTCAAGTCTGCTTGTAGTCGGGAAGTCCTTCGTAACTTCACCGTCGATCTCATAGCCAACACAAACAGGTATCTTATCAAGGTAACCGAGCACATCAAGCACTGTGAAAGCAACATCAGTCGTTCCCTGAATGCGGCAGCCGTACCTTGTAGCCACGCAGTCGAACCAGCCCATTCTTCTGGGTCTTCCGGTCGTGGCGCCGTACTCGCCGCCGTCACCGCCGCGCTTTCTGAGCTCGTCAGCCTCATCGCCGAAGATCTCGGAAACGAATGCGCCTGCACCGACAGCAGAAGAGTAAGCCTTGACAACAGTAACGATAGTCTTTATCTCATAAGGCGGCAGTCCTGCACCGATAGCACCGTAAGCCGCAAGTGTTGAGGAAGACGTTACCATAGGATAGATTCCGTGATCAGGATCCTTCAATGAACCCAGCTGACCCTCAAGCAGTATGTTTTTTCCGAGCTTAACAGCATTCCAGAGGTAAGCCGAAACATCACATACATAAGGCTCGACCATCTTTCTGTACTCCATAAGAGTCTCAAAAAGCTCATTTTCATCAATGGCAGGCTTGTTGTAGAGGTGCTTCAGCAGAATGTTTTTCGTTTCGAGCACTCTGTGTATCTTCACCTTCAGAGCTTCCTCGTCGAACAGCTCCTGCACCTGGAAGCCTATCTTTGCATATTTGTCAGAATAAAACGGCGCAATACCGCTCTTTGTTGAGCCGAAGCTTGCTTTTCCGAGCCTTTCCTCCTCATACTGGTCAAACAGTACATGATAAGGCATAACTATCTGTGCTCTGTCAGATATAAGTATCTTAGGCATCGGAACGCCCTTTGAGGTAACGTCCTGAAGCTCCTTGAAAAACACAGGGATATTAAAAGCAACGCCGTTGCCTATTATGTTCGTAGTGTGGTCATAGAAAACACCCGAAGGCAGCGTGTGAAGCGCAAATTTTCCGTAGTGGTTGACAATGGTGTGTCCTGCGTTTGCGCCGCCCTGAAACCTGATAACTATATCAGATTCCTGTGCCATCATATCGGTAAGCTTGCCCTTGCCTTCATCGCCCCAGTTAGCGCCAACGATCGCTCTAACCATTAACATTTCCTCCTTAGATTGACACGGATATGTGTATCCGTTGATTTACTCTTGCAAAGCGTTAAAGCCTGCAATGAACAATTACAATTAATTATATCACAATTTATTCTCCCTGTAAATATATTTTTCAATATTTAACATATTAGTCATATTTTTAAACTCTGATCCTTGCTCTATAGATCTTGTACTTTACATTTCTGATATTCTGTGTTATAAGTGCTCGCCGAACGGCTGGGCGCCGCGCATAAAATCGTCCAATATAGTTTTCTCGCACGCGCGCCTTTACATTTCTGATATTCTGTGTTATAATTACAAAAATCGACTCAGAGGTGATCTAATGGGAATCTGGATATTCATTCTTGTTTCAGTTATAGCAGCCACAGGTCTTGGCGCGGTCTATATGACAACAGCTGTCGGCAGATTTTCGCTTATCAAAAAGGCGGCTGGTGAGCGCAGCTGGCTCAGAAGGCTGATATCATTTGGTGTCATTGCGGCAGTTTTTGCGCTCTTTTGCATAACTATGTCACTGGTCAATGCTATAATGATCTTCCTGCACGTTCTTATCTTCTGGCTGATATTCGACCTCTTAGGTCTTATAGTGAAAAAGTGCGCGAAGAAGAGCTTTAAAGTTTACTGGCAGGGCTGGTGCGCAATGCTGGCCTCAGTTGTTTATCTGTCTGTCGGGTACTACCTGTGCAATAACGTCTGGGTCACAACTTATAAGCTCACTACCGATAAGGACATAGATCATCTTCACGTAGTAATGTTTGCAGACTCTCACATCTGTGCGACCTTTGACGGTGAAGGCTTTGCCGGGCACGTGAAGGACATCAACGAAGAGCACCCCGATATAGTTCTTATCCCCGGAGATTTTGTTGACGACGGCACAGACCGTGACAGCATGGTAAGAGCCTGCGAGGCTCTCGGCACGATAGATGCGAAATACGGTGTATGGTTCGCATACGGTAACCATGACAAGGGCTATTACGGAAGCTCGCGCGGCTTTTCCAGTGAAGACCTTGAAGCTGAGCTCAAAAAGAACGGTATACATATCCTTGAGGACGAATATGAGCTTATTGATGATAAGTTCTACATTGTCGGAAGAGCAGACAAATCCTTCGAGGACAGAAAGCCGATGGCAGACCTCATAAAAGATCTTGACTCAGAAGAATATATACTTGTGATGGATCATCAGCCTGCCGACTATGACGCCGAAGCTGCTACGGAGGCCGATCTTGTAGTCTCTGGTCATACTCACGGCGGACAGTTCTTCCCGGTAACACATCTCGGGGTGCTGATGCGTGTCAATGACAGGACTTACGGCTATGAGAACAGGAACGGAACAGACTTTATCGTTACCTCAGGCATAGCTGACTGGGAGATCAAGTTCAAGACAGGCACAAAATCGGAATATGTAGTGATAGATATAAACTGAAATGAGGGACATCACGTTCTCGCTTATTTATAATTATACGCTCTATATTTAGTGCTGGAAAAAGTAAGCTGCACGCCCTCTTGGGGGCTTTCCGGTCGCCCCCAAACCCCTTCGGGTATATATTTTATATTAATTGACAGATCAAAATGAGGGACATCACTGTCCCTCATTTATCGCTTTATCGGCGTCAGAAGCGGCTGTACAAAGGCACATTGTTACAACTCCCGCAAGACCGCCGAAAAACGTACCCAGAATAAACATCAGCATAATATCACCTCCGTGATCTTACCGCAGGTACGTTTTTATTATTGACACTATACTGTATTTTATGCTGATATCATCTTAAACGTCAAAACCATTCTGAGATTTTTCACGGCCGGTCTGAGCCGATAAGTTTACTATCAATATATGCAAAAAAAGCCCTGCAAATGCAAGGCTTTTTATTTTTAGTATAATCCCGATATCAGCTTAGCTGTAAGCTTTTCGCCGAGCGGAAGGCTGGGATAGATGTGATCGAGCCTGATCGAATCAAACTTGGCCTGAGCTTTGTCGGCTTCCTCGCCGGATATCGTCTCATCGCTCATATGCGCCTTTATTGCAAGCTCTGCGATATAGCGCACATCATCAGCGATAGGTGAAAGCTGCTTTTCAGAAAGCTCAGCGATTATTAGTTCAACGGCTCGCAGGTCGGAAACATTTCCGCCCTTGTATGCTCCTATCATCGCAAGATATTTAAGCAGATACTTATACATCGCGATAAGCCTGTCAGAGCCGTTTCCTTCGCTGACCGCCCTGATCATGGCCTTGTGCTTGAAGGTCCTGTTCAGAACTATTATCACACCGATAAGCACCAGTGCCAGAACTGAGAATATAACTCCGTTCATCGTATTTGAATCAGCGTTCTTTGTCTTTCCGGCAGAGCTTTCCGTTGCCGCCGCATGGTCAGCTCCCGTTCCAGAACCTTTCGCATCACCAGAACCCGCAGCCGAGCTTAAAGACGAGCTGCTTGCCGATGATGCCCCTGAGCTTGTCTGCGCCGAGGAGCTGCCTGTGCTGTCGGCACTCTTCTTTGATACCGGCTCAGCCCCCGAGCTGTCTGTTTCGGCCGCACTTGAATCAGGCGTCGCTTTTGAGTTGTCAGAATTTCTCTTTTTGCTGCCGGGGGCCTTTTCGTCCTCTGAAAGATTAGGGTTATCGTTGTCATAGCCGGGCGTAAACTCAGCCGGATACCAGCCTGCACCCTCTATATAGACCTCAGCCCATGCGTGAGCACACTTGTCCTTGACGTTTATCTTGTAAACTCCGTCCTCGTCCTCGCCGTTGCCCAGTTGAGAGGGCAGTATCATGTAGCCCTCTACATATCTTGCAGGGTAGCCGAATTTTCTCAGCAGCTCAACTCCTGCAGAAGCATAGTATGAGCAGTAGCCCTCTTTCTGAACATCAAGAAAATAGTCGATGAAGTCCTCTCCCTCTGGAGTAACTCCGGGCTGAAGACTGTAGCTGTATTCTCCCGATTCCGCAAAGTATGACTTTATCGCATTATATACCTCATAATATGACCAGTTGCCCGAACCGCCGAGATAGTTGGTCGCTATCTCATTATATACCCTGTCGAGTGTCTTGGATTTATGCACCTTTGTGTAATGCTTGTTTACAAATTCCGTGTATTCGTCCAGCGCTTCGATCGCATAATCGGTAAGCATCGCCGAGGTCTGCTCGTTAAGCTTGAAATCATTCTCAACATTCGCAAGATCGCCCGACATTCTGTCATAGCTGCTGTAAGTTATCGTATACTTGTCAGAGCCCGGCTTGACAAACCCTTCAAGCGTGCGCGTCATTTCATTTTTCTGATCCTTGCTCGTCTGCGAGTAGAAGGTCGAATAGGGGGCATACACGAACTTTTTGCTCGCACCTACAGCATATATCTCCAGCTCGTCAGTGTCATCAGAATCATATCTGCATTCGTGACTTATCAGATAGTTCAGATCCTGCGGCCACAGCCCTATCTCTCCGAAGGCCTCGTCAAATTCCACATCGTCCTCGTCAACGTCGACCGGAGACCACGTATTGTCCTTGTAAACACCGCCTACATATCCTTTAAGATACAGTGACCCCGTGAACGGGCTCGCCGTAAGTCTCAGTGCTGTCGAGCCGTTGAAGCTGATGCCTGAGGTCTCGCCGAGGATACCGCCGTTTGTGCCGCCCACTGTTTTAACACCGAAGATATCTGCACCGCCGTTATAATCAGAGAACAGGTTCTGCAGATCATACATAGTGAAGTTCGATACAGCGGTAGATATATCTCGTCTGTACTTGTTAAACTTTCTCGGCCTTGTAAAGCCCGTAATAAGTGAGAATACCATAGCCGCGATAAATATCAGAGCACACAGCAAAGCAATGAACCTGATGTATACCGTGTAAAACGCGCCCTTTGCAGCACTTGAAGTAAAGTAGTAGGTCTTTCGCCGTTCGTGCACGGCAAAAGTGTTTCGCCTGCCGGCTTTGTTGGTGGTGTGGTTTATTATGTGCATCGAAAGGATTATCACCCACACGATGAAAAGGCAGACCGTAGCTAAGATATGCGGCACCCAGCCCCAGTACATTCCCAGCTCAAATATCGGGAACGTTATAATGAACAGCAGCGGGAAATCTATCTTATAAACACAGGAAGCAGTCGTCACCAGCGCCAGAAGCGTTACCAGCACCACAAAGAAGATAGACGCATAATACGGATAATCAGCGTGCCTGATGCCTTTGAGCGCGACTCCCATAACGGAATTGGGCTGATTAGCCTTAGACAGATAGTCATCTGCCACAACATAAAAGCCGTAGCGTATATTGTCAAAATTCGTAAAAACATATATAGCATGGAAAACCAGATAAACTATCGCTCCGAGCCTTACTATATTGTGCTTTGATCTCAGCAGTCCGAATGAGCCTGTCAGCATCGCCGAATAGAAAAACAGCAGTGTATACGGCACACTCACATTGAGAAACGATGCTCCCATAACGGCAGTGCAGAAGGTCGCCATAAAGCTGAGAAACACTCTCAGGGCAAGAAAATACCTGTTTGAATGCTCGCTCTGACAGTCAAGCAGAATATCACCGTCAATGACTATACCGCTAGGTGATATCAGCCCGACATCTTTATTTCTTTTTTTTGTTTCTTTCATTTTGTCACCTTTATATCTATGCTCACACTTTTACAGACAAAGCTCTCTGATACTTTCGGGAGCGTTATTTGCATCAACGTTTACGACCTCGGCAAAATCATCGACCAACGCTTTGCCGGTGTCTGACGATGCATTCACCAGCAGATATGAATACCTGAACGCAAGGTCAGAATCGTTCATAAGCGCCGTAACGCTGCTGTCATACTTTGCCGAAAAATACATAAGGTGGCCGCATTTGAACCTGTCCTGAGAATTCACATAGTTTAGCAGGGCAGGGTGCTCACCGCTGTAAAGACCTGACTTCAGCAGCATACTGAGCAGCAGCCTTGAATCTTCCTCGTCCTTGACAGTCATCGATATGTTCTCTCCCGTGATCGTATCATACCAGATGACCTTGTGCACGGTACTGTTCTCTGAAAGATACTGTGTCACAGCCGAGACAGTTTCCACAACAGCATCATATATCTGCATGAAATCGCTTTGCTTTCTGTCGATGTTCATATCAACGACTATTATTATAGAATTTGCTATCGGCAGGGAATAGTCCTTGACCATAGTGGTCTCCTGCTTTGCCGAAAGCTTCCAGTGGATCCTGTTGATCTTGTCGCCCTCCTGATATTCGTGTATGTCAAATATCTCCGAGGGATCGTCTCCTTTATGTTCTTTTGAAAACTCATCTGTCTCAAGCCCCATTTCCGAATAATTCGCTATGGGGTTATCTATCGGTATCACGTTAGGTATCACCGTGAATGAAGTCTCACTGTAGGGCGCGGTCTTTGACGCTTTTTTCAGCTTCAGCCTGAAAAGCCTCAGCATATCCGAGATGCGGCAGCGCGTGATGCTGAGCCTTATAGTTCCGTAATGCAGAGACGTAAGCTGCATAGTCAGGAACTGTACCTCCTTAGGATAAAGCGGAGTGCATATCTTGACTGTGTCCTTGACGGAATCTATCGTGTTGTAATGCTCTATCTCTATCATCAGATTAGATATAGGATAGCGGCAGAGGTTCTCGCACCTTATAACAACAGGTATCCTCGCCCCTCTCACGCAGACGCGCTGACCGCCTGCAAACGTTACCTTAACACGCTTAGATGCACGCTTGAGCATAACGAACAGTATCACCGGCAGCGCCACCAGAAACGCAAACAGATAAAACGAAAAGCTCTCAATATAAAGAATATAGAACAATAACGACGCTATAAGCAGGATAATATATATTACAAGCATCTTTTTGTCCTTTCATTATTTGCTTATTCTGGGTATCTGTACCGAAGCGGTGATGTTTTTGAGTATCTGTGAGCCTGTTATGCTGTTGATCTTGGCCTTTGAGCTCAGTATTATCCTGTGGAGCACCACATCGTCCATGCAGTAAAGCACATCATCGGGTATAACATAGTCTCTTCCCCTGAGCAGAGCAGTAGCCTTTGTCATACGCAGAAGCGCAATAGTACCTCTCGGTGATAAGCCGAGCTTTATATATTCATTGTTTCTTGTCGCCTCGGAAAGCATAGCAATATAGCGGAATATCTGATCCGATACGTAAACGTTGTCCACTTCATTTCTTGCCGCGATGATATCCTGTGCCGTTACCACAGGACGTACATTGTCAACAGGCACAAGGTTCTGCTTTGACTTCAGGACCGTTATCTCATTTTCAAGGCTCGGATATCCCATAGTGAGCCTAACTATAAATCTGTCCATCTGAGATTCCGGCAGCATCTGAGTTCCTACCGAGCCTACAGGGTTCTGTGTCGCAATAACGATGTAAGGATCCGGAGCCGTGTGAGTGACGCCGTCAACGGTCACCTTGCCCTCCTCCATTACCTCCAGCAGAGCAGACTGCGTTTTTGAAGAGGTACGGTTGATCTCGTCCGCAAGAAACAGGTTAGTCAGGGCAGCACCCTGCTTGTATTCAAACTTTCCCGTGTTCTTATTAAGGATAGTGAAGCCCGTAACGTCCGTAGGAAGAACGTCAGGTGTGAACTGCATTCTCTTGTATTCAAGGGAAAGAGCCTTTGAAAGCGCAACAGCGAGAGTGGTCTTACCAACGCCGGGAATATCTTCGATCAGGATATGTCCGCCTGCGAGGATAGAAAGCAGGACTTTTATAATTATCTCGTCCTTGCCTACGATGACCTTTTTCACCTCATTGATAACGCTCTTGGTAAGAGTCAGTACCTTTACCTGTTCCTGAGTGAGCTGACTGTTCATTTTATTATCTCCTTGTTTTTAGTATTTTTGTAGCCTCCAAAGCACTACGAAGTCATTATAACATATATTTAAACAATTGTAAAGCCGCGTGTGCAAAAAAGTTGAGATCTGTCTTTATTGTGATTATCTAAGATCATAATGAAAACAACAGAGTAATATTCGTCATAACCTCAGCATAGTATTATTCTAGCAAGACAAGCTCATAAGGGGTGACCGATAATGAACAAAAGCAGACTTGAAGCCGTATATGATCTTCTGCCGGCAGCACTGAAAACTGCCGTCAGTGCAATACCCGAGACCGAGAAGAGCAGTATCTGTGAGATAAGGCTAAGGCGCGGCAGAAAGCTAAGCGTCAGCGCCTTTGCAAAAGAATACTTTCTCACAGTAGGCGGCAGGCTCGTATCCTCACCAGAGGCAGCGGCAGACGTAACCGCCGAGGACATAGCCTATGTCTTTGAACGGGCGCTCAAAGGCTCAGTCCACAGCTTCCGCAGAGAGATCACTGAAGGCTATGTTACGGTCGCGGGCGGCTGCAGAGTGGGCATTTGCGGCAGTGCAGTCATCTCTCCCGAAAAGGGCTATACAGTTGACAATGTCAAGGACATATCGTCAGTAAATATCAGGATAGCCCGTGAGATAAAGGGCTGTGCAAATGAGATCTTCAATAAATGCTTTAACGGCGATCTTAACGGCCTTCTCATAGCAGGTCCTCCTGCCAGCGGCAAAACGACCGTCCTCAGAGACCTGACAAGGCAGCTTTCAAGCACTTACCGTATCTCTCTGATAGATGAGCGAAACGAGGTCGCCTCCTCCTATATGGGTGAACCTCAGAACGACGTCGGTGCAAAAACAGACGTTTTCAGCTCATACGATAAATACAGCGGCATTATCACAGCCGTAAGGGTGATGTCACCGCAGATAATAGTCTGTGATGAGATAGGCAGCGAGAAAGACTATGAAGCCCTGCAGTATGCTCTGGGTTCAGGAGTAAAGATAATCGCTTCCTGCCACGCCCCGACATACAGTGATGTCAGAAAGAAAAGATATATCTCAAAGCTGATAAAAGCAGGGGCATTCTCTGCCTGCGCCGTTCTTGGCACAGGCCCCCTGTGCGGTAAGCTGACAGCATATTCCGTGATAGGTGATGAAAAATGCTGAGAGCTGCCGGCTGTATGCTGATACTGCTCTCGGGAATGGGCGCAGGCAGGCTCATCTCAGATATGATACAAAGGCGCTATACCGTTCTATCGCACCTGCATGATATGTCTGCCGAGATATCCGTGATGCTCTCCTCTTTAGTTACAACCGGAGACATCTTAAAAAGCCTTGGAGCCTCACAAAAGTATAAAGACCTCACCTTCTTATCCTGCGATATCACAAGACCTGACGGCCGTACAGCGATATCGGAGAGGATAGAAGCTCTTTATGCCGACAGAGACGTAAAGGATCAGCTCATCAGATTTTTCAGTGACCTCGGAACGACTGACTGTGATCACGAATGTGCAAAGGCAAAGCTCCTGACATCCTATCTTGCTCAGGCAAGGGACGAGCTTGCCGCGCATTACAGATCGGATAAAAAGCTTGCAAGAGTGCTCGGCCTTATGTCGGGTGCCTTTGCGGCAGTGATACTTGTTTGAAGGGAACGTGCATACCTTGGAAATAGACCTGATCTTCAAGATAGCTGCTATCGGCATAATCGTTGCGGTTCTGAACCTTCTGCTCAAAAGGGCAGAGCGTGACGAGCAGGCGATGATGACGACCCTTGCAGGGCTTATAGTTGTGATGTTTATGATAGTAAGACAGATAGGGGATCTTTTTGAGACTATAAAGGATATTTTTGATCTTTACTGATGACGGTTACATCTGTGATAATCTTCTGTGCAGTCTCGGCTGTGCTCCTGAAAATGATAGAGCGTGAAAGCTCAGAGATAAAGCTTGCCGGAGTTCTGTTCACTGTGTGCGCAGCTTTCTACTTTTCGGCAGGTTATATAATAGATATAATTTCCGCCTTTGAACCTCTGATAGAGGACGCAGGCGTTGACAGTGAGTATTTTGAGGTCCTTCTTAAAGCCCTCGGCATAACCTATATATCATCACTTGCTGAGGACTACTGCCGCGACTGCGGAGAAAACGCCATAGCCTCGCAGGTCGATCTTATCGGCAGGCTTGGTATGATAAGCGTATCACTGCCGCTGTTTACCGCAGTGGCAGAGGTGGTGCGTTCTCTTCTGGAGTGATACGCCTATGAAAAGATTAGTAATGATAATTGTTCTGATAGCCGTATCTGCATTGCTGCCGTCAGCTGTCAGCGCAGAGGGCAGCTCAGACGATGCATATGAAGCTATCATCTCAGACATAAACAGCCGCCTTGAAGGCGTGGGCGGTGATGATGCACAGTCCTTTCTTGATGATAACGGTATCGCCGCCGATAAGCCCGAGACCATTTCTGCCATAGCCCCCGACACCGTCTTTGACTATATCCTATCGCTTTTCAAAGATGAGATTACCCAGCCGGTAAAGCTGCTCGGCAAGCTTATAGCCGCCGCTGCGGTCTGTACCCTTATAAAAAGCCTTGGCTCCTCGCCAAAGCTTGAAGCGTCCTTCGCTATGGTATCGTCACTTGTCTGCATACTTATCGTCAGTGATTCCCTTTCCGACAGCGTTCAGCGCGTCATCTCTTCACTTGATTCCATAAACGAATATATGACAGCGTACATACCCGTTTTCACCGGTGTCTCCACAGCATCAGGAAATGCTGTCTCGGCAGCTGGCTATTATTCGGTGATGTTTTTTGTGTGTGAACTTATGGTCTATATATCGTCAAAGCTTCTCCTGCCGCTGATCTCCTGTGTTCTTGCAATGTCTCTCGTCTCGGCGATAGACCCTGCTATCGGCCTTGGCAAAGCTGCCGAGACCGTAAGATCCTTTGTTGTCAAAGCCCTCAGCTTTATTATGATAGTTTTCACAGCACTAATGTCGATAACTGGCCTTTCCGGCAGCGCTGCCGACAGCCTTGGCGCTAAGACAATAAAGTTTGCAGCCTCAAGCTTTATCCCCGTGATAGGCGGTTCAGTCTCAGAAGCTTATTCCGCTGTAAAGGGCAGCCTGGGCGCGATCAGGACAAGCGTTGGCCTTATCGGTGTGCTCACCGTCGCTGTGATAGTGCTGCGACCTCTGATAGCCGTTATCGCCATGAGGATAATAGTAGCCGCCGCTAAGATCATTCACGATATGTTCTCTCTCGAACAGTCCTCGGCAGTGCTTACGGGCATAGGTTCGGTCCTTGCGATCGCTATGAGCATAGCAGTCGCTTATGCTCTGTTTTTTATAGTCGCTACCTCAGTGATACTACTGACGGCAGCAGGATAGAAGGTGACAGCCATGCAGACACTTAAATCAGTAATTTTCATAGCCTGTGCGGTCGGCATAGTCTCGTCTGCGGTAAGGCTCGCAGCCCCTGCCGGCGGCATTTCCAAAAACCTTAATATGGTCATCGGCGCCGTGATGCTCCTTGCCGTGGTCTCTCCTTTTATGGACAGCCGTTTTGAGCTCTCACTCCCGAAACCCGATGAAGCCGCAGACGCAGGCATCCCCTCATCGATGACTGAGCTTTCAAAGCAGTATTATCTTAGCTCGGCCGAAAACAGCGTGGAGAAGTACCTGAGAGAAAAACTAAGGTCAGCCGGCTATGAAAGCGCCTACACTGACATAAAGGCAGAGCTTGACGAATATAATTATATCGTGATAAGCTCGGTCACACTTTACAATGCGCCCAAGGGCTCAGAGCAGGCCTTGACAGAGCTTGTCCGGGAGGATATCCCCGATTGTGAGATAACAATATACAACGGAGCTGATAGCGTTGCAATGGGATACGAAAAGGATAAGGAAGCTGCTCTCGAAGGAGCAGAGATATAAGCTGGTCATTTTTGTTGGCCTGCTCGGTATAGCTCTGATCTTCATATCCGATATGATGTCGGATACGGATAAAGATAAGCCTGAAAGTACCGGCACTTCTGAGATGACCGACGACCCCGATGAGTATTCCGCCGATATTGAGCGACGTCTTAAAAAAGTGCTTTCAAACGTCAGTGGAGTAGGGCAGTGTGATGTTATGGTAACTGTCAGCAGCACCACAGAATACGTTTATGCCGAGAATGTTACCGGCAGCACAGACAATAACGGTGAAGGCAGCGATCAGTCATACAAAAAAGAGATAGTACTCATCGAGCACAGCGGAGAAAAGGAGGCGCTTATACGAAAAACCGTCAGGCCGCAGATAAGCGGAGTTATGATAGTATGTGAAGGAGGTGGAGACGTAAGGGTAAAGGAGCGCATCATAAGGGCAGTTTCAACACTGCTGGGCGTTTCAAGCGATAAGATCTGCGTTGAGGGCAGAAATATATATTGAAAGAGGTATACATAATGAAAAAGCCAACACTTATAATAGGAAAAAGACAAATGCTTCTCGCAGGGATGACCTTGGTGCTTGCAGTGGCGGTCTACATCAACTACACTTACTCGTCTGCAGGCGCTGATATCAAAAAGACGGAGGTAGTAAAGAGCAAGTCCGTCAGCTACGGTGAGGCAGAGCTCGTAAGCACTGACAGCACTGCAGATTATTTCTCTCAGGTGCGTATCGACAAGATGAATTCGCGAGACGAAGCCGTTGAGACCCTTAAAAGCATAATCGGCGGCGGAGATGCCACTAATGAAGAAAAAGCAGTAGCCGAGGAGAGCGCTCAGGCAATGGCCGCACTTATGGAGTCAGAAACAAAGGTCGAGAGCCTTGTCAAGGCAGCAGGCTTTGAAGACTGTGTGGTTTATCTTGACGGCAACAACGCGGACATAGTAGTAAAGACCGAAAGCAGCGGCCTTCAGACAAGCGAAGCCGCACAGATAAAGGATATCCTTCTCAGTCAGGTGACGGTGCCGAATGAGAATATCAGGATATATGATGTTGAGTGATCTTAAATATGATCATCTGCCTGTTCATCATTTTTGTTGAACAAGGGATTTATGTTTAGGGCTATATCAGCAGCCTGACCCAATAGTCTGTTTGTCGTAAAGTGCTATAGGGATTCTCATAATTTTAAATAAAACAAAAAAATCCTTCAAAAATACTTGTAACGTATTGAAAAATATGTTATAATGACTTTAAGTATGATTTTGAAGGATTTTTTATTATGGAGGTAATATTTATGAGCGAAATGGTAAAGACCTTTGACAAAAGCCTGCATATCAGTCAGGACGTGATCGCCAGGATCATCACCAATACTGTCAGCGAGATCGACGGCGTGAGCAGGATAGCTCCTGTTATGAAGACCCCCAGACAGATCTGGCTCAAGCAGGAAAATTTCGGCAATATCAGGATAGGCCTTGTTGACGATGTTCTCTCGGTAACTATCGGCCTTATTCTTACCGGCAGCGCCAAAGCTGTTCAGACTGCCGAGGAGGTGCAGGAAAAGGTCAAGAGCGCAGTTCAGAATATGCTCGGCCTTACCGTAACCAAGGTAAATGTAAATGTCTGCGGCATCGAGAGCGATGCTGAAAAACTCAGTTAAGGAGTGTTTTTGTGAGCGTAAAAAGAAGAGACATCAGAGAGGCAGCCTTTTTGCTTATCTATGAAAGAAGCTTCAGGCAGGACGAGCCCCTCGAGACCATCTTTGAAAATGCAAGAGAGGTCGATGAGTTTCCCTTTAATGAAGAGGTAGAGGCGCTTGTCAGGGGAGTTGACGATAAACGTCAGGAGCTTGATGAGCTTATATCTCAGTTCAGCAACAAGCGTGTCATATCGAGGATCCCTAAGGTGAACCTTGCAGTGCTCAGGCTCGCTGTGTATGAGGCAGCCTATGTTGAGAGCGTTCCTGTGAACGTTGCGATAAGCGAAGCAGTAGCCATTGCAGATATGTATACCTTTGATCCCGACGTCTCATTTATCAACGGTGTGCTGGGCTCCTATTCCAAGAGCCTCAGCGCAGAGCAGAAGTGAGCATCTGTGCAGGGTTCGATACCAGCAACTATACCACCTCGGTAGCAGTTCTCGATACGGACTCTATGACGGTGCGCAATATAAAGCAGCTCCTTCCAGTCAGGCAGGGTGAGCGCGGTCTCAGACAGGCCGATGCTGTCTTTCTGCATACAAAGGCGCTGCCTGCACTGATGAATGAAGCCTTTGAGGGCATAGATCATTTTGATGTGTGCGGCTGTTCAAGTGCTCCGCGCCTGGCGGAGGACTCATATATGCCGTGCTTCCTTGTCGGTATGAATACAGCTGCCGCGTTTTCTCACGGGGCAGGCTGTGAACTTTTCACGACCTCTCATCAGGTAGGGCATATACTGGCAGCTCTTTTTTCATGTAAAAGGCTCGATCTTCTCAGCGCAGACAAGCCCTTTGCGGCCTTTCATGTGAGCGGCGGCACTACAGAGATCCTTCTCTGCACACCTGACAGGGATCAGAATATCCGCATTCAGCTCATCGGCGGTACCACCGACCTGAACGCAGGACAGGCAATCGACCGCTGCGGAGTAAGGCTCGGTATAGGCTTTCCCTGCGGTGCAGAGCTTGAAAAGCTCTCTCTCCAGAGCACTGCCGCCTTTGATATAAAGCCCAGCGTCAACGGGCTGTACTGCTCAATGTCAGGCATAGAGAACCAGTGTGCTCAGCTTGCAAGAGCAGGCGCGCAGCCTTGCGACACCGCAAAATTCTGTATCGACAGCGTCTGTGCGGTCATTGAAAAGCTGACGCTCAACCTGATCGAAAAATACAGCGGCATAGAGATCATCTATGCCGGCGGAGTAATGTCAAACAGCACTATCAGAGGCACTCTTTCACGATACGGCTCCTTTGCCGAGCCCTCTTTCTCCTCTGATAACGCGGTCGGCATCGCAGTTTATGCAGCATTAAAGAAGGGTCTGATTTGATTGGCATCAGTGCTAACAGTATCTCAGCTTAATAAATATCTTTCCTTCAAGCTCAGCTCTGACAGTAAGCTCAAGGGCACAGCTGTGAGGGGAGAGATATCAAACTATAACCTTAATTACAGATCGGGACACGCCTTCTTCTCCTTGAAGGACAGTGAGTCCTCGATCTCGTGCGTTATGTTTTCGTCCTCGGCATCAAGGCTTAAATTCGAGCCCGAGGACGGTATGAACGTTATGGTGATCGGCAATGTCGGCGTCTATGAGCGCGGCGGCAACTGCCAGATAATAGTGTCCGAGATCCTGCCGGTCGGTATCGGCGAGATACACCGGACAATCGAAAAAACTAAAAAAGAGCTTGAAGCCTCGGGCATTTTCTCGGCTGACAGAAAAAAGCACATACCTCTTGCTCCGAAGAGAGTGGCTGTTATCACATCACTTGCAGGCGCAGCCCTTCAGGATATCATACACATTACCGAAAGAAGATATCCGGTATGCGAGCTGCTCGTTTTTCCGGCTCCTGTTCAGGGCAGCGACGCGCATATCCATATCTGTGACGCGCTGAGACGGGCTGATAACAGCGGCGCCGATACCTTGATACTTGCACGCGGCGGCGGCTCTGTTGAGGATCTTATGCCGTTTAACCACAGAGATGTTGTCCTCGCAGTGGCTGAGTGCAAAACTCCTGTGATAACTGCCGTCGGCCATGAGACCGACACCACCTTAGTTGACTATGCAGCAGACCTCAGAGCCCCGACACCCTCAGCGGCAGCAGAGCTTGCGGTGCCTGACAGAGCAGAGATGCTCGGCGCGGTCACGCTTCTGGAAGACAAGCTCAGAGCATCTGTTATGAAGCTCATAACAGATAAGTCTGACAGCACTGACATTCTGTCATTGAAGCTCAAAGGGCTGTCGCCGGTAAAAAGGCTCGATGATATCTCGGCCGAGACAGCACTTCTCGAACAGAAGCTCAGGTCAGCTGTCGGCGCTGTTCTCGCACGCAGCGAATCCTCGTTCGTATCCGCTGCTGCCTCGCTTGAAGCGCTCAGTCCATTTAAGGTTCTTGGCAGAGGCTATTCGATAGTTACCAGGGGCGATAAAGCTGTCCTCTCGGCAAACGAACTTTCAGTCGGTGAAAGTGTCACGATAAGATTTTCCGACAGTGAAGCAGAGGCTGAGATAAAGCAGCTCTACATTAATTAGTAACGGTGATAATATGACTTTTGAACAAAAGCTTGAAAAGCTCGGAGAGATAGTCTCCCGGCTTTCAGATGAAAAGCCCTCTCTCGATGAGGCACTTGAGCTCTATAAAGAGGGGATAGCTCTCTGCACCGAGTGCAAAAAGGAGCTTGAGCAGGCAAAGCTTACCGTAAAGAATATGGACGGTGAAAACAAAGATGAATGATATGAACAAGGCTAAGCTTGATTATTATGTCGAGCTTATCGAGGCGCAGCTCAGACAGCTCACGGCGTCAAAGCCTGAGCTTCAGGGCAGAGTGGTCGAGGCTATGGAGTATTCCCTTCTTGCGGGAGGAAAAAGGCTGAGACCTGTTCTTATGCTTGAATTTGCCCGTATGTGCGGTGTGAGAAAGCCTGAAAAATATGTCGCTGCTGCCTGCAGTGCTGAGCTTATCCACACCTATTCTCTCATTCATGATGACCTGCCCTGTATGGATAATGATGATTACAGAAGAGGAAAGCCCTCGTGCCATAAGGCTTTTGGAGAGGATATAGCTCTTCTCGCGGGGGATGCGCTCAATTCAATGGCCTTTGAGGTCATCTCCGATGCCGCTATGGCCGGCGATATACCGCCCGAGAGAGCAGTTATGCTCATATCCGTTCTCTCAAAAGCTATAGGCACAGACGGCATGATAGGCGGTCAGGTGATAGACCTTGCCTCAGAGGATAAAGATATAGACATCGAGGCCCTGAATGTCCTCCAGACCTGTAAAACCGGCGCCCTTATCGAGGCCTCCTGCGTTATGGGCGTTATCCTTTCAGGCCGCTTTGAAGCGATACCATTTGCTGCCGACTATGCAAAAGCTCTCGGCAGAGCATTCCAGATAGTTGACGATATCCTGGACGTGACAGGCACCTTTGATGAGCTCGGCAAGCCTATCGGCAGTGATACCGAGCAGCATAAGAATACCTATGTCACACTTCTCGGCCTTGAACGCTCTCAGACGATAGCAAAGCAGCTCACCGTTGAAGCGCTCGGCCATCTCAGATACTTTGAGAATTACGAATTTCTGTCTCAGCTTACCGAAGACCTTCTCATAAGAAGAAGCTGAGCTTTGATAGGGGATCTTTATTTTGACAGATAAGAAAATTGACATAAATAAGCTTGATCTTCCGCGCGATCTGAAAACTCTCACTACAGAGCAGTGCGAACAGCTTTGCAGGGAGATCAGGAGCATACTGATAGATACCGTTTCAAGAACAGGCGGCCATCTCGCCTCAAACCTCGGAACAGTAGAGCTTACCGTGGCCATACACAGGGTCTTTGATTCTCCCGATGACAAGATCGTCTGGGACGTCGGCCACCAGGCCTATACCCATAAGATCCTGACAGGCAGGCTCGATAAGATCAGCACCCTCAGGCAGGAAAACGGCCTTTCTGGCTTTTGCCGCCCTGATGAATCTGTGCACGATGCGTTTATCAGCGGACACAGCTCGACCTCAGTTTCCGCAGCCCTCGGCATAGCAACTGCAATGAAGCTCAAAGGCGATAATGACCACTATGCTATTGCAGTTGTAGGCGACGGCGCATCTACCGGCGGTGAGCTTTATGAGGGCCTTAACAACGCCGGCAAAAGCGATACGAACATCATCGTTATCCTCAATTATAACGAGATGTCTATCTCAAAAAACGTCGGCGCAATGGCAAAGTACCTCTCAACGATGAGAACAAAGGACACCTACAGAAAGACCAAGAGCGGCGTTCAGCGTGTTCTCGATCATACTCCGCTTGTGGGCAAGCCTGTTGAGAACGCGATCAGAAATTCCAAGGACGCGATCAAGAATATGCTTATCCACAGCACAATGTTCGAGGATCTCGGCTTTGAGTTTATAGGCCCCCTAAACGGCCATGACCTTGAAGATCTCGAGCGCGGCCTTAAAGCTGCTAAGAAGATCAGAAAACCTGTTTTTATCCATGTCAATACCGTCAAGGGCAGGGGCTATGAGCCCGCCGAGCAGAATCCCGGCGAGTATCACGGCATCGGCTCCTTTGAGATAAAGACCGGCAACCCCGATGTTGTCCTTTCCGACAGCTTCTCTTCTGTAATGGGCAGAGAGCTGTGCGCTATAGGGCAGAAAAACAAAAAAGTCTGTGCCGTTACGGCAGCGATGAAATACGGTACCGGTCTTCAGTATTTTGCAAAGCAGTTCCCCTCGCGCTTTTTTGATGTCGGCATCGCCGAGGAGCACGCAGTCACCTTCTGCGGCGGTCTTGCCTCAATGGGCTGTATCCCTGTCTTTGCGATCTATTCAACATTTTTGCAGCGCTCTTACGATCAGCTCATTCACGACCTTGCTATAATGAAGAGCCACGCAGTCATCTGCGTTGACAGAGCCGGCATAGTCGGTGATGACGGTGAAACCCACCAGGGCATTTTCGATATAAACTTTTTAACTACTATCCCCGGCGTTACTGTGTTCTCTCCGTCAATTTACTCCGAACTCCAGGCCTGTCTTGATAAGGCGGTGAATGAAGAGAAGGGGCTCTGTGTCGTAAGGTATCCCAGGGGCGCTGACCGCTCTCCTAGAACCGCTCCCGAGACCGAGTATGACTACCGTAAAAACGGCGGAGATGTTCTCTTAGTCACCTATGGCAGACTGACCGATGATCTTTATAAAGCTGCCAAGTCCCTTACGGCTGACGGCATCACAGTTGATACTTTGTCCCTTATCAGGATATTCCCGATAGAGCAAAAAATATTATCTCTTATGAAAGAGTATAAAAAAGTCATCTTCTTTGAGGAGGCCTATTATTCAGGCTGCCTTGCTGAAAAATACAGCGCAAAGCTCAATAATATCGAGAGCCATGCGATCTATGATTTTGTACCTCACGGCAAGCCCTCGGCTTTGCTCGATGAGCTGGGTCTGTCTGCTGATAAAATGGCGGAGACCGTCCGCAGGAGCGTGAAAGATGCCTCAGAGACTTGACCTTTACCTTGTAGAAAACGGCCTTGCCAGAAGCCGTGAAAGGGCAAAGCTTCTTATAAAAAGCGGCTCGGTGCTGCTTAACGGCAAAGCAGCCGCAAAGCCCTCGCTCATTGTCACCGATAACGATAATGTCGAGGTGCTGGGCGATCCTGTCGGCTATGTAGGCCGCGGCGGCCTGAAGCTTGAGCACGCCTTCGATCAGTTCACCCTTGACGTCACCGGCAGGACCGCTGCCGATATCGGCGCATCAACAGGCGGCTTTACCGAGTGCCTTTTAAAGCACGGCGCAAAAAAGGTCTATGCCGTTGATGTCGGTCACGGCCAGCTTGACCCGTCTTTGAAAAGTGATCCCCGTGTCGTTGACATGGAGGGCGTAAATGCCCGATATATGACGCCGGACCTTTTTGATGAGCGCCCCTCATTTTTATGCGGAGATCTGTCATTTATCTCCTTGAAGCTTGTGATAAAGCCGATGCTCGACTGCCTCAGCGATGACGGCGAGCTTGTGCTGCTGATAAAGCCTCAGTTCGAGGCCGGCCGCGCAGCCCTCAATAAGCACGGCGTAGTTACAGACCTCAAAGACCATGTAAGGGTGATAAATGAGCTCACCGAGCTGTTCGTTCAGCTGGGTCTCACGGTATGCGGCCTTACCTACAGCGCAATAAAGGGCTCTGACGGCAACACTGAATACCTTGTGCACCTAACAAAAGGCACTGCCTGTGAGAGCGTTCCCTTTTCTGCAGAGCAGACCGCAGCTGAGGCAAAAGCATATTTTCAAAGCAAAAAGATGACCGATGAAGGGAGATAACCCATGAAGATCTATATGTTTCCCAATCTTGATAAGGCAAACTGCTATGAGTATACCCGTGACGCCGCAAGGATCCTCACAGAAAACGGCGCCGAGGTCTACCTAAGTGAAAAATACAGGCTTATCTTTTCAGGCCTTGACTATATCACCTTTGCCGATGAGCACTCTTTCATTCCCGAATGTGATATGATCATCGCAGTCGGCGGTGACGGCACTATTCTCAAATGCTCCAAGAAGGCGGCAGTTCATAACAAGCCTATCCTCGGTATCAACTGCGGCAGGCTCGGCTTTATGGCATCTCTCGAGCATTCCCAGCTTTCCCTTCTTGAAAAACTCGTCAGGGGCGAGTACCTTCTCAGTAAGCGTATGATGCTCGATGTCAGGGTGTTCTCGGGCGGCACAGAGCAGTGCTATACTGCACTCAATGATGTCACAGTAGCAAAATCAGATGACTGCAAGATAGCAGATTTTTCAGTTTCAAAAAATGATAAGCTCATATCCTCGCTGCGTGCTGACGGAGTTATCCTCTCCACTGCAACAGGCGCCACCGCCTACTCAATGTCAGCAGGCGGCCCTATCATTGAGCCTGATATGGAGTGCATCGAGTTCACACAGATATGCGCCCATTCTCTTTTCGCAAGAACAATGATCCTTTCAGCTGACAGCAACGTATCTGTCAGGTGCAGCACAGCCGAGAACTGTCATGTCTGGGTCAATGTTGACGGAAATAACGTCATGAAGCTCTCGGGCGGAGACAAGGTCTGCGTTTCGCGTTCACAGTATTATATCAATATCATAGACATTGCAGGCGGCAGCTTCTTTGCGTCTATAAACAAAAAGCTTATGCAGCCCCTTAAAGGCACGGAGGAGGATAACCTATGAACGCTCAGCGTCATGAGCTCATACTAAGAATAATATCTGAGGAAAGCATTTCCACACAGGAAGCTCTCAGAGACGCTCTGAAGCGGCGCGGCTGTGAAGTCACACAGGCGACTCTCTCCCGTGATCTCAGAAAGCTAAGCCTGATCAAGGCCGCTGACCCTCAGGGAGGCTACAGATATCAGGCTCCTGAGATAGCCGCTGATGACAAGCTTGGCGGCAGAGCACTCAAAAGTATCTTTTCAGAATCTGTCCTCAGTGTCGATTATGCCCTCAATACAGCCGTGGTAAAGTGCCAGACAGGCATGGCGCAGGCAGTCTGCGCAAAGCTTGACGGCATCGGCCTTAACAATGTGGTCGGCACACTTGCAGGCGACGACACCATCTTTATCCTTATGAGAACGGAGAACGATGCAAAGCTCCTTGTACATGAGCTTGAAAACATAATCTCAAATCAAAACAACGGGATCTGATACCAATGCTAAAGGAATTATATATTGAAAACCTTGCTGTTATCGAACAGGCTTCCATAACCTTTTGCGATAAGCTCAATGTCTTCACCGGCGAGACCGGCGCAGGCAAGTCGATACTTATAAACGGCATAAATGCTATCCTCGGCCAGCGTTCCTCTAAAGACATTGTGAGGAGCGGTACAAAAAAGGCAGTGGTTTCTGCCATTTTTACCGATATAGGTGAAAGTGTTACGAAAAAGCTCAGTGAGCTCGGCATCGACTGTGAGGACGGCCAGCTCCTTCTCACCAGAGAGATCTCTTATGACGGCGGCAGCCTTGCGAGGATAAATTCAAGAGTTGTGAATGTGTCGGCTCTCAAAGCCGTCGGTGAGCTTCTTGTCAATATCCACGGCCAGCATGACAATCAGATCCTTATGTCACCTGAGCGCCACATCGATATCCTTGACAGCTATGCAGGCTCAGAATCTCTCCTGGCAGATTACAGGGAAGCCTTCAGGCAGCTCCAGCAAAAGGCAAAGCAGATAAATAAACTTAAAGCTGACCGCGCCCGTAAGGACGACCGCATAGATATGCTCAGAGAAAGTTATGAGATGCTCTCCGTTCTTAATTTCCGTGAGGGGCGGGCCGCGCAGGAAGCCAAGGAGCTGAATGTCGCAA
>ODAI014521417.1_pt1 | contig 32209 bp, 26 predicted proteins | sample 1539321 | NCBI WGS metagenome assembly ODAI01 (sample SAMN02144231, study PRJEB22623) | gut metagenome | biome: sheep rumen | host: Ovis aries | place: New Zealand
CCTCGGTTAGCATCTGGTCTCGGGTGGCGAGCTTCCAGTTGGGGGCGATGTCGGCGGTGGCGTCGAGGATCATGGCGGCTATCTGGTTGAGCACCTGTCCTTTATAAGGGATGCCCTTGGGCAGGATGACGTCGAAAGCCGAGATGCGGTCGGTGGCGACCATCACCATATACTCGTCATTGATGAAATAACAGTCGCGGACTTTGCCGTGATACACCTTGGTCTGGCCAGGGAATTGGTAATCTGTTCTGGTTAATGCGTTCATTATATTCAGTTGTTAGTTGTTCAGTTGTCAGTTGTTCAGTTGACGTGTTTTGCGTCATTGCGAGGAACGAAGCAATCCAGGGTTAGGCTCTTCTGTTGTCGGTTGTTCATTAGGCTCCTCTTCATGGTGTTTCTTATAGGCATTGATAATATCCGTCACCAATTTATGCCGTACCACGTCCTTGTCATCCAAATAGATGAATTCGATGCCTTTCACGTCTTTCAGCACCTCCATCGCCTGCGGCAGGCCCGAGGGCGTTTTGGGCGGCAGGTCGATTTGGGTGATGTCGCCGGTGACGATGAACTTGGCCGAGCGTCCCATGCGGGTGAGGAACATCTTCAGCTGGCTTCGGGTGGCGTTTTGGGCCTCGTCGAGGATGACGAAGGCATGGTCCAAGGTGCGGCCACGCATGAAGGCCAAAGGCGCAATCTCGATGGTGTGGTCTTCGAGATAGCTGTCTAGTTTTGCGCCAGGTATCATGTCGCGCAAGGCATCGTACAAAGGTTGCAGATACGGGTCGAGCTTGTCCTTGAGATCGCCAGGGAGAAAACCGAGATGTTCGTCGGCTTCCACGGCCGGACGGGTTAAGATGATGCGTCTCACTTGCTTGGCTTTCAAGGCACGGACGGCCAAAGCCACGGCGGTGTAGGTCTTTCCCGTTCCGGCAGGGCCGATGGCAAAGACCAAATCCTTCTGCTCCGAGGCGCTGACCATGCGTTTCTGGTTGGCAGTGATGGCTTTGACGGGCACGCCGCTGCGCCCGAAAACGAGCACATCACTTTCCGACATCTTCTGTTGCAGTTCGGTGTCGGTGGCCGACATCATCACGTCTTCGACGGTTTGGGCGGTGATTTTTCCGAAACGCTCCAACTGCATCATCAGGGTTTCGTAGCGGCTGACGAAATAATCAATCTCGTCTTCGTCGCCGATTACTTTCAGAAAGTCGCCGCGAGCGATGATTTTCAACTTGGGGAACAAGCTTTTCACCAAGTCCAGCAGTTTGTCGTTGGGGCCGTGAAGTTCCTTTGGGTCAACGTTTTCTATTTGAAGAATTTGCTCAGCCATAGATACCAATTAATGGCGCAAAGATAGTCATTTTTCGATAATGCTGCCTTGGTGGCTAAAGTACGGAATACAGTTTTTTCCAAAAAAACAAAGAAAAGCCGTGTGCAATTGCCGCAAAAGACTTAATTTTGCAGATTCAGAACAAGTGTTTGAGCAAACGATGGCAATTATCACATTGACAAGCGATTGGGGTTATTCCGACTTCTATGTTGCAGCGGTAAAAGGGACGATTTTGTCCCAAATACCTGATGCTGTCATTGTCGATATTAGCCACGATATTGCCCCGTTCAATGTGCGGCAGGCAGGATTTGTGCTAAAAAACTGCTTTCGTGATTTCCCCCAAGGCACCATTCATATCATTGGAATCAACAGCATCGAGTCGAAGGAGTGCCCGCATGTGGTGATCAAGGCTGATGGCCATTTTTTCATCGCTGCCGACAACGGTGTTTTTGGCCAGATCTTGACCGATTTCGAGGAGGCCGTGACCATTGAGGTGCCACAAGACACTGACTCTTTCAATTTTGTCACCCGCGACCGTTTCGTCAAGGTTGCCGCCATGATTGCCAACGGTGTTCCGCTTTCGGAAATCGGATCACCGTACAAAAGGCTGAACGGCGGCCTGTTTTGCGCTGTGGTGCGCGACAATAGCATTGAGGGGCATGTTATCCACATTGATTCCTACGGAAACCTGATTACCAATATCACCAAAGAAGTGTTTGAGCTTGAGCGTCGCGGTCGCCAGTTCAAGATTCTGGTGAAAGGCAACTTCTACACGCTTTACACCATCGACAAGATTTCGGACAGTTATCTGGATGTCGATAAGGCGGATTTGGTTGCGGTTTTCGGTTCTCACGGCAACCTTGAGATTGCCCTCAACAGGGCTAAGTTGGCCACATTGTGCGGCATTGAGCTGGATTCCCCGATACTGGTGAAGTTTGGCGAGGATGATGTGCAACCTACGAAAGTCTCATTGTTCTGATTTCCAGAGCTTTCTTTGCACGATTTGAAACGTTTTCCATAACACCATCCCGACCAATGTGCCGAGAATGGCTCCGCAAAGAATGTCGCTTGGATAATGGAAGCCGATGTAAATGCGGCTGTAACTCGAAAGGGATGCCCAGAGAAACAGCAGGATGGCAGGCCATGGACGGAATTTTCGCAAGGCATAGGTCATGAAAGTGGCTACGGAGAACGTGTTGGCGGCATGGGAGGAAGTGAAACTGAATCGTCCGCCCGCCAGGCCCTTGGGAAGATGAAGCAAACCGTTGAAGTCTTCGTTGAAACAGGGTCTAAGTCGCTGAAAATAAGGTTTGAACACATGCGATGAAACCTGGTCGGAGCACAACACCACCAAGCCCACGGCCAAAAAGACCCATCCACATTTCTTGCCGTATTGTTTCACGGTCCAATATATTAAAAGGAAATAAAACGGCATCCAAATCCACATGTCGGTGATGAGTACCATGACCTTGTCCATCCAGCCAACATGGAGGCCGTTGAGATAGAGAAAGAGGTCGGAGTCGATAGTGTTCAGACTGTTCATAAAGAGGTGTTTTTCAAAAGGTATCCATAATCACCAATCATCAGCTTCGCTGCCCTTGTTCAGCGTAAGCCAAATCAGGTCTTTCAGTTCATTAATGCCTTGATGGGCGACGGAACTGATGAAGACGTGCGGCACCTTCTTGGGCAGGTGTTTCTTGATTTCCTTGATGGTGTCGTCATCAACAAGGTCGCATTTCGTGATGGCGAGGATGCGGTCTTTGTCGAGCAATTCGGGGTTGTATTTCTTCAGTTCGTTGAGCAGGATGTCGTATTCTTTCTTCACGTCATCGGTGTTGGCAGGCACCATGAAGAGCAGGGTGGAGTTGCGTTCGATATGCCTCAAAAATCTGATTCCCAGTCCTTTTCCTTCGGCTGCTCCTTCGATGATGCCTGGAATGTCGGCCATGACGAAGCTGCGATGTTCGCGATAGCTGACGATGCCCAAGTTGGGTACCAAAGTGGTAAAGGGATAGTCGGCTATTTCAGGCTTGGCCGCCGAAACAACAGAAAGCAGTGTCGATTTGCCTGCATTGGGGAAGCCTACCAAACCAACGTCGGCCAAAAGCTTGAGTTCCAATGTGATCCATTCTTCTTGGCAGGGTTCGCCAGGTTGGGCGAACTTGGGGGCTTGCAAGGTGGCCGACTTGAAAAAGGCATTGCCTTTGCCGCCTCGACCGCCTTTGAGCAAGACGACTTCCTGCTTGTCTTCGGTGATTTCGGCCATGAGGGAGTGGTCTTCGGCGTGGAACGCCACGGTGCCTAACGGCACATCAATATAAATGTCGTTGCCTGCTGCGCCGGTGAGTTGGTTCCTGCCACCCGGAACGCCGTCGCCAGCATATACATGCTTGGTGTAGCGCAGGTGAAGCAAAGTCCAAAGTTGGGCATTGCCGCGCATGATGACGTTGCCGCCTCGACCGCCGTCGCCGCCGTCGGGGCCGCCTTTGGGGATGTATTTCTCGCGGCGGAAGTGTAGCGAACCTGCGCCGCCCTTGCCTGAGCGGCAGAAAATCTTAACGTAATCAACAAAATTTGAGGTCATAGGAGAAATGTTATTCGGGTGCTTCGACAGGCTCGGCAGCCCTTGGTTTCTAAAACTCGTCAATAAACTCGATGACTTCATCGTTGGCATATTGGCCGCAGTCGAAGTTGAGATCGACGCCTGGTATGTTGGGTTTGGGGAAGTCGCTTTTGCTGATGTTCAGGCTTTGGTCGGCATACACCTTCTTCATATACATTGCCCAGATGGGAAGTGCAGTGTGTGAGCCTTGCCCCAATCGAGTGGAACGGAAATGCACGCTACGGTCTTCGGCTCCCACCCAAACGCCTGTAGTCAAGTCGGGGGTGATGCCCATGAAGTAGCCGTCGCTGTTTTTCTGCGTGGTGCCTGTCTTGCCTGCAATGGGATTGTTGAAACCATACAGTGAGCGAAGGCGAACACCTGTGCCGCTTTGCACTACGCCCTTCATCAGCGCGATGGTCTTATATGCGGCAATTTCGCTCATGGCCTCAGATTCCTCAGGGTTGAAACGGACGACGACATTGCCGTTTTTGTCTTCGATGCGGGTAACGAACATGGGCTTGATGAAAACGCCTTGATTGGCGAAAGTGGTCATGGCGCCAACCATTTCAATGAGTTTCAAGTCGCAAGAACCCAGGCAGATGGACGGAACGGGGTCGATGGGCGACTCTATACCCATGCGGCGGACGTGTGTGATGATGGCTTCGGGGCCATAGTGGTTCATCAGGTAGGCCGAAATCCAGTTGTTGGATTGGGCCAACGCGCTTTTCAAGGAGATTTCGCCGCCGCCGCCGCCGCTGTTGCTGGGTGACCAATAGCGGCCGTCAGGAAGCTCGATGTTATATTGGATGTTGGGGATTTTAGTGCATGGTGTGAATTCGCTGTCGCCCATAGCATAAGAATACAGGAAGGGCTTGAAAGTGGAACCCACTTGGCGGCGTGCTTGGGTGACGTGGTCGTACTTGAAGAAACGGTAGTCCAAGCCTCCCACATAGGCTTTCACATGGCCCGTGTGCGACTCAATGGAAACCAAGCTGGCTTGCAGGAACCACTTGTAGTAGCGGATGGAATCCATCGGCGACATGACCGTGTCGATAAGGCCGTCCCATGAGAAAACAGTCATCCTAACGGGCCTGTCGAACTCCGCCTTGATGGAGTCCAGGCACATTCCCTGGTTTTTCAATGAGCGGTAACGCTCGGTGCGCTTCATCGAGGTTTCAAGGATGTGGTCGATTTGGTCTGCCGTCACATTGGAGAAAGGTGCGTTTTTCTGGCCTTTCCAATGCTTGTAGAACATGGGCTGCAATTCTTTGCCCATGAACTCTTTGACGGCATCTTCGGCGTATTGCTGCATCCGCGAGTCGATGGTGGTGTAGATGCGCAAGCCGTCGCGGTAGATGTTGTATGGCTTGCCGTCGGGACGGGTGGTGTTTTTTGCCCATTCAGTGAGGTAGCCCCTCAAGAACTCGCGGAAATAGGTGGCCTGTCCCGTGTTGTGGTCCATCACGCCGAAATGCGTCATGTCAATCGGGATTTGCGATATGGAGTCGCATTCGGCTTGGGTGATATAGCCGTTTTCGGCCATTTTTTGCAAGACCAGGTTGCGACGGCCCAATGAGCGCTCAGGGTTGCGCACCGGGCTGAATCGCGTGGGGGCGTTCACCACACCTGCCATCAATGCACACTCCTCGATGTTCATCTCTTTTGGGGTCTTGTCGAAGAAGGTCTGGGCTGCCGAGCGGATGCCGAAAGCGTTGTGACCAAAAGCCACAGTGTTCAGATACATGGCCACGATTTCCTCCTTGGAATAGTTGTGTTCCAGCTTTGTGGCTGTAATCCATTCTTGGAACTTCCTCAAAACGAGTTTGAGCGTGCTCAAGTTCTCGTCGCGCGGGAAAAGATTTTTGGCCAACTGTTGTGTGATGGTGCTTCCGCCACCTTTCTTCCGGCCTGTCAAAACGCCGAAAGCCACGCGAAACAGAGCTTTTTCGTCGATACCCGAATGCCCCGCAAAACGCTCATCTTCAATGCTTATCAAAGCTTCCGGCATATAGTGTGACAGTTCGCTATAGCGCACATTGGAGCGGTTTTCCACGTAATAGGTGCCTAACACCTTGCCGTCGGCGGAGATGATTTCGGTGGCAAGGTTGGTCTGTGGATTTTCCAGTTCGTCAAAGGTTGGCATGGCACCGAAAAGCCCCCAATTTACGCAGGCAAAAAACAAAATGACAAACAGAATCACCCCGCCGAAGCCGATCCACAGGTTACGGATGGCGTTAGACTTTGTTGCGACAGGCTTCTTTTTCTTTGTATTATCGGTCATAAACTAGTGTTTTTCAATGAATATACCCATATCGGAAATGCCTTTCAGCACAGGCTCGCGCATGGCTTGCTCGATTTCGAAATGGTAGGTTCCCTTCAAAGGGAAGCGAAGGTTTGCGTTGAGCGTGACAATCATGTCGCGCATCGATCCCGTGCCTTTGCCCAACCAACGGCCTTCGGGCGTGGCAAGGGTGCACTCAATGGTGTCGTGTGTCAGGTTGCCGTTGGGCATTCGCGTGTGCAGAAAGATGAAGAGATTGCTGTAGCGGTAGTTCTCCAAGTGCCTGAATTCCAAGCCAAAAGCATAGCCGCTGATGGTGTCGTTGATATCGACATCGAAGGAAACGCGATCTTGTTGCGCCCATTCGGCTTCAGTGATGACAACGCGTTTCTCGAAAGAATCGTTGGCGCAACTTGCCATCAACAAGGCCATTAACAATATGTAGGTCAGTCTTTTCATCAGTCACTCATTTTCTTGAGGTCGGCTTCGCCGTAACCTTCATTGGTGTTGGTGTGGGCTTCCATCGTAACGGCGTAATCCTCAAGTTTTTCTGGTCTTTGTCCTTTTTTGTTCAAAGTGATGATTTCCTTCACTTTGGCAACGGGAATGGCCATGATGTTGCTCTTGTCAGTGGTGTAGGAATACCACATGATGCCTTTGAAAACGTCGTTTTTCTGGTGCACGGCGTCGCCGCTCTTGAAGTGCAGCACAATGTTGGGGTCGGAGAAGGCTTTCAGTGCGTCCACATAAGCTTCGTATTCGTAGTTGAGGCAGCATTTCAGCTTGCCGCATTGCCCAGCCAGTTTTTGCGGGTTGGGTGAGAGTTGCTGTACGCGGGCCACGCCAGTGGTCACCGATTGGAAGTTGCTGATCCACGAGGCGCAGCAAAGCTCCCGTCCGCACGAGCCAAGGCCGCCCAACTTGGCCGACTCTTGCCGCACGCCGATTTGTCGCATCTCGACGCGCACATGGAACTCTTCGGCCAATTTCTTGATCAGTTCACGGAAATCGACGCGACCGTCGGCAGTGTAATAGAAAATGGCTTTGGTCTTGTCGCCCTGGTACTCAACATCGTTGAGCTTCATTTCGAGCCCGAGGTTTTCGGCGATGGTGCGGGTGCGTGCCAAAGTGCTGCTTTCCAGCTTGATGGCCGACAGCCACTTCTCCACGTCGTTGGTGCGGGCACGGCGATAGATTTTCTTCATCTCCTCGCGCGGCGTGCGGAAACGCTTGCGCTTCATCTGACGTTCAACGGTCTCGCCCAGCATGGTGATGATGCCGATGTCGTGACCAATGGCGGCTTCAACGGCAACCATCTCGCCAACTTCCAAGTCCAAGTCTTCCGGATAGGTGAAATAGTCTTTGCGGTCGTTCTTGAACCGAACCTCTGCCAATCTGACTTCTCCCTTCGCTTCCGTGTTCTCGTAATCCTTCAGCCAATCCTTCAAATTGAGCTTGCAACGACCGCAACACAGCACTTTTTGGCCTGCCGTATAGTCGTTGCCCACTTTGGCACCGCGATGAAACACGCTTTCGTCTTGCAAAACTTCTTCTTTTTTATATTGATTATCAGTCATTTGGTTTATTGCGTTTTAGATGTCATTACAAAAGTGCAAAAGTACAAAAAAAATCCATACCTTTGTGGCCGATTATTTCAACTCGGAATGTTTAACCAAAAATCTATCGCTATGAAAAAAGGTTTAATCGTCATTCTAGCCCTTGCCGCTATTTTCGTGATTTGGGGCGTGGGTGTTTACAACAAACTGGTTTCCAGCCAAGAATCCGTTGAAACTGCCGTTGGAAACGTGCAGACAGCTTATCAAAAACGTGCCGACCTCATCCCTAACCTGGTCGCCACGGTGAAAAACTATGCGGAATACGAAGCCGCAACCCTTGAAGCCGTGGTTGCTGCCCGTGCCAAAGCCACTTCAACCACCTTGGATGCCAATAACTTGACCGAAGAAAACATAAAAGCTTTCCAAGCAGCGCAAGACCAAATGTCAAGCGCATTGTCGCGCTTGTTGGTAACGGTTGAGAAGTATCCCGACCTGAAAGCCAACCAAAACTACCTTGACTTGCAATCGCAACTCGAAAGCTGCGAAAACAGCATCGCCAACGCGAGAAAAGAGTTCAACGAAACCGCGAAACAATACAACACACTCCTCCGCAAGTTTCCCAACAACATCATCGCTGGAATGTTCAACTTCGACAAGAAGCCCTACTTCAATGCTTCCGAGGCCGCACAAGAGGCTCCCAATGTGGGCGATCTGTTCGGAGAATAATATATTAGACAATTCAAATCTTAAATAAACATTTCTAATCTAATGGACCAAAAAATTGCCATGAACCCCAATCGTCTGGTGCAGTACCTCCAGAAGCCTGCATCAGAGTTCACTCGCGCCGACATCATCCGTTATTGCGAGGAAAATGAAATCGAATTCGTCAATTTCCACTATTGTGGCTGGGACGGAAAGTTGAAAACCCTCAACTTCGTGATTAACAGTGCCGAACACCTCGAAAACATCCTCACCGCAGGAGAGCGCGTCGATGGCTCGAGCCTCTTCCCCTTCATCGAAGCCGGAAAGAGCGACCTCTATGTTGTGCCGAAGTACCGCACGGCCTTCCGCAACCCCTTCACCGAGGTGCCTACCTTGGACATCCTCTGCTCGTTCTACAACCGCGACGGCGAGCCTTTCGAAAGTTCTCCCGAACACATCCTTCACAAGGCGCACGAAGTGTTCAAGAAGACTACTGGCCTGCAAATGGAAACCATGGGCGAGTTGGAATACTACATCATCGCCGACGACGAGGAAATATACGAGGTGCCCGACCAAAAGGGTTACCACGAGAGTGCCCCGTTCAACAAGTTCACCGAGTATCGCGTGGAGGCCATGCGCCTCATCGCCCAGGCTGGCGGCTTGATTAAGTACGGCCACTCCGAAGTGGGCAACTTCACCTATGAAGGTAAGATTTACGAGCAGAACGAAATCGAGTTCCTGCCCACCAACATCGAGGATGCCGCCGACCAACTCGTTGTGGCCAAGTGGATTATGCGCCAATTGGCCTACCAATACGGCGTCACCTTGACCTTCGCCCCGAAGATTACCGTGGGCAAGGCCGGCTCGGGTATGCACGTCCACTGCAAGTTCACGAGAAACGGCAAGAGCGTGATGGTCGAGAAGGGCGAACTGAGCGACTACGGCAAGAAAGCCATTGCCGGCTACATGGTGGCTGGCACTTCGCTGCCCGCTTTCGGCAATCCCAACCCGCTGTCGTTCTTGCGTTTGGTGCCTCATCAGGAAGCCCCGACCTCATTGTGCTGGTCCTACTCGAACCGCAGTGCCTTGGTGCGTGTGCCGCTCGGCTGGATCAACAATGGCAGGGACATGGCCGCCAATGCCAACCCGCTCGAGAAGAAGTCGAACAAGGACTTCAGCGAGAAGCAGACCTTCGAATGGCGTGCCTCCGACGGTTGCGCCGACATGTACCTGCTGATGGCCGCCCTCTGCTGCGCTGCCCGTCACGGTTTCGAGATGCCCAACGCCCTCGAAGTGGCCGAAAAGACCTACGTCGGCCTCGGCGTGAACATCCACGACGACAAGAACAAGAAACTCCAAGAGAGCCTCGAGCAACTGCCCGACAGCTGCGTGGCCGCCGCCAAGGAATTGGCCAAAGACCGCGAGATCTACACTGCCAAGGGCGTATTCTCCGACAACATCGTCGATTACATGATCAAATACCTCACCAACTTCAACGACGCCAAACTCCGCAAGGAATTGGGCAACGACACCGAGAAGATTTTGAAACTGGTGAAGGAAAACATTCATGTGGGATAATTTTCCGGTATAATCTGGTAGAGACGTAGCGCGCTACGTCTCTACAAACCGACCGAAAACGAGAAATGGCCATGACAAAGGACAAATTCAATTGGGGATTTTGCCTTTGTTGTGGCCTTTTCTTTTGGTTTGTCATCAACCTTTTGCAAGGCCTTTTCACCGAAATACACGAGGACGAGGCCTATTATCACCTTTATGGTGAACATCTTGCCTGGGGCTATTTCGACCATCCGCCCATGGTGGGACTGATGACCTCTTTGAGCAGCATTTTCTTTTCGGGCACCTTGGGCGTAAGGTTTTTCACGATTATTGCGTCCTGCTTGTCGCTATTCATAATCTGGAAAATCTCAACTTACAACTCTCAACATCCCACTGACACTAAATCCTCAACTCTAAATCCTACACTCCTCTTCTTCACCCTCGCCTTCTCCGTCGTAATGTTCAACATCTATGGCTTCATCACCACGCCCGATGTGGGATTGATTCTGTTTTCGGCCTTGTTTCTCCTTGTGTATCAGCATTATTTGGCAGAGAGCAATTGGACCCGAGCCTTGTTGATGGGCGTTTTGATGGCTTGCATGGTTTACAGCAAATATCAAGCTTTCTTGCTGTTGGGCCTGATTGTGCTATCAAACCTTGCATTGTTGAAAGACGGCAAGTTTTATGTCGCTATCCTTGTGGCTTTGGCCTTGCTGATGCCGCACATCCTTTGGCAAATCAATGCGGATTTCCCGAGTTTCAAATACCATCTTTTGCAGCGCAGCGAGCCGTTCTGCTGGAGTTATTTCCTTGAGTATCTGCCCAATCAACTTCTGGTTTTCAATCCGTTCATTTTCGGTGCGGTGGTTTATGTGCTGATCAAACAAAGCCCGGAAAGGGCGACACGAACAGTGGCAGGCGGTGCAACCCCTGCTGAAAACCAAGTCTTCGACAGAGGCCTCAAGTTCATCCTCATCGGGTTCTTTTTCTTCTTCTGGCTGATGGCACTCCGTGGGCATGTGGAGCCGCATTGGACTATTGTTTGCGTGATTCCAGCGGTTGTTTTGGTTTATCGCAAAGCCTTGATTGACGCTAAGTTAAGAAAATACACCAAACGTTTCATCCTGCCTTCGCTCTTGTTGGTCATGGCCATAAGGATTCTTTTGTTGACCCCTTTGGCCGCTCCTTTCGGCTATCACGGCAAGGAAGCCTATTACAAAGCCATCGAAAAGGTGGCGGGCGGCAATCCAGTCGTGTTTCGCGGGTCGTTTCAGCAACCTTCTTTGTATCATTACTTTACTGGCAAGGAAAGTTCAGTGCTTCGGGCTTATTACGACCGCAAGACCCAGTTTGACCTATGGCAGTTCGACACGGTTTGGACAGGCAAGCCTGTGTTCGTTTGTGGGCCGGTGTTGAATTTGTCTGATACGGTGCGGTATGGCAATCATCTCGTTGAGGGCTATTTGATGCATAGTTTCCAGTCGCCCAACCGTTTGGTGGCCGATTTCAAGATACTTGGTCACGACGACGAAAAACCTGTTGTCCTTCATCATGGCGACACAATCTTCATGGAATTCTCCATTTTCAACCCATTGGGGAAAGCTTATGGCTTCCAACACGAAGAAATGCAGACCAACCTCAGTTTGTCATATCAGTTCACCAACCAATACGGCCATTTCAATTATGACAAAGCCATAAGGATAGAGCCGCATTCCACCTATTCGGGAACGCTGTCAGCCATTGTGGGCGGCGAGGTTTCGATGGGGCGAAACCGCCTTTCGTTGTGTTTGGGCGATGCCGTTTCTCCCTATTGCACAGAGGGTAACTATGTGGATGTATTGGTTTTGGAATAGTTGCGAGGCTCAATACAGGTCGTCCGAACTGCGCAATCCCAGAAAAATCTCCTCCTTGCGAATGGCTTCCTTGGCGTAGTCCACGGTGTTCTTCTTCGTGATTTCACTAAGGATGTCAATCTCGTGCTGTTCGATGTCCATCATTGTGGTCACGATTCTTCCTTTGTGGGAATCCATCAGGAAGACGTAGCCCACACCTTCGATTTCGGCGATTTTCGCTTTGTTGGCCTCAATGCGGTTCCGCATCGGGTCGTTGCGGATGATGAGAAGATAATCGATGCGGGGCGAAAAATCAAGGAGCATTTTGTCGAAGCAAACAGTGGAAACAAGGTTGTACACGGGGCTGTTTTCGCCCGCAGTATAATAATAGAATGAATAGACGGCTTCCTCAAAAAAGAGGTCGTCTTGTCGCACAAGGTCGATTCCAAGTTTGTCGTTGATGCGGCAGGCAAGCTTGTAATCCACCAATGTTGAGTTGATTCCGATGATGGCGGTATCATTATAAGAGGGGATGCGAAAACTGATTTTGTTTTTTGAAGCCATGGCGCAAAGATACATCAATTATTCAACATCTGTAAAGTTTTTTCGGAGGCGAGCTGTTCAGCGCCTTTAACGGAATAGTCGATGGCCTCGGCATATCCCTTGCCGTCGATGAAAACCTGAACGTGATAGATGTTGCGGTTTTCTTTCTTGTTTTCCTCCAAAAGCCGGAACTCCAGATTCTTCTTTTGTTTTTGAGTCCATTCAAGGATTTTGCTCTTGAAGTTGGTCTCGGTTTCCATCAGCTGCTCCAAATCGATGTGGACGTTGATGATTCGGTCGATGATGATGTGTTTTGTGAAGTCGTATCCGCGGTCGAGGTAAATGGATCCCATCAGTGCTTCAAAGGTGTTGCCGCCCAAATAGCGGAAGCTTGTCCCTTTTCCATTGTCGTGGACATATCTAATATATTCGTCGAAACCAAGTTTTTGGGAGAGTTGGTTCAGCGAGGCTCGACTGACGATGCGTGAGCGCATTTTCGTCAAAAAGCCTTCGGACTGGGTAGGGTATTTCCGGAAAAGGAAGTCGGCCACGCTGAGGCTCAACACGGCATCGCCAAGGTATTCGAGGCGCTCGTTGCTCAGGTGGTAGTTTCCTACGTTTTCCTCCGACCGCGACTTGTGCGTGAAAGCCAATTTGTACAAGGCGATGTTTTTCGGACGGAAACCAAAAATGTTATTGATGTAGTCGGCAAGAGACTTCTCTTCAGGAGAAAGCTGGGCAAACAAAGTCGGGAAGGCCATTTTACTCGAACTTTTTGAAGATCAAGGTGGCGTTTTGTCCGCCGAAGCCAAAAGAGTTCGTCAAGGCATAATGCAGGTCGCGTTTCTTGGCCTTGTTGAACGTGAAATCGAGCCGGCTGTCGATTTGCGGGTCGTCGTCGAAATGGTTGATTGTAGGCGGGACGATGCCGTTTTTCAAGGCCAGGATGCTTGCTATGGCTTCGATGGCTCCCGCGCCGCCCAGGAGGTGCCCCGTCATCGACTTGGTGGAGTTGAGGCTGATATTGTAGGCGTGTTCGCCGAACACCTCTTTTATGGCGATGGGTTCGGCCACGTCGCCTGCTGGCGTCGAGGTGCCGTGTGTGTTGATGTGGTCGATGGCTTCGGGTTCGATTTCGGCATCGTCCAATGCGCGTTTCATGCTGAGGATGCCGCCTGTGCCTTCGGGATGCGGAGCGGTGATGTGGTAGGCATCAGCCGAGGCACCGCTGCCAACGAGTTCGGCGTAAATCTTGGCTCCACGGGCTACGGCGTGTTCGTATTCTTCGAGCACGATGCAACCTGCGCCTTCACCCATCACGAAGCCGTCGCGGTTGAGGTCGAAAGGACGCGAGGCGGTCAGTGGGTCGTCGTTGCGCGTCGAAAGGGCTTTCATGGCGTTGAAGCCGCCGATGCCACACTCGCCAATGGCAGCTCCGGCACCGCCGGCCACAATAACCTTGCTCTTGCCAAAACGGATGTAGTTGAAAGCATCCATGATGCCATGTGCCGAAGAGGCACAGGCTGACACGGTGGCGAAGTTGGGACCGCGGAAGCCGTATTTGATGGAGAGGACACCGCCAGGCATATTGACAATCATTTTGGTGATGAGGAATGGGCTGAAGCGCGGCATGCCGTCGCCATTCACGAAAAACTCCTTCATCTCGTTGAAGAAATGCTGAACGCCTCCGATGCCCGAGGTCAGCATTACGCCTACTTCGTCAAAATCTGTATTCTCTGGGGTGATGCCCGAGTCGGCTATGGCTTCGTCGGCGGCCACAATGTCGAACTGGGCAAACAAGTCGTATTTCCTTGCGGTCTTCTTGTCGAAGAAGTCGTCGGGGTTGTAGCCCTTCACCTCGCAGGCGAAATGCGTCTTGTATAAAGAAGAATCGAAACGGGTAATCTCACCTGCCCCGTTTTTGCCATTTATCAGCCCCGTCCAGAAATCCTTGACGGTATTTCCGATGGGGGTGATGGCTCCGAGGCCCGTGACGACCACACGTTTCGATTCCATGAAATCTTTATAGATTCTTGAGATTAGTTTTCGGCACGCATCTTTTCGATGAGATTGACCACGTCACCCACGGTTTGGATGCTTTCTTGTTGGTCGTCCGGGATGGAGAGGTTGAAGTTCTTTTCAAATTCCATCATCAGCTCAACGGTGTCCAATGAATCGGCGCCAAGATCGTTGGTGAAGCTGGCTTCCATAGTGACTTCCGAAGGATCCACGCCAAGTTTCTCGGCAATAATCGGAACGATTTCATTCAGAATTTCTTGCATAGTAGTTTCAATTTTTGTGTTAAACAAATAAATAAATGCTCGTTTTCGGCGGCAAAGATACGACTTTTTTTGATAACAACACATTTTTTCGGTTTTTTGGCTCCTTGGGAAGTGAAACACACAACCTTCGTGTTGATGGTTCTCTAAGTTTATGTTGATTTGGACGCAGTGTGGAGAAATTTACTATTTTTGCACCCGAAATCGTAATCATCACTGTAAAAACCAAAGAAAAAGATGCAAACCGTACTCTATCCCATAAAATTCAAGCCCATCTTCAAGGACAAGATTTGGGGAGGTCGCAAGATAAAAGAGGTGCTTGGCATCGACTATGGCCCGCTGCCCAATTGCGGCGAGGTGTGGCTGCTCTCTGGCCTTTGGGACGAACAGAGCGAAGTGACCAACGGCGACTTCGAAGGAGACGAAATCAACGACCTCGTGGAAACCTTTATGGGCGACTTGGTGGGCGAGTCGGTCTTCGACAAATACGGCGAGCAGTTCCCGCTGCTGCTGAAAATCATCGATGCCAACGACTGGCTCTCTGTGCAGGTGCACCCCGACGACGAATTGGCCGAAAAACGCGGCTTGGGCAACGGCAAGACCGAGATGTGGTATGTGATGCAGGCCGACAAGGACGCCGACCTCGTGATGGGCTTCAAGCGCGAACTGACCCGCAATGATTATGCTAATATTCTGAAAGACAATCAGCTTCAATCCGTTCTGAACCACGAATGGGCTGAAAAGGACGATGTGTTTTTCATACCCGCAGGGCGCGTCCATGCACTGGGACCTGGCATTATGGTGGCCGAGATACAACAGACGAGCGACACAACCTATCGTATTTACGACTGGGACCGCATCAACGAGGCAGGCATGAGTCGCGAACTGCACATTCCGCAATCCGTGGAGGCTATCGATGGCACAGTGCCCGAAAACTATAAAATCACGGTGCCACAAGTGATGAACAAGACCGTTCCCGTCGTTGATTGCCAGTATTTTGTGACCAACCTACTCCAATTAGAGGGCGAGATGCAGAAGGACTACTCCAATCTCGACTCTTTCGTGATTTTGATGCCTTTGGAAGGATTTTTCACGCTGAATTGGGAAAATGGCGCGATATTTGTAAACACAGGCGAATGTGTCTTGATTCCGAACCTCATCAAGAAAGTGACCATCAGGGCGGAAAAGTATTGCAAGCTGCTTGAAGTCTATTGCCAACTTGAAGAGAATTAGGAATTTGAAATGTGGAATTTGGAATCTTAAATCTTAAATCTTAAATATCAAATCGTTATGAAAAAACTAACCGCTCTTTTGCTTTTGGCTCTCTTCGCAACGGGCCTCTACGCACAATCGAAAACCGACCTGCCGAACGTCACTCTGAAAGACCTGAACGGCAAGGACGTGAACATCGCCAAACTTTCGAACAACGGCAAACCCATCGTGATCACCTTCTGGGCCACATGGTGTGCCCCATGCATCAAGGAACACAACGCCTTGAACGACGTGTATCAAGACTGGGTTGACGAAACCGGCGTGAAACTGTATGCCGTCTCCATCGACGACTCGCGCTCGACCGCCAAGGTGAAGCCCGTCGTTGAAGGCAAAGGCTGGGACTTCGACATCCTGCTCGACGTGAACAGCGACCTCAAACGCGCCATGAACGTGAGCAACCCGCCCCACACCTTCCTCATCGACGGCAGCGGCAAGATCGTTTGGCAACACACTGGCTACGTCGAAGGCGGCGAAGAAGAACTCTACGAGGAAATCCTGAAAGTAGCGAAAAAGAAAAAGTAATCAGTTGACACGAGACTACGAGACTGCGGGACACGAGACTATGGATTGTCCCGAAGTCGCGAAGTCCCGTGTCGCGAAGTCAAAATAAATCATTGTATGCAAAAACACATACTATTAGTAACAGTACTCGCCCTGATTGGTTTCGGAGCGAGTGCACAGTCGTTTCTTGAAAACAGCCAAGTGAACGGCAGTTTCCAGACCGATGCGCAATACTACATGCTCGACAAGGGCATAGACATCACCGACCTCAACGGGAAGAAATTTGGCATCAACGGTTTCGGTAAGGTGAATTATACCAACGGCAACTTCTCGGCAGGCATCCGTTTCGAGGCTTTCCTGCCTGAGATGAACGGTTTCCGCAGCGAACTGAACGGCGTGGGCTTGGCCAATTTTTACGCCACCTACGACAACGGCTTCATTGGCGTTACCGTGGGCGACATCTACGACCAATTCGGCAGCGGCCTCGTGTTCCGCACCTACGAGGAGTGGTCGCTTGGCATGGACAACGCCTTGCGCGGCGCCCGTGTGGTGCTTCGCCCAACCAACGGCGTGACTATCAAAGGCGTGTATGGTCGCCAACGTTTCTTCTGGGCACCTTACCTTGAGCGTGAGATGTCGGCCGACGACTATCGCGGCATCGTGCGGGGCGCAGATGCCGAGTGGGACCTCAACCAAAGCATTCCTTCCATGAACGACTCGAAGTTCAGGATGAGCCTCGGCGGTAGCTTCGTCAGCAAGAAGCAGGCCGACCAAAGCCTGTTCTACTACATCCCCGAAAACGTTGGCGCAGCCGCTGCCCGACTGAACCTCGGCTACGGCAACTGGGCCTTCAGCACCGAATATGCCTACAAGATCAACGACCCGTCGGCCATCAACAACTTCATCTACAAGGAGGGCCAAGCATTGATGGCCTCGCTGTCTTATTCCCAAAAGGGCTTTGGTGCCGTCTTGCAGGTGAAACGCACAGACAACATGAGCTTCAAGTCGATGTACACAGGCAAGCAGAATGACCTCGACATCAACTTCATCCCACCTATTAATTATACGCACACACATAGCCTGCCGTCGATGTACACCTATTCGACCCAGCCCAACGGCGAGATGGCGGCCCAGCTACAGGTGAACTACACCATCCCGAAAGGCACGGCACTCGGTGGAAAATACGGCACCAAGTTGGCCTTCAACATGAGCCAAGTGAACGACATCGTCCGCGACTCCATCATGGACAACGGCCAAATGGTAATCAACAAGAAAGGCTCGTTGGGTTATGCGTCCGATTTCTTCGCCATCAGCAAGCATCGCTTCTTCCGCGACATCAACTTTGAAATCGACAAACGCATCAACAAGGACTGGCACGTCAACGCGCAATACATCAACCTGTATTACGACATCGAGACCATCGAAGGACATGCTGGCGCTCCAGTGGTGCAGGCCAACATCGGTTTTGTTGACGTGACCTACAAAATCAACAAGAAGCAAAGCCTCCGACTTGAACTGCAAGGCCTCTGGGAAAACGAAGTCCACAAAGGCTACGAGGTGGAAGAAAGCGAGAAGAAGGACTACCAGAAGCGCGGCGACTGGGCTGCGGCCTTGTTGGAATACACGATTTCACCTCATTGGTCGTTCTCCATCGCCGACAAGTGGAACTACGGCAATCCCGTCGAGGAATATCGCGACCATTATTTCACTGGCACGGTCACCTATATCCACGACGCCACTCGCGTCATGCTGAGCGGTGGCCGCCAAAGCGAAGGCGTGGTGTGCGTGGGCGGCGTGTGCCGCACGGTGCCGGCCTCAAGCGGCGTAACGTTAACGGTTTCGACTTCGTTTTGATGGACTTCGATACTCGTGTCTCGTCTGAAAGACGATACTTCAGTAACCGTAGGTCGTGACCTACGGCAACAACAAACAAAACATAGTAACAATGAAAAAGACAATCATAACCTTAATGGCAGCCATGGCGATAGCCACGGCAGGCTGCGACAAAATCGACATCAACAACACGCACAAGCCCTATACGCCCACGGGCGGCAGCAAAACGGTGCTCATCAAGGACTTCACCGGCGCACGCTGCGTGAACTGCCCCGAAGCGGCCGACTATGCCCACGAGCTGCAACATCGCTTGGGCGAGGACCGCATCTTCATCCTGAGCGTCCACGCTGGCTATCTCGCTACGCCAACGGGACAGTTCCCCGACTTCCTCACCGATGAGGGCACAGCATGGTATAACAACCATGATTCCAATCCTTTGTTTAGCGTCGACCATGTGGCCCTGACGGATGGCAACACGCTCAATGTCGAGCAAATCGACACGCCGGTGGCCGATGCCTTGGCCGAACCACAGTCGTTCGACATCACGGTGGAAAACACCTATGACGAATCGTCGCGAAAGTTAGACGTGAAGTCGGAGGTGAAAGCCGTCACCGATTACGAAGGACAACTCTATGTCAGCTATTGCTTGGTCGAGGACAGCATCGTCGGGTGGCAAATCATCCCTGGCGGCATGGATCGCGAGTATGTGTTCCGCAACGTGTTTCGTGGCACACTCAACGGTGCCGACGGCGAACCACTGCCAAGCAACCATGTTTTTGTGGAAGACACCTTTGCCTTCACACACAGCATGACGCTTGACTCGACCTACAACGCCGACCAATGCTACATCTTGTCATACGTTTCCGATAACAGCAAGAACGGCAAGATATTGCAGACGGCCATGCAAAAGGTCAAATGATCAGTTGACTACGGAAACAACAGCCAGTTTCGTCCCGTCTACTTTGAACCTGATTTCCCAGGGGCCGAAAGAAAGGCCGTAAATCCTCTCAGGGTCGTCTTGATATCGAGGCCTGGGGTCGTGTGCAAGCACGGCTTTCAGGCCCTCTCTTTTTTCGGGTTCCACTTTTTGCAACATTGCTTCAGGGAAATCGACTTCCAAAAGACATTCCGCTGGTTTTGAGGCAAATCCGCTGATGGCTTCGGGGTGGCAGTCGGTGTAGGCGATGTAAGGTTTGATGTCGTAGATGGGTGTGCCGTCCATCAGGTCGGCGCCCGAAACGTAAATCACGGGGCCAAGTTTCGGGTCGGTTTCAATCTTTTCTATCTTCACCGACGACAGCCCGATGGGGTTGGGACGGAAAGGCGAGCGCGTGGCGAACACGCCTTTGCGCACGTTGCCGCCCAAACGTGGCGGACGCACGGTGGGCGACCATTTTTGGCGCACGGCTTCCGAAAACTCCCAAATCAGCCACAGGTGCGAGAAGTCCTCCAATCCGCGCACGGCCTCGGCAATGCGGTATTCGGGTTCAAACACTATTCGCCCTTGCAGCGAGGCGATGATGCCGCTCTGACGCGGAATGCCGAACTTGGTCGGGAAATCGGTTTCTATGTGGGCGATGGTTTTCAATTGTTGAATTGGTTTTTTTTGAGCAGGGACTTCGCTTCGCTTCATCGCCTGCCTAATTTCCGTCGTCCCTATGGGACTTAGCTTAGCACAAACTGCAACGTGGAGCGGCTGCCTTGCTTCACTAAAATCTTTTTGTCCTTGATGAAATCTCTCTCCAATCCTTCGCGATAATGCCTGATAGTGAACAACGTCAACCCTTCGTTATACTTGATGCTGAACGTCTCAGTGAGGTAGGCCATCATCTGTTTCAGTTTGGTCTTGTCGCTGTCGAAGCAGAACGAGAGCATCAGGGCCGAGGTCTGGATCATGTTGGCGTGGATATTCAGGTCGGCGCAGACTTCGAAGATGGTCTTTAGGTTGTGCTCGTCCATGAACGAGTAGTCGCGGGGCGAGATGGAGACCAACGTTTGGTTGTCCTTGACGATGAACGAAGGGATGCTTTCGTCGTTTTTCTGATGGTTCCCATCAATGATGGTTGGATTGTGGTCGGGACGGAGGAACGACTGCACTTTCAGCACGATACCTTTGTTTTGCAGCGGCTTGATGGTCTTGGGATGGATGATGGAAGCGCCATAGAAAGCCAACTCGATGGCTTCGGAGTAGGGGATATGGGGGATTTTCACAGTGTCGGCGAAGCGTTTCGGGTCGGCGTTGAGCAGGCCGTCAACGTCTTTCCAGATGGTGACTTCCTCGGCATCGAGGCAGTTGGCGAAGATGGCGGCGGTGAAGTCGGAGCCTTCGCGCCCGAGGGTGACGCTGTGCTTGCCGTCAGCCGTGCCACCGATGAAGCCTTGCGTGAGGCACACGATGCCACGGATATGCTCGTCGTTCAGCTTGCTGATTTTCAGGCGCGTTTCGTCCCAGTCGGGGTTGGCGGCGCGGAAGGTGGGTTCAATGTCGGTGATGACGTATTTTCGTGCATCAAGCCAGCGTGTCGGAACCTCGCATTTGCTGAGGTATTCCTGGATGATGCTGGTCGAGATGAGTTCGCCGTAGCAAACGGTTTGGTCATATTGGTAGTCGTAGGGCACATCGGTCTTTTGCAGTTTCTCCCAAAGCTCAATGAAAAGTCCTGCGATGTTCTCGCCAAATTCGGGGTTGGCGTTTTCGCCAAAAAGCCCTTGGATGATGCTGTCGTGGTAGCTGATTACCTCGTGCAAGGCCTCCATGCCAAGATTGCCGTCGTGCTCGCGGAAGTCGGCCAACACCTTTTCCAACATATTGGTAGTCTTGCCCATAGCCGAGACCACCAACAGGATGTCTTCGTCTTTGTGCTGGCCTACGATTTGGGCCAAATTGCGCACGGCCTCGGCATCCTTCACCGAAGCACCGCCGAATTTATAGATTCTCTTAATCATAGCCTTTTGGTTGAAAACGCAAAAATACTAAAAATCCGAATTGTCAAACTGTTTTTGTATTACAAGCTGATTTTCAATAATATAATAGACAGCAAACGACTACAAACGTTTAATCAACGGCTTGGTCTTGATAGGTTTTGCATTTTTGCGAGGTGAAAAGCTACCCTAATAGATTATGGCACACAAAAAACCATTTGACAAAGCAAGCCCGACCAAGATTCCGTTTTCGGAACTAATGGAACTCATCGGCACCAGTTGCGACTACAAGTTTTGCATTATCGACGAAAACATTGACGATGAGCTTCTCGAACTTGCCGCAAAACACAACATCGACCTGAAAGGATACAAACACGTCATCGAAACCTCGGGGATCCAACATTCCGAGAAACGACATGGCAAACAAAGTAAAGACCGCGAGCCATTGTCGATTGAGGACTATTTGCTTGTTCCTTTTATTATTCGAAACCGTGATAAAGTGAGCATCTCAACAACTAAATCTAAACGACACGACATGCATTTGCTTGTTTACGAAAAACAAATTGGAGTAAACTACTATTATGTGGAGGAAGTACGGACAGGAAAAAGAAGTTTGGCTTTTCAAACCTTGTACAAACGGGCAACAAAAAACCCCTCTGTTGAGGGGTTGTAGGTGTTATCGCGGAGGGTGCATCCTTGCGGCCGCCCCTTTACGTCTTGATAATCAATTCATTTTTCACTCCGTTTCCGCGACCAACTGCCCGCAAAATTACAACATTTTTACAAAACACGGCCATTTTCCCGAAAAAAATCGCCCGCCGTGCAAAAAAAAGCACTATATTTGTCCCCAATAAAAACCACCAAACCCATGAAAAAACACATCCTCTCCTTCCTCATGCTTTTCGCAACGATCAGCATAGCCGTGGCCCAATCGCCTGCCATGATGACCAAAGGGCAAGTAAGTGACTCGACACAAGTAGACACAAATTCTACATGTCAAGACCAAGAGCACAGAATCAGTGTAGAGATTATTCCCCTCTACGGAAACGATCATTTCAGCCATCCACAACATCCAGCAACAGGTGTCGGATGTCCTCTAGGAAATAGGTTCGAATTTACTACAAGCCAAATATTTTCTTGGTACCAATGGGAAACAAGTTTTCATACCACTAGCAGTGGGACCAGTGATATATTCTTGGCTGATGCTGTCGAATGTGGCTATGTCAAGGTCACAGTGAAAGATAGTTATGGTCGTGTGGGTACAGACTCCATCTGGTTTAATCTAAAAGACCACATATCCCCTCTCGGTGACTTCATCATGGAGATCGATGATGACCTCTACCCTACATTCTCTGGTATAGCGACCTCTGAACATTATAAATTGGAAGTGTGGAAAAGATATAAACCGAGTAACTTAGGACATTATAAAGATTTTTATTTATCCCCAGGTAAATGGACTCACACAAATTATGATGCTCATTATCAAGAAGATACGACATGGATGTTTTATTGTAAGCTATATGACACATGTCAAAGGCTATTCAATGAAATTTTTATTCCTGGAATGTTGCTTGATACACTACAAGAAAGTAATGCATGGCATTTAAATCTTAAAACAATTTTGCATATTGATGTTAATGGTTATATTCAAAATGCTAATGGTATCTCTTTTGTCTACTTTGTCTACTCTATCGACCAATATGGTAATCGTCACCGTGTCTTAGATGAAGATGGTGATCCTATAGTCCTACCATCTGAGACTGCTTCTTGGCAGATTCCAGGTCCCAGAGACCATCCTTATTATCAGTGTGGTGTCGCCAGAGTCTTGGATGATGGCGACTATGAGTTGGTATCTCTATCAAATAAAGTAGCCAACCCTCTGTACTATGAGATTTTCAACATCCAAAATATGGAGTCTTCACAGACCTATGGATTCTGTGTCAAATACGATCACCTACAAGGTGCTATCGTTTATGGCAAAGAGAACTGTCCGGGACAGACTTGGGATTGGGAATATGATGGAGAAAGTTTCACCCTATCAGGTGATTCTATCATCATGCCAAATGACGACACTACCAGACATTGGGATATCGTTTACCATGGTTGTGATGAAGAAAAGACATTTCGACTAACATCGTTTATCCCATATTGGGTCGCCCCATTTGAGGATCCATATCTATGGAAACATCAAGGATGTCCCACTAATTTAGTGGCCATTGATGATGAAATTTTTGCTTCCGGTGATTTCAATTGTCTATGGTCTACTGGTGAGACCACAAACAGCATTGAAGTGATACAGCCAGGAAATTATTCAGTGACTATCGGTGCCTTTTACTGTTTAGATTCTTGTTCTGTACAAGTCCGCGACAATGTGGAAGTTTCACTTGTCACTGTAGATTTAAAGACAGGCCGAGATAAGGTATTTTGGCGGACCACACCCGAACAAGCCAAGTACATCGACAAAGTGAAAGTCATCCGCTATGACGGTTCAGCCTATAATGCACCTTACAGTCAGGGATATTACCTATTTTCTGGTATTGAAGATATTCCTCGAAATTACCATATCGTGGCCGTGTCGAAAGAAGGTCAAAATTGCCCTGTAATCAGCTATGAAAAAGGTACTATCCATGCTACATGTCATGAAAGTCTGGATGGCATCATCACCCTAAACTGGAACATACCTTATGTAGAGCAAGGCTCACCAGATGAGGTTATAGGTTTCCAGATCTGCAAATACAACTCTGCCACACAAGAAGAGACAGTCGTAGAAGAACTTAATGCCACAGACACCCACTACTCAGGAGACTCAAGTCCGTTTATTGGAGGTCGTGCAGTCGTAGCAGCACTATTTAGCAATGGTGAACGAGCATTCTCAAACATCAGCTCAGTACTTGCTGTAGATGAAAATCAAGAGAGCTTGTTTACCATCTATCCAAATCCCGCCCAAGGCCGTTTCACCGTTGAAGGCACGGGCAGGATGATGGTGACGAACCTTTTCGGGCAAACCGTCCTTGTTCACGATATTGATGGACAAACAAACGTATCTCTGCCTCGCGGAATGTATTTCGTGAAATTAGGCAACGCGACGCGGAAGGTTGTGGTGGAGTGATTGATGTTCACACGAATTACCATGAATGAACCACGAATTTTTCATGAATTATTGATGGCCATTCGTGTCTGATTCGCGGCAATTTGTGTCGATGAAAACAGGAATTCCCTCGGCTTGCGGGTCGGGGGAATTTGTTTGTTTGTTTTTCAAATTGGTAAAAAAACGTTTTAAATTGAAAATCAATTATAAAACCGACAGCAAACGACTACAAACGACTACAAACGTTTAATCAACGTCTTGTTCTTGACAGGTTTTGCATTTTTGCGGGGTGAAACCAATTAATACTATTGTTATGGATGCAAAAGACAACAAAACCATTGAGATCCCCACGGGGAACACAAGAGAAGACATTAAAGCAAGAGAGGCCATTATTTCTGATGTGTACAGATGTTGGTATGAAGCAAATCCTTCAAAAGCGGCTTATAACACTGATTTGAAAGATGTTATAAATATTCGGTATTTGTCAATTACTGAAACCATGCGTCATGCAGCCAAATCATATCTATCGACTTTAGCAGTATTGCAACTTGATTTGATTCTAAAGAACGCCTGTCAAGTTGGTGAGCCTACGCCAGCAAAACTTGGAATCAAAAACCAGAGCGGGTTTACAGAAATGATTATAATGGAATGTCCGTTAGTTGGCATAGGAACAGCAAAACTAACCGTTGGCGTGAAAAAGAAAACTGGAATGAAAATACAGTATTGTATTACTGCGATAAGCACATAAAAAAAACCGACGGAGTTACTGAGGGGCTTGCTATCCGTCATTTCCCGTCCGTCGGTTGAAGTTCACCGCACTCTACATAACCTTAAGGAATGTGTACGGTTCAGAACAAGTACCAAAAAGCAGTTAACCCGACTTATTTGTTTTGCAGATCTGCTCTCGGCTTGTTTTTCTGCCCGCAAAATTACAACATTTTTACAAATCAAGGCAGTTTCGCCGAAAAAAACGAGAAAAAACAAAGAAAACGACAAACAATAACCCCCTAAAACCCCCACAATCATGTTAGTAAAGACATTCGGATGCGCCCTTTTCGGCATCGACGCGATTACGGTCACCATCGAGGTGAACATCGACAGAGGCATCAATTTCTTTCTTGTCGGCCTGCCCGACAGCGCGGTCAAAGAAAGCCAGCAGCGCATTGAGGCCGCCATCACCAATCTGGGCTATTATTACCCCCACAAAAAAGTCGTCATCAACATGGCTCCCGCCGACATCCGCAAGGAAGGCTCGGCCTACGACCTGCCCATCGCCATCGGCATCATGGCCGCCTCGGAGCAAGTGAACGCTGACCGTTTGGAGCAGTTCGTCATCATGGGCGAACTCTCGCTCGACGGCACGCTCAACGCCATCAAGGGCACGCTGCCCATCGCCATCAAGGCCAAACAAGACGGTTTCAAAGGGCTTATCATCCCAAAAGAAAACGCACGCGAGGCCGCCGTGGTGGAAGGTTTGGAGGTTTTTGGCGTGGAAACCATTCACGATGTGATTTCCATCCTCAACGGCGAAAACACCATCCAGCCCGTGACCATCGACATGGCTGACTCATTGCACGAGATGGTTTACGAGTTCGATTTTAGTGACGTGAAAGGGCAGGAGAACATCAAGCGGGCTTTGGAGATTGCGGCGGCAGGCGGGCACAATGTCATCCTCATTGGGCCTCCTGGCAGCGGAAAGACCATGCTCGCCAAACGTATGCCCACCATTTTGCCGCCCTTGACCATGGCGGAAGCCTTGGAAACCACCAAAATCCATTCCGTGGCGGGCTTGGTCGGGCGCAATGCTTCTTTGGTCAGGACGCGACCCTTCCGCAGTCCGCACCACACCATCAGCGACGCGGGCTTGGTGGGCGGTGGCACCTACCCACAGCCTGGCGAAATCTCGCTTGCCCACAATGGTGTGCTCTTCCTTGACGAACTGCCTGAGTTCAAGCGCACCGTTCTCGAAGTGATGCGCCAGCCGATGGAAGACCGTGTCGTGACCATCTCTCGCGCCAAAATGACCGTCGATTTTCCGGCCAGTTTCATGATGGTGGCAGCGATGAACCCCTGTCCCTGCGGCTATTACAACCATCCCGACAAGGAATGTACCTGCAAGCCTGGCATGGTGCAGCAATATCTCAACCGCATCAGTGGCCCGTTGATGGATCGCATCGACTTGCATGTGGAAGTCGTCCCCGTGGATTACAAGGACTTGTCGTCAAAAAGCGTCGGTGAGTCCAGTTCTACGGTGCGCGAGCGCGTCATCAAGGCGAGGAAGGTTCAGGAAGAACGCTATGCCAATTTCCCAACGATTCATTCCAACGCGCAAATGACCTCTCAACTTATCCAAAAATACTGCGAACTTGATGAGCCATGTCGGAATATTTTGAAGAATGCCATGAACCGCCTCGGCCTCTCGGCTCGCGCCTACGACAGAATATTAAAGGTCTCGCGCACCATTGCCGACCTTGACAGCAGCGAAAACATTCAGACTGGCCATTTGGCAGAGGCCATTAATTATAGGAGTTTGGATAGGGACAACTGGGGAGCTTGATATGTTTTTGAAAACTTTCGGGCCTTAACGCATAAAAAAAACGACTAATGGCCCGAAAGTTTGCAATTTTTAAGTTATGGATTTTGGGGATATCCTAAGGATGTGCAGCAAACCTATTCATCAGTTCATACAAATACGCTGGACTTTGCACATATAATTCCCCTTCTTCGTCTTGCAACGCGGGCATTAGTGGCGAGTTATACACCCTTTCCATCGCCTGCTCAATGGAACACCCCGTGTCTTCCATCACATATTTTACCAATTCGCTCAAGACGTAATCGGTTAAGTATGTTGCGATTTGATGATGATCAGGCTGGTTCATACGGTTTCAACACTCATGCGAGCGTCCCTCCATTCTTTTGGCAGATGATGAGCAGGTCGTCAATAGTTTCGTCCATCGATTGCAGATGCTCCACATCATAGAACTCAATCAAGAACGATAACCCTTTGTGCTCCTGCAAATAACGGAAAGCCGCTTGCCGAGTCATGGAAAACCGTCTTCCAAAAGCGTGTATGCATGCCGTCAAAAAGGGAATCTCGTACTTGCTCATAGTTTTTTACATAGTGTTTTTATCACTATTCCGCTGCAAAAATACTAATAATTCGGAAAGTAAGGAATTTTGGCATGGAAAAATTCCCTACCTTTGCAGCCCAAATCAAGTCCTTGATTTGTATTTGCAAATAATTGATAATCAGTTAAAATAATGAGTTTAAACATTTCAAAATTGAGAAACATCGGTATCGCAGCGCATATCGATGCAGGAAAGACTACGGTTTCGGAACGCATCCTGTTCTTCACGGGCGTCAACCGTAAGGTGGGTGAAACGCATGATGGACAAGCCACCATGGACTTTATGAAACAAGAGCAGGAGCGCGGCATCACCATCGCTTCGGCGGCCATCACGGCGCATTGGAACGGCTATCAGATTAACTTGATCGATACTCCCGGCCACGTCGATTTCACCGTTGAGGTGGAACGCTCGCTGCGCGTCATCGACGGGATGGTGGCGGTGTTTTGCGCCGTGGGTGGCGTGGAGCCGCAGTCGGAGACGGTGTGGAACCAGGCCGACAAATACCGCGTGCCCCGCATTGCCTTCGTCAACAAGATGGACCGCACGGGTGCCGACTTCCAAGAGGTCGTCAACCAAATGCATAAATATCTCGGTGCCAACGCCGTGCCGCTGCATTTGCCCATTGGAGTTGAAGCTACGTTTGAGGGAATGATCGACTTGGTGCAGATGAACTCGGTGCGCTTCATCGAGAAGGAACGCATCGTGGGCCCCATTCCGGAAAACATGATGGAGCAGGCCAAGGAAGCCCGCCGCAACCTCATCGAGAAGGTGGCCGACCTTGACGACGAAATCGCCGAGCTGTACCTCGAAGACAAGGAAATCCCGACCGACAAGCTGATGTCCGCCATCCGCACAGCCACTATCAAGCTGATGATGGTGCCGGTGCTTTGCGGTGCTGCCTATAAGAACAAAGGCATCCAACTCCTTTTGGACGCCGTCGTCGACTATCTGCCTTCGCCGAAGGACTTGGGGGCCGTTATCGCGCACGACCCCGCTAACGAGGAGAAGACCTACCAGCGCAATCCCTCTGAGAATGAGCCTTTTTCGGCTTTGGCCTTCAAGCTCATCAACGACCCGTATGTGGGCCAGCAGACCTTCATCCGCATCTTTAGCGGCAAGCTGAGCAACGGCATGAGCGTCTACAACACCAACAAGACCAAGAGCGAGCGCGTGGGCCGCATCTTCCGCATCAAGGCGAAGGAACGCGAGGAAATCAACGAGGCATACGCAGGCGAAATCGTGGCTCTCGTGGGCATGAAATACACCAAGACGGGCGACACGCTCTGCGACGAAGACCAGCCTATCTTGTTGGAATCCATCAACATCCCGCCTGCGGTCATCGAGATGAAGGTGAACCTCGACGACAAGAAAAACCGCAACAAACTCGGCGAGGCCTTGGCCAAATTGTGCAATGAAGACCCGTCGTTCCGCGCCCATTTCGACGAGGAGACGGAGGAGACCATCATCGCGGGCATGGGCGAGCTGCATCTGGAAATCATCGTCGACCGCCTGAAGGAAGAGTTCAAGGTGCCGGTCACGGTGGGCGCACCTTCGGTGTCATTCCGCGAGACCATCACCGCACCATTCGAGTGCAACTACAAATACGCCAAGCAAACCGGCGGCAAGGGCCAATTTGCCCATACCGTCATCCGTTTCGAGCCGAATCCTGGCAACGGCTTCGAGTTCGTCGACATCACCAAGGGCGGCGTCATTCCGAAGGAATACATCCCCTCGGTGCAGAAGGGTCTGGCTGCAGCCATGAACAAAGGTCCTTTCGCGGGCTATCCCGTGGTGGACGTGAAGTGTGTCCTCGTCGATGGCAGCTCGCACCCCGTCGACTCGAGCGACATGGCCTTCCAGCTCTGCGCCCAGATGTGCTTCAAGCAAGCCTTCATGAAAGCCAGCCCTGTGCTGCTTGAGCCTGTGATGAAGGTGGAAATCAACACGCCCGACGACTACATCGGCAATGTGACCGGCGACCTCAACAAGCGCCGTGGCCGCATCGAAGCCATGCGTCGTTTCCGCAAAGGCTCGCAAAAACTCGATGCCTTCGTCCCGCTGATGGAGATGTTCGGCTATGCCACCGCCTTGCGCAACCTCACCTCGGGCCGCGCCAACTACTCGATGGAATTCCACCAGTACATGCCGACCCCGAAGGACCGTCAGGAAGAGATTGTGAAGGAAAGAAACCAAAAGGATTAAGTTGCTCAAATTGAGTTTAATACGAAGCCAGGACTAATTTAGTTCTGGCTTTTTTCGTTGAAACATACGAAAACTGGAATTATCGCGTTTATGAAGGAGGTTTTTTTCCTGCTTTTGCACTTTTATTTTTTGGATTATTTATTTTTCAATCTATTTAATTGTTTGATAATGAAAAAGTTAATAACGCTTATATTTTGTATGTTTGTTGTTGTTTCGGGTTTTTCCCAAGACAACATTGGTTTTTTTCAACGGTTGAGGAATATCTTTGTCGTTCATGACACTGTGTTTATCTACGCAGATTCGATTGCCCAGGGTATGGAATCCGAAGTGGGTTTTGAAGATCTTGACGAGGAGGAAGTTGATGAAGAGGAAGATGAGGAATTGAATAAGAAGTTGGGAGGTATCCCCACGCCATTCGACACGCTTGACACGGAAGACAAGTTCCGCAAAGTTGTGCTTTTCGACAATAATACATGGTTGTATTTCAACATTGACAAACCTGAGATTCCCGACTCTTTGGACAAGGATTATTGGTACACGGATATTATCCATGTTGTGGGAATCGAGATGAAGGACATTCCTGACGAGGTGGACATACTTCTCGTGGATTCCATTCATGGTTACTGCATCCCGCATCCAGGTCCGGTCACGTCGAAGTTCCAGTATCGTCGTCGTCGCCCCCACAAAGGTGTTGATATTAACTTGAATACTGGTGATGCCGTTTATGCCGCGTTTGACGGGGTGGTACGAGTAGATATGACGACTCGTTATTCGGGAGGTTATGGTAATGTGTTGGTTATTAGGCATGTAAACGGATTGGAAACTTACTATGGTCACCTTTCGAAATACATCGTCAAGAGCGGCGACATCGTCAAGGCTGGCGAACTCATCGGCTACGGCGGTTCGACGGGTCGTTCCTCCGGACCCCACCTCCATTTCGAGACACGCTACATGGGACAGGCTTTCGACCCCGAGCGCATCTTCGATTTCCAAAGCGGCACCTTGCGAGATGAGGTGTTCACCTTGAAGAAACATTACTTCAATGTCAATTCGCACTACGGCATGAACGATACACAATCGATTGCAGCCTCGACAAAGGCACCAAAAAACTCGGGCAGTTCCAAGTCGTCGGGCAGCAAGGTCTATTACAAGGTGAAATCGGGCGACACACTGGGCAAAATCGCCAAACGACACGGCACCACCATCGACAAGATTTGCCGGCTCAACGGCATCAAGCGCACCAAGACGCTGCAAATCGGGCAAAGATTGAGAGTGAAATGAACGAAAAACGCGAGGCTCAAAACCTCGCGTTTTTTTGTTTAGGCCTGCATCCAAGCCTCAACGTCCTCAAGGCTCAAGGCCGGAATGTCGAGTTTGTTCTTTTTTCGCAAACCGTTCAGTTTCTCACGCAAAGCGGTAGGCTTCTCGGCCTTCAGTTGCTCGATGGTGTTGTAGCCGTTGGTGAGGAGCAAAGTTGCCCAAGTCTCGGCCATACCCAAAGCCATGAAGTCTTCCTTGGTGGCGTTCTTCACGACCTTCTCGGGACGCATCATCGGGAACAGCAGCACCTCTTGGATGGTTGTTTGGCCGGTGAGCAGCATCACGAAACGGTCGATGCCGATGCCCATGCCGGAAGTCGGGGGCATACCGTATTCGAGGGCGCGGAGGAAGTCCTGGTCGATGAACATGGCTTCGTCGTCGCCACGCTCGCTGAGTTTCATCTGCTCCTCGAAGCGGGCGCGTTGGTCGATGGGGTCGTTCAGCTCGGTGTAGGCGTTGGCCAGTTCCTTGCCGTTCACCATCAGCTCGAAGCGCTCGGTCAGTTCGGGATTGTTGCGGTGACGCTTGCAGAGCGGCGACATCTCGACGGGATAATCCGTGATGAAGGTCGGCTGGATGTAGGTGCCTTCGCACTTCTCGCCAAAGATTTCGTCGATCAGCTTGCCCTTGCCCATCGAAGCGTCCACCTCGATGCCGAGTTGCTTGCACACATCGCGCAGCTGGGCTTCGTCCATGCCTGTGATGTCGATGCCGGTCTTCTCCTTGATGGAGTCGATCATCGTGATGCGCTTGAAGGGGCGCTTGAAGCTGATTTCGTTGTCGCCCACCTTCACGGTTTCCTTGCCCAACACATCCATCACGCAGCGATGGATCATCTCCTCGGTGTAGTCCATCATCCAGAGGTAGTCCTTGTAGGCCACATAGATTTCAAGGCCCGTAAACTCGGGGTTGTGGGTGCGGTCCATGCCTTCGTTGCGGAAGTTGCGCGAGAACTCATACACACCTTCGAAGCCGCCCACGATGAGGCGCTTCAGGTAAAGCTCGTCGGCAATGCGGAGGTACATCGGGATATCCAAGGCGTTGTGGTGCGTGATGAACGGACGGGCCGTGGCACCACCGGGAATGGCTTGCAGCACAGGCGTTTCCACCTCAAGGTAGCCGCTCTCGTTGAAGAAACGACGGATGCTGTCGATGATACGGGTGCGGGCGATGAAGATGTCCTTCACCTTGTCGTTGACCACGAGGTCGACGTAACGCATACGGTAGCGCAGTTCGGGGTCGTTGAATTCGTCGTAC
>ODAI012133004.1_pt1 | contig 32173 bp, 32 predicted proteins | sample 1539321 | NCBI WGS metagenome assembly ODAI01 (sample SAMN02144231, study PRJEB22623) | gut metagenome | biome: sheep rumen | host: Ovis aries | place: New Zealand
AAAATATTAAATTTATATATATCTGTATAATATCCATATTCTTTATCTGTTCTTTCCCAAAGGAATGGGCCAAGCGCTCCTTTTATTCCATAAAGTGATGATAATGGTGGTACGCTTCCATATCCTCCTTCATATTTTTCATTTAACAAATATATACTATTTTCTGATACATAAGCATTAGAGATATCTATCAAATATGAGTTTAATCTAATATCTTCCTTTGCATTATTTAAATCCACATACGAAATTAAAGTTTGTGTTCTTGTTTTTATATCTGATAAATATTTAATATTTCCCAATTTTAATTCTTTTTGACTTCTGTCCTCAGAATAATATGTAATAACTTTATCATTTTCTTTTCTTAGATATCCTGAAGAAATTACGTATAGTTTATTATCTATACATCTTGATGTATAATATGGTTCGTACATTGTATATGTTTTTATAAGTCTTGGATTATCTTTATTTGAAATATCATATATACTAACTGTTGTATTGTTGTTTGAATTGTAATAATAGTATGTTTCGCTTGATGTTTCTGCAGAAATTACTACTAATTTATCTTTGTATAATATCAAATCTTCTGGTATTCCCTTAACTGCTGTTTTTGATGCAATTTTTAAATTTTGTGGATTTCTTGCATCTGTTATTATAACATTACTTTCTGAAATAGAATATATGTAATCTCCATCTGTTTTTATTATATCCGCTTCGTCTACATTTTCTACTTGAATGTTTGTAGTAGAATAATCCTTGCTCGTTGTTGTAGTTCTCTCAGTGGCTGATTGTGCTTCATTTATTGCTAAAGAATCTATTGTTATTCCTTTGCTTATTGGAGAACTCATTTGTTCTTGCACATATCCTTTATATGATATCTCATCTACAGCACCCGAAACAAGATATAGTGGAACCGCAAAAATTTTTAAAAATTTTTCCTTTTGAACACCTTCTTCATATTTTAAATCTCCATAAAATTTCTCTAACTCTTTTTCTGATTTTACACTTCTAAGTTCAGTGGTATTTTGTGTAATTGAGCATAATGCGACTATTCCTGCAATAATTGCAATTAGAACAAATAGCAGTATAATCCATATAGATTTTTTCTCCTTCAAAAAATCCCCTCCTTAAATATTATTTTTCAATATAATTTTATAATTAAATGTAAAAAAATGCAACACCTTAAATTAGATGTTGCATTTTTTATATTAAGTTATTATTCAACACTACGATTTGCTATTTCAATTGCTTTCTTTACTATATTACCACATGTTTTAGAAGATACATTTCCCCATCCACCATCATTTTTCACTGTATCATATACTCCTAATTCTTTTGCAATTTCTTCTTTTAAATTTTCAGACATTAAACTACTTTTATTTCTAGACATTGTAATTACCTCCTCTATTTTATAGAGATAATATTATTATTTGCAAAAAAAAATTTTTAACTCAAGTAATTTTTTCAAGTAATTTATTTGTAGAAACGACTAATTATTGCTATATTATGTAAAACATGTTATAATTAATGTATGGTGTATAGAAATTACTTTTATTAGAAAGGGGTATTTTCATGTTTTATAATTATTCCTATTTTTTGACAAGAGGTCTTTCTTTGAGCCACGTTCCTGAGCGGAGCTACAACATTAAACACAAGCATCATATAGTCAAAAAACGCAAAAAAGGAAATAAGAGAAAACACAGAAAACATCGGTAAAAGATGGACGATTTATTCGTCCATCTTTTCTATGTTGTTAATGTCCCATTTGGCGTGTTTATAATCATTAATATATCTTCTTCTTTTCCATTTTCAGCATTTATATACACATAAAACTCGTTATCTCCGCGCTTTTCCTGTAAACTCCCAGCATAAAATTTCAGTATTGTATTCGGTTGGAATAATTGCCAAATTTTGGCTTGTAACTTCAATTCTTGGATTTAATTTTGCTTTTGCATTTTCAACAGATATTAGTTTTTTCGGTATTTCTCTTTCATGGTGACAATTTAAATATCCCATTGTTTCAACTCCAAGTATTTCTCCATTGTCAAGTGCAATTTTTACCTTTATCAAATCAGGATAAACTTTTACATTCTCTTGATTATACGCATAATTTATAACTATATTTCCATCCTGTTTTAAATAGTATGTCTCTTTCATATTAGAATATCCTTTTTCATTTAAGAAATTTTTTCCAATTTCGATAGCTTCTTCATTTGATATTGCTTCTTCATCTATTTCTCTATAGAAGTTCATATATACGATATGTCCACCTTTTTGTGAAATACTAATGCTTTTTTGTAAATCATCTTGTTTTATAATGAAATTATATAGTGGAATATTCCCATTTTCCATAAATCCATTGCTTGATATATTTTCATCAGATGCTCCTACAAAACTTTTCGCAATTTCTCTTGCTTTGTTTTCGTCTATATCTTCTCCTGTTAATCCTTTTCTTTCTGGGTTTGTCATATGCTCTGAAAATGCTCCGTCATAAATTAAACCAGCATAGTCGTGAAATGTATTCTCTATATTGCCGAAGCTATCTTTTGAAATATTGTCTACTTGTTGTGCAAATGCAATATTCCCTTCTTTTGTAAGTTCTCCCCAACTTATAGTGCCTTGGTTTATTTCATTTGCGAGTTGGTTCAAAGTATCTTTAAGGCCTAATGCATAATCATGCAAACTCTCTAAATTCTTTAATTCTTCATCATTCAAATCTTCTCCACGCATAGCCTTTTGTGATAAAGTGTATGCATAGTTACTAGCTTGGTTTAAAAATTTTTGTGAATTTTCAAGTTCTTCTGTTTTAATTGGTAGTTGTGCCAAAAAAACAGATGCAAGATTTGCTTCACTCCATACATTAGCCAGAGTCTCCGCTTCATGTTCCGAAGTTGATGTAATAGTTGCTTTTGCAAGGTAAGTTTCTACTTCCTCCATATAATTTATAAGTTCATAGAATGCTCTATTATATGCATTTTCTGAAGCTTGTCTTGCTTCTTTTTGTTTTTGATAAGTATATAGGCCAAGTACAATTACTGCAAGTAACAAAGCAAGTGCAATCATCACAACAGTAAACATATGTCTATCTCTTAAACGCTCTCTCCAGTCAGCAAGTTTTGTTTTTATATCTGTCATTTCTTTCCTCCATGAATAAGTTTTTAATAATTATATTTTGCATCATTTTGGGAATTTTATACAAAATTTAAATATTGCCATAAGAATAAAAAGATGTTATAATTTAATTGAAAGTGAGGCTTAACATGAAAAAAATACTTATATTAACTGCTGAAAGAACCGGTACCGGGCATAAATCAGCAGCAAACGCAATTGAAAAAAAACTAATAAATTTAGGATTTGAGACAAAACAAATTGATTGTTTTGAGATGATTAGAGGTATTGGAATGCTTTTAGAAAATTCATATATTCCTCTAACCACAACTTGTCCTTTACTTTTTCAATTACCATATAAATTTTCGCAAACTTTTCCAGATATTATTCATAATTTAATATATATTAACTCTAAAAAAAGATTCAAGCATGAGATAGAAGAGTTTAAACCAGATTTAATTATTACTGTACATAGCATGTTTACAAAAGCAATTTCTCATTTACTAAAAAAAGAACATATAGATATACCTTTTTATGTGGATGTTATTGATTTGGTAAATCCACCTAATGTTTGGTTTGATAAAAACGCCGATATAACTTTTGTTCCAACAAATGAAGTAAAAAAAGATTACATTAAAAAAGGTATTGAAGAAAATAAGCTTATTGTTTCAGGCTTTCCTATAAGGAGTGATATCCAAGTTAGACAGAGTCCCAAAACAATTGATGATAAAATAAATATTCTTCTTGCAAATCCGTCTGTATATTTAAGGAAAAACATTAAATTTGTAAAAGAAGTTTCTAGATTAGATAATGTAAACGTAACTGTTGTTTGTGGAAGAGATAAAAAAATGTATAAAGCGTTAATCAAAGAACAGAATTCAGGTAGAATTCCTAAAAACGTTAAAATATATAGTTTTATTAACAATATGAATGAACTTTTAGAAAATGCACACATTTTGCTTACAAAAGCTGGACCAAATATGATTTTGGAGGGAATAAGAAGCGGTACTGCGGTTGTTGTTACAGGACATATTAAAGGCCAAGAAGACAATAATTACCAATATGTAGTAAAAAATAATTTTGGATTTAAATGTGAAAATACTGACGAAATTTATGATGAATTAAATGAGTTTATTTCATCTTCAAAATTGAATGATTGTCTAAAAAATGTTTTAAATTCTAATTGTACAAATGGAGATGAAATAATATCAGATTATATATATAATCATATCAACGATATGCAAAAACAAGGCATTGTGTAAAATGCCTTGTTTATTATTTTTCTTACAAATATAATTCTGGATTGTATGCTACATCATTTATTCTTATTTCAAAATGTAAATGTGGTCCTGTCGATCTTCCTGTGTTTCCACTCTTTGCAATCAAATCTCCTGCATTTACTTGCGCACCCACATGTGTTATTATTGAGCTGCAGTGTCCGTAATATGTTTGAACTCCATTTCCATGTGATATGATTACTAAATATCCATATCCACCGCTATTCCATCCTGCATATGTTACTGTTCCAGCAGCAGCAGCTTTAATAGATGTTCCAACTGGAACTCCATAGTCTATACCTTTATGATTTTTTCCCCATCTAGCACCAAATCTTGATGTTATTGTAGCTGAAACCGGCTTGTTAAATGAGATTCCTGCATCCTTGTAACCTGTCCCAACAGATGCTGATTTAACTACACCACTGCTCTTAGCTACAACTACTACTTTCTTTTCTTCATATAAATCATCAACAGCTGTTTCTGTATCAGTTAATTCTTGTTTTTCTGTAACATATTTTTCTACTATTGATAATTTATCTATATTATCACTATCTTTTTCTTTTAATTCATCTACTATTTCTTCTGCTTGATCAAATGAAGGAACATATAGTTTTTCTTCGCTATCAACAGCTAAAGCATAATATTTATAATAAGTCGTTCCCTGTGAAATTACTTTATTATATATTTCATCATCGTTTGTTTCTACTCCTCTTTTTAAGAAGCATAGTTTATATTCTGGCATATCATTAATTTGGACAAAAGCTACATTGTCCTCATTACCATTTTCCATATAGTCTAGTATCTTTGCTTGTAAAGCAGTTCTATCTTTACTGTATCCAATCATTTCTCCATTTAAAGTTACACTATATATCGGTTTATATACAAAAATTGCTATGGCAAATATTATTATACTGCAAACCGCAATTAGTGCAATTGCTTTAATACTTGTCCTAAATCCAATTAGTATCTTTCTCATATTTTCCCTTTAGCACTCCTTTATAAATTTCTTCTTTTGCTACGGATAATGTGTCTTTGGTTTACTACTAGATTTTACATTAAAATGATTTTTTATTCAATTTTTGTTTATATCAATTTGCACTATTTTTCTTTCATTTTCTTTGATTTACTTTTATTTTCTCATGTTTTCTATTTTTTGTATTTTATTACCATATGATACTAAAATTTCCAGTATTTTTAAATTCCAAATTCTATTTAAAATTCTCGTCTTCCTTCTAATGCTTTTGTAAGTGTTACTTCATCTGTGTATTCTAGATCTCCTCCTACTGGAATTCCATGAGCAATTCTTGTAACTTTAACTCCCAGTGGTTTTAGAAGTCTTGATATGTACATTGCCGTAGCTTCTCCCTCAACTCTCGGATTTGTTGCAACAATTATTTCTTTTATTTCTGTATTTCCTTGAATTCTATTTAATAGTTCCTTTATCTTAATTTCATCCGGTCCAATTCCATTCATCGGAGAAATCGAGCCATGCAAAACATGATACACGCCTTTAAATTCATGGGTTCTTTCCATCGCAATTACATCCTTCACATCTTCTACTACACATATAATGTTCTTGTCTCTCTTAGGGCTACTACATATTGGGCATGGGTCTGTATCAGAAATATTAAAACATTGAGAGCAATATTTCAAATTCGCTTTTGCGTTTGTAATTGCATTTATAAACTCTGTGACGTCCTCCTCACTAGCATCTAGCATATGAAATGCAAGTCTCACCGCTGTCTTATGTCCGATGCTTGGTAGTTTTTCAAACCCTTCTATTAATTTTTCAATCGATGGCGAATAATATGACATACCAATATTCCTTTCGTTATTTAATTTTTATATAAAAACTAGCCGTGCGAAGGCGTAGTACTTTTCTTTCGAATACGTGGAGAAAGAAAATGTCCTACGTCGATAGAGCTCGGCGGAAGTTTTTACTTCTTATAAAATTTTACATCAACCCTGGAATATTATACTTTCCAAAACTTGCACTTTGCGCTGCATCGACTTTCTTTAGCGCTTCATTTACGCATGTTAAAATTAAGTCTTCTAGCATTTCTACATCATCTGGATCTACAACATCCTTCTGGATTTTTATTTCTTTAAGCTCTTTCGCTCCACTTACTTTTACGCTAACTGCTCCCCCTCCTACTGTTGCATCAAATTCTCTTGCAGTTAATTCTTCTTGTGATTTTTCCATATCTGCTTGCATTTTCTTTGCTTCTTTCATTAGTTTGTTGATGTTCATTCCTCCAAAGCTTGCTCCTCCTGGGAATCCTCCTCTTTTTGACATATTTCTTTCCTCCTTACTCGGGGTCGAAAAATAAACTTTGCATTGCGTTGTTGCTACTCAGTCGATTTCCGTTCAACGTACACCAGTAGGCCTCACGGAATATCTCCTTCGTGCGCCTAGCACTGCTCGTTTCTTTTCCGAACCATTACTTTTCTACTTTTTTTATATACATTATGATTTATTCATCCACTATATTTATTGGTATATCTAGTGAACTTAATAAATCGTCTTCACTCTTTTCTTCATCATTATATTGTTCTATTTTCTCTATTTTCTTTTCTTCTTTTATCTCAGGTACACTTGGTTTTGCGGAATTTTCTTTTTTTGCACCGCTTGCATCTTCAAATTTTATTTGCATTGTTTTTCCACACATCATTGATATTTCTTTTGTTAACAAGTTCATATTTTCTGATTGTCTTAGTATTTTTTCTCTAAAGTCATTCAATCCGTTATAAAATCTTATTGCAACTGTCATATCATTTACTTCTACTGCATCTGTACCAACAAGATTTGCATAAAGCATAACTTTTCCTTGTTTTTTTAAATCATTTAATACACCTTGCCAATTCGCGACTGCCGTTCCAGTTGAAACTTTAGTAGCCTGTGCTGGTTTTGCACTTTGTACTTTCGGCTCCTTTGGTCTTTCTGATTCTTTCTTATTTTCTGCTGGTGAAACATAAGCTTTTGGTGCATATACTTCATCTTGTGCTCTTTGTATTTGCTGCATTTGAGGTGCATTTGCATTATTTACGGCTATTTTACCTGATTTAACGGCTTCTTCTAATTTTTTTATTCTATCTTCTAGTCCTAATGCATCTTGTTTTACACAAAGCTTTATAATTTCTGTTTCAAAAATTATCGTCTTTTGTGATGACAACTTCATCTTACTTTCAAGTTCAGATAATTTATATATTATATTTATAAGCTCATCCTTTGATGCCTTTTGAGAGGTCTCTTCAATTTGCTTTATTTCTTCCTCACTATACATTTCGTTCTTTTTGCTTACTTTATACATAAGAATATCTTTTGTGTGTTTTATCATTTCCCATAAAAAGTTTCCAAGATCTTTTCCTTCATCCAATACATCTTGCATTGCATTAAGTGATGCCTCAACATCTCTTTCTATAATTCCTTTTATAATATTATGTACATACACAAACTTTGGAATTCCAACTAAATCTTTAATTTTATTTTCGTCTATATTTGTTTCACCGGTCTTGCAGACATCTTTCTAATATGCTTAAAGCATCTCTTGCAGCACCTTCTGAAAGTGTAGCAATTAAATTTAATGCTGGTTCTGTAATTTGTATTTCACTTTCATCGCATACAATTTTCATTCTCTTTATCAAGTCTTCATTTGAAATCTTTTTGAAATCAAATCTTTGGCATCTTGAAAGTATTGTTGCTAAAAGCTTTTGAGGCTCTGTTGTTGCAAGTATGAATTTCACATGCTCTGGTGGTTCTTCTAAAGTCTTTAAAAGTGCATTGAAAGCTCCTGTTGAAAGCATATGAACCTCGTCTATAATATATACTCTGTATTTTGCAAGTGTTGGTAGAAAATTTATTTTTTCTTTTATACTTCTAATATCTTCCACGCTGTTATTTGATGCAGCATCCATTTCAACAACATCTGTTAAAGTTCCGTTCTAGGTTTGCCTTACAAATTTCACATTCATTACATGGCTCTCCGGTCTTTTGGATTTAGGCAGTTTATTGCTCTTGCAAGTATTTTAGCAGTAGAAGTTTTTCCTGTTCCTCTTCCTCCTGTTAGAAGATATGCATGTCCTACTCTTCCTGACTTTATCTGATTTTTTAGTGTTTGTGTTACATGATCTTGGCCTACTACTTCACTAAATGTTCTTGGCCTAAATTTTCTATATAAAGCTGTATATGCCATTAAAGTCTTTCCCCTCCTTATATTTTAAAATCTAACTTCTCCGCGGAAAGCAACTTCCACATAAAAGGTTCTACTTATCGCTGCTTCCTTCCGGACCTGACGAGATTCGTAAATTTTTATCGAAAATTACTCTCCGCGCAAAAGTTAGATTTTATTATCACATTTCATCTTATTTATTATATACTCTTTTTTTATTTTTGGCAACCACTTTTTAATTTCTTTTGAAAATAACATCTGAAAAGTCTGTTTTTTCCGTATTTGAAGTTCCCTCTTGAAGAATATTTCCTGCTGGCATATCAAGTGTAAGTGTTCCTGTATATGTTGTTCCTGATATAAGCTCTATTGAAATATCAAAAGAGACATTAAACTTTATATCTTCATAATCTATGTTTGCTTTTGAAAGTATTGTTCCATCATGCCTTATCTCTTCTTCATCTGATGAATATTTCCCGTAAATCTTTATTGCTAACTCTTAGAGAGATTACTCCTCCCTGATTTGAAATTTGTAAATCTTTTATATTTGTTCCGTCATCACCTTTGTATACCAAAGAGTCATTAACTATATATTCATCTAAATATTCAAAAGTTTTATTTTCGTCCTTGCTAGGTCTATATATAACTACATTTCCTTGTCTTGGTGCATTATTTATTTTTAAATTATTTATAGTAATATTTTTTATTATTTCTGTCTCTCTGTAGTTTTTATTCTTTGAAATGTGTATATAAATATCATTGTTTTGAACTAATTCAAAATTCCATGTTGCTTCGCCTTCTGCACTTATTCCTTCTGCTGTACTTACGGTCACTATTTGAGATAGTTCAAATGGCATGTTGTTTTCGCCTTCAACCTCGTATTTTAGCATAATTAAGCAAATTATTATTGCGATTAGAGCTACTACAAATACTGCTATGAAAAAATTTATTATTTTTCTAAATCTTTTTTGAAAATCTTCCATAAAAATTTTTTCTCCTTATGTTTCCGCCAAATCTGGTCCGAGCTTTTGTTTGGCTGCTTTAACTATTCTATTTAATCTTGTCCTATTTTTTTATAGCTCTCAGTTCCTTAAAAAACTTTTTTAATATTGCTTCACATTCTTCTTGCATAATTCCTACTTCATAGTCAACTTTATGATTAAATTTATAGTCTTCAAATAAATTTAAAACTGAGCCACAAGCTCCGGTTTTTGCATCCATTGTTCCAATGTATACTTTTTTAATTCTTGAATTTATTATTGCTCCTGCGCACATTGTACAAGGCTCTAATGTAACATACATTTCACACTCTTCAAGTCTCCATGCATTTAATTTTTTGCTTGCTCTTTGTATTACAAGTATTTCTGCATGTTTTGTTGTATCTGTTTTTGTTTCTTTAAGATTATGAGCTCTTGCAATTATTTCTCCATTTTTTACAATTACAGCTCCAACAGGTACTTCTAATTTTTTATATGCCTTTTTTGCTTCTTTAAGAGCTTCAATCATGTATTTTTCTTCTATCAATAGTGTCTCCTTTATTTATTATCTTTATTTTTTTACAAACGTGTCATTGCACACTTCTGCGCCATAATTACGCTTAAATCATTTTTAGTTTTTTAACCTTGGTGTGCCCAGGCGGACTCGAACCACCATCGGCCGCTTAGGAGGCGGCTGCTCTATCCCGCTAAGCTATGAGCACATATTTTTTCTTTATATATAATAATATATTTTTTTAAAAAAAGCAATAGAATATATTGTTAAATAATTTTGTTTTTTATTATGTAAATTAAAGTATTGACGAATTAAAGTTTATATTATACAATACGTTTGTCATTATTTTTTAACTTTAAAGGAGGATGGCGCAATGAGCGTAAGAAAAGCAGTTATACCAATCGCTGGATTTGCGACAAGATTCTTACCTGCATGTAAAGCAGTTCCAAAATGTATGCTTACAATATTAGATAAACCAATTATCCAATACATTGTTGACGAAGCAGTAGAATCAGGTATCGAAGAAATAGTTTTAGTAATTGGACGTAAAAAAGGCGTTGTACAAGATTATTTTACAGAAGATAATGAACTTAAAGATTTTTTGATTGAAAGAGGAAAAGAAAAATTTATACCTCAGATTACAAATTTATCTAAAGGTGCAAAAATACATTTTATTGAACAAGATGGTGGAGCTAAAGGATTAGGTCATGCTATATATCAAGCAAAAGATATTATTGGAAATGAACCCTTCGCTATACTTTATGGTGATGTAGTATTCCATGGAGAAAAACCATGTTTAAAAGAAATTATTGAAAAACATGAAGAATGCGGTGGTTCTGTAATAGGTGTTGAAAAAGTTGATTGGAAGGATGTTCCAAAATATGGAAATGTTTCAGGAGTTCAAATATCTGAAGGTTTCTACAAAGCAGAGAAATTACAAGAAAAACCACAAATAGAAGAAACTAAATCAAATTTAGCAATATCTGATAGACATGTATTAATGCCACAAATCTTTGATTTCCTAGCACAAACCAAACCTGGTAAAGGTGGAGAAATCCAAGTAACCGACGCATATAATGCTATGGTAAATACTAAAGAGGGTGTTTATGCATATGATTATAAATGCAAGAGATTCGATTCTGGAGATAAGCTAGGTTTTGTTATGGCAGCTGTTGATGAAACATTAAATAGACCTGAACTAAGAGATTCTTTTATTAAATTCTTAAAAGGATTAGATATTTAAATATAAAAAATAAAGCGGAGAATTTGTCTTAAGCTTTTGGGTAATTAAGCCCTAATTTTATAAAAGCTCAAGTTAAAATCTCCGTTTTGTTATTATAATATTTATTACTTTCTTTCTTTGTTTTCTACATGCCATCCATTTATTTCTTTTCTCTTTATTGCTCCAAACAAATTTGCTTTAAGCATTGGATTAGTCAAACTCATTTCATGTATTAATTTTTTTATATCCTCTCTTTTTGAATTTCCATCCATTGGACAAACCTTTGGCATTATTTCTATATTATTTCGTCTAATAAACTTCCTAATTTCTTTTTCAGGTGCATAGACAAGTGGTCGAATCAACGTGACTTTTGATCTATCCATATAACTCACTGGTGCAAATGTATTTATATTTCCAGCATAGAATAAGTTCAAAAGGAGTGTTTCTATAACATCATCTTGGTTATGTCCTATCGCAATCTTATTGCATCCTTCTCTATTTACTACTGAACTTAAAATTCCACGTCTTATATTTGCACAAAGAGAGCATGGATTTTTCTCATTTCTTATATCAAATACTATTTCTTTTGCATGACTTTCTTCAATTATTAATTTTACTCCTACTTTTTCACAAGTTTTTTCGAGTACACTTCTATCAAAATGTTCAAATCCAGGGTCAATGCTTACAGCAATTATTTCAAATTTCTTTGGAAAGAAAATCTGTAAGTTTTTAAGTCCCATAAGTAGTGCCGTTGAATCTTTTCCTCCAGATAAGGCAACTGCAATCCTATCTCCCTCTTGTATCATGTCATAATCATTTATAGCTTTTCTCATATAACTTAATATTTGTTGCATAACTTACTCCATTTTTTTCAAAATATATTTATTCGATAAATACATTTTTACTTCCCACATCGAAAAAAGTATATGCGCAAGCATAACTTTTTTCGAAAAAGGAGCAGTTGCGTTAAGGCTTTGTCTGCTTTTTTGTATAAAAAAGCAGCTAGCCTTTTAGCTAACTGCGACGTGGTTGCGGGGGTAAGACTCGAACTTACGACCTTTGGGTTATGAGCCCAACGAGCTGCCAACTGCTCCACCCCGCGATGTATTTAACTTCTTTATTGTAAACCTTTTTTTCTAAAATGTCAATACTTTTAAGTTAATTTTTTTTACAAAACTGTTAATTAATAACAGAACTTAGGCTGACTAAAACCCAAATAAACTATTTAATAATATTATATGCAAAAGTTTTTATAATATAACCTATTTTTCGCCTTTAAAGCTACTTATTACCTTTCCAGCAATCATTACTATAGATGTTGATTTATTAATAGCTATTTCTTTTCCTATAGCTTTTCCTCCGACAGTAATTGATGCAACTATAGCACTGACAACAAATTGGATATTTTCTGACATTCCTAAATTTTGCGTTAATCTTAGTGCTATCATGGTGCTTATTGCGCCGCTTAATACTCCGCAAATATCTCCAATTACGTCTGCACAGAAATTTGAAACTCTTGATGCATTCTTTATTAATCTTAATGATGTTTTTGCTCCCATTGCCTTCTTTGTCGCTTTTGCATGAAATTCCTCTTCATTTGCAACAGTTATAGCAACTCCTATAATATCAAATATTATTCCTATTAATATTATAGTGATTAGTATAATAATTGCGGGAATTATCTCTAATGTAGATACTCCATTAGTTGAAATATATGAAAAGCAAATAGACAAAATAAAAGTAAGTATAAAAACATGAATTATCCATTTAAAATGGCTATCTGCTTTCTTTTCATTATTTAACATATTTTTATTTTCTCCTTAGCATTGTTTTATTAGTATTTATAATAATTCTTAGCTTCAAAACTGGCAAAAGTCTAAGTAAATTTTACGGTTTAGGTCTGGTTGAATTTCTCTATCTCCCGCTTAGCATTACTGCTAGAGCCGTTTCCATTTAAGGGAGATAGCTGTTTTTTCAAACAGCTACCAGATTGCCACTTAAATCCGTACCTTAATCCTTAGACTTCCATGCTTATCTTATTATTTAAAGCATACATTCTAGAAGTTTTCCTTGACGCATCAAGTTATTGTTAGTCTTTTTTGCAAATTGCAATTTCATAACACAAGTTGATTTACACTTAAATTTCTGGCCAAAAAATTGTAAGCTTAAATGTTAATCCCAATACCTTCACTCAAGACAGGCTACTCTATATCTTTTGTGTCTTGGCACTCAATATAGGTTTTACTTAAAGCTGATAACCTTAAGCCTCCGCGAAATCAGGGGAACTTTATGTATGCCATTACATACGTCCCTAATCTCTTTACTCCCAATTCACACGCAAAACTGGCATTTCGCGCTCAAACAAGAAACTTCATCGATTTGCCCTTCAGTGGATTTTTAGCCCCACCCTCTCAATAACTATCAGCGACTAGAATAATGCGCCATCAATTACTATTATACCATATTTAAAAAAATATTTCCACTTTTTTATTTTTTTACACCTTATTTACTATTGTAGAATTATTTTTTCCTTGTGGATTTTCAAGATTAATAACATCTTTTGAAAAATATCCTGCTACAAATCCAATTAAAAAAACTACTATAATTAATATTATAGTTTTTAATTTTTCTTGACTGATGTACATCTCTTTATCATATATTTTAACACGCTCTTCGTTAGCTTCCTTCTTTTCTTCCATAAGCTTTTCTCCTTCAATAAAATGTGTATTTATATTATACTATTTTTTAATTATAAAATCAATATTAAACTCATAATTCTTGACAAGTGGTATAAAATATTACAATTCACAGGTCATACCTAAGAAATTCTGTTAAACGCAAATTAGCAATTTAATTGTATTAAATTTGGCTTCTCCGATACCAGAAACATTTTTCAAATCTTCAATAGTTTTAAATTTTCCATGTGTTTCTCTATATTCTAATATTTTAAGTGCCGTTGATTCTCCTATACCTGGAAGTGATTTTAATCCTTCTAGACTTGCTTTATTTATGTTTGTAATTTTTCCGCTTCCCTCTTTACTTCCTTCTGTAACATTCTCTCCCGCTCCATTTGATATAATTTCTAATTCTTTTTCTTTTAAATCATTTGTATTTTGAGTATTACTTTGTGCATCTATTTTATCTTTTTTACTTGGTATATATATCTTTTGTCCATCTTCTACCATATATGCAAGATTTACATCACTTAAATCCGCGTCATCAGTCACTCCTCCAGCCGCTTCAATCACATCATTTATTCTAGCATTTTCGTTAACTTTTACAATTCCATTCTTCTTGACACTTCCTGTAACATGTATAATAATTTTTTCTTCCTCTTTTTTGTTTTCTTCCACCTGTGCTTCTATAAAACTATTTTCTTCATATGTATATACTTCTTTTGTGCTATTTATATATTGAAATAGAATTATACCTATCGCAATGGCAATAATAGCTCCTATAATTATTTTTTGTTTTTGATTTAACATGTCCATACGCTCACCTCCTCCTGCAATTTAATTGAATTTAAATACTGAAATTAGCTATGTGAATACATAACATTTCTTTTTAAGATTTTAAATATCTTGATTTAAACAAATTTGATTAAACTTTTATCATTATACAACATATTTTCAGGAATTGCAAGAAAAAAAGAAAAAAAAGGCAGGGGAGCCTGCCTCTATTAGTTATAAGATTACCTTTAATAATAAATTGTTTTCATACATTATCTTACAAATATTAGATTTTTCTATCTCTTCTATTGCCTTATTATCCTTTATTATTGGACCAGCTAAATTTATTATTGCAAGAGCTGCATATATTATTAGAAATCCCTCTAAGACTCCATATATTGTGCCTCCGTACTTTGTTGAATTGTTTAATAACTGGTATTTCCTCAATTACACTTGCAAGCGCCTTAATAAATAGCATAATAATTCTAACCGCTAAAAATAGTCCTATCCAAGTCAAGCCTCTTACAACTGCTACTGCAACTTCCTTTGATACTATTTCTGATGCATTTTGTTTAACTTCATCAGTTTTGTCTCCAATATATTTTGTTATTTGTGTTGTTATGTCTTGTTCTTGAATTGTATTTTCCTCTTGAATATCTTCTTTGCTATATAACTTATTTTGTACTACCCCTTGAATAGTTGCCACCGCCTCGGTATTTTCAATAATAAAATTTGAAACAGGTACATAAAGTACAAGTGCTACGATAAGTGCAACAAAAAATCCTAAAAACCTAACAGCTACTTTTATTAGACCTCTGTAATATCCTAAAAAAACACATACTGCCATTATTGCTATAATTACAATATCTGCTATCATAAACCACCCCTCCTTTACAAATTAATAATTTTTATTCTATCACTATAAATAATTCCTGCAATCGATGATCCAAGTACAACATTTTTTATTTCCTTTGAAGATTTATATCTTTTTTCTAGCCAACCATTTAGCCCTATGCAATGCACTTCCGTTCCTAAGTTTATAGCTACATTTTGTTCATAACATATTAATTTTTTTATTACGCTATCTACTGTATAAGTTGTCTCAGAGCCACTTGAAATATTTGTTACTATAATATCAGTTTTTGAGCTAAATAAGCCAGTCGATATTTCTTCTGTTCTAACTATATGCTCTTTTAAATTTATATCCGCTGCTTTAACGCTAGAATTAAATTCTTTAAGCAAAGTATCCGCATCTTGATAAATAATATGTATTGAATCATCATATATGCATACAAGCCCGCCTCTGTCTTGATATTTTATATCAGTTATTATTTTATTTGCTTCCGCATTATATTTAAAAACAACAGAATTTATAGTATCTCCGCTGCTTGCCTTTTCCATTTCTATTATTTTTATACTAGACTCTATTACAGCACCACTTGTATTAACTTCTGCTATTGCTAAATATTTTCCATCAGATGATACATCAGTAGAAACAGCAATAGTTGATGCTAGGTATGTTTTAAAAAGTTCTTTACCATTTTTATCAAAGGTTATTATAACACTTTTATAACTTGTACCTTTTGTAATTACAGATACATCTCCGTTTCTATTTACAGCTATTTTGTTTATATTTCCGTCTATTCTATTACTCCATTCTACTTTTCCGATCAGAAATTAAAAATAATTTTTGTCCACCATTTTCAGCAACTACAAGATATGCTCCGCTTGATGCAAATATAGGATTACTTATTTGTATATCAAGTTCAAAAGATTTCCCCGCAAAACTATTATATCCTTCTAATTTTCCGTTTGAAAGAATTACAATATATTTGTCAAAAGCATATATATGTTGTGATTTATCTGGGTCTATTTGAATACTTGCAACGTCTTCTTCAGTCACTTCTTTTCTTAATATATTCACATTTATCCACTCTCTCGCTTCTTCATTAAACGCATAAATAGCTGATATTATAATAAATGCAACTACAAGTATTGCTCCAAAAATAATTAGTAACTTGTTTTTAAGTGACATCTTTCCTTTAAACTTTAATATTTTCATAATCTAATTTTTCTTCCTTCAAATTTTATATTTATATTTTATTATATTTAAAGAAAGATTACAAGATTATTTGCATTTTAATATCAAAAAAATTTGAATTAATCCTAGTACTCCAAAAATCGGATAAAAATTATTAACTAAATTAGAAAAACCAAATAATGATACTGGAATTGATGCAATACAAATTATCTTATTATATAGATTATACTTCTCTTTAGTTTTAGAAATATTATTTAAAAATCCAAATCCATCTGAAATTTCTGTTGTGATAATTGCTCCTAAAATTATAACGCCATATAAAATTTTATATGTATTTCCAAAAAGTCCACTTGCATATACTGCTGGAAGTTCTATTTTATTTATATCTGTTTTAATATTTAATAAAAGACAAATAATGATTAATGCCATAATTATTGTAAAAATCGCTGATAACATTGTAACTTTTAAAATATCTTTTTTATTTTTTATATACTTTTTCATAGGAATTAAAATTGAAATTAATGTTACAGAATTATAGCTCGCATATAATAGTGCTTTGGGAAGCCACTTCCACGTATTTGTTATGATTAAAAAATCTCCAACTGTGCCAAAACTTTTAAATCCTAAAATAATTAAAATAATAATTATTAAAGGTATTAAAATAGAATTAATAAAAAAAATACCTTTTGCATTTTTATTTAAAATTAAATAACTAATTATTGAAATAAAAATTCCAGAATAAATTTTATTTATTCCAAATTCTTGATTAAAATATGCAGAAAAACCTGCACACATTATAAAAAATGTAATAATTAAAAATGTATTTATTATAAAATTAATTATTGTTTCTAAATTTATATTTTTTTTAGGAATTATTATTTTTAAAAAATCATTATAATTATTTACATTATATTTTTTTATTATTTTTAAAGATTTATATATAATGCATCCAATAAGTAAAAAAGAAATCATTATGCCTATTAATCCTCTTTCTCCATATACATAGAAAAAAGTATAAATTTCTTTTCCTGATGCAAATCCTGCTCCTATTATAGATCCAATTATTACGAATATACAACTAAAAATATTCATAAAAAACTCCTCATATTATTTTATGAGGAGTTTTTTTAATTTAGAAAATATTTTTATTTTTTTATTCTTTTAATTATACATACTGCTAAAAATACTACTGCTAAAATTATTAATTCAACTATTCTTGCTTGTCTCAAGCTTTGATTTTCTATACCTAAATAATAATCCCTTGGCACTATCTTTCTTATAGTTATATTTTCGCTATTTCCATTTAGATAATTAATAGAATCTTGTATTAATTCTACATTATTATATAAATCAGCAACAGGTATTTCTTCTTTACCTATTTTCATTGCATTATTTGTTACAAAATAATTATTAGCATAAATTATAAGTTTTGAGATTTTTCCTTCTTCCAATGATTTTTCAAGCAATGCTCCAACTATAAATGTACCCTCTTCGTCACCTTCTTTTTTATTCATTGTGTCTTCTGAAAAATCCGTTTTAAATATAGCATTTTCACTTGTAGAAAGCAATTCAGTTTTTGTAACATTTAATTCTTTTAATTTTTCATCTTCTACGAAATTTAATTTAGTAGAATAATAAAACATTACTTTTCCTTGTGTAACAAAATCTCCTAATATTTCTGTATTATTTATTTTTGGTAATATCAAATAAGGATTTTGCATTATTGTGTTATTTTTTTCTTGTTCAAATATAGCTCCTGAATTTATCTCTTGTAATCCATACATCTCAAAAATTGATTTCTCATTGTTATACTCTTTATCTCCAAATCTTGCATCTTCAAGCCAAATTATATTTCCACCATTACTGATATAATCCTTTATCTTATCTGTCTCTTCATCTGAAAAATCACTGTTTATTGAAGAAATTAATAGTATGTTGCAATCTTCTGGTATATCATCATCTGCAATTTTTAATTCTTTTATTTCATAATTCTCAAGTTCAATATATCTTTTTAATATAGAAAGCTCACTATCTATTGCATATTTTTCATGTCCTTTTAATATGTATAAAGGTTTTTTCTCTCCATTTGAAGAAACATCAATAATTCCGTTTGTAAGCCTATGTTCCACTAAATTTATGATATCTCCCGTATTGTAATCATATGAATATAAATCTTCATCATCTAGTAGTTGAGACTTTTCTCCAGATACAATCAGAATGCTATACTCGCCTTCTTTTATACCATACTGATTTACTAATTCCTCATCCTCACCTATTTTTTTAATCTCTACACTTATATTTTTATTTAATTCTTCGTATTTCTTTGCATAAATATATGCATAGTCATTTTCTTCATAATCAAATAAATATATTTTTATTTCATCTTCATCCGATATTTTAGAAATCTTCTCTATTGATTCATCTGACATAGTATATAGATTTTCGGTAATTATTTCATTGTTTTTAATATTAATTCTATTTATAATAATATTAATAATTATAAAAAATAAAATTAGTAATAAAAATAATAAAATTAATTTGTTTTCTTTTACACATTTTTCTTTTAGATTATTTAAAAATTTTTTCAATACAATTTTCCTCCTTAATTTTGCATGCGTTCACATAATATTTTAACATATTTTAAACTAAAATGCAAATTTTGTCACTTTTAGTGTGTATTTTTTCAACCCAATAGTATTTGGTATTTTTCTTATTGTGTTTATATAATTAAACTATAATTTTATTAACGGAGGTTATTTATGATAGATAAAATTATGATTGGAGCTAGAATAAGGACTGTAAGAGAATCTATGCCAATGACAAGAGAACAGTTTGCTGAATTAATAGGTGTATCTGTTTCTTTCTTAAGTCAAATTGAGAGAGGAAATAAACTTATGAGTATTGAAAAACTGATGGAAATATCTACAAAGACTGGTTTTTCAACAGATTATGTCCTATTCGGAGATAAAGCTAAGTCAAACTATGTAAATAGAATAAGTAGAATGCTACAAGATTGCTCTAATGATGTAGCTGAAGTTGCATATGAAGTACTATGTCCTCTTATGAGATATAATGAGAAATAAATTTTTTTGCTAGTCACAGAGAAATAAACTTTTTTTTACCAAAACCCTTGACATTCGCAAGGGTTTGTGGTAATATAATTTAGTATGAAATTTGGGTCAGTAGCTCAGTTGGATAGAGCACAGGCCTTCTAAGCCTGGGGTCGGGGGTTCGAACCCCTCCTGGCTCACCAAATTTTCTTATGTTTGAACCTTATCAGTTATATGAACTGATAAGGTTTTTCTTGTTTTTTATCCTTTTTTATGGTATAATAAATATGTAATTATTACCTGGCAATGCCAGAGACACTGAAGGGAGAAAAATAAAGAATGAAAGAGTATGGCAGAATTCGGATGGTAGATAGCTACGTGGATGCGCCTAAATGCGCATATATTATCCGTGAAATGGGAGATTTTACGGTCAGATTGGAACATTATGATTCTGACCAAATGGATATCTTGAAGGAGTATCCGACTGGTTCGTTTGATCATAAGTGTTTCGAAAAAACACTCGTCTATGCAAGAAAACTCATGGGGTGTAATAAAACCTTATGGGTTGAAAGACCAAGCTTCTTTTATTAAATATTAAACTCCTGCGCAAAAAAAGCGTGAATGTTGTATTATATTACACATTTACGCTTTTTGCTAATTTCAAATGTAAAAATAATAGAAGCTATATATTTTCATAGCCTTGAAAACAACAGCTTCTTTCTTTTTACTAACTTAGTTTTAATTAACTTAAAACTAGTATAAACAGATATAATTTTTATTTATTTGCAATATTTCTTGCTGTTTGAACCCCTGCACATGATGCCATCATAAGACCTCTTGTAAGTCCTCCGCCATCTCCTATTGAATATAATCCTTCAATACTTGTTTCAAATTTATTATCTATATCTATTTTATTACTATAGAATTTTATTTCTGGTCCATATAGTAGGTTGTCTGGATTTGCAAAGCCTTCAACTACTTTATCTAAGTTTCTTATAAATTGTAAAATATCTGTCATAGTTCTATATCCAAGAGCAAATGTTATATCTCCCGCTACTGCACTTTTTAAAGTTGGAACAACACTGTTTCTCTCTAGTTCTTCTTCCCAAGTTCTCTTTCCTCTATAAATATCTCCTAATCTTTGTACAACAATATTTCCGTTACCAAGTGCGTTCATATTTTTAGCAACATTTCTACCATACTCGATTGGTTTATTAAATGGATAATCGAAGTTATGTGAAACTAAAATTGCAAGGTTTGTATTTGTGCTTTTTTTCTCCTTATATGAGTGCCCGTTAACTAACGTAATATTATTATCGTAAACTTCAGTTGCAACAAATCCGCTTGGATTTTGGCAAAATGTTCTAACTTTATCTTTAAAAGGTCCTGGTCTTGATATGAATTTTCCTTCATACATGTATTTATTTATATCCTTCATAACACTATCAGGTAATTCGTATCTTATACCTATATCAACTGTACCTGCTTTTGTTCTAATATTATGTTTCTCGCACATATTAACTAACCAATTTGCGCCTTTTCTTCCGACTGCAAGTACTACTTTATCTGCATTTAATATCTCATCGCCTTCATATTCTTCGTCGTATGCATATTTAGCATCTCTAATTTTTACGCCTTTTATTTTATTATTTTCAACAACTAAATCATGCACCTGAGTATTAAATAATATTTCTACACCATTATCTAATAAATACTTTTCCATTCTTGAATAAAGCTCATGGCTTTTTTCAGTTCCTAAATGTCTAATTGGAATATTTACTAAATTCATTTCTGCTTTTTTAGCTTTTTCTCTAATTGCCTTAACTTCATCAGCATAGTCTACACCTTCAAGTTTTGTATCTGCTCCAAAGTTCAAATAGATTTCATCAGTATAGTCTATTAATCTCTTTGTTTCCTCAACTCCGATGTATTTATGAAGAACTCCGCCTATATGTATATCTTCATCTTCTTCATTATACAAAGATAGTTTTCCGTCTGAAAAGGCTCCTGCGCCTGAGAATCCACATGTTATGTTACACATTGGCTTGCAATGCACACATTTTCCTATCTTTTCTATTGGACAATTCCTATCTTCTACTTTTCTTCCTTGTTCGATTAAAAGCACTTTTTTTGTTTTATCTAGTTGTATCATTTCATAAGCAAGAAAAGCTCCACTAGGTCCTGCTCCAACTACTATTACATCATATTTATTTAACATTTTCATCCCTCCATTTAGGCTCATACTTTATTATTATAGCACGAGTTTTGCTAATAATCAATCATATATTTGTTCTTTTTTCATATATTTTCAGTGAGGATAATATGTTAAATATACTTTGGCCAATAATTATTATAATTTCATATATTTATGCTTTTTTGTCTGGGAACTTAGAAAATATTAATAACGGAATCTTTGAATCTTCAAAATCTGCCGTAAATCTGACGATTACATTCTTCGGTACAATAGTTTTATGGTGTGGCATTATGCAAATTGCAAAAGACTCATCACTTTCAGAAAAGTTGTCAAAATTATTAAGTCCTCTAATTCATTTTCTTTTCCCAAAAGTAAAAAAGAACAGTAATGCCTATAATGAAATATCACTAAATATAATCGCTAATATTTTAGGTCTTGGAAATGCTGCAACTCCACTTGGAATAAAAGCAATGCAGTCACTTCAGGATGAAAATCCTCATAAAGATACTTTAAGTAATTCGATGGCAATGCTTGTCTTGCTAAACACCGCTTCTCTTCAGCTTATCCCCTCAACTGTAATAGCACTTCGAACATCTCTTAATTCAGAAAATCCAACTAGTATTATTTTGCCTGTATGGTTATCTACAATATGTGCAGCAATTTCTGGAATCATTGCTGTAAAGTTCTTTATAAAAATAGGAAAATAACTTCTTTAAATTGGAGGCTAATATGATCATTGTAAATTATATTTCAATAATCGCTGTACCTTTTGTAGTATTTTTTATCGTGGCTTATGGTTTATCTGAAAAAGTAAAAGTATTTGATAGCTTTATAGAAGGTGCAAAAGAAGGTATAAATACAGTTATTAAGATTTTTCCAACATTAATTGCTTTATTCTTAGCAATTAGTGCGCTTAGAAATTCTGGAATTTTAGATATAATTTCAACTGCTTTATCGCCAATACTTTCATTTTTTAGAATTCCTTCTGAAATCTTACCTCTTATTTTAATTAGACCAATTTCAGGAAGTGGAGCAACTGCTGTAGCAATGGATATAATGAAAAATTATGGAGTAGATACTATCATCCGGAACGATTGCATCTACTATAATGGGTTCAACGGAAACAACTCTATATACAATAGCAGTATACACAAGTGCAGTTGGCATAAAAAAGACAAGATTTGTTTTGGCTGCTGCACTTATTGCAGACGCAGTAGGGATGCTAACTTCAGTGATTTTCTGTCGAATTTTGTCGTAGACTTTTTCTTGACTTTTGTTAACTTTTGTAATATTATGTTTATAGTAATTATTTCATTTTGAGTTTTTATTTTTAATTTTAATGTTTAATTTTGTATTTCAAAAAATTTTATTCAAATAATTTTCGATTATATTTTATCTAAAATATTTTTCAAATTTATTTAAATAATAACATAGCTTTTAATTTTGTAGAGTTATGATTTTTTTATCTTAATTCTTCATCGCCCCCTTTTTTTGAAGGTGAAGGACGTAACTCTGCAGGTCTCCAAAATGGAGTTTATATATCTAACTTTACAGGAGTTTCGAAAACTCCTGTAATTCTTTTTTTAATTTTTGTTGATTATTGTTAAATTTTGTGATATTATATTTATGGAAATATTTGGAAATATAACTTTATATTATTTAAGGAGGAAATTATGATAAAATCGACTGGTATTCTTAGAAATGTAGACCAGCTTGGTAGGATAGTCCTTCCTATGGAGCTTAGAAATAAATTAGGAATAAAGGATAAAGATCCTTTAGAAATTTTAGTTGATGGCTCTTCTATAATTTTGAGAAAATATAATCCTAACTGTATTTTCTGCGGAACTGATAAAAATTTATTTGAATATAATGATAAATTAATTTGTACAAAATGCAAAGAAAAAGTATCAAAATTAAATTAATATAAAAAAGCCAAACACTTTGATTTTGTTTTGCTGCAGATTTTTAGGATACTTTGTCAAAGACAAACATGTTTTAATTCTCTGAAAAAAATACCTAGTAATGTGTTTGGCTTTTATGTATTTTTATTATCTATATAAATTTCTTATAAATTTCGTCTTTCTTTACTTTTCTATCTTTTGCAATTTGTTTTATTATTTCTTTTTTATCAAGTCCGTTTGTTTTCGTAATACTCATAATGTTCTTCTAATGTCATATTTTCAAAAATATCTTTATCTTCTTCCTCATTTTTATCTATTACAATAACAAACTCCCCTTTTGGTTCTTGCATTTTTTCTATTAACTCCTCTGCTGTTCCTGTTACAAATTCTTCATGTATTTTTGTTAGTTCTCTTGCAAGTACTATTTTTCTATTTTCAGTAATTTCTGTTAAATCTTTTAGTGTTTCTTTCAATTTATGTGGTGCCTCATAAAGAATTATAGTTTTTTTAGCATTCTTTATTTCATTTAATTTATCTTTTCTAGATTTTTTATTTAATGGTAAAAATCCTAAAAATGTAAATTCTTTTGCATCAATTCCAGATGCAATTAAAGCTGTAATTAGAGCACATGGTCCTGGAATTGGAACAAGCTCTATATTTTCTTCTATAGCTCTCTTTACAATATCTTCACCCGGGTCAGAAATTACTGGAGTTCCTGCATCAGAAACAAGTGCAATATTATTTCCTTGCTTTACTTTTTCTATTATTTCTTCTAATTTATTTTCCGTACTATGTCTATGATAGCTTATCATTGGCTTTGATATTTCTATGTGATTTAATAATTTTAAAGTTTGTCTCGTATCCTCTGCAACAATTATATGTGCTTCCTTTAAAGTTCTAATTGCTCTTAAAGTAATATCTTCTAAATTTCCAATTGGAGTTGCAACTAAATAAATTTTTCCACTCATCTTAATCCTTCCTTTTTTTCATATCTCCATATATTTTTAAAACTTCATCAGTGTACTTTCCATTTTCTTTATATATGTATAAAGGTTCTCTTACCTTTAAATATCTATTAGCATATTTTGTAGCTTTTACTAAAACTAGACTCGGTTTACTATTCACCTTTGAATAAACCATTTGCAATTCTTTTGGTTCTAATTTATATTTTCTGCAATTTTCAAAAATATCTATCAATCTTTCTGGTCTATTTACCATATACAGTGATCCATTATCCTTTAACGCAATGCTTGCAGCCTTTATAAAATCTTCTAAATTTCCTTCAATTTCATGCCTCGAAATTAATTTAACATGATTTTCGTTTGTTAATCCTGTTCCTTCTTTTTTATATGGTGGATTAGTAACTACAGCATCATATTGAAAATCTCTATTAATTTCTTTTACATTAATATTCAAAATCTCTATTCTATCCTCTAATTGATTTAACTCTACACTTCTTCTTGCCATTTCCGCTACGTCTTTTTGAACTTCAATTCCTGTAATTTTAGAATTTTCAACTTTTGCAGATAATAAAATTGCAAGTATACCTGTACCTGTCCCCAAATCTAATATTTTGCTATTTCTATGTATTCCACTTGCAAATCCAGATAAAAGCACACTATCAATTCCAAAACAAAACCAATCTTTATTTTGAATTATTTTTAAATCATTAATTTGCAAATGATCAATTCTTTCATTCTCTCTTAATTCCATAAGTAACTCTTTTCTAAAAAAATCATATTGTATATTATACAATAAAAACGTTCAATTTTCAATAAAATTCGATAATTAGCATAGTGCAGGTTACTATTTAATCCTTTTAGTGCTAAACCAGCCGTGCGAATGCGTAGCACTTTTTTTCTGAAAAATTGCAAAAAAAAATGTCCTACGCCGATCAAGCTCGGCGGAAAATCTGCAAAAATTTTAAATAGTAACTAATGCTTGTTATATTTTATGATTTTATTCATTTAGATAAAGTTATATTAATAATGCACTTCATTTTGAAATTGTTCAATAATGTATAAATACTAATCTTTTTAGAAATTTCAGACACTCCTCTAACGTTCGCTTACGCTCCCGAGAGGCTTCTAAATTTCTAAAAAGAAAGCATTTCATACATTATTTCACTGCAATTCAAAATTTCGTTTATTATTAATATAACTTTATCTAAAAACTAAGTGATATAAATTGGAAATTATAAAGGAGATCTCTTATGGAAAGCAACTTATTTTATTCTAGAGGAAATAAGAAGGATGAAAAACCAAAAAAGAAAAAATTTGATTTCAAAACCAAAAAAGAAAACACCCTAACCTCTCTAAATGAAGTCGAGCATTTTCTTCATGACTATAAACGTTTTTCTAAATATATACAAATGTATAAATGGTTTAAGAACTAATCCCTTCTAATAAATCTTCCTTCTAAGCTTAAATCCAAATTACTAAACTTTACATTTTCTTCTCCATCTATTAAAAATTTAACAGAATTTACTTCATTTAATTCTGTTAGTGTATTTACAATAGAATAAATGCTTAGAGATGCTTTCTCTATATCTCCATCTTGATTCTCTACAAATTCTTTTGATAAATCAAGTTCTATTGTATTATCTTGTAACTTTGCACTATTTACTTTCGTTCCTTCTGGTATAGCACTTTCTAGCTTCTCATTTTTAGGTTTTTCTATCAGAAGTTCTACTAACGTTTTATATGGATTATCTAATAATAATTTTACATCTACCCTTCTTGCTTCTGGCATTAGTTTATTGTTTTCTTGATTTACAAAATATAATGAAATCATCGTCTGCCTCTCCTGTTCATCAGTAATCTCCTCAAGTGGCGTAATTTCCGTAGGTATAGTCTCTTTTTCCTTTTCAAAAAACTTCATAAAAGCAAGTACTGCAATAATAACTACAAGCAGTATCACTAAAAATATAATCAATTTTTTTCTATTCATATCATACCTCCATTTTTTTATATTCAAGTATATTTCTAACTTGTACAAAATATGCATGTGTTTCTAGCTGAAATAATGGAGTATTTTGACATTGACAAATTTGCCTTTTGAGTATAAAATAGTATTTACAGTAATTTTATATTTACAAGGAGATAATTTTATGAACGAAAAATTATTGCATGTCGGTCTTGACGTAGGCTCGACCACTGTAAAAATTGTAGTCATGAATGATGATTTAGAAACTATATATACATCTTACGAAAGGCACTTTTCAGATACAAAAAATACTGTATGTAGAGTATTAGAAAAGCTTGCAAATACATACGAAAATAACGAATTTACAATTGCATTAACAGGTTCTGGAGCAATGTCTGCTGCCAGATTTTTAGACGTGCCTTTTATCCAAGAAGTGGTGTCTTGCAAACGTGCAGTAGAAAAATATATACCACAGACTGATGTCGTAATTGAGCTAGGCGGAGAAGATGCAAAAATAATATATTTTGATAAATTTGTAGAACAACGTATGAATGGAACTTGCGCAGGAGGTACAGGAGCTTTTTTAGACCAAATGGCAAGTCTTTTACATACGGATACTGCTGGTCTTAATGAACTTGCAAAGGATTTTACAACAATATATCCTATTGCTTCACGTTGTGGTGTTTTTGCGAAAACTGACGTACAACCTCTAATCAATGAAGGCGCAGAAAAAGCAGATATAGCAGTTTCTATCTTCCAAGCAGTTGTTAATCAAACTATAAGTGGACTTGCTTGTCGGAAGGCCTATTCGTGGAAATGTTGCCTTTTTGGGAGGTCCGTTAAACTATTTATCTGAACTTAGAAAAAGATTTATTGAAACCTTGCATTTAACACCTGAACAAACAATAATACCTGCAGAAGCACATTTACTTGTTGCAAAAGGTGCTGCATTAGATTCATTAAATAGAAATCCTATATCGGTACAGAAATTAAAAAGCAAAATTGAAGTTTTAAGAAATTCTCAAGATACTACAACTCAACCTTTAGCTCCTTTATTTTCAATAGATGCAGAATATCAAGAATTTAAAGAAAGACATTCTAAAGCAAAAGTTAAAAGAAGAGATTTAAAAGATTTTTCAGGTGATTGCTTTATAGGAATTGATGCAGGTTCTACAACAACAAAACTTGCAATAATAGATAATGAAGGAAGTCTCCTTTATTCTATATACAAAAGTAACGAGGGAGACCCATTAAAAAGCGTAATAGAAATGTTAAAAGAAGTATATAGTGTACTTCCATCAGGTGCAAAAATACGATTTGCAGGCGTTACAGGATACGGAGAAAAACTTGTACAAACAGCATTAAATGTAGACTTAAACGAGATTGAAACAATTGCACATTATAGAGCAGCTTCTGAATTTATGCCAAACGTCACAAGTATTGTTGACATTGGTGGTCAAGATATGAAATATATAAAATTAAAAAATGGTGCAATAGATAATATCATGCTTAATGAAGCATGTTCTTCAGGTTGCGGTTCTTTTATAGAAACTTTCGCTAAGAGCTTAAATCTTTCTATTGAAGAATTTGTAGACGAAGCATTAAGTGCACGTACTCCCGTTGATTTAGGCTCAAGATGTACTGTTTTCATGAACTCTAAAATTAAGCAGTCTCAAAAGGAAGGATATTCAGTTGGAGATATTTCTGCTGGTCTTTCTATGTCTGTAATTAAAAATGCTATCCAAAAAGTTATGAAAATAAGAGATCCTGAAACTTTAGGAGACCATATTATCGTACAAGGTGGTACATTTTATAATGATGCCGTTCTTCGTAGTTTTGAACTTATAGTTGGGAAGCAAGTTGTAAGGCCAGATATTGCAGGGCTTATGGGTGCTTATGGAGTCTCTTTGCTTGCTAAAGAGCAATATGAATCAAATCTTGACATGGAATACGTTTCTACTTTAGCATCTCTTGACGATTTAGATAAATTAGATATAAAAGTTAGTCATACAAGATGTAATGGATGTGAAAATCATTGTCAGCTTACGATAAATAAATTTAATAATGGAAAAATACATATATCTGGAAATCGTTGTGAAAAAGGTTCTGGAATTGTTACTGGCAAATCAGAACTTCCTAACCTAATTAAATATAAACAAAATAGAATATTTGATTATGAACCTTTGCCATTGGAAAAAGCTCCACGTGGAGTTATTGGTATTCCAAGAGTTTTAAATATGTATGAAGATTATCCTTTTTGGTTCACATTCCTTACAAAGCTTGGATTTAGAGTTATAATTTCAGAAAAAAGTACTAGAAAAACTTATGAAAAAGGAATGGAATCAATGCCATCAGAATCAGTTTGCTACCCAGCAAAACTTTCTCATGGACATGTTATGAGCTTGATAAGTTCTGGAATAAAAACAATATTCTATCCTTGCATGCCATACAATAGAAAAGAATATAAGGAATCAGATAATAAATATAATTGTCCTATAGTTATTTCTTATTCAGAAGTTATTAAGAATAATATTGAAGAAATAAAAGACATTAAATACTTGAATCCATTCTTACCTTTTGATACAAAAAATCTTGTTAAGGTTATAATGGAATTGCCTGAATTTGCAGAATATAATTTTAATAAAAAAGAATTAACAGACGCAGCTCTTGCAGCGGAAAAAGAATATCAAAAATGTAAACAAGATATTAGAGATGAAGCTACAAAAGCATTAAAATACATGGAAGAAAATAATTTAAAAGGCGTAGTTTTAGCCGGACGTCCATATCATGTAGATTCTGAAATCAATCACGGTATAGATACTTTAATCACAGGTCTTGGTTTATGTGTTTTGACAGAAGATTCTATAGCAAAAGATGTAGAAGTAAAAAGACCTTTAAGAGTTGTAGATCAATGGGTATTCCATAGCAGATTATATGCAGCTGCAGAATTTGTTGGAAAACATGATAACTTAGAACTAGTACAATTAAATTCATTTGGTTGTGGTGTCGATGCAGTTACAACAGACCAAGTAGAAGAAATATTATCAAGCTATGATAAAATGTACACTCTTATAAAAATAGATGAAGTAAATAATTTAGGCGCTGTACGTATACGTATTAGATCACTTCTTGCAAGCATGAATAAGCGTTTAGAAAAGAAACGTCAAGAAACAAACACTAATGCAAAAGGATCTTATGGCATATATAAAGTACCATTTACTAAAGAAATGAAAAAAGATTATACAATACTTATGCCACAAATGGCACCAATTCATTTTGAGCTCATAGAAAGCGCTGTGCGTGCATGTGGGTATAATATAAAATTGCTTGATACTTGCACATCAAAAACTGTAGAAACTGGACTTAAATATGTAAATAATGATGCATGTTACCCTTCTATTTTAACAACAGGACAATTTATAGAAGCTCTTCAAAGTGGAGAATATGATGTAGATAGAACTGCAATAATAATGTCTCAAACCGGTGGTGGATGTAGAGCAACGAATTATATTGGATTTATTAGAAAAGCATTAAGAGATGCGGGATTCTCACAAGTTCCTGTAATATCATTCAATGTTGTTGGTATGGAAAAAAATCCAGGATTTAAGATAAGCATTCCTTTAATGGAAAGATTATTAAAATCAGTAATATATGGTGATCTATTACAAAAATTATTACTAAAAAATAGAGCTTACGAGATAAATAAAGGCAAATCTCAAAAAGTATATGAAAAATGGATGGAGAAATGCAAAAAATTAGTAGAGCATTCATCTTCAAAAGAATTTAAACAAAGTATTTATGATATAGTTGATGATTTTGAAAGAATACAATTAGATACTTCTATCAAAAAGCCTAAGGTTGGTATTGTTGGAGAAATTCTAATAAAATACCATCCGTTTGGAAATAACTTTGTAATTAATGCACTTGAAAATGAAGGTGCTGAAGTTATAATGCCTGATTTTATGGGATTTGTAAAATTTATGGCAACACATAAAATCACATTTAATACATTATTAAATACTGATAAAACAAAAGCAAAAATATTCAAACTTGCATTAAAATTAATAGAAATTTTCGAAAAAGATTTAAGAATCGCATTATCGAATTCTTCTAAAGATTATTTATTGCCTTGTGATATTTGGCATTTAGAAGATAAAGTAAAAGATATATTATCTATTGGAAATCAAACTGGAGAAGGTTGGTTCCTAACTGCAGAAATGATTGAATATATAGAAAATGATATCCCAAATATTGTATGCGTTCAACCTTTTGCTTGTCTTCCAAACCATGTTGTAGGAAAAGGAGTAATAAAAACAATACGTTCAAAATATCCTAATGCAAATATTTCTCCTGTTGATTACGACCCAGGGGCAAGTGAAACAAATCAGACAAATAGATTAAAATTATTAATGACTGTTGCAAAAGATAATTTGAAAGAAGAAAATAATAATAAATCTAATAAAATAAAAAATGATACTAGAAATATAAAAAATAATAAAAAAAATGAAGTTTTAATTAATAAATAATTATATTTCATATTATCTATTCATTTAGCTAATAAAGTTTATAAAAATTATTAAACAATAAAAACCAGACCAGTCGTGCAATCAAGGTTTGCTGTAAGATATCGCAGACTCTTGTTGTTTACACAATAAAAAGGTTAATATAAAAATATTAGCCTTTTTATTTATACATTTATAATTTTAAAATTATTTATTCTCATTTGATTTTCTTTTTTAATTATTAATTAAGTAATACTTTTAGTTGTTTAAAAATTTTGTTATTATTAATGTATTATTTTATTTATATAATATTTTTTATTAATTCTTTTTTGAATAAGTTTTATTTAAAGAAATTTTTATTTTCTTTTAATTAAATATTTAATTTTATATTATTTTTACTTTTGTAATTTATTTCTTTTTACTTAATTTTATTTTTATTTTTTTCTAAATAATTTTTTTGATTAAATTTTGTTTTTATTTTTTTCTAAAATTATTTTTTAATTAAATTTTATTTTTTCTAAAAATTTTTTTATTTTAAGTTTTTTTATGTAATTTTTTATTTTATTATTTAATATATTTTTCAAAATTTTATCTTTATAATTATTTAATTATTTTTGTTTATTTAAAATATTTTATTTATTTTGATTATTATTTTTAATTATTAGTATATAAATTGTTTATTATTATACTAATAATTATAGAATAATTTTCGTTATTTTATTTGATTATTATTATAATTATTCTATTTTTTTAAATTAATTTTATTATTTATGTTTAATTTCACCTATATATTTTTTACCTTATAAAATTGTAATACTATTCTGTAATAAAATTTTTTTGTATGACTTTC
>ODAI011573128.1_pt1 | contig 32172 bp, 18 predicted proteins | sample 1539321 | NCBI WGS metagenome assembly ODAI01 (sample SAMN02144231, study PRJEB22623) | gut metagenome | biome: sheep rumen | host: Ovis aries | place: New Zealand
GCGGAGCATGGGACACAGATCCGGCAGATGCAACCATCACGGGAGCAACGACGTTCACATATACCTTCTCGGCGATTCCGACTTATACCGTCACCTACAAGGTAGTGGGCGGAACATGGTCGGATGACAGCACGACAAACAAGACGGAGATCGTACAGAGCGGATCGAAGCCTGCCAGTGTACCTACGGGTATGAAGGCCGGTTCAGGTTATATGGGCGGAGCATGGGACACAGATCCGGCAGAAGCCACCATTACGGGAGCAACAACGTTCACATATTCCTTCACGGCGAAGCAGGCAGCAATCGTTAAAAAAGCTCCGACAGCCAAGACACTGACCTATACCGGTTCCGCGCAGAAACTTGTCACCGCTGGCGAAGCGACAGGCGGTACGATGTACTACGCCGCGAACACCGAGAACACAGCGCCTGCTGATAACCTTTATACCACATCCATCCCTGCAAAAACCGAAGTCGGAACCTATTATGTCTGGTATAAGGTTGTGGGAGATGAGAATCATAATGATGTTGAACCGGAATGTTTGGCTGTAAGCATAAAAGAGAAGGAAGAACAAAAGCCTTCAGACGGAACTATTACTACAGACGGAATATATTGTGCAAGCAACCATCCGTCTATACAGGCAGGTATGGTTATTCATAAGAGTAATGAAGCAGATACAGTTGAATACAGATGGGTTGCCTGTGATAGTAACAAGCCGGGTGAATGGTTTGAAGTAAGTCCTTGGACAAAGAATAATAACTGCATCGATTGGACACCTGAAAAATCAGGAAGCTATGTAATTGTATGTTACGCAAGAGTCGTAGGAAATGAAAAAAAATCAGAGATACAGTATGCTTTCGGAACTGAATACCATAAGGAAATTAAAGGTATCTGCCAGATGCCGTATTCCGGAGAAGGCGGAGGATATCTTATCGGTATAGAAAGCTACAATAACCCTAATAATTCATATCAGTATGAAATACTGATACTTGATTGTTCATTACTTGCACAGGGCAAGGATGCCTGGATATATACAACCGGCAGATGCGGAGCAAATGGAAACAGTCTTTGGACAGTATGGCAGCCAAAGTATGGATACTACTGGACTCTGTTTAGAATCTATGATTCAAACGGCAACCTTCTGGATGAAGTATGCTACGGATTTGAAAATGTAAATTAAATGATTTAGATTTTCACTTGGTGGTGGACAAAGCCATCAAATATGAATTCTATCTAAGATGACCGTCTTTGCCACATATCTGTGCCATAGACGGTCATACCTTTTATGAAAAAAACAATAATAAATATTGAATATAAAAATAAAATCTCCTTGAAATAAACAAACAAAGATATTATTATAAATAAGTTAAATTTATTTGAAACGCAGGGAGCTGGCTTATGTTATTTTCAAGTATTACATTTTTATTTGCATTTTTACCGGCAGTGATGTTGGTATATTATATAAGTCCAAGAGCGGTTAAAAACTTCGTACTTATGATCTTTTCATTTTTGTTTTATGCCTGGGGCGAGCCTAAGTATGTTTTTGTTATGCTCGTATCCATAATAGTCGGCTATATTATGGGACTTTTGACCGATTATTTTATGAATAGGGAAAAAATAAGGTCGGCAAGACTTATGGTTGCTTTGGCTGTTATCATAAATCTCGGGATTTTGTTTTTCTTTAAATATATGGGATTTTTTACGGAAAATATAAATAAAATTCCGCATATTCATATAAAGGCGATAAATTTGTCATTGCCGCTCGGTATATCATTTTATACATTCCAGATTCTTACCTATTCAGTTGATGTATACAGAAGAACGGCAAAGCCGCAAAAAAATATAATAAATCTTGCAACATATATAACGCTTTTCCCTCAGCTTATAGCAGGACCTATAGTAAGATATGAGACCGTTGCCGGGCAGCTTGAAAGCCGTAAGGAAAGTATAGACGGTTTTGGTGAAGGTGTAAGAAGATTTGTAACAGGACTCGGAAAAAAAGTTCTTATTGCAAACATGGCTGGAGAGATATTTGATTTGTTATCCAAACTGCCTTCGGACAGAAACACGGTTTTACTTTCATGGATTTGTTCGATAGCATTTACACTTCAGATATATTTCGATTTTTCGGGTTATTCGGATATGGCTATAGGTCTTGGTCATATGTTTGGATTTAAGTTTCTTGAAAACTTTAATTATCCTTATATATCAAAAAGTCTTACTGAATTCTGGAGGAGATGGCATATTTCGCTTTCGACATGGTTCAGGGATTATGTATATATTCCGCTTGGCGGAAGCAGAAACGGTAAAGCCAAAACCTACAGAAATCTTTTTATCGTATGGTGTTTGACAGGCTTTTGGCATGGAGCCTCATGGAATTTTATAATCTGGGGACTTTATTATTTTGTTTTACTTGTAATTGAAAAGCTTTTACTTATGAAATGGCTTGAAAAAATACCAAAGTTTATATCACATATTTATTCATTGTTCTTTATAAATTTTGGTTGGGTTATCTTTGCTTATGATGACTTCGGTGAGCTTAGGAAAGCCGTTAAAAATATGTTTGGATTCGGAGGCTTGTCTTTTACAAACGGATATACCGCATATATTCTTTTATCATACGGTATTTTTCTTGTTATTGCTTTTATTGCGTCAACCCCTTATCCGAAAGAACTTGCTTCAAAGTTTATCAGGAAGCTTGACGAAAAGAAAGAGGCTGTTTCAGGTATTGTAGAAGCGGTATTTTTACTTTGTGTGATGCTTTTATCAACTTCATTTTTAGCAAGTGAAGCATTTAATCCGTTTTTATATTTCAGATTTTAATTATTGATAAGAAGAGATGATATATATTTAAATGTAAATGGAGTAGAAGATGAGAAACAGGATAGTAACCATAATTTTCATATTGTATATACTGTTTTTTGCAATCGGTTCGTTTATCATTAAGGACAGAGTATTTTCTGATATGGAAAACCGAAATCTTGCTCAGTTTCCTAAAGCAAGTGCAAAGAGTATCTTTTCCGGTGATTATTCTGATGAATTTGAAAGCTATATGAGCGATCAGATCATTTTTAAGGATTTTCTGGTAAAGCTCAAGGTGACTGAAAATAAAGCTCTTAATCAAACCTATGTAAACGGAACCTTTTTTGCCGAGGGAAGATATATAAGAGACTATGAGGAAAATACGGCACAGATAGATAAAAATGTAGGCTTTGTAAATGAATTTGCCCAGATGAATCCGGAATTGAATATAATATGGCTTATGGTTCCGAATGCAAGCTGTATTTATAAGGATTGTCTTCCGTCAAATGCTGTAATTGACGATCAGAGAAAGACAATGGAGCATATAAAGGATAAGGTCGATGAATCGATAATTTTTGTTGATCCGTCAGAGGAACTTTATAATGCGCGTGATGAGTATATATATTACAAGACGGATCATCACTGGACCATAAACGGAGCTTATATCGGATATAAGAAGCTTTGTGATGCTTTGAAAATGGAAGCCGTGGATGTTAGTGAATATAATATAAGTGTTGCGAGTGATGATTTTTTGGGAACACTTTATTCGGATGCACCGGTGTTTAATGCCGATAAAGATAAGATAATTATTTATGAACGTAAGGATGGAAAATATAAGGTCGACTATGTGGATGAAGGATTTTCACAGGACAGCCTTTATAATTATTACAAACTTGATATAAAAGACAAATATCAGGTTTATCTTGACGGTAATCATTCGATAATAAGGATTTATAATGATAATAATAAATCAAAAGACAAAAATGACGACGGCGAAGGAAAGCGTGATAAGATAATTGTGGTTAAAGACTCCTATGCACATTGCCTGCTTCCTTTGCTTGCTGATAATTATGAAGAGATTATCGTGGTAGACCTTAGATATTATCATGAGAAGACCGTAAGCGATTTGGCAAAAGAGGAAGGAATAAGCGATATAATATTTATAAATAATATTGATTTTATAAATACGGATGATAACTTCCTTTGGCTGATGTAAGTCTTATAAAACTTGACAGTTTTTATCATATGGGAGTAAAATAGCCGCTGTAAATAGTTGTTTTATGTTTTTAAGGGAGTGGAGGAATTAAAATGAAAAAGTTTAAGAAAGCTTTAGTATGCGGTATTGCATTTACGCTTTGTTTATCTATGGCTGCATGCGGTAAAAAAGATGAAAAAAAGGAAGAAACAACAACCGAGGAGGTTACTGTTGAAGAACTTACTGAGGAAGTAACAGAGGCTTCAGGCGAGGCTGAGACAAAAACCTGGGGTGATTTTACAATAACGGTTCCTGCAGGTTTTGAATTCAAGGGCGGAGATGTATTTGATGAAAATGATACAAATTATTTCTCTGTTAAGAAGGGAAGCTTTTCTTATTTTGATTTCAAGAATGAATCGGAAGATACAATGAACAATCAGTATAACTACAACAAGACTACTTATACCAACGAGCAGACTGATGTTAAGGGTACATATGGCGGTATCGACTGGACAGGATTCCAGTACAGTGACGGTTTCGGCGGATACGGATTTGAGCTTTATGCAACTTCAAAAGGTAAATTCTTAAGAGTATCATCGGCAGGATTTAAATTTGATGATCCTATCGTTAAAGAAGTTCTTGATTCTTTTATAATAGGTGAAGGCGGTGCAGATAAGGCTTCTGAATCCGATGCAGAACCTACAACAGAAGAGGAAGAAGTTATCAACTATACAAAGGTTGTTGAGATGGATAAGGCAAGATTTGGCGTGCCGGAAGGATACAGTATAATAAAAGAAGCAAGCACTCAGCTTGTTTTATCAAATGATGAAACCGGCGGTAGGGTATCTGTTTTAACCGGAAGCAAAACAGCCGAAGAACAGCTTGATGCCGTTATGGGTGATGCAGATGCCGAAAAGCAGGAGTGGGATATCAATAATATTCATTGGGTAGGTTATTCACTTGATGAAGGATATTACACCGTATTAACAAATGTAGCAGGCGGATATGTAATGATTGATTTACAATTCGGTACTATGGAAGAGCTTGAGATGCTCATAAAAGGGCTTGAATATGCAGAATAAAAAAAGGGACTTATGTCCCTTTTTTTATTCTGTGACTGTCCGTCTATATATGCTGTACATCCCCCTTCCCGCAATATAGACCGACAGTTGAAGTATAGAAGCGTTATAGTTATACTACTATTCCTCGGTTTCGTTGAATTCTTCCTCGTCAAGAAGTTCATCGAAAGCGTCGGCTACAGCTTCGTATTCTTCTTCGGATTCGATTTGTGTAAGTTCGATATCGTCGCCTTCAAGTTCTGCGTAGCGGTATAAGAATACCTCGTTTTCATCGAAACCTTCAACAGGCTTGTTTGGAAGGAGAGCGATATAATCCTTATCATCTACAGGAAAGATTGCTATTACGTCACATTCAAGCTCGGTACCGTCTTCAAGTGTCATTGATACGGTTGGCTCATCAAATTCTTCATTTTCATTTATGTTTTCGCTCATAGTTTTACATCCTCGTTCTTTCATAAGATATATATAGTTTACATTAAAAAGCTGAAGTTGGCAATCATTATATATTAGAAAAAAATATAGCTGAAATATGGTTTTTCATTATGCGATGTGATAAAATAACCGGGAAAGTTAAATTGTTACTTTTTAAGGAGGATGAAGTTATGTTTTGCAGTGAATGCGGAAGTGAGTTGCCGGACGGAAGTAAGTTTTGTCAGGTTTGCGGAGCGAAACAGCTACAGGTTTCGGAAGAACAGCCGGCTAATCAGACAGAAGAGCAGTATGCTCAAAATATTCAAGAAAATATACAACAAAATTCGTATGGACAAGTGAATCCGGGTATGCAGCAAAATCCATATGGACAAGTGAATCTGGGTATGCAGCAAAATCCATATGGACAAGTGAATCCGGCTATGCAACAAAATCCATATGGACAGATATATCCTTATATGCAGGCAAATCCGTATGCACAACCTAATCCATATCTTGATCCTTCCGTAAATGAAAAATATATGGCTATAAAAAAAGAGAAGTGTGCTAAGGTCTTAAGCGTTTTCTCAAAGATTATTTCAATAATCGGAATTATGATAAATGCGGTTTATCTGTTGGTTATAGTATTTAATTTTCCGGATTTTTCAAGAATGGAAGAGGGATTTAGAAGCACATATAATAAGGGTGTTCTTTTTTCGGCAATTGCATTGGCGGCGGTTTCGCTTATAACATATATAATTTTATTCTTTGTTAAAAAGACGGTATATACTTGTTTTTATCCTGTGGTTACGCTTGTAATAAGTGTTGTAATTTATATTACAACAAACAATTATGTAAGTGCGTACAGAGATGATAGTTTGGCGAGGTATGGATATGGCGGTGTTTCGGGATATATATCAGGTTCTAAATCGGCAAGTTTGTTTTTGGTGTTGATTTCCGCATTAATTTTGTTGTTATTTGTTTTGTATTGCTTCAAAGGCGCAAAATGGCCTTTATGGGTTAATTTGATATTGGGTGTGGGTGCATCGGCACTCGGTTTGTTAGCTCTGGGAAGAATTTCAAATGTAGTTAATGGCTTTGAGTTTACTGTCGGTAATTATATCGGTTATACACTTGTTGCACTTGTCCATGCTTATGCATACGCTTCGTGTAAGGATGATTCAAAGGAAGAGAAGGGAGACTAACCTATGTATTGTAATGAATGTGGGGCACAGATTCCTGAGGGAAGTAAATTTTGCAATGTCTGTGGTGCTATGATTAATGAATTACCGCCGCAGTACGATGAATCACAGGTTAATGCACAGCGGGAAGCAGTTAACAAAGAAAAAAAGAAAAAGGAAAAGCTTCCGACCTGGGCAAAGATATGGATAGTTGTATGTATTCTTGCTGTTGCAGGTCTGGCAACTTTTTTAACTATTCATTTTGTTAAGAAAAAAAACAGTAAGGGTGATGCATACGTTACCATAAACGGTACAAAGTGCGAAATAAATTCGGATGATGGTGTTTCAAACATTGATAAGGCTCAGGATGGATTTGTTTACAGAAAAAGAGACGGGATTGAATATATTGATGAAGTATATATTAACGGTGTCCTTTCCGAGGATGCAAATCCTGAGGATTATGATATTGTTATAGAAAAAGATCCTACAAATCTTAACAATCCACATGTCCATATTGGTTGTGTTGCTATCAGTCTTTACAATTTTCCAAGTTTTAAAATGGGTGATGGTACAAACTGGGGTTCTTCGACAAAAGAACTTGAAAAAGCCGGATATGTCTATGACGGAATGTGTCTTTACAGCAAGTATTATGATAAAGACGGAGAGATTCCTCTTAGCAGGGTTAATTCCGATTATGATAAGATTCTGACTGATGGATTTAACGCGATAGATTATAGTCTTAGTAATTCATTTCCTGATGTTATTAAGTTTGCCGGTATGAGAGGAAGTAAGGAAGAAAACAGAAAGGCTCTCATAGAGCAATTTGAAAAAACAGGCTATAGCACGGAAGATTGGGATAACAGCATAAAATCCCGATTGTTATTCTCAAGTGAAACTGCCAAGCTTTCGGGTATGAGAAAAGATGAGAACGGAAAGTGGAATTATGTAGGAAGCACGAGTGAATTTTTAGTCAGAGTCGATTATTTTTATTACAGCGGAAGCTATAGCTTTACCGTGATAAGAATATTTGCACCTGTTGATAAGCTTAATACGTATTTTAAGAAATGGGGCCTGCCTGATACAGTCCTTTATAATACAGGTGATTCATCCGATAAAACGCAGGAAACGGAAACTTCGGAGGCTCAGACTGAAGCAACGACCGAGGCACAGGCCTCTGAGCTGGTTGATATATCGGTGGCAGATATACCTGAGTATGAAGCTTTAGAGGAATTCTTTTATTCCTTTGATACATACTGGGATTATAACAGTACGGATAATTATGATTGTACGACTGCCGCAGACGGTAATTCAAATATTTTGGCAAACATAATCGGAAATCCTTCTTGTGTGGAAACAGAAGAAAGATATGATGTATTTGATTTTGAGACTTCATGGGGAGAAACGGTTGATGCAAGGGGATATGTAGAAGATGAAAACTCAAAATGGTATATGATGGGATTTCATTCTGTATCAACATATGGTTTAAAGTGGGTTGCCCAAAATATATTTAACGTTTCCGAAGCCGATTTCGTAACTCTGAATAATCAATTGGTAGATGATGATACATGTTATATAGAGAATGACCGTTACTATTATATGATAGGCGGAGTAGGCTGGTTGCCGTATGTATTTAATGTTCACTTTGTTAAAACGGACGGAAAATACTATTATATAACATACAGCATGGATATGGATGAAGAGTATTTCGGTGATTCCGCTTCGGATTCAGCTGCTGTATGTGAAGCAAAAATGGAACTGAAAAATATAGACGGAAAGAATTACTGGTCTATGTATTATAATCATGTAATTGAACCGATTGATTTTGCTGATTAGGAGGAAGAAATTATGTTTTGTACCAAGTGCGGTTCAAAAATAGCTGACGGAAGTAAATTTTGTAATGTATGCGGCAATAATATGACAATATCGCCAACGGCACCTGTGAATGAGGTACCGCAGTTTGGGAATATTTCGCCGACAGAACCTGTGGGGCAAGTGCCGCAGTTTGGAAATATATCGCCGACAGAACCTGTGGGACAAGTGCCACAGTTCGGAAATGTATATCCGACGGCACCTGTGAATCAACCACCGCAGTTTGTAAATATATCACCAACTGCACCTGTGAATCAACCACCGCAGTTTGTAAACATATCACCGACGGCACCCGCCGAACCGTTTGTAAATAATTCGAATGGTTTTCAGAATCAAACCGGAACCGTGGATATTCCTTTAGGTAATTATCCGCAATCAAACAATGTAACCGGAAATATGAAAGAGAAATCATCCGGAAATAAGGGAATAATCATTGGTCTTATTTTAACAATAGTTGTTCTTGCCGTGGTTGTAGTGCTTCTTTTGGTTAAACCTTTTGATAAGAGTGATAAAGAAGAAAAAAGTGAAGCTTCAACACAAATCACAACAACCGAGGCTTATGATCCGAATACAACTGCCGCACCGGCAACCGAGGAAGATACCGAAGAAGCAACGGAAAGTCCGACTTTAAATACTGATAATGGCGGTTCCTTTATGCTTGTTAACGGAATCCTTTCCGTTGATAACAGTCTCTTCGGTAAAACCTATGAAGAATTAAATGAATACTTTAGTTACGGATTGCCTTCGCTTACATATTGGGAATGGTCGGAGGTCCCTCTTGATTATCTGGATTATTATTACTCTGACGGAAACAAATATACTTTGTATTTTGAAAACAATATACTTGTAGGCGTACGATATGAGGCTCAAATATATGATTATATGATTCCTGATGAGTTGTATGATGCGGCAATTGACAGATTCGGAGATTATGAACAATATTGGTATAATGAAGATACTTTACAGGAATTTGAGTATGACTGGAATGTAAAGATAAATGCCAAAAATGGTCAGTACGCAGTTTTCCTTAATTCATATGATGAAAATGATTATGTTGTTCAGCAATATACATCGGGAGACTACTCGGGAAATTATATACAGAATCATTGATAAAGAATATAATGATTTTATTTAAAGGATATAAGAAAAGGAGATAAATAATGCAACAGACATATGCAGGAAAAGATATAGCAAGATTTATTGCGGCAATACTTTGGATTGTTATGGGTATAATTTATGTTACCTATGTTTTTGAAATAATCGGAAACTTTAGCAAACTTAAAACTTATTGGGGCAGTGGAAAGGAATATGATCAGATATTTGCTTTTTATTGGATTATGCTTGTAGTTTATGCGGCTGCAGCCTTTATAGTCATAATGGCAGCTATTTATCTTTTTAAAGAAGATACAGATAAGTTCGGAACAGCCATGTATTGTTATGCAACGGGTTATATACTTACTGTTCTTATAATTTTCGTATATATCATGGCTATGTCAAACGGAAACATCGTTTATGCATTTTCTTACCTTGGTTCATCTTTAGGAAAGTACCTTGCGGTTCTCGGCATAGCATGTGCACTTGTAATTGCTTCAATCTATGCGCAGGGTGTAAATTATAAAAAAGCTTCAAGAGGTGTAATTGTAGGAGGAAAGAGCTTTGTACCGCTTGGAATATATTTATCAAGTATGATTTGTATAATAATAGTTGCAGCGATGCTTAAAAATGATTTTGGTGAGTATATCAGTGTATCTGATATCGTAGGGCAGGCATTTAAGTCACAAAGCGGAGGCGGAATAGCACTCATTATAGGTATTCATGTAACAAGCGGATTATATATCTTTTTAAGAGAAAAATATTTTGTCGGTGGTTCTTATGGCAGTATGGGTTATGGCGCCGGAGCCTATGGCATGCCGCATTACGGAGGAACAGGCTATGGAGCAGGTGCTATGGGTGTGCCTCCTTATGGTCAGACAGGATATGGTATGCCGCCTTATGGAGGAACAGGCTATGGAGCAGGTGCTTTCGGTGTACCTCCTTTCGGACAGACAGGATATGGTATGCCGCCTTATGGACAGACTTCATATGGTCAGCCTATGGGAATGATGCCGGGTATGACTCCTATGGGTATGGTTCCTCCACAGACCAAGTCAAAGTTTGAGATGGAAAAGGAACAGAGTGAGAGAGAGTTTATATTAAAAAAAGGCGGATGGATATGTCATAATTGTAAGAAAGCCAATTATTCTTATATAGGTTCATGTTCATGCGGTATGACAAGAGATGAATCTGAGAGACTTGAAAAAGATGACAGGGATAAGGCGATTTCCGAAATGAGAGAAAGGGTTGCTAAAAGTAAGGAAATGTCAGCTTTGAAAGCTCAAAGTGAATTTAATGAAGAGGAAACATTTGACAGAGAGATAAAAGCCGGTAGTGTGCTGGAAGCTTCAGTTTTAAGGAAAGAAAATAAAACATGGGAGTGCCTTGCATGCCATACAGTCAATGATGAGGATGCTCAAAGTTGTAAGAACTGCGGTCAGATAAAAGCTATGGGGTATAAGAATGTTAAAATGATATATTGCCCAAGCTGTGGTACTGCGCTTGATGGTGGCTCTAAGTTTTGCTACAAGTGTGGAACAAAGATTAATTAGAAAATATATATCCGGGGAAGGTTATCATATGCACAACTATTTTGCAAATGATAATTGTCCCCGGATTTACTTTTTTTGGCTTGAAAATAATATAGAATAATGTATAATGTCGAAAGGTAATACTTAAAAAAATAATCATACAGGATGAAAAATGAAACGTATACTTTATTATTTTAAAAACTATAAATTAAAATCAATACTTGCACCCTTATTTAAAATGCTTGAAGCAAGCTTTGAACTGCTGGTTCCTCTTGTTATGGCGGCAATTATTGATAAGGGAATTAACAAAGGTGATAAGCCCTATATCTATAAGATGGGGCTTTTGCTTGTTGCACTCGGAATTATAGGACTTGTATGCTCTATAACGGCTCAGTATTTTTCGGCAAAGGTAGCAATGAGTATAGGAAAGGAACTTAGATATGATTTATTTAAGCATATCGAAACCTTGTCATATACTGAAATAGATGAAATTGGTACTTCTACTCTGGTTACGCGTATGACAAGCGATATAAATCAGGTTCAGACAGGTATTAATATGTTCCTTAGACTGTTTATGCGTTCGCCGTTTATAGTATTTGGAGCAACGATAATGGCCTTTACGGTAGATGCCCGGGCAGCGCTTGTATTTCTTATAACACTCCCGGTTCTTTTTGTTATTGTATTCGGAATTATGCTTATATCCATACCATTATATAAAAAAGTTCAGCAAAAGCTTGACACGGTTACTCTTAAGACACGTGAAAATCTTTCGGGAGTAAGAGTTATTCGTGCCTTTAATCAGGAAAAACATGAAATGTCCGAATTTAATGATGTGACAAAGGAATTAACAAGGAGACAGATTTTGGTCGGACGTATAAATTCTTTTTTAAATCCGCTCACATATGTGGTTATTAATCTTTCCATAGCTGCACTTATCTGGAAAGGTGGTGTGAGAGTTGAAGGTGGATTTATAATGCAGGGCTCGGTATATGCACTTGTAAACTATATGTCTCAGATACTTATAGAGCTTGTGAAGCTTGCAAATCTTATAATAATTGAAACAAAAACAGTTGCTTGTGCAAAACGTATCAATGATGTTTTTGATACAAAGAGCAGTCGGATATATAAAGAAAGCTTTGATAATAAGGCAGATAAAAATGCACCGAAGGTTCAATTTATAGATGCAGGGCTTACTTATAAGCATGCCAAGGAGCCATCTATAGAAGGACTTAATCTTACGGTAAATAAGGGTGAAACTATTGGTATAATCGGAGGTACGGGCTCGGGAAAATCCTCGTTGGTTAATTTGATACCAAGATTTTATGACTGTACCGAAGGACGCATTTTAATCGATGGTATTGATGTAAAGGATTATCCAAAGGATGAACTTACAAATAAAATAGGTGTTGTACCTCAGAAGGCTGTTCTTTTTTCCGGTACGATAGAAGATAATTTAAAATGGGGTAAACCGGATGCCACAAAAGAAGAAATGGATTTGGCACTTGATATAGCACAGGCTAAGGCTTTTGTAGATGAAAAAGATGGTGGAGTTTTATTTAAATTAAACCGTGGAGCAAAAAACCTTTCGGGTGGACAGAAGCAGAGGCTTACGATAGCAAGAGCTCTTGTAAAAAAACCTGAAATTCTTATACTTGACGACAGTTCATCTGCACTTGATTATGCCACGGACAGTGCACTTCGTATGGCAATAAAGGAAAAAATAAAGGATACTACGGTATTTGTTGTTTCTCAGCGTGCAACATCAATTATGTTTGCGGATAAGATAGTTGTACTTGATGACGGAAAGGTAGTTGGACTCGGAAAACATGAGGAGCTTCTTTCTTCATGCGATGTATATAAGGAAATATATTACTCGCAGAACAAAGAGGAGGTGGCTTCATGATGAAAAAGGATAATAGATGGATTTTAAAACGTATTTTTAAGCACATCAAAAAATATACATCCTGGGTTATTCTTTCATTTCTTTGTGCATTTATATCTGTTATAGCCACGCTTTATGCTCCGATACTTACTGGTGATGCCATAAATCTTATTATTGAACCGGGGCGTGTTGATTTTGACGGCATTAAGGAAATAATAATCAGATTCATGGTTGTTATTGCGATAACTGCCGCAACCCAGTGGATAATGAGTATAATTAATAACAGGATAACCTATATGGTGGTTAAGGATATAAGGATAGAAGCCTTTAATCATCTTTCGGATATGCCTCTTTCTTATATTGATTCACATGCACACGGAGACATTGTAAGCAGAATAGTAACGGATATTGATCAGTTTGCTGACGGACTTTTAATGGGCTTTTCACAGCTTTTTACGGGAATTGTAACTATAATAGGAACGCTTGGCTTTATGCTTTATTTAAATATTTCCATTGCGCTTGTGGTTGTTGTACTTACGCCGATTTCACTTTTCGTAGCGGCATTTATTGCCAGAAGAACCTATAAGCTTTTCAGAAGCCAGTCCGAATCAAGAGGCGAGCTTACTTCTCTTGTTGATGAAATGATAGGAGAGCAAAAAATCGTTCAGGCCTTCGGATATGAGGATGATGCTTTAAAAAGATTTGAGATAATAAATGATACGCTTGAAAAAGACAGCATGAATGCAACCTTTTATTCCTCGCTTGTTAATCCGTCCACAAGATTTGTAAACGGACTTGTTTATGCGGCGGTTGGAATAATAGGTGCTTTTGCGGTTATAAGAGGGAAGCTTAGTGTAGGAAGGCTTACGAGCTTTCTTAGCTATGCAAACCAATATACAAAACCGTTTAATGAAATATCTAATGTCATTACCGAACTTCAAAATGCCATTGCCTGTGCAGGCAGGGTGTTCGAACTTATAGATGAACCCGGAGAGATAAAAGAACCGGTGGATGCAAGGGTTCTTGACAAGGCAAGCGGTAAAATAGTAATTGATAATGTTTCATTTTCATATACCGAGGATAAAAAGCTTATAGAAAATCTTAATCTTTTGGTTGAACCCGGTATGAGAGTCGCCATAGTCGGACCGACAGGATGCGGAAAAAGTACGATAATTAACCTTTTGATGCGATTTTATGATGTAAATAAAGGACAAATAAGTGTTGACGGAACGGATATAAGACAGATTACAAGGGAAAGCCTTCGCGATAACTACGGTATGGTGCTTCAGGAAACCTGGCTTAAATCGGGTACTATCAGGGAAAATATCACCTACGGAAAACCCGAAGCAACCGATGAGGAAGTTTTGGAAGCGGCTAAAAAAGCTCATTCTCACAGTTTTATTAAAAGACTTCCGCAAGGGTATGATACAATTATCACCGAAGACGGCGGAAATCTTTCACAGGGACAAAAACAGTTATTATGTATAACGAGAGTTATGCTTCTTATGCCGCCTATGCTGATACTTGATGAAGCGACTTCGTCAATAGATACACGTACGGAAATAAGAATTCAAAAGGCCTTTAACAAGATGATGGAGGGTAGAACAAGCTTTGTGGTTGCACACAGACTTTCCACGATAAAGGAAGCGGATATAATTCTTGTTATGAAGGATGGAAATATTATAGAAAAAGGTTCGCATAAAGAACTGCTTGATATGCATGGATTTTATTATGAGCTGTTTAATGCACAGTTTGCGCATTAAGGATGACTATTATATAAAAAAGGACATTATATACTTTTGATAAAAGGTATATGATGTCTTTTTTTTAATTTCAAATCGGATAAGTTCTTAAAAAAATATTATGTAACCCTGACTATATATGGGAATAGAATAAATGATAATACAATATATGGACAAAATTGAAATGTTATTAAGAAAATACTTGATTTGTTAAATTTGTGTTAATTTGTTTTTACAAAATATGTGTTGCAAATATACATTATATCCGATATTATGTAAAGTAGAGTATTTTTACAGTGGGTGAACTATGCTCATTTTTAGGATAAAAGACAATTATTAATTTTTGATAAAGATATCAAGGAGGAGAAAAAATGAAAAATTTACGAGAAAAAACGTCAAGACCAAGGAAGAAAGTAATTGCATTTTTACTTTCGTTACTTATGGTGCTTTCTATTGCTTTGCCAAGCGGAGGAAGCGGTGTAAGGTATAATTCTTATGCTGAAGGGGAGGAGTCTGCCTTGGGTGAGGGGGTAGAGCTTACCACAGAAGATGAAACATCCGGGGAAGAAGTGACATCGGAAGAAACGACTGGAGAAAATATGGATGAAGCTTCAGATATATCCGGTGAAGTGACTACAGAGATGGACGATGAAGACACAACCGGACAAAATCCTGATGAAGGATTATTTGATGAAGATAATAATTTGTTGGGAAGTAATTCTTCAGATGGTGAAGAAGAGTTTATAGAGGAAGAAAGCATACTTGGGGATGGGGAATATGTTAATCCAAAGCTTATAGTTTTAGCTGCAAACAATATGACTGTTGAACTTGCAAACCCTTCAGGTAATTATGATAGAAATTCGCAATTTAATATAAATATCAATTATACAATTCCTCAGTCCAATATGGCTGATGCCTATCAGAAAAATTCAGAAGAAAAGGTTATCTGGGTATATGATTTAAGTGAATATCTGAGTCAACATAAAGAATTAGCGGCATTATCAAACAATGCCACAGGTCCTATAAAAGAAGGAAATGAGCAAAGAGGAACATATACTGTAATAGACAATAAAGTATATCTTGATATAGACAGTTACTGGTTGTCACAAAGTTTAAATAATGATGTGACCGGTACGTTTCAGCTTGAAATGTCTTTAGATTCGTCTCAAATCGGTTCGGAAGATAGTCTGACATTTACATTTCCGGGTTCTACTACTGAAACAACATTAAACTTTAGCGATGCGTCTGTTTCAAATGTGACCAGCTCAAAAAGCGTAGTAAACGAAAATGTGGTAGCAAATGCAGACGGAACATATGATGTGGAATATACTATACAGGTAACTCCGAATTCCAATCATAAAGAAAGCTTTAAAGTGGTTGATACTATATCAGACGATTTTCAGTCATATATTAGTGATTCGTTTAAATTAAAACCTTCATGGGGAGGAAGTGAAATTGAAATACCTGCAAGCTGTTTATCCGGCGTTAATGGAAAAAGTGTAGAAATCGATATATGGCAGGTTATGAAAGATAATGCTGCATCTTATCCGAATTTAACAGCAAATGATAATTATATTAAGGCAGGCGAATCATATTTTATTACATATAAGACAAATGTTAATGCCGATGGGTTAGGTCAGGCATTAAAGAATGATGTGAAATGTAAATGGGAAAATGATAAAGAAGGCGGGGTAGCCAGTAAAGAGTTTTCTTTAAAGGAAAAAATAGAGACAAATAAAGAATATACAGATTTAGGTGAAAATAAATATAAATATACGATAACTATTGGTGGAGATAACACAGACTTATCAAATGTAACCATTAAAGATACAATGAAAGATCTTCAAAATATTATAGGGGATATTGTATTAACAAAACATGATGGAACAAAGGTTACTATTAGTACATCCGATGGTAAATTTGCTGATTCTGATTTTTCGGATAATACATATGAATTGTTTAACTTTACAGATACAGCTTCCTATGGAAAGGGTTCAATTACGATAGAATATACCGTTGAGATTCCTGATAATGAATCGGCACAGGGTATAAAAGGAACAAAACAAATTACAAATAATGTTGAAGTTACGGGGACAAATAAATCAGGAAGTTCAAGTACTGCTTTCAATGTTAATTTTGGTGATGAAGCAAAACCTACAATTGAAAAGACTTTTGTGAGCCTTGATGAGGACGAAAAAACGTTTGAATGGAAGATAAAGGTGGGTAATCCGGGTTCGGATGATTTGGAGAATGTATATGTTACGGATTCTCCAAGTAACAATGCTAATTCAACTGATAGTATTGATTGGAATGGTATAGTAGTTAAAGATTCAAGCGATTCGGTTGTTGATTCATCAAAATATAGTATAGTTGAGAATGTTCCTAGTTCGAGCATATCTAAAGCTGTCAAATTTGATAAAATACCTGCCGGTACTGACTATTATATATATATTACGACAACTACATCAGAACTGGTAAATGCAAAAACGTATAAAAATACAGCAAGTATATTTTATGCAAATATGTATTATCGGGATGAAGAGTCTTCGGCAGAAAAAAAATATAGTAGTAACGAATTTGATATAACTAAGTCATGTTCATATGATGAAGCTACAGAAACATATACCTGGACAGTAGTGGTTAATTCCGAAAAAAACACATATGAACCTGATTCTAAATTATATTTTGTAGATAATTTACCTGATGGTATGGAATATGTTCCTAACAGTATGAATGTTGCCTTTGATGGAAAAATAACAATAGATGGAGCAGAACAAACTACAAATTATCATAGTTTTAATATAGAGCCTTCAATTAATGGTAATAATATAGGACCAGTAGATGTTTCGAGTCTTATTAGTGGTACATATACTTATGGAACACATAATTATGTTGTAGGTATTAACGAGTTAAAATCAACATTTACGTACAAAACGAAGATAACTGATTCGGAAAAAACAAGAATACAGGGTTTAATTAATACTCAGACATCTTTTACTTATACCAATACCGCCAAGGTGACAGATGAAACCGGTAATACTGTATTACAGTCGGCTACTTCGGATGCAACATATGATTATAAGGTTTTGACCAAAAAAGATCTTGGTTCAACTAAGGATAATGTAAAATTTCAGATTATAATTAATCCTGATGAACTCATGCTAAATGGCGGAGAAGCTTTAAAATTAACCGATACTTTGGAAACAACCATAGAATTGTTGTTTGGCGGAGATAGCGCTCTTACCGTAAAAGATAAAAATGGCATAGATATGATTGCGGATGGAAGAGCAAAGGCTTCTTATAATGATGATGAAAGAACTATAACTATATATGTGCCTGATCAAACTAAAGTCATAGTTAATTATAGTGTAGCTACCAGAAAAACCGGAGATATATTGGTAAAAAATGAAGCATTATTGGTCGGTGGAGGAAAGACTTATTCTGATCAAACAAGTGAACAACATCATGTCGCTTCTCATTCGGCAACGATTCAAGGAGGAGATATACAACTTCATAAGATTGATGAAAATAACCTTAGTGTTCAATTGACAGGGGCAGAGTTTGATTTATATGAACTTCCTTTTGATAGTACTACATATGTAGTTGGAACTCCGGTATTTAAGAAAAAGATAATAAGTTCAACAAATATGTTTACAATTCCTTCCGGAACCATAGAGCAAGGTAAATTATATTATTGGATTGAAACTAAAGCTCCGGATGGCTATATATTGGAACAGACACCGCATTACTTTACTGCATACAATGTAGGGACAACTGATGAAGAAACAGAAGCCAATAATGTTATTGCAAAAACTATTGATAATGGTATTCAGAATAACAACACTGACAGTAATGGCGAAAGATTAATAGTTAATACAGTCGAAATAGGTTCATATGTATGGAATGTATGTAATAAAAAGGGTACATCCATACAGATTAAAAAAGCTATAGCTTCTGATAGTGAAATGATTCCGTCGACGATAACTGATTATAATATAGATGTCACCTTTAGCAATTCAGGTACATTTAAAGTAACACGAGGTGATAACACAGAAACAAACGTAGAGTTTACAAAAGATACAGCTAAGCGATTAAGTATCAAAGCAGATGAAACTATAACCATTTCGGGTATTCCTGAAGGAACGACATATACGGTTACCGAGGACTTAACCGGTTATACAGGCTTTGACGAGCCGACAATTGTATATTCTGATGATACTTATAAGATGACCGGTTCAGATTCGGTTGATACAGTAACTATAACAAATAAGTATACAGAAACTTCAACAGAGTTACCTGCGGAAATTAAGGTTAAAAAGGTAGATTCGGATGATAATACATCTACAATTTCCGGTGCTGTATTTAAGATTTATTCTGATGCCGAGTGTTCAACATTATTGCCGGTAAACACCAATGGCCTTGTTGCGAACGAGATTACAACCGGAACTGATGGAACAGCTAAGTTTGAATTTAGTGATGTCAGTGGTTTGAGTGCTGGTACAGAAGGAGTAACTTATTACATCAAAGAAGTATCTGTACCTGCGCCATATAAGGCAGATACCGATACTATATATAAGGCTAATATAAAAGTTGATGGTACAACGGCAACTGTAACAGTAGGTAAGAAGGATGATGCAACATTGTCTTCAAGTCCGCTTGTTGTTAAAAATGATAAGGTTGCTAATGTTAAGGTTACAAAGCATGTAACTTTTGATGTTGCTCCATCATCAGATATTATAAATGCAGCTACATTTAAGGCGAAAATTAAATTTGGTACTGCACTTACAGGAACATTTAAATATGATAAATATGATAAATCAAACAGTAAGATTGTAAGTGACGGAACTATTACATTTAATAACAGCGACACTTCGGCAGAAGAATTAGAGTTTAATGATCATTATTACTATATAATAAAGGATGTTAAGGTCGGAACAACAGTTACGGCTGAAGAAACAGGTGATTATCAGACGGTATATGACACTGCTAAGTATGAGTATGACACAACCGGAAGTGATCCGAAGCCTGCGGCTATAAGTGTTTCTGATAGTAGTGCTAATGAAATAACCATTTTAAATAATTATTCACAGAAAAAAGGTTCTCTTAGCATATCTAAGACCAGGTCCGGAGAAAGTGTTACAAAAACAACGTTTAAAGTAATTGTTAAGAATAAATCAGATAAGTATATCAAAGCTGACGGTTCAACAAGTGATACTGAGGTTAAACTTGATGTGACGGTTGGAACACCGCTTGTTATAAATAATCTTGTTCCGGGTAAGTATACTGTAGAAGAAGATAAGGATGATGCAAAATCCGGTGTTGTTTATACACTTAACGTAACCGGAGAAGGTGAATATACGGTTGGAAGCGGAGAAACCGTAAACGTACCTTTAAACAACGAATATAAGGCCGGAAAATTAAAGATTCAAAAGAACGTAACTGCGGATACGGGAGTAACATTTGCAGATGATGACTTTGAAATAAGTATCAATGTTGCCGGTGCCGGTAATGGTACATATACAGCAACAGGAACGGCGGGTATTACATCGGTTACTTTTGTAAACAATGTTGCAACAATTACATTAAAAAATGATAAATACATTGAAATTAAAGGATTGCCGTATAATGCTGCTTATACTGTAGCAGAGACTACTCCTACAAAGGAATCATCTGATGGTAAAGGCACATTTACAGAAGATACTGATGCAACTACAGGCTCGAAAAATAAAACCGGCAATACATCAGAAACTGTTACGGACGCTAATACCGTAATTATTGTAAATAAATATGCGGAAAATAAGGGTAAAGTAACGGTTAAAAAGGAATTTTCCGGTATAAATTCATTACCTGTCGGTTTCAAAATAACAAATGACTATAACAGTGATGTATTTACTGTAGCCAATAAGCAATCAGGTTCGGGTACGGCATCAGATCCATATATATGGTATATAGATGAAGTGCCTGTCGGAACAAATGTAACATTTACAGAGAGCGGATTCTTAGACAATGACTATTCTGTTAATGTTAATAATGTAGCAAATACATCAGGAAGCGCTGATGTGTCAATTACGTCGGTTAAAAAGGGTAATGCTAGTGATAATGAAGTAAGCTTTAAAAACGATTACGAGATTAAAAAGGGCAGCTTTACTATTGAAAAGAAGATTACTTCAAAAGATGGAGATGGCATATCAGGAAGTGGTTATAATGTAAATCACGAATTTGAAGTAACAGTTTCGTTTACATTCCCGGATGGACAGACACCGTCTAATATTAAAGTAAATGAAACAGATACAACTTTATCTGATAATAAAGTAACATTTACTATAAAAGAAGGTGACTCAAATAAAGTTACCTTAAGTGATATTCCTTTTGGTACCACTTATACTGTTGTTGAAAACTTAAAGACAGCAGATATTGAAGCCGGTTATCAAAAAGATACAACAACCGGAAATATTGTATACGGAACAGGTACTTCGTTATCAAATGGTACTATTGGGGATACAAGTACAAATGTTGTTGTAAATAATAAATATAAGTGGCCTGTAGCCGGACATATCGTTATAACAAAGAAGGTTACCGGTGACAGAACATGGAGCGATATAAATTCTTATATTTCGTTCAGGTTATATAAGTTAAATGGAAGTGATTATGAAGTTGTTGGTACACAGATATCGGCACCGACCGATTGGAACGATAATGGTGACGGAACATACTCATATACAATTCCAAACCTGGAAAACGGAACATATAAAGTGGTTGAGGAGGTAAATGAAACTGCTGATACATCGTTAGCATATTATAACTTTAAAACATATGCAGGGAATACAATCAATCCGACAGCTGAACAAAAATCAGTTGATGGTATTACTATTGATGATACAACGAAGGATGGAAGTGCATATTTTGTAAATGATTATCAGGCTAAAAAAGGCGGATTTAAGATTACAAAGAATGTAGAAAACGATCCGGGTGATAATGTAGTATTTCCTGTTACAGTTGAATTAAATTACGATAATGAAACATTAATAGGTGGAACATATACAGTAGATGGTGAAAGTGCTGTTACATTTAATGAAACCACAACAAATACCGGCATTGTTATATCGAAAGCCAATAAAAAAGCAACAATATCATTTAAGTTAAAACATAATCAATCTGTTACATTTACAAATATTCCTTACGGTACTACTTACACGGTAACAGAAGGAGCTTTAGACGGAGCTGCATATAACGGATATAGCCAAAAGAGTGGAACCGAGCATATTGTATATGGAGATACAGGTAAAATTGTATCTGATAATGCAATAGATGAAGTGACTGTCAATAATGTATATACACCTGAAGGAAAGATTATTATCTACAAAACTTTAGATCTTCCGACGGGAGTTTCATGGGATGATATAAAGGGAAGTATTTCATTTATAATATCTGATAATGACAATACTACCGATGATATAGAAATCTCAGGATCCTCACTTGCTTGGGATAATACTTTAAATGCTTATGTTTATACAAAAGGTGGTATCCCGCTTGATAAAACATATACAGTAACGGAATCTGTCAATACTGCATCCGGTACAGCCTGGTTTAAATATGATGTAACCACTAAGGCAGGTACTACACAAGCCGGATTAACCGATAGTTCTACAAAAGAGGTAGCGGTAGGGGCAATCACAGCAACTAATCCTGTTGGTAAAGCATATTTTGAAAACAGATATACTGTAAAGACCGGAAAGCTTATTATTAAGAAGTCTTTTGACCCTGTTCCGACAGGCGTTGCAAACTATGGAGATGAAGTGTTTGATGTAGCGGTTACACTTACCGATGAAAATAATAATCCTGTAACCGGAACATATGGTACGACTACATTTAATAGTGAAGGTAAAGCAACTGTAAATATTTCAGTAAATGCGCCTGTAGAGATAACAGACATTCCGTATGGATATAAGTATTCTTATGTAGAACAGGGTAAGACAGGATATCAGAATGTAAGTAACGGGACGGTTACAAATAAAGTTATTTCAGCTGTATCGGATACTCAAACAATAACCAATAAGTATGAACCGGATAAAGGTAGTCTTAAACTTGTTAAGAGATTTGCCGATGACAGCAAATATAAGGCATATGATGTAAATGCTAAAAATCTGATAGTGTTTACAGTAACAGGACCGGATAATTATTCGAAAACCGTAGATTATTATGATATTAAAACCGCAGGAGAGGTTGTATTATCCGATTTAACACCGGGTGATTATACTGTAACCGAAATATCCAATGTTTCAACTGATACGTATATAAGAACAACTAAGATAAAGGTCGGAACAACAGGTACGGATGAAACAACTGATTCAAAGGTGGCTGGAGTATCAGCGGGAGCTGAAACTACGGTGATTGTTACAAATGACTATCAATATAATGAAAAAGCGGAGTTGGATATATCCAAGCTTGTTAATGGTGCGGATGCAGGCGATAAGAAGTTTGAACTCGAGATAGTTTATACAAAGGATGCAACCACAAAATACATAGCTGTCGATTCCTCGTCTTCAACCGGTTACAAGCTTGTTGACGAAAGACCTACAGGAAATGCAGTGCCGGTTATAAAAAACGGTGAAGTACTTAAAATTAAAAATCTTCCGTTTGGAGAATATGCTGTTTCTGAAAAAACAGGAAGTATAGACATTGAAAATTATATATTTAATGCAGGAACCAGTACCACAAGCGGTAGTGTTACATTTACCTCAAATACCACTCAGACTGTTACGCTTAAAAATAACTATAGTGAAGACAGAAGCATTAAGATTTCAAAACTTGTATTCGGCACGGATACTGCTTTGGGAAATGCAAGATTACAGCTTATTGAGGGTAATACGGTAAAAGAAGAGTGGACTACGGATGGTACAATTAAGACTATTACAGGCCTCAAGTCCGGAGTTAGCTATAAGCTTCACGAGGTAAGTTCACCGGAAGGTTATGCAACGGTTAAGGATATTACATTTATAATAGATACTGATAATAACGTGGTTGTAACACCTGCCGGATTAGGTGAAGCGGTTTTCTCCAATGGTACGATTAAGATTTATGACAAAAAGACCAGCGTTAAGATTTCAAAGGTTGATATAACCAATGAAAAGGAACTTCCTGGAGCAACTATCCAGATTCTTGACAAGGATGGAAATGTTGTAACAGACGAAAACGGAGATAAGCTTGAATGGACATCGACCTCTACACCAAAAGAGATAGTTGGTCTTAAGACAGGCGTTACTTATACTCTTCGCGAAACTGTAGCTCCGGACGGATATCAGCTTACTACCGATACAGTATTTAAGCTTAACAAAGACGGAAGTTTAGACGGAACGGCAACTACAACAACTGTTTCAAATGAAGGGGTTCTCCTTGTTGAAGATGCTCCGCTTGGTGCATTTGCGGTTAATAAGAAGGGTTATTATAACGAACTTTGCTCAGATGGAGCAAATGCAACCATTCCTCTTGAAGGAGTCAAGTTTACACTTGCTAAGAAGGATGATGCGACCTTTGGTCAGACTAAGGAAACTGATAAAGATGGAATTGCAGCATTTACAGGATTGCAGCCCGGAACATATGAGCTTAAGGAAACGCAGACTATAAAAGGTTATATACTTGATGAATCGGTATACACAATAAAGATTAACGCTGATGGCTCAAATGATGGTCTTAAGGATGCTTCAGGTAAGACGGTGGAAGGAAATATTATTACCAATGACGTTCCACGTACCAACTTACAGATGGTAAAAGTAAATCTTAGTAACAGAAATGATAAGCTTCCAGGTTCTACCTATGGATTATTCAGAAAATCTTCAGGAAATGGAACCGATACCGGTTCAGGAACGGATGAAGCAGGTCAGCTTGTTAAGATTGCTGAGTCAGTAACAGATAAGGATGGTATACTTAGATTTAAAGGTGTTCTTACGGGAGTCGAATATACTGTTCAGGAGCTTGCGGCACCAAATGGTTTCTATGTATCGGAACAACCGGTAACCATAAGCTTTAAGACTGATGAAAATGGTAATGTTGTAATTGATAAGGTTAGCGACGGAAATGGTACAATTGTTCTTAGTGAAACCGGAGAGATTACATGGCTTGAACCTCAGATTAAGGTCAGCTTTACTAAACAGGATATGAATGGAAATAATCTTGCAGGAGCTAAACTTAAGGTTGTTGACAGTACCGGAAACGATGTAATTTCTTGGACTTCTACAACAGATGCTTATATCGTTGACGGTACATTTACAGCAGGTGAGTCATATAAGCTTGTAGAGGTTGAGGCACCATCAGGATATGAGATTGCCGAACCGATTGAATTTACAATTAATGAAAAGGCAGGAGCGGCAGGAGCAGATGTTATTGCAGTTGTTATGAAGGACGAAGCAAAGTCAACAACAGTTATTCCACCAAAGGAAAATACACCTCCTTCTGTAAAGACCGGAGATGAGACACCGATAAAACCGGTTTCAATGATGATGTTATTCTCATTGCTTGGAATAATATATATGATTATACTGGGAAAAAGACGTCAGAGCTTCTTAAGAAAATAATCAAATAATTAAAGAAATGCTTTAAATGGAGCGTATCGTTTATGCGGTACGCTCTTTACTTTTATTCTATGAGGCATAAAGGGGAAAATCTTGATAAGAGTGCGATGCGGTTATTGAAAAAAATCATAATTGTTGTTTTAAAATAAAGTTGACATCAGTGAAATATTTTATTATAAATACATGTGGACTTTTTGTATAAAGGATTTTAATAAAATAACCGGATAAGGATAAATAAAATGGCTAAAAAGGATAATTCACTTCGTAATTCATGCTTGCTTTTTATTACGGCAATAATCTGGGGAACATCATTTGTTGCCCAATCGGCCGGAATGGAATATATAGGACCGTTTACATTTAGCGTAATAAGATACATAATTGGCGGGACGGTTCTTCTTCCTGTTATATTGATATCCGTCAATATAAATAATAAAAACAGATTAAACGAAGGATACTCAAAAGAGGATATTAAAAAAGAAAATGATAGAAATATAAAGCTTTCCATAAAATATGGATTGATTTGCGGTTCGATTCTTTTTATAGCATCTAATTTTCAGCAGATGGCCATGCTTCATGCTTCGGCGGGAAAGGCGGGCTTTATAACAGCGTTGTATATAGTTCTGGTTCCGATAGTTGGGATTTTTTTGAAGAAAAAGACTTCGCCTATCATATGGTTTTGCGTTTTGCTTGCTTTGCTCGGATTATACTTCCTTTGCATAGGTCGAGGGGGAGTATATGAGTTTGAAATATCGGATATACAATTGCTTTGTTGTGCGCTTGTATTCTCTTTCCATATAATTATCATTGACAATGCAAATAAAAAAGGCGTAAACGGAATTGTGGTATCAAGTACCCAGTTTTATATGGCAGCAGTATTGAGTGTATTCTTTGTATATCCGCTTGACGGCTGCGTATATAACAGGTTTCCTGATATGGATATGATTTTAAAGGCAACACCTGCCATGTTATATTCGGGTATTATGGCATGCGGAGTAGCATATACGTTACAAATAATCGGACAAAAAGATGTCAATCCGACTGTTGCGTCCCTTATTATGAGCCTTGAGTCCGTTGTGTCGGCAATTTCGGGATTTCTTATCCTGGGGCAGAAGCTATCGACCGATGAGATAATCGGATGTGCAATTATGTTTGCGGCAATCATACTTGCCGAGCTTCCGATAGGAAAAAAGACTGTAAAATCGTGACATACTGACAATGATAAAATATAACAATACGGAAATAACTCAGTTTTTAAATAATCTTACTTACAATAATTGAGAAATTTTTCCAGAGCCGTTTGCTTAATTTTTCCTTCGGGATAGATGAAGCCGACGGTTCTTTTTTTGACTTCTTTTTCAAGCGGAAGCTCGATTATCTGACCGCTTTCAAGATATTCCGTTGCAAATTCGCGAACAATACTTGCAACACCCATACCTATGGCGGCAAAATCGATAAGAAGATCCATATTATTTATTTCCAGAATCTGATTAGGATGTATGTCTTCACCGGCAAGATACCGGTCGATATGAGTTCTGGTTATATTGTTTTGCTCAAGAAGCATAAGGTTGGATTTTTCCAATATTTCCTTGCTTGAAAGCTTATAATCATATGTCGTTTTTTTGTCGGAAAGAAATGAAGTGAGATTCCCGGCAAAGAAATATGTATCGTTTGATGAATCGGAATCATCATTTTCGCGTTCTCTAAGATGAAGATTATCTATATAATTATCCGATGCGACAAATATATCATGAATATCTTTAAGTTTTTTGTATTTGTATCCTTTAGGTATATCAGTCTCGCAAATAAGACCTATATCAATTTTTTCTTCCTGTAAAAGCTTTATGGTGTTTATGGTGGAGTGGCAGTCAATAATAACCTTGATGTGAGGATTCATTGTAATAAAGCCTTTAAGATAATCCAGTAAAATATGTTTACACAGGGAAGTGCTTACGCCGATTCTAAGCTGACCTATACCGAGTTCGCCTATTTTTTTAATTTCGTCTTCACCTTTTATAATGCTTTCAAATGCTTTCTCGATATGGTTATATAAAATCTCACCTTCTTCAGTAAGCATTACTCCTTTTGAGGTTCTGTCAAAAAGCTTGATTTCGAGTCCTTCCTCAAGCTTTGAAATGGATTTGCTTATGGCAGGCTGACTTATATAAAGCTTTTCGGCAGCCTTGCTTAAGCTTTTATACTTTGCGACATTATAAAATACTTTATAATTATTTAGATTCTCGTACATACAAAACCTCTCCTTAAAAATAACCGGTTATAATAAAAAATAATACATAACATTTTTTTATTATAATATATAAGTGATATAACTTCAAGTTATAATAACTATCAAAATTATTCATTAGTAAATTTAAATTTACTATGTTAAAATATCAAACAGTTTCTTAAATTTATAAGTAATGAATAAAAAGGAGGAATCTGATATGGGTATGACTATGACACAAAAAATTCTTGCAGCTCATGCGGGACTTGAAAGTGTAAGTGCAGGTCAGCTTATTGAGGCTGATTTGGATTTGGTTCTTGCCAATGACGTTACTGCACCGGTTGCTATTCATGAGATGGAAAAATTTAACAAGAAGCAGGTTTTTGACAAGGAGAAGGTTGCACTTGTCATGGATCACTTCACACCAAATAAGGATATAAAGAGTGCGGAGCATTGCAAATGTGTCAGAGAGTTCTCTAAGGACTATGATATTACTAATTTCTTTGACGTAGGAGCGATGGGTATTGAACATGCACTCTTACCTGAAAAAGGACTTATAGTTGCAGGAGAAACCTGTATCGGTGCCGATTCGCATACATGTACATACGGTGCTCTCGGAGCATTTTCAACAGGTGTCGGAAGTACTGATATGGCTGCCGGAATGGTTACGGGTAAGGCATGGTTTAAGGTTCCTTCGGCGATTAAGTTCAATATTGTCGGAGAAAAGGCTAAATGGGTTAGCGGTAAGGATGTTATTCTTCACATAATTGGTATGATAGGAGTTGACGGTGCATTATATCGTTCAATGGAATTTGTCGGTGAGGGAATTAAGAATCTTACCATGGATGACAGATTTACTATTGCAAATATGGCAATAGAGGCAGGCGCTAAAAACGGTATCTTCCCTGTGGATGAGCTTACAGAGGAATATATGAAAGAGCATTCAACAAAAGCTTATACCAGATATGAGGCTGATGCTGATGCAGAATATGATGAGGAATATACAATTGATTTGTCGACACTTAAGCCGACTGTAGCCTTCCCTCATCTTCCTGAAAATACAAAGACAATCGATGAGGTTGGAGATATAAAGATAGATCAGGTTGTAATCGGTTCATGTACAAACGGACGTATTTCTGATATGAGAATTGCGGCTGAGATTATGAAGGGTAAGCATGCTGCAGATGGTGTAAGAGTAATAGTTATTCCGGGAACACAGGATGTATACCTTCAAATGATAGAGGAAGGTCTTACCGAAACATTTATAAAGGCCGGTGCAATTGTATCCACACCAACCTGCGGTCCTTGTTTGGGCGGACACATGGGAGTTATGGCAGCCGGCGAAAAGGCAGTTTCGACTACCAACCGTAACTTTGTAGGAAGAATGGGTCATGTTGATTCAGAGGTATATCTTGCAAGTCCTGCAGTTGCAGCGGCTTCGGCTATAACCGGAAAGATCAGCTGTCCATGTGAATTAGGATTATAGGAGGTTAGGTTTATGAGAGCAAAAGGAACAGTACATAAATACGGTGACAATGTAGATACAGATGTTATAATCCCTGCAAGATATCTTAATTCATCGGATCCTGCCGAGCTTGCAAAGAATTGTATGGAAGATATAGACAAGGATTTTGTAAAAAGAGTTAAGCCGGGAGATATAATGGTTGCAAATAAGAACTTCGGTTGCGGTTCGTCCAGAGAGCATGCACCAATAGCAATAAAGGCTTCGGGTATCAGCTGTGTTATAGCAGAAACATTTGCAAGAATATTTTACAGAAACGCAATCAATATCGGACTTCCGATTATCGAGTGTCCTGAGGCTGCAAAGGCCATAGAGGCAAATGATGAAGTGGAAATCGATTTTGATTCAGGTATGATATATGATTTAACAAAAGGATTGGAATTTAAGGGTCAGGCTTTTCCTCCGTTTATGCAGGAAATTATAAAAAGCGGCGGCCTTATAGCAAGAATAAACTCAAAAAATTGATATATAATTATTTGATTTTTGCTTATAAATATTAAACAGGATTTGAAAGTATAGAAATAATTCATAAGCAGGTACTTTGAACACGCCGGTACTTAACGAGCTTGTGAGTTTAGTACCGTTGCGTGTGAGAGTAGCGAGAGCGTGCTTGCGATGAATTAATTTCTGTACTGTAAAATCCGTAAGGAGGAAGAAAAAATGAAAGAATTTAAACCTGTTAAAGAAGGAAAGGTAAGAGAGATCTACGATAACGGAGACAATCTTATCATGGTTGCAACAGACAGAATCAGCTGTTTTGACGTTATCTTAAATAATACGGTAACAAAAAAAGGTACTGTATTAACCCAAATGTCAAAGCTTTGGTTTGATATGACAGAGGATATAATTCCAAATCATATGATTTCAGTTGATGTAAATGATATGCCTGAGTTTTTCAGACAGCCTCAGTTTGACGGAAATTCAATGATGTGTAAGAAGCTTGAGATGCTTCCTATCGAATGTATTGTTCGCGGATACATTACGGGAAGCGGCTGGGAAAGCTATAAGAAAAACGGAACTGTTTGCGGAATCAAGCTTCCGGAGGGACTTGTCGAATCAGATAAGCTTCCTGAACCGATTTATACACCTTCTACAAAGGCAGAGATAGGCGATCATGATGAGAATATTTCATATGAGCAGAGTATAGAGCATCTTGAAAAATTCTTCCCGGGAAAGGGAGAGGAATATGCTGCAAAATTAAGAGATTATACAATAGCCCTCTATAAAAAATGTGCGGATTATGCTCTTACAAAGGGAATTATAATAGCAGATACCAAGTTTGAGTTCGGACTTGATGAAAACGGAAATATCGTTCTCGGTGATGAGATGCTTACACCTGACAGCTCAAGATTCTGGCCTGCAGATGTATACGAGCCGGGTCATTCACAGCCTTCATTTGATAAGCAGTTTGCACGTGACTGGTTAAAGAACAATCCAGGTCACAATTGGACACTTCCTCAGGATATAGTAGACAAGACCATCGCAATTTACCTCGAAGGATATGAAAAACTTTCAGGTAAGAAGCTGTAAGTCGGGAAGGAGAAAAACATGAATTGTAATATTGCGGTTATTAAAGGTGACGGAATCGGTCCCGAGGTAGTCAGCGAGGCTATGAAGGTGCTGGATGCCGTTGGAAAAAAATACGGTCATACATTTAACTATGAGCAGCTTCTTATGGGTGGCTGTTCGATAGATAAATACGGTGATCCTCTTACCGATGAAACCGTTGCGATCGCTAAAACAAAGGATGCGGTATTGCTTGGTTCAATAGGCGGAAATACACAGACATCACCTTGGTATAAGCTTCCTCCAAATAAAAGACCGGAAGCGGGACTTTTAAAAATACGTAAGGAACTCGGACTTTTCGCAAATCTTCGTCCTGCATATCTTTATCCTGAGCTTAAAGAAGCATGTCCTTTAAAGGAAAGCGTTGCTGAAAGAGGCTTTGATATGATGATAATGCGTGAGCTTACAGGCGGACTTTATTTCGGAGACAGATATACAAAGGAAGTCGACGGGGTGATGACAGCCGTAGATACACTTACATATAACGAAAATGAAATCAGAAGAATAGCCATAAAGGGCTTTGATATAGCTATGAAACGTCGTAAGAAGGTTACTCTTGTTGATAAGGCAAATGTTCTTGATTCTTCAAGACTTTGGAGAAAGGTTACCGAGGAGGTTGCAAAGGATTATCCGGAAGTAACTTATGAGACAATGCTTGTGGATAATGCGGCCATGCAGCTTGTAAAAGATCCTGCTCAGTTCGATGTAATGCTTACGGAGAATATGTTTGGTGATATACTTTCAGACGAGGCTTCCATGATTACAGGTTCAATCGGAATGCTTTCATCAGCATCACTTAATGAAACAAAATTCGGACTTTATGAGCCTTCGGGCGGATCAGCTCCTGATATAGCAGGACAGAATATTGCAAATCCTATAGCTACAATTCTTTCTGCAGCTATGATGCTTAAGTTTACATTTGATCTTGATAAGGAAGCGGAAGCTATAGAAAATGCAGTTAAGAAAGTACTTGAAGAAGGATATAGAACCATCGATATCGCCAAACCGGGCGAGCCTCAGGTTAAATGCGATGAGATGGGTACTCTTATAGCCGAAAGAGTGTAATAAGGCAGGAGTTATATAAAATGGATGAGAATAACAGACAGTATATGAATCAACAGTATATGCAAAATGATGCAAATGTACAAAGTAATTCAAATGTACAGAATAATGCAAATGTACAGGATGATTTGGATAAACCTGAAAATGAATGGAAATTTGCTATCGGAATAGGTATTGTAGGTGTAATATTGTCGATATTATGCGGTAGCTTCAGAATCAGGGTTATCAGTGCATGGTTGATTATATTGTTGCTGGCCGGAGTTTACTGTAGTTTTAAGGCCATACAGGGCGGTATAAAGACACGAAAGGCGATATCGTTACTGATGGGAATAATCGCAATGGTGATTAATTTAGCCGCAACATTATATTATGGCTGGAGTATGATTTATACTATCATATCAAAGTTTAATTAAAATTAATTGCTGAATGTTTTAGGAAAAAATTATAGAAAAA
>ODAI013748520.1_pt1 | contig 32172 bp, 59 predicted proteins | sample 1539321 | NCBI WGS metagenome assembly ODAI01 (sample SAMN02144231, study PRJEB22623) | gut metagenome | biome: sheep rumen | host: Ovis aries | place: New Zealand
CAATGGTTCAACGGCTGTCAGCTTTTCGATAAGGAACACGCAAATGCACTTTCTACTTCCATCAGAGCCTATGACGCGAATGTAGTAGCTTGTGCAGGAAGCGGAACTAATGCAGGAGACCTTGCTAATAACACGAAGCTTGGAGTGTTTCAAGCAGAGCCGAGCGGCATGACGGCAGACGGCAAGGGCTATCAGCAAGTGTGGGAATGGGGAACAGCCTACGGCAACGGAGATATAAAGTCGGTCTGCCTCACGAAGGATGAACTTGCTATTGCCGATTTGGTTCAAGCAGACGAAACAAGCAGGAGTGTAACTCTTCCTCCTTATGTCCGTCTTGGTAGTAAAAATCAAGGATCTGTCGGTCTTTCGCAATTCACCATCATCGACTATAAGAAGGGCAGAGGCTATAAGGTCAGCTATTCGTCAAGTACACTCTCAATCGAGGAGTGGCTTGTCGGAACTCATTATCTGATGGTGAATGGACAGGCAGGCTACCCCGTCAAGCAGATAGATTCTACTCACGAGTTCGCAGGCTCAAGCCTTACGAACTTCGATACAGGAAGATGCTCTGTTAATTACACAGGCGATGCCATTCGTCTGATTTGGTTCAGCGGTGCGACTATCTACTATGTTGATATAAACACGGCATCATGGACTATGGGAACTGTTCAGAGTTCCATCTATACGGGTGCATCCTTCGCAGGAACGGGCGGAATACTATATAAGGATTCATTCCCGATGAAGGGGAATGATATTTACTTACAGAGTGCTGATTATTCCAAAGTATATAAATGCACACTCGGTACTACACAGATAGTTCCTGCAGATAATCCATCATACACGAGATTTGGTACAAGACAAACACTCGGTTCTTCAGTTCTTCTTCCGAATGGTGATGTCTATTGGCAGGCTCGATATGCAGGAACTTACGGATTACTCCTGCATAATGATATATGGTATGTAGTTCGAGATACAGGCTATTCTGATAGTAATACCTGTCTATCAATGAACGCATCAGCCAAGACAGTACACGATACTACCGAGGATATTGATGTGGATATACCTCTCGGTACGGCTGTCGCTTGCAGGAACTACGGACTTGACCTTTACACTTTCTTCGGCTTCATCTCGACAGTAAACAATCTCGGTCAGACTTATACGAAGAATAGTTCCATGAGCATGAGACTGATTTATACTGTTACTGAAGTATAGTACAATGATTACAAGGAGGATAAGACTATGAAGAATTTATCAAATGCGACTTGGTGGAAGGCGGCAGGTGTCAGAGCCTTCAAAACATTCTGTCAGACTATGATTGCAAGTGTAGGCTGTGCGGTTGTTCTCGAGGATGTGAATTGGGTAACTGCATTGTCAGCTTCGGTGTTGGCGGCGATCCTGTCAATCCTCACCTCAATAGCAGGATTGCCCGAGGTGGAAGAGTAATGAATGCAGTAAGTGTAATCAGCCTATCCTTCTCTGGTGTGATGCTTGTCGTATCGCTTATCAACTTCTTCGTTGCGAGGAAGGATGATATTAAGCACAATACCGAGGAAGAGGAAAGAGAATTAGCTTCTGTCCGTGAAGGCATCCTCAAGGCGAATATGAAGCTTGATACAGTATGTGCTACGACCAATGAAACAAGATCAGACATCAAGGCATTGAATAATGGTCTTGGGGCATTGGATAAGAGAGTGTCCGTCATGGAGCGAGATATAAAGACAGCATTCATGAGGATTGACGAATTAAGAGAATCAAAGGAGGACAAGAAATGAACAAAGTAATTGAATCAGCAATCAAGTGGGCGGTGGATATAGCCAATGATGATAGTCATGGCTACGATCAGATAGGCAGATGGGGCGATGATTACGATTGTTCTTCGCTTGTTATATCCGCTTATGAGCAGGCAGGTGTCCCCGTCAAGGAAGCAGGTGCAACATACACAGGCAATATGCTTTCCGCTTTCAAGAAGTGCGGATTCGAGGCTATCCCTTACAAGAAGGGAATGAAACTCCTTGCAGGTGATGTTCTTCTCAATAAGAAGCATCATACTGTTCTGTATATCGGAGATAACAAGATTGTGCAGGCTTCTATCAATGAGAAGGGCGGAATCTACAACGGCAAAGATGGCGATCAGACAGGCAAGGAAATCTCTGTCGGTAAATTCTATGAATACTCGAAGGGATGGGATGTTGTTCTTCGTTATCCCGATACAGAGGAAGAGCCTACGCAGAAGCCACAGAATGCCTCCAAATTGAGCGAGGAAGAGATTGCCCTTCAAGTTATTAACGGGATGTGGGGAAACGGCAAGGAGAGGCAACAGAGGCTTACAGAGGCAGGCTATGACTATGATGCTATTCAGAAGATAGTGAATAAGAAGATAGGTTCTTCTTCGAAGCCTGCTCCCGAGAAGCCAAAGACATTCATCGGCATAGTCAATACTGTGAGATATCCTCTCAATGTCCGTAAGGGTGCAGGGTTGAATTACGATGTAGTTAAGACATTGCCCAAAGGCTCGAAGGTAGAACTGATATCTGCGGCACAGGGTTGGTACAAGCTTGCCGATGGCAGCGGATTCGTATCATCGAAGTATATAATCAAGGCTTGAGGAGAAGCTGATCCATAACTATTTACTCCCAATGTTGCTTGCCTCCTGTTTCTCCTCGCAGGAGGCTTTTAATTTGCAAAAAGGTATTGCAATGCCCTTTTCTATCTGCTATACTAAAGACACATTCAAAGGAAAGAGGTACAAAACAATGACAAAGGCAGAATTGAGACAGATCGCACAGCAGGCTCTTGAGAGTGAGTATGGATTTGCTCCTGCTATGAATAAGATAGTTCTTCTCGAAGCTAATGGAGAAGGCACATACATCCTCTTCTCGGTAAAAGGTAAGGAATATTGCTTCGATAGCCGCCTGCTGATTGATGGCACTATCTGGGTAGGCAAAGGCACTATCGAGAAGAGAGAGGAGGCATAAGGCAATGGCAGATTCAAGAACATCATTTTATGTATCAAATCTTCATCCGACATACAGGAGGCATCTTGGCAATATATCTCAACTCTCAAGAGGTCTTGATGATGGAGAGAAGGCAAAAGCGAGAGAACATATCAAAGCATATCTTATGGCTCTTAACGATGCAGGAATCATATCAGATGTGGCATTCCGATGCCTTTATACCTACTACACTTTGAATCTTTAAGGAGGAGAAAGGCAATGAACAAGAAGAAACAAAAGGAGATTGCGGACAGGCTTGATAATCTTACATCATATATCGCTAACGGCAAGGTAAACATGACGATGTTGAGAGATTCTATTTCTGATATGCGGTATGCCATAGCAAAGTTGAGACAGGAGGCAGACAATGAAGATAGTAATTGATAAAGAGTCGATTATCAAGGCATTTACGATTGCTTTTTATGCGGTAACAGGCGGAGATTATAGTGATGTAAAAGATGCCGTGAAAGAAGTGTTGGAAAAAATCGGCTATGAGCCTTATGAAGAAAAACAAAAGGGCAAGTGGATAGGAGAAACAGATGAACACCTCAAAGGAATGTATCGCTGTTCTGTATGTGGAAGGCGAGTAGAAGATTTAACTGATGATGTAAAAATTCATATTGGTTGGGAAGATTGTACAGTAGCGGATATTTATCCATTCTGCCATTGCGGAGCAGACATGAGAAAGGAGGAAGTATGAGCAGATATTCAGAAACAAGCGACATTATCAAGAAAACGACAAATCAGTTGATGAACATATGTGAGAATCAAAAAGAAGTATCAGCGAGGGAGATGTTGAGTGGAATATATAATATCCTTACAGATATAGCGTTATCACTTGCCGTGATAGCAGATAAGGAGGCATAAGGCAATGGCATATATAATTTACAAAGGAGGTTTCTAATGGGATATCGCAAGCGGCTGACAACAAGATGGAATCTGATAGCCGAGCGAGAAGCGAGAGGATGGACACCTTCCGATGTGGCAAAGCTGACACACTATTGCGAAGGTACGATCAGAGCGGCAGAGAACGGCAGGAGGGATTCGGGGAGGCTATATAAGAGCGGAATCGCATTTTGGAATGCCATGTCTGAATTATACGGAAAGCCTGTAGATTATCTGCGTATGCAAGGAAAGGAGATTGAAGAATGAACATTATAACAGCAGATGCACTCGAATATCTTCCAACAATGGAGGTTGATTCGGTGGATGTAGTCCTCACTTCTCCCCCATACAATAGGAAGAGAAATGATAAGTACGCAGAGTACGATGATGACATAGAGGATTATTATGGCTTTCTCAAGAATACTATCGATGAGTTGTTGAGAGTATGCAGGAAGTGGATATTCTTCAATATACAGGCTACATATTATAATCGAGCAGATGTTTATAGGCTCATCGGAGAGTATGCAAATCATATTCAGAATATCATCATATGGAACAAGAAGAACCCGATGCCTGCGAACGCAAATAATATCACTAATGCTTATGAATTTATCATAGTCTTCGGAGATAAGCCTCTACAGAGCAATTTCACATATACGATGAATTCGATATCGACATCCGTCAATAATGATATGCCAAAAGAGCATAAGGCTGTCATGAGCCTTGATGTTGCCGAATGGATAATCAATATGTTTACGAAACCAGAAGACATTGTATTGGATTGCTTCTTCGGGACAGGAACAACAGGAGTTGCTTCCAAAATGCTTGGAAGAGATTTCATTGGCATCGAGATCAATGAGAAATATTCGGAATACGCAAAGAGAAGAATCGAAGGAATATTAGAGGATTCGAAAGAATCTCATCAAATCACTTTAGATGATATTCTTGCAGAATAAGAATATATGATATAATCCAAGAAGGAGGAAGTAATTATGGAAAACAATGATAACATTATCATGAGCAGGATTGCATTCGAGAGGATGCAATCAAAGGATGAGAAGAATGACCATTGGAGGAACATAATTATCCTCACTCTGATTATTCTTCTGGTAGTAACCAATGCGATGTGGTTAGTTGCTTGGAATCAATATGACTATGTTGAGGATTATGCTTCATTAGAAGCGGATGATGGAAGTAATGCTAACTACATCGGAAACGATGGAGATATTTACAATGGCGGCGAGGATAACAGTACGCAGGCGGACGAGGACGCACAGTAATGGTCAGAGCAGAGGAGTGCGTAGGAGACGCAGAAGGTAACTTCGAGAATTACCCGAATTCGCTCATCGAGAAGACCATCGATGAATGGATTCATTCCGAGCGAGACCGAAAGATATTGAAGAGAAGGCTTATTGATGGCATCTGTTATGAGCCGTTAGCTGATGAGATGGATATGTCGGTACGACAAATCAAGAACATAGTCTCAAAGGCAGAAGCCAAACTCTTCAAACATTTACCATGACATTATGACAATTGTGTCAAATGTACCTCTTTGAATGTGCCACACCGAGAAATCGGTGTGGTTTTATTTTGCCCGAAATTTGCATCCGTAATTCATTTCCGAGTAATTCTCTATTTCCGATAATTGAAGCTAAAGGAGGGCATTCTCATGGCTTACAAGGCTTTCAACAATAATCCGAGAGGGCAGAGAGTGGGCGATTGCGCTGTTCGAGCAATCAGCAAGGCACTTGGTAAGGATTGGGAGGATGCCTATATTGGCTTATGCTCGGAAGGTTTGATGTATGGCGATATGCCATCAGCTAATTATGTATGGGGAATGTACCTACGCAAATACGGCTTCGAGCAGAAGATGATTTCTTCAATATGCCCGCATTGCACCACAGTTTCCAAATTTGCCAAAGATCATCCGACAGGCAGATATGTTCTCGCTTGTCAGAATCATGTGGTCTGTGTCGATTCTGGGAATTGGTACGACAGTTGGGATTCATCCGATGAGATTGTCCTTTATTACTTCGAGAAACAGGAGGAATAACACATGGCTTACAACAATTATTTTCCACAGTATTATCCGAATCAAGTTCCGATGATGCAGACACCACAGCAGATGCCCGTAGGACAGCCTACAATGTCGCAGAATACGCAGGCAACATCGGGGAATGGAATTACTTGGGTATTAGGCGAGGCGGCGGCAAAATCGTTTCCTATCGGGGCAGGACAGAGTGTGCTTCTGATGGATTCAGAGGAATCGGTCTTCTACATCAAGAGTACGGATCAGAGCGGAATGCCACAGCCTTTAAGAATCTTCGATTATACCGAGAGGACAGCACAGCATTCGGAGGCAGGTGTAGCGAAGAAGGCAGATGTTGATTATGTCTCAAGAAGCGAATTTGAGGAATTCAGAGAGGATGTCAAGCGGTCTATTAAAGGCATTAGGAGACCGAGAATCGAGGAGGATGAAGAATAATGGCTAATCCCTTATATCAACAGCTTGCAGGAGCAGGAAGAGGCAATCCGATGCTTCAAAGGCTGATGCAATTCAAGAAAATGGTGAATGGTGATCCGCAACAGATAGTTCAGAACATGATTTCATCGGGAAGAATATCGCAGGCACAGGTGAATCAATACGCACAGCAGGCGAATGAGATTTATAAGCAATTCAAGGATTTTATGTAAATTAAAAAGGCTCTTCGGACAAGTCAACGAAAGCCTTACGGCATTGAAACTCGGGCGAATCTCAATGCCTAACTATCTTATCAATGTTTTCCATATGTTGCAACAAGGAAATATAAAAAATTTATAGTAAAGGAGATGATTTAATTGAGTCTTACTACATCAGAGATGAGTTGTGCGGACATAGCGGCGGTTATGGGTGCAAACAGGAATGACAACGGATTCGGTGATATGGGAAACGGAGGCTGGTGGCTGATATTGCTCTTCCTTATCTTCGGTAACGGATGGGGTAACGGCTACGGCGGAGGTAACGGAGGGGTAGGAGGTCTTTATCCTTGGATGAATCAGACCGAGACCATCAACGATGGATTCAGAGATCAGATGCTCAATTCCAACATCACTTCTATCCGTGATAGCATCGGTGATATTTCCACACAGCTTTGCAATGGCTTTGCAGGTGTAGAGCAGGGAGCAAATGCAAGACAGATAGCGAATATGCAGACCGCTTTCGGAATGCAGACAGCGATGAATCAGGGTTTCAATTCTCTTGGTTCACAGTTAGCACAATGCTGTTGCGATAATCGTCTTGCAACTTGCCAGACGCAGAACATCATTCAGAGCGAGGCTTCTGCTACGAGATTTGCTGATGCAAACAACACAAGAGATATCATTCAGAGCCAGAGCAATGGCACACAGGCTATCCTTGATAAGCTTTGTCAGCTTGAACTTGATGGTGTTAAGGCACAGGTTGAGGCGAAGAATGACCGCATTGCAGAATTGCAGAGACAGCTTTCCGAGGCTAATCTGCACGCTTCGCAGACAGCACAGAATGCCTTTATCTCACAGGGGTTCTCTAACGAGGTTGATGCGTTGTACAACAGGCTGAACAACTGTCCCGTTCCTACAACTCCGGTCTATGGCAGAACACCTATCTTCACCTGCAATCAGAATGCAGGTTGCGGATGCGGTTGCGGTAACTTCTGATAGGAGGCGATAACTATGGCAGAATATTTTCAGCGTGATGCTATCGAGAGTGTTTCCTTGAATACTCCGATAACATTCGATAGTTCTATTCCTTGCAATCGTGGATATGTTCTTCACGAGAACGGCACAGGGAATTTTATTCTCCGAGGTATCGTCAACAATTCATGTGGTTGTTTCGCAAGGTATCAGGTTACCTTCAATGGAAACATTGCTATTCCCGAAGGCGGTGAGGTAACACCTATCGCTGTCGGTATCACTCTCAACGGCGAATTAAGGCAGGGGAGCAAAGCAATCTTTACTCCTGCCACAGTTGATGAATACGGCAATGTTACGAGTACGGCAATCATTACAGTACCGAAGGGTTGTTGCTTCAATGTTGGAGTTGAATATGTAGATGCTACGACAGACGATCCTGCAACAACACCGACACCGACAATCAATGTCCAGAACGGCAATCTTGTTATTTCGAGAATCGCATGAGGAAGGAGGATAAAGCAATGCATACTTATTATGAAGCAAAGGATATGCTCAAGAAGGAACTTGACGAAATCGTGAAGAAGGGCGAACTGTCCGCAGGTAGCCTTGATACGATTGATAAGCTTCTCAACTCAATCAAGAATTCCTGCAAGATCATCATGTATGAGGAGTATGCCGATGATGGTTATTCCTATGCAGACGGCGATATGGATATGGCAAACTATTCATACGCAAGAGGCAGAGGCAGAAACGCAAAGCGTGACAGCATGGGCAGGTATTCTTCCGCTCGTGACGGAAGAATGCGAGGTCGCTATTCAAGAGCAGGTGGCTATTCCTACGATGATGGCGAGAAGGAAGAGAAGATCGAGATGCTTCGAGACATGATGCAGGAAGTAAGTTCCGATGAGGAGAGAAGAGCCTTGCAGAAGATCATCAGAAGGTACGAGCAGGAGTAAACTTTATGTTCAGTAAAAGTGAACTTCTCGATGCTATTGAAGAATTGGAGATGTCTCCTGCAACATATCAGAATGCCGAGAAGCTTGCGACCTTTTATGCCTTGTATGACCATTTGTATGTCCGCAAAGAGCCGATGGAACGCATAGAATCAATCAATGAAGTAGTGGTAGATGATTATGGGGATTCGGAATTCTTGCAATCCGTCATGGGCAGGAAGGCGGATCAGATATGGATGGTCATGGATGAACTGATGGAAACTGTAAAAGTTCTTCAACCAAAGTTATATCAAGCTACAATCGACAGGTTGAAAGAACAATGATATAATCTTTTTGCTACAAGTGATTTATCACGGAAAGGGAAGTCGAGAAATCGGCTTCCTTTTTTCTTGAAATTTGGTATTGCATATGCCTTTTCTATCTGCTATACTGATGATACATTCAAAGAAACGAGGTACATAATATGAAGAATGTTGATTATTTCAAGGTACAGGTAAATTATTCTGGCTCTTTCGATGATTACGAAGAGAAGGATTGGAGAGCGAAGGCACAGGTGCAGGCGGAAAGAACTGATCCTTACGACCACACCGACCTCTTGGATGATGATACGGCATTCAAGGAAGATGGTTGTATGTGGATTAGAAACATCTATCCCTGCAACAAGATTGCCGAGGTTTCATGGGCATACATCAGAGAGGAGGCATAACATGACAGCATTAGTAGCAGTAATCAGTTTGGCGGCAGGCTTCGGCATCGGTGTAGTTGTATGCAACATCCGAGATATCAAAGACCTGCATGAGATGGAAAAGATTCTTACAGAAGGGCATGACAGGCTTGTTAAGGAGATCGAGCAGAAGGATAAGACGATTGAGAGGCTTACAGGTGTTTGTAACTCCTTGCAGATTAAGATGATGGTGGATAAGGAGGAAATCGACATATGAAATACTACAAATGCGGGAACTGCGGACACAAGTTCACGGAAGAGGATGCAGGTGAAAGAACGGAGCATGAAGAGTTCTGGGGTGCGATAGTTCCTATCTATTACTCGGTCTGTCCCGAATGTGATGAAGATATATCCGATGAAGACGAAATTACGGAAGAAGAATACGAGGAGGAAGAAGATGATTAAAACAGAAATTTATTGTGATAAGTGCGGCAACGAGTGCATAGGCGATTCATTCACCATTTATCGCAATTCAGATTCAAGAGTTATTGGGAGAAGTGATATTTGCATGAGTTGTTACAATAAGATGATTTTGGCTTTGGAGAAGGAGGAAGAATAATGAATTGGCATCCATTCACAGAAGAACCAAAGGAAGAAGGAAAGTACCTTGTTCAGCACTATTACAAGACTTGGAGCGGGAAAATCATTATCACTTACGAGGTTGCTGATTCTCTTGAAGAATTGATAGGGTTGATTAACTTCAACAAGAAGAACGGCAATCGTGATAATCACTATCAGGCTTGGATGAAGATTGAGCCGTATGAGGAGGACAGAGAATGAGCGTTGAGAACGGCAAGGTAGTTTCAATGACGCGAGAGAATTTCTTGATAAGGCAACTACAATCATAAAAGCAGATAAGGAGGCAAACAATGAATAACAGAACAGAAGAAAAACTCAAAGATATATCGGGTATGAGCAAGGCTGTTAATGAACTCTTGCATCAGGCTTGGGAAAGAGGATATAAATACGGACTACAAAAAGGCTATGAAAGTGGTGTAAGAGATAAGGAGGAAGAGAATGAGTGAAAGAAAATGCGGTGTAGAGCCATGCCCGATGTGCAAAAAGACACCATTGGCAATAGACACGGGACTTGGGGTTACGATAGGGTGTGCTACTAACAGTTGCAAATATTATTTTGTGGCGAAAGATCGAACATTAGAACGGGCACTAATCATTTGGAATGAGAAAGCACGAGAGGAGGCAAACAATGAATAAGATTATTACATTGGTTGCTGTTCTATCTATCGGGATTCAGCTATTCAAAGCACCTGCATCAGACGCAGTACGATGCGGAATGACGGAAGAAGAATTCATCTTCATATCATCGGTAGTTGAAGCGGAATCTGACAGATGCACCGACAGCACCGAGGGTAGAAGGTATATCGCATTGGTTATCTTAAACCGAGTTGCCGATGAACGCTTCCCCGATACCATCTCCGAAGTGCTTTGTCAGCAAAATCAATTCTCGACAGTAAGGAATAATCATTCGATTGTAGGCAGGACAGAGTTATCGGATCAAGCTGTTATCGAAGCTGTGGAGTGGATCGAGAGCGGCGATGCTCCAAGAGACCTGCTCTTCTTCAATTGTGTTGGCTATGATATCGGCATTCCGTATGATTATATCGGAGGCAACTACTTCATGAGATTGGAGGTGGAAAGATGAAGGCAATAGCAATAACAGCGATAATTTGTGTAACATTGGTGATGATATCGTGGATCAATAAGGATAAGCCGAGGAGGAAGATATGACAGAGACAGAGAGGCATCTATTGATTAGTGCGGCACAGACTATTGCCAAGTATTGCAGGAATCATGTCTGCACCGATTGTCCTTTAAACATCGGTAATAAGAACGATAGCATCCAAAAGGCTCATTGTGTATGCGACTATAACATCCTGCATCTTCCAAGCACTTGGAAAATCGAGGAATTGAAATAATTATCGGGGAATGCAAATTAGTACTTGCATTCCCTTTTTATATCTGCTATACTGTAATTACATTCAAAGAAGGAGGATACACAAAATGAAAATCAACAAAACAAGATGCATTCTCGTATATCCAGAGGAATCGTGCGTTATCGAGCATACAACAAAGATTGCTGAAGTATTTGAAAAAAGAGGCTATGATGTAATTGCAAATATGGGAATGCTTGGGAAGAAATGCGATGAATGGGGAATTTATAATTACAGCATTCTCAAAGATTCCAAGGAAATCAAGATTGGCACAGTTTGGAGACGCAACGGAGCAACACACAATGTTTCGACATATATCGAAATTTATGAAACTCCTCATGGAGAAAACATTGAAGAAGGTTATTGTGGCTTTCGTAATAGAATCGAAAGAATAAAGATTACAAAGGATTCTGGAGAGAGAGCAATCAACAACAAGATTAACAAGATTCTCGAAAAATTCTGATAAACAAACCGAGGCAGGCGGTATATCCTGCCAAATCTATTTCAAGGAGGTACAATCAATGACATTGTACGAGATCAACAAGGCGATTGAGGATGCTATCCTCAACATCTATTCGCAGGTAGATGAGGAAACAGGCGAGGTGTCGGATGATGCGATGCAGGCTCTTACCGATTTGCAGATGGCAAGAGATGAGAAGCTTGAGAACATCGGTTGCTACATCAAGAATCTCGAAGCGGAAGCCAAAGCCATCAAGGAAGAGGAGCAGGCTTTGAAGAAGAGAAGGGAATCGAAGGAGCATCAAGCTGAATCCCTTTCCAAGTACATCTCGCAGATGCTTGGCGGCGAGAAGTGGGAATCTTCCAGAGTGGCTTTTACATTCCGTAAATCGAAGGCTGTTGTAATCGATGAGGCTTATATCGAGAATATTCCGAGAGAATATCTTGTAGAGCAAGAGCCGAAGATTGATAAGAAGGCTCTCAAGGCTGATATCGAGGCAGGGAAAGACCTTGAAGGTATCGCACATATCGAAGAGCGCATCAATATGTCAGTAAAGTAAGGAGGCACGCATGGCATTGATTTGGTTTTTGCTTGGTGTCGTAATCGGAAGTCTGATGATCTTCTTTATCCTCAAGGATAATCGAGACATCGAACTGATGGAGAAGGATGCCGAGATTCAGAGGTTACGGAAGATGAAGGATGATGTGAATATCCCCGATGAAGAATATCATCCCGAGAATATGGAAAGAATGACAGCAAAGGAGATTAAGTATGGCGGATTCTAAAATGACAATAGCAGGCAAGTTAGTTGCGATTCAGACGGAGTTGAAAGCACCGAAGAATTTGTATAACAGCTTCGGTAAGTATTCTTACAGGAATGCAGAAGGCATACAGGAAGCCTTGAAGCCGTTACTGAAAAAGTATGGTGTATTTGTAACCCTGTCGGATGATATTTCCGAGGTAGGCGGCAGGATATATGTCAAGGCGACAGCCAAGTTGCAGGATGCAGAATCTTCCGATTCTATCGAGGTAACGGCATTCGCAAGAGAAGCGGTTGATAAGAAGGGCATGGACGATGCACAGATAACAGGAGCAACATCATCTTATGCGAGAAAGTATGCTCTTAACGGCTTGTTCCTTCTTGACGATACGAAGGATGCTGACGCAGATGAATATCATGAGCAGATACAGCCACAGAAGGCGCAGAAACCCGTCAAAAAGACGCAGGCGGCGAAGAAACAGGAATTTATATGCAAGAACTGCGGAAAGCCTGTAACGGACGCAGAGGGACATTCTGCTGAATCGATAGTTGCCAATACGCAGAAGAAGTTCAACATGATCCTGTGCATGAGTTGCGCACATGAGGCACAGAAATATAAGGATGGTCTTGCACAGCAGGAAGCACCTGCTCCTGCGATGGAAATGGATGAGGGCATTCAGTTGCCATTCCCGATAGAAGAGTAAGGAGGTATCGGTATGACGATTAGAGAACGATATAAGAATGCCGATGAGGATATTCAGAAGATATGGAGAATGAGCATCATGAGGAATTTTTCTTTACTTCAAGTATATGAATGGTTTACCATTCTGGAGAATCCGAGACCGTCCATTAAGATCGGAGACCAAATCGAAGATGATGGGAAGTCTGTAGAAAATATACATTTTGAAGATATCCTCAAGGCTGTTCATTCCTTATCTCCTGCTCATATCAAGCACGATTTAGTATTAGATTTGTTTATTGATTGGTTTCTTGACCTTGAAAGCGATAGATTCGAAGAAAGCAACGAAGACAGTTTCTCTAATTTCCTCGATTTCGGCTATATGGCAAGAGCATGGAACTATTATGTTACAAATAAGGCAATTACAGAAAGGAGATAACACATGAACAAAGTAATCTTAATCGGCAGGCTCACAGCCGATCCTAACACCAAGAACACAGCCAATGGAACGACAGTAACCAAGTTTACACTTGCTGTTGACAGAAGATTCAAGGACGCAAACGGCAATAAGCAGACGGATTTCATATCCTGTCTCGCTTGGAAGCAGACAGCTACATTCATCTCATCATACTTTCACAAAGGCTCGAAGATAGCTATTACAGGAAGCATTCAAACAAGGAACTACGATGATAAGGATGGCAGGAAGGTGTATGTTACCGAGGTTGTAGTTGATGAAGCCGAGTTTGCAGAATCAGCAGGCAATAATCAGAATGCCTCTCAAACAGCCTCTGATATCAATTTTTGAGCGAGGAAGGAGGAAGACATGAAAGATTACTATGAAGCGGTCAAGCGCATTATGGAGCGATATTCCGAGACCAGAGATGATGATATGAAGCTTTATGCGATTATCGTGCATCAGAAGACAGGGATGTCCTCGAAGGTAGGATTTTATGAGGCGATGTATAACCATTCCCGATATGATCTTCCTTCCTATGAATCGGTAACAAGGGCAAGGCGGAAGGTACAGGAGAATGAGCCGAGCCTATGCGGTAAGAGGAGGCATCAGAGAAAGCATATGGAGGAGGAATATCGTAACTTTTATTTTCCTATCTGATATGGTAGAATAGATAGTACAATTATGGGTGTATCGGGTAGCAGACGATGCACCGATACACCTTATTTACCCTTAATGCCTGCTACGCATTGAGGGTTTTACTTTTTTACAGGAGGAAATACTATGAGATCATTTATATGCGACCGATGCAAAGAACAATATCAGCCTTTGTCTCAATATCCAAGATTTACAATATCGGAAAGAAGCGAGATAGACGGAAAATTCACATATGTTGATATCTGCCCTGCTTGCTATAAGGTCTTCTGCGATTGGCTTACGAAAGGGGAAGAATCATGATTAACTCATTTGATACGGATGTAGCGATAGATGTTGGAGTAAACGCGGCGATAATATACCGAAACATTCAGTATTGGTGCGAGAAGAACAGAGCAAACGAGCAGAATTTCCATGACGGATATTATTGGACATTCAATAGTATGTCTGCATTTTGCAAGCAGTTTCCTTATTTGTCCGAAAAGAAGATACGATTATCATTGAAGATTCTTGAGGACAAAGGATATATCAAGTCAGGTAATTTCAACAGGGTGGCTTATGACAGAACAAAATGGTATGCAGACATAAAAACGGCTGATACGATATGCCAAAATGGCGATATCCATTCTGCCAAAAAGGCAAATGGTGACGGACAAAAGGGCGAACCTATACCAAATAACTACACAAATATAAACACAGATAAAGGGAATATATATATTGAGGACACCAAAGCAAAGCCGAAGAGATTTGTTCCTCCCACAGTTGAAGAAGTATCAGAATATTGCTCCGAAAGAAATAATGATATAGATGCCCAGAAGTTCGTTGATTACTATTCTTCGAACGGATGGAAGGTAGGGAAGAATCCGATGAAGGATTGGAAGGCTTGTGTGCGAACATGGGAGAGAAATGATTATGGAAAGCCTATCGGTCAGAATTCCAAGCCGCAGGAATTTGTGAATCCATTTACACAATGGAGAAAGGAACATGGTTACGCATGACACAGAATGAGATATCGAAGTTATTGGAGATGTTGGTAAATGCATATCCGATGGCAATAAAAAATATCACGAATCCAGATGCATTAGTATCAGCTTGGGAGTTAGCCTTTGGCGATGATCCTGCGGATGTTATATACAAGGCGGCAAGGCATCACATGAACACCTGCAAATTCTTTCCGACAGTTGCCGATATCCGTCAATCCATCAACAAGGGACAGTTGATATACGGCAATCATCCACAGCCTTCTGCTCCTGCCATAGAAGCACCGAAAGCACCGAAGAAGATGATTAAGGCGGAGGATGAATGCTCGCAATGTTGGATGTATCATGATATCTGCGATGGTTTGAGCAACGGCAAATGTAATCTTGAGGGAATCTGAATTAGCTGATATACTATGAAGAGGAGGTATAGCATATATGACGAAGACAAAAGCAGAGAAGGAATCACAGAAGAGATATGAGGCGAAGTGCAGGCATTTTATGATAAGACTTCGCTTGGATAAGGATGAGGATATCATCGATTGGCTTGCATTTCAGCCATCGGCAAACGAGAAGATAAAGGAACTGATCCGACAGGACATTGGCGGAGGGAGAATCGAGAAGGCTTCCATATGAGCGATATCGTATATCAAGCGGTAATACCGATTCATCCTATCACGAAGAAGAATAGCCAGAAGATCATCGTCAATTCGAGAACAAGAAGACCGATGATTATTCAGAATGAGAGATATACCGAATATGAGATACAAGCAGGATGGTTCTTGAAGAAGCCTAAACAGCCGATAGACTATCCTGTGAATATCGAATGTAGATTCTACAGGAAGAATGCGGTAAGATGCGACCTCACTAATCTTCTTGAAGCTATCGATGATGTGCTTGTAAAGTACGGCATAATCAAGGATGATGCATTCACGATCCTCCAAAGCCATGACGGAAGCCGAGTATATGTCGATAAGGATAGACCGAGAACAGAGATAATAATCACGAGGGGCGAATGATGGAAAACAGGAGCATTAACGAAGAGTATTCTCAAATCGCTCATGATCTAATCGAAAATGAGCCTATTTTGAATGACATCAAGGAATCAGAGGTAACAATCCTATACCTGTCCTCTGATTATGAGAAGAAATCAAAGGGCAAGATAGTGTGCGGCGAATGCGAGAAGATACCCGATAAGTACAAATGGTCAATTCCTGCGGATTTTACGATTACCATCTATGAGCCTAATGTTATCGGATTTACCGATGAACAGATGAAAATTCTTATCCTGCATGAATTGCTTCATGTAGGAATCAAGTTTACCGATAACGGAGATGAATCTTACTTCATAAAGCCTCATGATATTGAGGATTTCAGACAAATCATAGATAAATACGGATTGGATTGGGATTTACCCGAATGGAGCGAGGTGAGCGATTATGGCGAAGGAAGATAATTTGATTCCATTTACGAGCGAACAAAGCCGAGAAAAAGCCAAGACTAACGGAAGGAAGGGCGGTATCGCTTCTGGGAAGGCAAAAAGGAAGAAGAAACTTCTCAAGGAATGCCTCGATGAATTGCTCGAAAAGGATTGGGAGAACAGGAAAGGCGAGAAGCATTCTGGTGCAGAAGCTATCAGCATTGCCTTATTCAAGAAGGCTCTTGCAGGCGATATAAAGGCTTATGAGACAGTAAGAGATACGGCAGGTCAGAAGCCTGTCGATAAGGTTATGCTTGCCGAGGTGGATCAAGAGACTATCAACGAAGTTGAGAAGATAATGGATGAGGTAGAGAATGAAGAGTAGGAAGGAATGCATATCCTTCCTGATGAAGCATCCTGCCAAATTCGGTCATATGCTTGGCTTCACCAAGCTGTCCGATATTCATAACGAGTGGATAAAGAAGATGGCATTCGGGAAAGAAGACCATACTTTGCAGGGGCATCGACAGGCTTACAAAACGACTTGCCTTTCGCTTGCTTTGGCTTTGGATATGATTTTCTATCCGAATAAGCGAATCCTCTTCATGCGTAAGACGGATGATGATGTTAAGGAGATCATCAAGCAGGTGAAGAACATCCTTACTCATCCTGTTACGCAGTATTTTGTAATGTGCATTTATGGAGTTCAATTAAAGCTTACAGTAGATAATGCCACAGAGTTATCAACGAATCTCACAACCGACATCAAGGGTACATCACAGCTTGTTGGTATCGGTACAGGAGCATCTATCACAGGTAAGCATTATGACATGATATTCACCGATGATATCGTAAACCTCAAAGACAGAATCTCGAGAGCAGAGAGAGAAAGAACGAAATCCATCTATCAAGAGTTGATTAACATCAAAAATAAGGATGGAAAGATATTCAACACAGGCACTCCTTGGCATAAGGATGATGCATTCTCTTTGATGCCCGAGCCAGAGCGATGGACATGGAAGGATACAGGGATATTCACGGAAGAGGATATCCAAGAGATAAGAGATTCCATGTCTCCGAGCCTGTTTGCCGCTAACTACGAATTGAAACATATAGCCTCCGAGGATGTAATCTTCTCTGATCCTGTCCTTCATGGAGATGTTACCAAGATATATCAAGCGAAGTTTTGCCACATCGATGCCGCATACGGAGGAGAAGACTACACAGCATTCACTATCTGTCGCAAAGCTGATGGCAAGTATTATATCTACGGCAGGCTTTGGCATAAGGCTGTCGATGATTGTATTCCAGAGATACGAGAAGACAGGGAGAAATTCAACGCAGGAGGTTTCTTCTGTGAGAGCAACGGCGATAAAGGCTATCTCAAGAAGGAATTGCAGAGGCAAGGAGAGCGATGTTCAGTCTATTGGGAGGACATGAACAAGTACATCAAGATAGTCACATATCTCAAGGGAGTATGGAAGGATGTTGTATTCGTTGAAGGTACAGACCAAGAGTACATAGACCAGATTCTCGATTACAACGAATTCGCAGAACATGACGATGCTCCCGATTCGTGCGCATCTGCTATCCGTAAAGTTTGGAAGACGAGGGATGATTCAGAGCAAAATTCGGTATCGGCATTCGGTTATTAGTGTATAATCCAAGTAAAAAAGGCTCGAAGGAGGCAAGAAGATGAGGACATATCAGGATTGGCTCGAATATGCCAATAAGACAGAACAGGAGAGGATGTCTTTCATCCGATCAGCAATCAACGACCATAAGGGAAGTACGAAATATAAGCGAGCCAAGATAGGCGAAGACTATTATCGGGGACAGAACACTACCATCCGAGAATTCGAGAAGATTATCTACAATGCCAAAGCGCAGGCTATTCCCGATTACACAGGAGCAAATCACAAGATCGCATCGAGGTTCTTCTTCCGTGATGTAACGCAGGCGAATGCTGTCCTGCTCGGTAATGGAATCAGATGGAAGGAAGGAATCGGCGGCGAAGTTCTTGGTAAGGATTTCGACAGGAAGATAATGGATGCAGGTAGAACGGCACAGGTCGAAGGAACTGCATTCGGATTCTTTAATAACGGAAGAGTTGATATCTTCGATTTGACCGAGTTTGTACCATTCTACGACGAGGAAGATGGTGCATTAAAGGCAGGCATTCGCTTCTGGCAATTAGCCGATAACAAGCCTTTGAGAGCAACGATGTTCGAATTAGATGGCTATACCGAGTATATCTGGGATAAGGGCGGAAACGCATCTATCAAGCAGGAGAAGCGAGGATATATAGCAGAGGTAGGAGTATCCGAAGCTGATGGGGAGGAAATCTACGATTACAAGAACTATCCGACATTCCCGATAGTTCCTCTGTTTGCTAACGCTGACAGGCAATCCGAGTTAGTTCCTTTGAGAGCAACTATCGATTGTATTGATTTGATTTCCTCTTCCTATGCTAACGATGTTGACCAAGCCAATATCATCTATTGGACAGTAACCAATGCATCGGGCATGACGGATGGCGATTTGGTACAGATGCTCGATAAGTTGAAGAAGCTTCATGCGGCGCAGGTCGATGATGACCAAGTGCTGACACCTAATAATGTTGAGCCTGCTTACGAATCGAGAGAGGCTTTGCTTGAGAGGTTAGAGAAGCAACTATATAAGGATGCAATGGCACTCGATACAACAGACATCGCAGGAGGAGCGGTAACAGCTACGCAGATTGAGGCGGCTTACGAGCCTTTGAATGAGAAGCTTGACCTTTTTGAAGCACAGGTTACCGACTTCATCTATAGGCTTTTGGCTGTCGCAGGTGTCGAAGATGATCCTGTCTATGAAAGAAGTATCATGATTAACAAGGCAGAGACTATCAATTCCATCACGGCAGGTGCTTTGTACCTTGATGATGAGTATGTAACCGAGAAGATAATGACAGTTCTTGGCGATAAGGATAAGGTGCATGATGTCCTCGATAAGAAAGCAGATATCGATCTTAACAGAATGAGCAGAGGAGCAAATGGCGATACGCAGGCAGAGTAATTCCGATTATATGTCCAGAGAGATGGACAAAGAATTGGAAGAGATGGAGCGCAGAATCCATACTCTGTATCAAGATGCGGACACAGAATTGCGAAGAAGACTATCCGATTATCTATCTCAATACGAGGAAGATAATGAGGATATGCGTGAAAGGCTCGACAATGGCGATATTTCGCAGGAGGAGTATGAGAGATGGGCAAACTCTCGTATCATTCGCTCACAGCGTTATGAGAGGCAAATAAATGCGTTAGCAGATATCCTTGTTAATACCGATGTGGCGGCAATGGCATTAGTGAATGAGAATTTGCCTGCTGTTATCGGTAACTCATATAATTTCATTGCTTCTCTTGGTTTTCGAGCGGCAGAAGAAGCAGGATTATCCGTAGGCAATTTCCAAATCTACAATGCGAGATCGGTACAGATGCTCATCAGAGAGAATCCCGATATCCTTCCTGTTGTCGATGTCCCCGAGGATGAGAGATGGAACAGGAGCAGGATTAACCGAGAAGTTACGCAGGCTATTATTCAAGGCGATACCATTCCACAGGTGGCGGACAGGTTACAGAGGGTAACCAATATGGATAATAATGCGGCTGTTCGTAATGCAAGGACAGCTATGACGGCATCCGAGAATATGGGCAGAGCGCAGGCTTCAAGAAGGCTTCGAGATGCAGGAGTTCCTAATCGAGAGGTATGGAGTGCTACGATGGATAATCGCACCAGAGACACACATCTTCTTCTTGATGGCACTTATGCCAATGAGGATGGATATTTTGGTGAGGGCATTCTGCATCCCGACCATCTCATGAGATTTCCTGCTGATCCTAACGGAGAGCCGCAGGAAGTTTACAATTGCCGATGCAGGCTGTCAATTCAACTTGAAGGCATCGACCATAGCCAAGACGGAGACCTATACCGACAGTTCATGGAAGAGAACTATCCCGAAGACTATGAATCCTTACAGGCAAGAGATGAGGAGACAGGAAGAACACAGAGAAGACAGGAAGCTATTAACAGGATTCCGCAGGCAAGGGAAAGAGTGCAGAGGAATCTTGAGGAGAGATTAAGAACAGATAATTCTCCAATTATCCCTACTATGACAGAACAGAATATGTTCGAAGGCTTGAATCCTTCGGAAACCGACAAAAATGGTAAGACGGATATAGATTCTATTTCCGTAGATGGCAATAAGATTGCGGTTGTCCTCGATAGACAAATGCTCATAGCAAGATATGATTCTTTGGGACAACCTCAATATTATGTCGGAGTAGGAAATAATGAAGGAATTGCAATCGAAAGATGGCAAGTATCGGCTGAAAGCCATACCGCAGAAGGCAGGCAATATCATGCTCATGTTGTCATTCTTGATAGAAATAATTTTGAGCAGAGGGTTTCTATTCCTCCTTTGGTTACCCAATTCAGCAAATGGGAAACTTATACTCATGAATATGATGATGGCGGCATTCCTGCTCTTAACTTTGAGGATTATCTCAAGATGGCTCGTAATCAATCAAATGCAAGAGGATATCTATATGGAATGGGAAGAACATGGGGATTTGATGATAATGATAATCCTAATCATTTCCGACCTACATTCAGATATTCTCAATATTCTTCATGGGGAGAAGAAAGAGAAAGAGAAAGGCGAAGAGAGCAAGCGAGAAGAAGGAGGAATAGATAATGGCGAACAATGTAGCATCAGTAAGGATAGAAAGCCACATCGATGAAGTTACCGAGGAGATGCTCGATAAGGTTGAGGATTGGCTTGAAGGTGTAGGCGAGGATGCGGCAGGAACTGCGGCAGGCATTCCTAACTTCCCTGTTGATTCGGGAAGATTAAAGGATTCTATCAATTGGGCAACAGCCGAGGCTCATGGAGGTGGCGATTCTCCTCTTGAGACACCAGAAGAGAAGGCTGTTTATATCGGTACGAATGTCGAATATGCCGTATATCACGAATTCGGCTCGGGAAAGTATGCCGAAAACGGATCGCAGGCAAAGAGGATACCTTGGGCATTCAAGGATAAGAACGGCAATTGGCATTTAACATCGGGAGTTCCTGCAAGGCATTTTCTGCAATTTGGCATGACGGCGCACAAGGAACAGTATAAGCAGATGCTTGAAGATAAACTAAAGCAATAGTAGAATGAATTCGGGTTATCCATAAAACCTCCTTTCAATATTACGGACGGCAGAACGGATGTGGCGGCATCCGTTTTTGCTTGCCTCTTTTATATGAAAGCAGATATTGAAAATGATTTTCACTTATGTTACAAATGAAAATAGAATCTAATGATTAAGGCAACTATCACCGAAGCAAAGGAGATTTTACAATGGCATCACTATCGAGAAAGTTTTTGGATTCTTTGGGTATCGAAGGCGACAAAGCAGACCTCATTATCGAGAGACACAATGAAGTCTTAACCGAGATCAAAGATGAAAGAGATCAGTTCAAGACAGAGGCGGAAAAGCTTCCTGATATCCAGAAGCAATTGGAAGAATATCAGAAGGCGGAGAATGATCCGAAGAACAACACCTTACAGGTCAAGTATGACGCATTAAAGGAAGAGTTTGAGGAGTACAAGAACGGAATCACGGCAAAGGAGACCAAAGCCAAGAAGGAAGATGCATATACGCAGATTCTCAAGGAGATTGGTATTCCCGAGAAGCGCATTCCTGCAATTCTCAAGGTTTCTGATATCGACAGTATCGAGTTCGATTCCGATGGTAATGTCAAGAACAAGGATAAGCTTACCGAGAGCAACAAGGCTGAATGGGCAGATTTCATTCCTGTCAAGCAGACCAAAGGTGCAGAAGTGGCTAATCCTCCTGCCAATGGCGGTAAGGTAACCAAGACAAAGGAAGAAATCAGAGCGATTGCCGATCCTATCGCAAGACAGAAGGCGATGCTTGAGAATCCTTCCCTTTTCGGATTATCTACACCTGCCGAAGAATAATTTCAAAAGGAGAAAAAGAAAATGCCTAATGTAGTAACAGACGCAGAGACTAATGTAATCAAGAAAGCACAGATGGCAAAGGTCAGAGAGTTGGATTTCGCACAGCTTTTCGGTGAGAATGTAAACTCTCTTATTAAGATGCTCGGCATCACAAGAAAGATTCCTGTAGTTGCAGGAACAGTTCTCAAGAAGCTTACAGTAACAGGCACTCTTCAGAGTGGTTCTGTCCCCGAGGGTGAGATCATTCCTCTTTCGCAGTATCAGACAGCATGGACAGCTATCGGAGAGGCTTCTCTCAAGAAGTGGAGAAAGGCTACGACAGCAGAGGCTATTCTCAAGGGTGGTTACGATCAGGCTGTTAATGACACAGATGCAAAGATGCTCCTCGATATTCAGAAGGGTATCAGAAGTGATTTCATCACAGACCTCGCAACAGGAACAGGCACAGCAACAGGTGTTGGCTTGCAGGCGGCTCTTGCAAACGCATGGGGTGCTTTGCAGGTAGCTTTCGAGGATGATGATATCACTCCTGTATATATCATCAATCCGCAGGATGTTGCTGACTATCTCGGCAAGGCAAGCATCACAGTTCAGACAGCTTTTGGCTTCTCTTACATCGAGAACTTCCTCGGTCTTGGTAATGTTATCATGACACCGAGAGTTACAAAGGGAACATTCTATGCAACAGCATCACAGAATCTTGTTCTCTACTATGTTGATGTCAACGGCGCAAATGGTCTTGGCGATGCATTCGAGTTTACAACAGACGCAGAGACAGGTCTCATCGGTCTGCACGAGGAAGCAAACTATACAAGAATGCAGGAAGAGACAGTTGCTATCGCAGGTATCGACCTCTTTGCAGAGATCACAGCAGGTGTTATCGTAGGAACGATCACAGCGGCAAGCGAAGGCGGCGAGGGATAATCCATGGAGAAGATGCTTACCGAGATTTGCGAGTATTGCCACAATTACTTCTGGCGGACAAAGTGGAATGTGAAGTTGACGATTGTTGACGGAACATTCACAGTTGACTTCCTCAAGGAAGGTCAGTATTTCCGCATCCTCGGTAGCGATCTTAACGATGGTGTCTATCAGTATCCTGCAACGGATTTGAAGGATGAAGAATTCGAAGGTCAGATATGGTCTATGGCTGTCCCACAGGCGGTCATAGACCTTGCCTCCGATATGGGAGCATGGAAGGAACAGTACGGAGCGGTTGATTCTCCTGCTATGTCTCCTTATTCTTCCGAATCTTTCGGTAATTATTCTTACTCGAAGGGTGGCTCTTCATCTTCTTCTGCATCGGCAGGATCAGATATATGGAGTGCATTTGCGGCAAGGCTGAATCCATATCGCAAGCTTGGAGGCTTCTCATGAGCCTTTACGCAGAAGCAATGGAAGCAACAGTAATCATGGATAAGATTACGAGACCAGACGGATATGGCGGTGTAAAGACCACATATGAGGAAGGTGCGGAAATCGAGGTTGCTTATACCTTTGACGATTCTACACAAGCAAGAATCGCACAGCAGGAAGGTGTAACCAATCGATATACTCTTACTACCAAGAAGAACATCATTCTTCGGAATAACGATGTTATAAAGAGGGTAAGAGATGGCAAGTATTTCATGGTTACATCGGATGGTGATGATAATGCTACACCTGCTTCATCGGCAATGCCGATAAGACAGGTCGAAGCAAAGCAATGGGAGATTCCTGCTAATGAATAAGCAACAGGCATTAAACGCATTTTGGAGCGGTTTTGGGGTATTGGCATTTGAAGAGAATGCAGTTCCTGATGATGATGCGATTCAGAAAATGATTGATGCAGGATTGGCGAAAGCCAAGTATCCCTATATCACCTATCAAGTTCTGACCGATAGCCTTGATGCTCCCGTGAATCCGACAGCTTCTATCTGGGATAGGAATACTTCATGGGAAAGAAGCGATGTGCTGTCAAATCAGATTGCCGAGAAGATACAGAAAATGACACCGATCAAGTTGGATGATGGCAGAATGTTTATCACAACGGGTACACCTTATTCACAGCATTTTCGTGAAGAGGTGGATTCATCTATAAGAAGAGTTGTCCTCAATTTGCAGGTCGAATTCTTCACAAATTACTAACGGAGGAAAATACAATGGGTAAAGCAACAGTTATTCCCCAGAATACATTTGAAGGCTTGCAGGTAGAAGCAGGTGTACTTCTCACATCGTTTAATCCTGCCGAGCCTGTTATCTCTGACGATGCTATCGTTTGCGCAACAACAGGTGGTATCACAGTAACAGCCAAGCCGACTTATTCCGATTACTTTGAGGATGTCGATAATGCTCCTGACAATGTAATGGAAGGAAAGAGGCTCGATGGATGGGAATGCTCCCTTTCTACGACAGGTCTTGGCACTTCTCCTGCTCTTATCAAGCTTGCACTCGGTGCGGCAGATATAGATAGCGAGAACACATCCAAGATTGTTCCGAGAAGAGACCTTAAACTTACTGATTTCGCATCTTCTATCTGGTGGGTTGGAGACAGAGCAGACGGCGGTCTCGTTGCTTGTCAGCTTCTCAATGCTCTTTCTACAGATGGATTCTCTTTGAAGACATCCAAGAAGGGCAAGGGGCAGACAGGTCTTACTCTTATGGGTCATGTATCCATAGAGGCACAGGATGTAGTTCCTATGGTCTTCTATTCCATCGATCCCGAAGAAGCTGAAGTACTTACAATCAAGCTTAATAAGAGTGGCATCATGATCGCTGATGGCGATACAGAAACACTCACAGCCAAGACAGATGCTGAAGCTTCTGTAACATGGGCATCCACAGATACATCAGTAGCAACTGTTGTTGATGGTGTTGTTACAGCAGAGGGCGAGGGTGTTTGTGTAATTACAGCCAAGGCTTCAAAGAACGGCGAGGTTGCCATTGCTTCTTGTGATGTAACAGTTACAGCGGCAAGCGAAGGCTAATTAGCGATACATAAAACAATCAAAGGGGAATCTTATGAAATCAAATGCACAGATGAATGAAAAGGCACTCGATATCATGGCTGATATCTTTGATCCTTTCTGCGCTTTACTCGCAGATAAGGAATTCAATACTTTGTTCCTTACCGATTTCAAGAAGGCTATATCTTATGCCTGCAAGAATCATAAGGATAAGGTCGTAGAGATTGCGGCGGCTATCGATGGAGTTCCTGTTGAAGAGTACAAGGTAAATCCATTCATCTTACCGATTAAGTTGATGATGGTTATCGGTGCATATTCAAAGGAAGCAAAAGACCTTTTTCCCTCGCAGAGTCAGAATACGGAAGAGACCTCTTCTGGCTCTGCTATGGTGAATACAGAGGCAACCGATCTCCCGAAAGATTCCTAAAGTATTGCATCGCAAAGTTTAAAGAAGAACAGCGAGAGGTTATGTATCGAACATATGTAACCGATTCGCTGTTTTTTTTACAACAGCTTAATGTTGGTGGCGGTGAGAAACAGGTCTTCTCGATGAAGATGAGCGAGATTATGGAAATGACAAAGAATCCTCGAAACGAAGAAGAGCCAGAGGACATTATTTCACGCATCAAAAACAAGGCTGATAATCTACGAGGTAATGAGGAATGAATGTTTTTGAATTATTCGCCAAATTAGGCTTGGACACATCCGAATTTGAAGCAGGACTAAACAATGCCGAGAGCATGGGTTCTCGCTTCGGCTCGGGTGTCAGAAGTGCGGCAAGAATAACAGGTGCGGCAATAGCAGGAGCGACAACAGCCGTAGTTGGATTTGCAGGAACATCGGTACGAGCAGGAGCAAACTTCGATTCATCTATGTCGCAGGTAGCGGCTACGATGGGAACGACAGTAGATCAAATTCAAGACCTGCGAGATTTTGCACAGGAGATGGGTGCAACAACAGCATTCTCGGCTACACAGGCGGCGGATGCATTGAACTATATGGCTCTTGCAGGATATGATTCGACTACATCTATGTCTATGTTGCCGAATGTCCTCAATCTTGCGGCGGCAGGTAGTATCGATTTGGCGAGAGCATCGGACATGATTACCGATGCTCAATCTGCTCTCGGTCTTTCTCTTGATGAGACATCAACGATGGTTGACCAGATGGCGGCGGCGGCTTCAAGGTCGAATACTTCTGTCGAACAGTTAGGAGATGCTTTCCTTACTATCGGTGCGACAGCTTCTAATTTGAGGGGCGGCACAAATGAACTTGCTACAGTTCTCGGTGTACTGGCGGACAATGGTATCAAAGGAGCAGAAGGCGGTACGCATTTGCGTAATATGATCCTGTCATTGACCAATCCTACCAATACGGCAGGAGATATGCTCGATGAATTAGGCATCCATGTTTACGACACAGAAGGCAATATGAGGTCGATGGTAGATATCATCTACGACCTGCAACAGAGCATGGAAGGAATGACACAGGCGGAGCAAGATGCGGCTGTCGGAGCAATCTTCAATCGTGCTGACATGGCTTCTGTAAATGCTTTGCTCGCAACAGAGATTACGAGGTACGATGAATTATCGGAAGCTATCGGTAATTCATCTGGTGCGGCAGGTGATATGGCTAATACACAGCTTGATAATCTCGCAGGAGATATCACGCTTTTCCAATCTGCTCTTGAAGGCGCACAGATAGCGATTTCTGATGCTCTCACACCGACATTAAGAGAATTTGTTCAGTTAGGCTCGGAAGGCTTATCTTCTGTTACACAGGCATTTCAAGAGGGCGGTCTCGAAGGCGCAATGGGTGCGCTTGGCGATTGGCTTTCCGATGCGCTTTCCATGATAATCGATATGACACCAGACATCATCAGAGCAGGAATGCAGTTGCTTGGTGCTTTGGGTAGAGGTCTTGTTGAAAATGCCCCGATGATAGCTTCATCAATTCTCGAAGTTGCCCAGATGCTTATAGATTCATTTGAGAATGCCGTCAATGGAGATGGCGCATCTCAATTGATGGATACGACATTTGAGATAATCACGATGATTGGCGATTTCCTTATCGAGAATGCACCAGAGTTGATTTCAACAGCGGCAACATTGATTACAAATTTGATTATGTTTATCACCGATCCTGCAAATATGGATGCTCTGATAAACATGAGTTTGGATTTGATAGTTGCTATCGCAGATGGTCTTGTTGCGGCACTTCCGCAGTTGATTAGTGCGATTCCTGTTATCTATGCCCGAATGACACAGGTAGTAATTGATGAATTTCCGCAGATTCTTACGACTATCGGTGAACTGATAGGCGACCTCGGTATGATGGTATTTGACCTCGTAGGGGCATTGATGGGAATGTCGCATGATGAAATTGTTGATAGCATCAATAATGTTTACGAGTTTATATCGGGAAGTTTTTCTGATTTCATCACAGGTCTTACAGGATGGATTTCAGATATCGGCTCAAATATAACAGGTATGTGGACAGATATACAAGATTGGTTTACGGGCGGTATCGATAATGTTATGGTAGCACTTGGCGGATGGTGGGATGAGATTTCCGAGTGGTTTTCAAATCTCGCAAGTAATGCTGTTTCTTGGGCAGGCGATATGGTATCGGGATTTGTAGGCGGTATTCGTGATGGCATTGGTTCAATAGGTCAAGGTATGAGTGATCTCGCTTCGGAGGCGGCATCGTGGATTCACTTCTCGACACCTGATAAGGGTGCTTTGGCGGATGCAGACGAATATATGCCAGATTTCATAGATTTGCTCGCAGGAGGTATCGATGATAATCTCCCGATAATCGGTGCATCTCTTGAGAATATGAGCGATTATATCTCCAATAGGATGCCTTCGCTCGATGCAGGCGATGCTATCAGCAACATAAATGCGGTCTCGACAATACCGATGGATAATCGGGCAGGACAGCCGATTGTTGTGCAGGCTTACTTCGGTAATGAGAAATTCGATGAATATGTGGTAAACTCAAATCAGAGAACGAACTTCATTTCAGGAGGTAGAGGCTGATGGCAGGATTACAAGACTATCCCGTAATAATGAACGGCACGACAGTCCCCTTCATGCCTGCCTTGAAGAATAAGCCTAACATCATTCAGAAGGTGAATCAGAGCGAAGGCGGAAGGGATATAGTGCAGAATATCCGTAAGGATAAAATGTCTGTTTCCGTTTCCTTGAAGCTTGCCGACTTCCATTGGGTGCAGTTCTTCTATCAGCTATACATGATGGATAGCTTTGTAATGAAGCAGTTCAATCCGCTTGTAGGCGGCTATGATGAAAGAACAGTTCGTATAGATGATTTCGATTACGACAACGAGAAGGATTCCGATAAGCTTACGGCTGTAGTCGGTGTGTGGAATGTAAACTTCAAGATCGAGGAATTCTGATATGTATCCAGTATCACAGAATTACATCAACAAGCTGAAGGATATAAGCAGGAAAACAAGAGCGATTCGGGGAACTGTCGATAATGTGGCTTTCACGGAAAACGACATCCTCGAAAACTCTTTTTCCTATACTCTTATTGCCGTGAAATCGGCTGACATAAAGCTTGGCGGTGTATTCATCGGTAAGATGGAAATGACATTCCTCGATAGCTTTGTGCAGAGGATCACCAGAGGATCATGGAAGGACAGAGTGATTACTTGCGAGGTCGGTCTTGATGTAGGCGGCGGAACATTCGAGTATGTCCCTATTCAGCCATTCACGATAGATGAAGCGAATCATTCTGCACTCGGTGTTGATATAGTTGCCTACGATGATATGGTGAAGTTCGATGCAACTATCAATTTGACCGATACAACAGGCTCGTTGTATGGCTTGGTAAATCAAGCCTGCGATGCCTGCTCCGTTGAATTAGGCATGACAGAGGCGGAAATAAGGGCATTACCGAATGGCTCGGATGTGTATAGCCTTTATCCCGATAGCGATATTGAGACATACCGTGATTTAATCTCATGGGTAGCCGTTTCAATCGGTGGATTTGCGACTATCAACAGGGAAGGCAAGTTGGTATTCCGTAATTGGCATACAGACCCAGACCTAACTATCGGTGTGAATGATAGATTTGAGGGTGGTTCTTGGTCTGATTTCCAAACCTATTACACGGCTGTTCTTATCAACTATGCCGATGGTACGACAGGCTATTACCCTGCCGAAGTTGATAACGGCTTGACGATGGAAATCGGGATGCATCCGCTATTTCAGTATGGATTACCTGCCGTAAGAAAGCAGAGAGGTGAAGCTATCCTCGGTGCTATCTCGAAGCTTCACTATACACCTTTTAAGAGTACATCGCTTATTGATCCTGCATTGGATTTGGGTGATGTTATTCTGTATAGCGATGGCATAGCCGATGATGCTTTGTGCTGTGTAATGAGAATAGATTTCTCATTCAGTAAGGGTGCGACTTTACAGGGATACGGCAAGAATCCTTCTTTGAATGGAGCGAGGTCTGCACAGGATAAGAGAATATCGCAGGCGGCGGCACAGCAGAAGGAACAGGGATTGACCTACAAGACCTTCATGAATGCCGATGAGTTGATACTCGATACGACTTTTCAGACATTGTTCAGAATCAAGTTTCAGACGAACGAAAGCACCACAGTTGAAATGTGGCATGACATCAAGGCTTTATGTGAGTTTGAGGGCGATACGCAGAGCATCATTTACGAGTGGTATTTCGATGGGGAGAAGGTGCAGACTTATGAGCCTGTCGATACATTCAGCGAAGAAGGCTATCACACTATGCCTCATCCTTATTGGTGGCTGAATGTAGAAGGCGGTGAACAGCATCTTTGGGAAGTACGAGCAAAGACCGATAGCGGAACTGCTACAATAGGAGTGAACGACCTTCATGCTCTTCTCAAAGGGCAGAAGATGGTTGCAGAAGAAGCTTTCGATGGCGATCTTCCCGAGTTGGAGGATACTATCGAGCCTCGCATTGTTCTTGGCTTGCCTCTCGCAGAGATTACGGACAGCTTGATAGACCTGTCCATCAATGCTCCTGTTCCCGACCTCTCGCTTACGGACAGCTTCACGGCATCGAATAGAATTATTCTCGGTCTGCCGATAGCAAGCCTCACAGAGAGCGATGGAATACCTGTAATATGGCAACCTTTGAGCGACTATATCACAGAGAGCGGCGATGAATTGATTACAGAAAATGGATATACACTTACTACGGAAGGAGTGGACGACTAATGGCACAAAAGAAATTCAGCGAACTCGAAGCAGGTGCAGTTGACGGCACTTCGATTTTCGCACAGACAAAGACAGAAGATGGCTCGCTTGTTTCCAAAGGGGCGAGTTCAACTTCACTTGCAGGGTATATTGGTACTTCGCATCAATTCGCAGGCTTGAATACTAATGCAAAGAATCTTGTTGGAGCGATAAACGAGGCGGCTCAAAGTGGAGGCGGAGCATCCGTCATTCAGCTTACGCAAGCCGAGTACACGGCACTCTCCACAGCCGAGAAGATGAACGGCTCGATTTACAAGCTCACAGATAAAGCTATTTTTTACTGTCTCGACGAAGAGTATCACGCCGTTAAGGAGCTTACGACAGCACAGTATGAGGCTTTATCCACAGCCGAGAAGAATAACGGCACTATATACATTCAGACCGATGCAGAGACCACAGGTTCGGACATTTCCGTTTCTGATTCTGATTCTACGAGTGTGGCTGATAAGATAGATGCAATCCCCGTATTAAAAACGGAAACCGTAAGCGGAACATTGTCGACTACAACTTACGGGGGGCTATACTATGTCGATATATCTCCTATCGTATCAACGAATAGGATTATATCAGCAATAGTTATCGCTAATACAGGAAATAACTGGGCATATTGTCAGATTACAGGTAGTAACATTCGAGTATGGGCTAACAACAGCGGTGGATCTGTTAGTATTCGCTATGCTTATATCTAATCGGAGGTGGTGCGGTATGGCAAAAGCAATAATAAATAGTAGAGAGATTTTCGGGAATGTGCATCTGGGAGAAGGAGGAAGCAATATGCACGATTATTCAACAGATGAACAGGTAGTTGGCACTTGGATAGACGGCTCGACAGTATATGAAAAGACTTTTTATTCTCCTCTTCCTACGAGTGGCGGAGCACAGAGCGTGATTATCGTCCATGGTATCAGTAATCTCGATAAGGTGATTGAGCGGAGCATAAGTAATGTCGTTGCTGTTGGTTCTTCGGCAGGTACGGATAGTTCTTCGCAATATTACACGAGTATCACGAGTATAGATGCAACAAACATCACTTATAGGACTACCATAGACGGAGCAAATAGGTATGTCATCATCGTTTTGCGTTACACCAAAACCGCATAAAGGAGGATAAACAGAATGGCTTTACAGGGATATACGGAACTTCAGTTCAGCTACGATAAGTTCAAGCACATAGACTTTTCTTCGGGCAAGAAGAAGAACAGCATCACACCTTGGGTGCAGAATGCTATCGGTGCAGGTAATTTCCATTCCATGATGGAGCAGGGCAAGATAATGCCTCTGTTACAATGGTTCAACGGCTGTCAGCTTTTCGATAAGGAACACGCAAATGCACTTTCTACTTCCATGATGGACTATGATGCGAATGTAGTAGCTTGTG
>ODAI012208762.1_pt1 | contig 32167 bp, 35 predicted proteins | sample 1539321 | NCBI WGS metagenome assembly ODAI01 (sample SAMN02144231, study PRJEB22623) | gut metagenome | biome: sheep rumen | host: Ovis aries | place: New Zealand
TGGCTTATCGCCATGGGGGCATATTGTTAAAAAACAAAACAGATTTGTTAATATGCACACATTTGATAACAATATAACAAATGCTGTTTTTGAAACAGTCACTAATAAAATGAACTTGGAAAATCCGCATTTTAACGAATTGCCAAACAATATAGTTTTTGACCGCGATATGTTTGTATCATTGGGCACATTTGTATATCTGCCAAAGCCCGAACAGTCTGCAAGGTTGCGTTATGCGTCACAAAACTTCAAAAATCTATTCATAGAATTAGAAGATCCATATGCAACCCAAGATGATAAAAAATTGGTAAATAATATGGGGGCGAATTACAACTCTGGCTTTACTGCCAATGAAATCCAAGAAGTTTTGAATAACAAAAATCTGGATTGGAAATTATTGGGGGTTGCTAACAGTGTTAAAAATACGCGCATGGCGCAATTATCCCATAATGCCACAGAAAGATTTTTAATAAGATAATTTTTCTGTTATAATAAAAATCATGGAAACAAAAACAAATGTTATGCGTATGCTGGACAAAATGCGCATAAAATATAAAACATATTTTTATGACCCGGAAAAATATGCAACCGGAATTGATATTGCGACGGCGTTAAATCAAAATCCGGCCCAGGTGTTCAAAACACTTGTCACAATCAATAAACAAAACAATTTGTTCGTTTTTATGTTGCCTGTAAATGCAGAATTGAACCTAAAAAGTGCGGCAATGTGTGTCGGGGAAAAGTCATTAAATATGCTGCCCCAGCGTGAATTGCTGGGTCGGGTCGGTTATGTACATGGTGGATGTTCACCAATTGGTATGAAAAAGGTTTTTACAACTGTTTTGGATGCGTCTGCGCAAAATTTTGAAACGATAATTTTCAGTGCCGGTATTCGTGGTGCCCAGGTTGAAATATCGCCAAATGACCTGAATAAAATTGTACCAATAAAATTTAGCAACATTTGTGAATAAATTGATTTACATTTTGTTGTAAATAGTTGTACTCTTGCAAATCGACAAAGGGGACAGAAAATGATTTATCATATTTTTGACAAGACAAAATTGACCGATATTCCATCAAACGATGCGAATAATCAATGGTTTGATTTTAATGATTTTTATAAATTTGATGGGGCGACAAACGATGATATCATTGTCAAAGAATTGATAAATTCGGACGATTTTTTGCGTTTAATATTGCGTAAATTTAATTCCGGCAAATCATTTTTATCGCATTGTTTTTACTTTGAAAAACCTGAAAACGCGCCGGGCTTTTTAACTAATTTTATTGTGACGGACGCGGCATTGAATCAATTTCCAGATTTGCCGACACGTGTCAAAATTGCTAAAAATGCGATTGATTTTTGTGTGTCCACCAAAATTCTGGGGACAACACATCCAATTGTCACATTTTTGAATCACTCGGGTCACTTTAATATCAAAAATCCAACCGCCTGCAACAGTCATTTATTGGTGACTGAATGTGAACGAAATTTTGGTGAATTGGCTGATTTCAGTGATTTTCAACTGGATTGTTGTTTGTCGCCAGATGCCCGTTCAACCAAGGGTTTTGCCCAAATTCGAAATACAGATATCATTGTTGCCAACGACATAAACGAAGGTAATTCTATTGTGAAATCATTTTTGTTGAACGGATGGACAGGATATGGATTTTTAACAGGTCTGGATATTCATATTGTTATGAATTCTCGGGCAAATTTATGTGATAATCTGGGTGCAATTAAAAAAATATCGAAATAAAATTCATTTATTGATAACACAGAAAATTTTCACGATAAAAAAATAAAAAAATTACTTGAAAATAGGCGCGTTTTGCGCTATATTGGCTGGCGTTACAAAAAGGATTTTTCATGAATTACCCGTATATGCCAAAATCTACCGCGTTATGGTTGATTGAAAACACATCTTTGACATTTGAACAAATCGCTGATTTCTGCGGTTTACATGAATTAGAGGTTAAAAATATTGCTGATGCTGAAACTCATAAAATGCAGGGACTGGACCCGGTTTTGAGTGGCCAATTAACACGCGAAAACATCCAGGCTGCCGAGGCTGACCCATCGGTGCGTTTGACATTGACATCAACAATCATTGATGCCCAGGAAAAAAACAAACGTGGTGGCGGTTATACACCAAAATTGCACCGTCAAAATCGTATGGGCGGAATTTTATGGATTTTGAAGAATTATCCTGAATTATCTGATGCCCAGGTTGCACGTTTAATGCGCAGTACAAATCCAACTGTGTCATCGGTTCGTAATAAAACGCACAAAGATTACGCGGATATTGCAATTTGCAATCCTATTACATTGGGCTTGGTTTCCGAAGGTGTATTGAAAGAAGAAGTGAACAAGGCTCAAAAAAAATTACAAAAATCAGGCAAATAAAATCTTTAATCTAAAAAGGTTTGTTTATGACTAAAAAATTGGATGAAGCAACAAAAATGTTGATTGACTCTTTGCCAGAAAATTTACAAAAACTGGCAAATGTATCAATTGAAAATGGCTATTTTTCACACAGTGATTTTGTCGAGGCCACATCCCTTGACGAAATTCCCGATGATGAACAGGCCGAAGTGTTGGACTTTTTTCAACAAGACCTGGGGCTAGAGGTTGTTGAATCCGAAAGTTATTCCAAAGATATGGATCGTTATTATCAAGAAGAAGATGATGACGATGCGCCAAACGATAAAACACGCGACCTGTTAAATACAGATGCCGAACAGGTTGATGTTAACGACGATGATTACGATTATTATGCCAAGCAACTAGAACGCAGTCAAACCGGTAATTTGGTTCTGGGCGGTCAGGATTCTGTTCAGTCATATTTGAAACAAATTGGTACTGTTCAATTATTAACCCCCGCAGGCGAGGTTGCAATCGCCCAAAGAATAGAGGCGGCATCACGTTTAATGGTTTATGGCTTGTGCGAAAGTCCTATGACTATTCAGGCCATGTTGGATTGGTATCAACAATTATTAAACGAAGATATTCGTTTGCGCTATATCATCAATTTGGAAGTTATGTATTCGTCTGATTCTGAACAAAAATCATTGGCGGCATTATCTGAAACATTGAAATCCAAGGGCGTTGAACACGTCGATGAATTGGATGACGAAGATTTGGATGATTTGGAAGAATCAAATGCTATTGACGACGAAGGTGACGAAGACGACGAAGACGATATGGACGAAGATGGTGTCAAAAAAGAAGATACACCACGTGGAACATCCGGTGTGCCAATTCCTGTAATGGAAGATTCTTTGATGCCAATGATATTGGAATTGTTTGCTAAAATTAAACGCATTTTCAACAGTATGCAAAAATTACAGGCAAATCGTTTGGCGAATTTGCTGGTATCAAATAAACCTGATGACGCATTGGAAAAGAAATATAACAAAATGCGTTTGGAATTATTTGAACAGGTCAGCAAAATCCGTTTGAACGACGACCGTATTGCTGAAATTTTGGAACAATTAACCAAACGCGACCAGTTGTTAATGGGACTCGAAGGTAAGTTATTGCGTTTGGCTATGGCGAACAAGGTTAAACGCGAAGATTTCTTGGCTGAATATACTGGTAATGAAATCAATCGTAATTGGGTTAAAAAATTACAAAAACATAAAAATCCGGTTTGGGTTAATTTCGCCAAAAAGCATGAGGCTGAAATTCTTAAAATCCAAGAAGATATTATCAACATCGCCAACGAAACAGGTCAACCAACAACAGAATATAAAAAGGTTGTAGAATTGGTTCGTCGTGGTCAGGCCGAGGCTGCACGTGCAAAACGCGAAATGATAGAGGCGAATTTGCGTTTGGTAATTAAATTTGCTAAAAAATCCAGCAATCGTGGTCTGGGGTTGGATTTTTCTGATTTGGTCCAAGATGGCAATATTGGTTTGATGAAGGCTGTTGATAAATTTGATTATCGTTTGGGTAATAAATTTTCAACATACGCAACAAACTGGATTCAACAGGGTATTTCGCGCAGTATTGCTGACCAGGCGCGTACAATTCGTATACCTGTGCATATGATTGATAATATACACAAAATACAACGTGCAACGCGTCAGTTTATGCATAAATACGGACGTGCACCAACCGCCGAAGAATTATCAAAAATTATCTATTTGCCGGTGGATAAAATTCACAAGGCGATGAAGGTTAATTTGAAACCAATATCATTAGAGGCACCTGTTGGAACCGAAGATGACAGTTCGCGTATTGAAATTATTGCTGACGAAACTGCGAAAAATCCATTTGTGTCTGCGGCACAAAAGAATTTGCGTAAAATTGTCACTCAAATTTTATCTGAATTGGATCCCAAGGAAGAAACTGTTCTGCGTCAACGTTTCGGTATGAGCACAAATAAAACATGCACCTTGGAAGAGGTTGGTGAATATATCGGTGTGACGCGTGAACGTATCCGCCAAATTGAACAAAAGGCTTTGAATAAATTAAAACATCCAACACGCGCGCGCAAATTGCGCAGTTTCTTGGAAGAAGATTAAATTACATAAATGCCCAGTTTGTATTGGGCATTATTTATTATGTGGGGTATTTGTATGGAAAAAAATATTTTATTGTTTTGTAATGGACTGTCTGGAACAGGCAAAACAACATTCATAAATAAATATGCAATACCAAATGGTTTTTATAATTTGATATCTGCAACCACGCGTAAAATGCGCGATGACGAACAAGATGGCGTTTCGTATTATTTCAGGGATGAAAAATATTTTGAAACCGAAAAATTTGCAACTCATCTGTTTGTGAACGAGGCTTTCTGGACTCCGGGGACTCCAAAATGGTTATACGGTATTCCAGAATTTGAAATAAAACAAAATCTGGGTAAAAATTTGGTTTACGATGTAATTCAGCCACGTTATACGCGCGAATTGATGACATGGTTTATTGCGCATGATTTACACAATCAATATGTTTTCAAGGTTGCGTATTTCACCACACAACAAGACAATTTTGAAATTGCTTCTCAACGTGCTGTTATGCAAAATGATTTGACGGTTCGTCGTGCAAACACATGTACATGGGACGATTTTAATCAGGCGCACATCAACGTAGATTATTTAACAATGCCACGCGATGATAAACCAAATATGGATTTAATACGATTGGTTCAAAATGCTGGTAAAACAAGATAAACCGCCATATTGGCGGTTTTTTTATTTGCCTTTCAAATGGGTATAAATATTTCCCAAATCAGTTTTTAATAATTTTGACTTAACTGCATCTGGGGTATCTGTATGTAATCCAGCCTCGATAATTTTATCGAACCCGCGAACGAATTGTGATGCTTGTGAACGGAATATTGCATCAGATTTTAACAAATCGCGTATTTGTTTTTTATCAGACGCACTCAGCATTTTTGATAACCATTTGGCAAATATTGTTGTGTCGCCATCATGGTATTTTTTCCACACCACATCAGGAATTTCTGCGCCAATGGCCTGGGTTAAATCCATAGATAATTCGTTTAATTTACCAAAATCAACATGTTTCAAAAAATCTTCCCCGGATACCCCCGCAACAGTTGTTGTTGGTGCAGATTTTATTGCCTCCATTGGTGCGGTTGCGCGCGCGACCATCATTTGTTTGTTTAATGTCTGCATGGTGTTTACAGCCTTGGCATAATCAGACATTAAATCAATCATTTGCTGACGTGATTGGCTGGCTAAATCTTCTAATTTAACCGCAGATTCTGCGATTGCATTGGTGGAATCTGCGACGGCTTGTTTAATCAATGTTATATTCTTTTCCATCCCAGATACGATTTTGTTCAAATTATCATTTGTTTCCAACGATGTTTGCGATAAATCGGGCAGGGCGGCATAATACCGTTCAATCAATTCAGACAACGGTTGTAATTGTGCAGTTGTATCCGCAGACAGTTTAATTAAATTCTGGGATTGTCCAGATAATTGTGTGTGTGCGGTATTCATTTCAATCAATGTTTCACGAACACCTGTTGCCATTGTTTTCACAGATTCTGAAAACGCGTTTGCCGCCGATTTAGTATTTTCCAATGTCACATTTGCAACACCAGAAACAGTTTTAATTTCGGAAACAACATCTGTGGCGAATTCTTTAATTTCACTGTTGAAATGATTGGTTAATCCGGACAATTCGCTTGAAACGCCACGCACAGATGCCTCTGTCGTTGTTGCAGATGTCATCAGTGAATCGACGGCCTCGACCAATTTGCGTGTTTGTTTGTCTATGGATGATTCTGCTAATTGAACCTGGCTGGCGACGACATTGGCGGTATTGGTCAGTGTGTTTGTTTGTGCGACCAACTGTTTTTTTGCCTGTTTGCTGTATGCGTCTAATTTTACCAGGTGTTCGTTCATCAATTTGTCATTATCACGCAAAACTTCTTCGTACCCAGATGCAGATGTTTTTATTTTTTCGAATCCATCAGACACAGATTGACTTAAATTTCCCAAACTGTCTTTCATGGTTTCTGTATCTGTATTCAAATTTTTCATTTGATTAGTGTTATTTTCAAAATTAGTATTCAACTGATTATTTAATTCATTACCAGATTCAATCCAATTTGAAATTTGCTCATTTATATTATTTACGCGTTCATTAACATCATTTGTTGTTGTGTTTATTTTACCCAATGTTTCGTCCAAACTGGCAACAAATTTATCTGCAGAATTTTCAACCATATGCCAAGATTCTGAATCAACAATGTTTTGCAGACCGCCGACAGTATTTTCCAATCTCTGTGACATATTTGCGACTTTTTTAGTTGCGTCATCGGCTGTGTTAACCAATATGTCATTTTGTTCGCCCAGTTGTTTATGCAGGTTTTCTGCGACATCGATTTGTGATTGTAATGTTTCCTGAATAGAATTAAAGGCAGCCTTGATTTTTGCAATTTCATCCGCCAAAATAACCGACAAAACACGCGATGCATCAGTAATTTGTGCGCGTTCAGGTGTCGTTAATATAGCCAACAAAGATTCCATAACTTTTTGACTTTTGCGTGAAATTGAAAACGATATTCCCAACGCAATCAACAATAAAAAGCACACAGAACACAATACAATTAACAAAATTTGTGAAATTGGCATATTTTTCTCCCTTTAAGATATCCTTGCAGTCCAAATGGATTTATACTAAAATAAAACAGATAAAGCAAGACCATAAATTAAATATGACGATAAAAAAAACACATTTTTCGCCTGAACAAGATTGTGCCGCAAATCCCCAAGAAAATGTCTGGGTTCAGGCAAATGCCGGCACCGGTAAAACCAGTGTCCTGACCGGTCGTTTGTTGCGTATATTATTCAGGACACCCGACATAAAAAAATCTGGGATTTTGTGTTTAACATATACAAACGCCGGGGCGGGCGAAATGCGTAATCGTATTTTGGCCAGTTTGAAAAATTGGGCATTGTTGCCAGATACAGATATTCGTGAATTATTGGATGGGGTTGCGATAAATAAAAATATAACTGATGAAGATATTGCGCACGCACGCGAAATATTTTTCACATACATAGATAATCCTGAAATGTTAAAGGTAAAAACCATACATGGTTTTTGCGAAGAAATTTTGCATCGTTTTCCTGTCGAGGCACATGTATCGCCTGCATGGAAATTGGTGTCTGGGGCGGACCAACGCGCACTGTTGTGGGATGCGTTTAACGGTATGATAACATCATCAAATAATGATACTGTGGACAGGGCTTTTTCGCACATAATAAATCGTGTTTCTGAATATGCAATTGATAATTTACTGGGAATATTGGTTGGTCATTACAAAGATTTTTTTCAAATAACAAACGACGCGAAATATCGTGAATATTTTATTGAACAGACAGCAAATTTTCTAAAAATCAAAAATGCACCAGATACTAAAATTTCATCAAATGATTTGGAAAATATTGTAAATTTATCGTATGAACAAAACGCCAAAACACCAAAAAAATATTTTGAAAAAATCATAGAATTAACACCGAAATTTATATCTGGAAAAATAGATTTTGATGAATATAAAACTGCATATTTGACATTGGATGGCAAAAAGGCAAGTGCTATTTCCAGGGTTGATTTTTTGATTGCTGAACAAAACAGAGTTTTTGAATTAAACCAATATAATGAAAGTAAAAAAATATTTGATGATACGATTGCATTGTTTGATTTGTCGTCGGCATTTGCACACAGTTATATGGATATAAAACGTTCGCGCAATATACTTGATTTCGAAGATTTGATTTTATACACGCGTAAATTATTTTCAGACAAAGAAACAATGGGTTGGGTATTGTCGCAAATGGATGTGTCTTTGTCGCACATATTATTGGACGAGGCCCAAGATACCAGCCCTCAACAATGGGATATAATTCGTATGCTGACGGGCGATTTCTTTGACGAAGGTGATAATACGGATTTGCCACGTTCATTATTTGTTGTTGGCGATACGAAACAATCTATATACGGTTTCCAGGGTGCAGACCCGGTTGCGTTTATAAAAAGTCGTGATGATATTGCGCGTCAAATTGAAAACAATTATCGTGTTATACGCGATATACCGTTGGCACAGAACTTCCGTTCTTTGCCGTCAATTTTATATTCTGTTGATACATTTTTCCAAGATGAAACAGTTAAAAATATCAGCGGTTTTATGAATCAGCGTCATATATGTTTTCGTCAAAATGCCACAGGATTGGTTGAATTGCATCGCTTGATGGCCAAAGGCGAAACCGACCAAGATATCACCGATTATGTCAAAATGATTGCAGACAAAATCAAATCTGTATTGGATACAGGCAAATATTCTGCGCGTGACATAATGGTTCTGGTTCAAAACCGTCATCCGTTTGCGGTTCCGTTGGTTGTCGAATTAAAACGGCGTGGCATTGATGTCGCCGGCAGTGACAGAATTATTTTGCCTATGTTTCCGGCAATTCGTGATTTGTTAAATTTAATTCGTTTTTGTTTGGATAACACCGATGATTATTCTTTGTGTTGTGTGTTAAAAAGTCCATTATACAGATTTTCTGAATCGCAAATTTATGATTTGTGTAAGGCAAAAAACAAACAAAATCATGAATTGGAACTTTCAGGCGAAAAAGTAAACAAAATAACTGTTTTTGATGTTTTGCAAACTGCCAATCCTGATATATATAATGATTTGCTGAAAATTGTTATGTTGTCATCAAAATTATCACCATATTCGTTTTTCAGTGCGGTTTTGCGTAATAACCAAACGCGCCAGAAAATGATTGCAGCATTGGGAAATCAAATTATTGACCCATTGGAAGAATTTATGACAATTTGCCTGGCGTATGAAAGAACCCAGAGTGGCACATTACACGAATTTATAAAATGGTTTATTACTGGTGGCGCAGAGGTTAAACGTGATATGGATGCGGCAACTGGTGTTCGTATTGTCACCGTCCATGGCAGCAAAGGACTCGAAGCGCCTGTTGTATTCTTGGTTGATACGGCAAACGTTCCCAGTACAGAAAACATAGTATCAATACCAACAGAATATGATTTTGGTTTTCCTGCACCATGGATTTGGTGTGCATCTGGTGCAACGAAAACATTACCTGTGATTGATGCTTTTAATATGTTGCAACAATCCCAGATTGCTGAATATTATCGGTTGTTATATGTTGCGATGACTCGTGCCAAGGATGAATTATACATATATGGATACATACCAAATAAAAATCCAAATTCTTTGTCGTGGTATGCAAATCTGTGGCGCGTGTTTAGTAATTTATACCACGTTGCCCCAACATCAGAATATATCAGGATAGAAAATGAATACCCAAATAAATGATTTTATAAAAAATCAAGAATCTGCAAAATATGCAACCAATGCCGGTTTGTTAATGCATGCTAAATTGCAAACGGTATTTTTGGGGGCGCACCCTATGGGTGATGCTGAATTGATATCTAAAATAAATTCATCTGCCCCTGAATTGCAAATGTTTTTCAGTGATAAATCCAAGACCGAGGTCCCACTTGCCGGATTTATCAATGGTCATTTTATCAGTCGTCGTATCGACAGGTTATTGGTCAATGATGCTGATAAAACAGTACATGTCTTGGATTATAAAACAGACCTGGATTCAAATAAATTTCGTCAAAAATATATTGCACAAATTCACGAATATATGGAATTACTGGCACAGATATATCCAAAATATAAAATTTCAGGTTATATTTTGTGGTTGCATGATTGGCGGTTAGAATCTGTATAAAAAACTTGAATTTTTGACATATTTACGGCTATAATCTGGTCATGTTAACAAATTTATTTATTTCAAATATCGTATTGATAGAAAAACTGAATTTGGAATTCGGTGCCGGATTGAATATATTAACCGGTGAAACAGGTGCCGGTAAAAGTATTTTAATGGATGCGTTGGCATTGGCATTGGGCGCGCGCAGTGATGCCGGGTTGGTGCGTTCGGGATGTGATACGGCATCTGTTATTGCAGAATTTGATAATGTTGATAAATCTGTTCGGGATATTTTGATTGAAAATGGTCTGGATACGGACAATACGATTGTTTTGCGTCGAACATTGGGCGCAGATGGCAAAAGTCGTGCATGGATAAACGATGTCCCTGTATCTGTGCGTGTGTTAAAACAGGTTGGCGATGCCTTGGTTGAAATTCATGGTCAGTTTGCTAATCATACATTGTTAAATCCGGCAACACATCGTCCAACATTGGATATGTTTGCGTCAATGAATAATCCAAAATTTAACGAAGTCCAAAATGCAACGCGAAACGCGTATAAAAAAATGCATGACATAGAAACCAAAATAGACGAATTACAAGATTTGGTTGCGCGGTCTGAAATGGAACGTGAATTTTTGGAACACAATGTCGCGGAATTAAAATCATTAAAGGTGAGGGTGGGCGAAGAAGAAGAATTGGCAACAATGCGTGCGAATATGATGAACGCAGAAAAAAACACTGCCATTTTGAACGACGCGCAAAGTGCCATGAATCCCAACGGTAATTCATTGGATTCGCTGGTTTGTTCTGTGGCACATATTTTGGAACGTGTTCACAGCGACGGCGAAAACCCATACCAAGAACAAATTGATACTTTATACGATGTTGCCCAATCTATTGCGGATGTATCTATGGCAATTAAACCTGAATTTACCGATGTTGGTTCTATTGATGAAATCGAAGAGCGTCTATTTGCAATACGTGCGGCGGCACGAAAACATCGTGTAATGGCGGATGAATTGCCAAATAAATTAACAGAAATGGAAACTGCATTAAATGCGATTGATAATTCGGATTCAGAATTGCAAAAATTAAAACACGATTTGATTTCTGCAACCCAGGAATTTAACGCAAATGCAAAAAATTTAACCACCATGCGTCAAGATGCGGCGGCGGAAATGCGTTCACAAATATTGGCGGAATTACCTGATTTGAAACTGGGTTCTGCCGATTTTATGATTGAAATAACAAACGCTGCACCATCGTCATACGGAATTGATGATGTTGTATTTATGATAAAAACCAACCCTGGTTCGCCTTTTGCACCATTGAATAAATCGGCATCTGGTGGCGAATTGGCACGCTTTATGTTGGCGTTGCGTGTTGTATTGGCGGGTGGGGCGGATTCGCATACATTTGTGTTTGATGAAATTGATACGGGTATCAGTGGCGCAACCGCATCGGCGGTGGGCAAAAGGTTAAATCGTTTGGCTGAAAAATCTCAGGCATTGGTTATAACTCACTCTGCCCAGGTTGCAGGCTTTGCTGACCGTCATTATAAAATTGCAAAACACAGCGATAATGATAAAACAACCACAACTGTCACAGAAATCACAGGGGACGAGCGTATAAACGAAATCGCCCGCATAATCAGTGGTGCCGAAATTACACCAGAATCTATTGCCACAGCAAAAACCTTGGTTAAACATTAAAAAAAATGCCCGTTTGGGCAATTTTTTTATAACTTCATTTGCATTTGTTGGGATTGCAATATATATTCGCGCACATCAAGTTTGGTTTTTGCGTTCAGCCATTCTGCGACCAAATGCCGATGACAAAATTTATCAGGTGTTTCGAAACATAACAGCACGACATTGTCCCCCATTTTTTGCAAATCTTGTGCGACAACATCGGGGTTTAATGCTTGTAAAACTGTTTCTTTGTATTTATTGATATACCATTGTTCTGATAAATTATTATCGTGCCACTCTTTCCACCATGTGTATTTAGGTGCTAATTTTTTGTATGTTTTACCGGTATATCCGTCTGGCGACCAACCAGAAATTCCAACAGGTGTTAAATTGTGCTGTTCGTATTCTTTGATTTTTGCCCAATATCCAGTATATATCATGCGTATTTACCTTTGTTTTCCGTATGCTTTATTGACCAATTTTTTGTTATATATATCAATAAATTTATTAACCAATGCCTCGATATCTCTTTTGGCGACAACATTGTTTCCAAATGTGTCAGAATCAGCAATAACGACATCGTTGCATTTTACGACATAATGTTTGTTATTATATACGGTAATAACATATTTATCTTTATTATTTCTGGATTGGTGCAAAATGTAATCGCGCGATTCAATGTTAACAACGACCTCTTTTTTTGTGTGATTATCAAAAATCCCTAATAAAATCGCGCGTTTTTCATCAATAGATAAACCAACTTTTTTATCCATATTAAAACCTCTTGTATTATATCTAACACAAAACATAATACAAAATAATTACTTTGTCAATAAAATTAAAGTTTTATCACACCGTCATTAAATTCAATAGTTGCCGGAATACCTGCGCCAGAATTACTGATAATTTTATTGTTTGCGTCGCGCACAATCGCATATCCGCGCGATAAAACACTTTTATAACTCAAACTGCCCAGCATTTGCCCCAAATGCGCCACAGATTGATTTAATATATTCATTTTATTGGTTAAAATATTCGGCATATTTGCCACGACATCGATTTTTTGGCGCGCAACAGTCATTTTGTTATTGATAATCAAATTCAGTGTTCTTGCAATATCATCGATTTTTTGACCCCATTCCATAACGACTTGTTTTGGACTTTTGATAGATATATTTTCTATGCGTTGTTTTACATTAACCAATCTTGTTGCAAAAGATGTATCTAATCTGTGTCCAACATTATCTAAATCTTGCAGAATTGATAATTTTGTTGGAACGACCATTTCTGCGGCACCCGTTGGGGTTGGTGCGCGCACATCAGCGGCAAAATCAATCAGCATCCAATCAGGTTCGTGTCCAACCCCTGATATCAACGGAATGGAACTCGCTGCGGCAGCACGAACGACAATTTCTTCGGAAAAAGGCAACAAATCTTCCAATGCGCCACCACCGCGTGCAACGATAATAACATCGACATTATTCATTTTATTAAAATATTCAATACCTGCGGCAACTTCGCGTGCAGCGGTGTCGCCTTGGACGGTTGCCGGGTATAACAACACATGCACAGGAAATCTTTCGCGTAATCTGTTTTGAATATCTTGGAAAGCAGCACCCGTTGGACTGGTCACAACACCAATTCGTTGTGGCAGGCGTGGTAAAGGTTTTTTGCGCGATTCATCAAACAGACCCTCGGCCGCCAATTTGCGTTTGCGTTCTTCCAGCATTTTTAATATTGCGCCAACGCCTGCCATTTCCATTTCATTTACGATTAATTGATAATTACTGCGGGCAGGGTATGTTGTAAATTTGCCTGTGACGATAACTTCCATACCTTCTTCTAATTTGAAAGGTATTGGTGTGCTACGCCAAATAATTGCGTTTATAACCGCCCCAGCATCCTTGATAGACATATAGATATGTCCCGATGTTGCGCGTGTAATTCCGGACAATTCACCGCGTACGCGTATAACAGGAAAAGCTGTTTCAACAACATTTTTCAACAATGCAGACGCATCTGTCACGCTAAAAATCATATCAGGTTTAACAAAAGGTTCTGGTTTTTCAATCATATTCAATCATTTTGTTTTTTTAATTCTTGTATTATATCAATTCCCAACGCATCGGCAAAGCGAAATACTGGGTCTTGTCCTTTTGCATTTAATTGATAAGGCACCTTTCTGCCAATATCATACGGGACAGTTATATTATTATTTGTATATTGATCAAAAGTTAAATCCAATATTGTGTTTGATTGGTTGTGTACCAAGTAATGATGCGGACCGTATGTCCATATATCATCAATATACATCATTTGCCATTTTGCAGCACCACCCATCATTATTCCAAAATTAGTACTGGCAACGCGGCAAAATCCATCGGAATCATAATTCAAAAAACCGATAGTATTGCCTAATTCGTGTTCAAATGTTTTGTATTTAATCGTTGGCATTTTGAAAGAATCACGAAACAACAGAACAAGGTTTTTTGCACGCAAACGACTAATTTTATCCAACCCCATTGTATCAATGGTTTCTAATAGTTGTTTGGTTGCTTTTTCGTAATATTTATCTTTTTCTGGTGTCATAATTTTATACCAATTACATTACAATTCTGTTAACGGCCATCTGGGGCGGGGTGCGACAGGTTCGCGAACAATATTACCAATTCGCCAATTTTCAATTCCAGCCCACGCAATCATTGCGCCATTATCTGTGCATAAATTCATTGGTGGCGCAGCAAAAATCATACCATAATCATTTGCCATTTTTTCCATTGCGCTGCGTATAGCACTGTTTTTTGCGACACCGCCTGCAACAACCAATGTTTTAGGCATTGTGTTTTTAACAATGTCTGTATTCATCGCATTGTTCAAACGGTTTATAATGCAATCAACCACCGCAGATTGAAAAGAAGCACAAAAATCATTTATAAAAGTATCGTCCACCGGTTCTGTGTTTTTATCCAACATAATGCGTGCGGCGGTTTTTATCCCGCTGAAACTGAAATCGCAACCAGGTTTGTCGCACAAAGGTCTGGGAAAATGAAACCGTTTAGGATTACCATTTGCTGCGCGTTTATCAACAATTGGACCACCGGGATAACCTAATCCCAACATTTTTGAAACTTTATCAAACGCTTCGCCTGCGCTGTCATCGATTGTTTGACCAATTAATTCGTATTTACCGACCCCACGAACTAATAATATTTGACAATGTCCCCCCGATGCCAGCATTAACAAATATGGAAAATCCACAGATTCACCGTTTCCTGCGCCACTCGCAGATGTTGCCGCCAACCGCGGCACCAACGCATGTCCTTCTAAATGATTTATAGCAACCAACGGTTTATGTGTTGCCTGGGCAATACCTGTGGCGGTCATCCATCCAACTAAAACACCACCAATCAATCCAGGACCCGCGGTTGCGGCAATAACATCAATATCATCAATGGTTTTGCCTGCGGATTGTAATGTTTGATTTATAACCTGGTCAATTGCCAAAATATGTGCGCGTGCCGCCAATTCGGGTACCACGCCACCGTATTTTTGATGCTCTGGGATTTGTGAATAAATAATGTGCGACAACACATTTCGATTAGAATCCACAATAGCTGCCGATGTTTCATCGCACGATGATTCAATTCCCAAACACAGCACCGCATTATCGTTTGACCCTGCATTACTTTGTAATGCGCCCATGTTCATTTTTATAATAGTATCGTCTGTTTTCATTTTTTTATTTCCAACAATATTATACCTAAATTATTTTTGTTTTCCAGCATTCTATTTACATATTCCTGAAAATCAACATCTAAAACGCGTTTTGCCTTGCGCGATGCGTGTCTTAATTTGCCGTTGGGCAACAAAAAACCCATATGCCTGACACTCAAATCTGTGCCGATTTTATTACGAATACGCGCACTGTTTGAAACAAATAAAATAATCACAGGTTCATCAACCGTAATATTTTTTGCCTCGGCATATGGAATATATTCCAATACAACATTTTGCACAGGGAAATTTGTATCTATGCCATATACAGTTTTGAACCATTTTTGTTTGTCTATCGTTATTTTGTGTGTTTGCACAGGTGCGTATTGCCGACTAATATTTTTAACAATATTGGAATTATTTTCTATCCAGTCTGTTTCAATAAAATGATTGCGATTCAAAATGTTGGGAATTGCATTTTTATATCTTATTTTTGTTAATTTGTGAACATCGCCATTGGCCAATGCTGTTTCGACAAATGTTGTGCAATCAAAAGCGTCATATCGTATCAAAGGGTCGTTATCTGGCGCAAAACCTTCGCCCAACGGATCAGTAATATATTTTGCGCCCAAAAATTCTGCACCAATATAATTATTTGAATTGTAATTTGTGCAACCCAACAACATCAAAACAATGGGCAAAAACACGCGCCACATTAATTGTTTTCCCGTAATTGAATACCCATATTGCATAATTTTATTGCGTCCCGCACCGCAAATTCCCCAGAATCATTAAATGTTGACATTTTATCAACGCATTGAACAATCAAATCAGTATTTGATGCGCCACCGGTTAAAATTTGTACCGTAGAAACCTTTTGTTCTATTGATGCGGCGGTCCATTTTTGCAGGTTTCCATTTTCCAAACTGCTGGATTTATATTGCATCATAAAAAATATACAAACAACCAAAACAAGAACAGCAATACCGATAATCAATTTGAAATTATTTTTCAAAAAGGCAAATGCTTTGTTCATCCAATTTTTCATCTCCACTCCTTATTGTTCGCAATTAACCAACCAAACATCATAATCAGGATTTTGCAATGGGTTATTTCCTGGTTCGTTTCTATTCATCCAACCGCCGAATATTTGTCCCTGGGAAACTTGTGATATTTCAACAAAGGCGAAATGATTTTCGGCTTGGAAAGGGTCGGTTTGCTTGCATGCGCGCACAGCGATATTTAATTTTTCAAAATCGACTGAATAATTTACAGGTACCCGAATGGTTTGCGTTTTGCCGGCGGCCTTGTTCAATACGCGCAAAACGGCGGTATGTTGATCGACATACGCATATCCAGGTATTGATACAGATAACAAAGCAAAAATTATAAATAAACGTTTCATACCCCTAATTGTATATTGATATAAAACATAAGTCAAATTATTAAATTTTTATAAAAAAAGAACCGCTTTTGCGGTTCTTTTTAATTCATATTTGCAATTATTTTGCTGATTTTTCAGCACTTGTTGCCGCCAAATCTTCGACAATACGTGCTTTTTTACCAGACAATTTACGTAAAAAGAACAATTTTGCACGACGAACGCGGCCAATACGAACTTTTTCGATTTTCTCAATTGCAGGTGTGTATAATGGGAATTTACGTTCCACGCCAACACCGTATGATTCACGACGAACAGTGAACGATGCATTATTGCCATTACCGCCATCACGTGCGATAACAACGCCTTCGAACATTTGAATACGGAATTTGTCGCCATCTTTAATTTTTACGTGAACTTTGACAGTATCACCAGCCTTAAAGTTAGGAATAACTTTATCGCCTTTTAATTTTGCAATTTGTGCATCTTCAATTTTTTTCAATACGCTCATTTTTTATTTTCCTTTATTAAATCCGGACGTCTTGTTTTGGTTAAATCGTCCGATTGTTGTTTCCGCCACCGTTCGATATTGCCATGGTGACCGGACAGCAGGACTTCTGGGACCTTACGTCCACGCCATACTGACGGGCGGGTATATAATGGCCATTCTAGCCCCCCGATTTCGAAACTTTCATTTTGGGTGGAATCACTGCCACCACCCAACACATTATCTAACAGACGAACGCAACTGTCAACAAAAACTTGCGCAGCAATTTCGCCACCCGATAAAATGTAATCCCCAATAGAAATTTCTGTTATGTCATATTCTTCTAAAATTCGTTCATCAATGCCTTCGTATCGACCACATAACAGGGTATATGTCGCATCTTTGTCAGCGGCAAATTCGCGCACTAATTTTTGATTCAAAACTTTACCGCGTGGCGAAAAGTATATGATTTTACCTTGTTTTTTAATTGAATCAATTGCCGGTCCAACGGCATCTGGACGCATAACCATCCCAGCACCACCGCCGAATTGTTCGTCATCGACACTGCCGTAATTATTGATTGCGAAATCGCGAATATTTATAACATCCATCGACCAAATACCCTTGTCAAATGCGCGTCCAACCACACCGGCATTTAATGTGCCTGGAAACATTTCTGGAAAAATGGTCAATATGTTAAAGTGCATTGTTTTTCCTGTTTAATTGCGTATATTTGTTTTTTGATTGCACAGTTGGCAGTTTTTACAAATATCTTGCGCTTTGTAAACACTTTCTCTAATTCTGCTAATATCTATATCAGTAGAGAAATTGAATATATATTTACCAAAATCACCTTTAGTGAATTTGACGGGTTGTTCCAAAAAATACTTTACCACAGGGCATTTGCTTCGTTGTCTGGTACAATTTTTCCATAAAACAAAAGTAGCATTACCAAATGTCTCTGTGACATTTGTATCGCTTGAACAAACATAAAAAGTTTTCATTCTTGTTATCATCTTTATTTATTATGGCATTTAGAGCATGTTGTTTGGATTTCACGAATTACAGCAACGCATTCTTCAAAAGAACCTACTGATTGCAACAAAGTTTCATTAACAGATTGGTGTAATGCTTTTTGTTCTTTCAAATATTTACGCATAGGGCAATTTTGTTCATTCATACCATTTGGGCATTGTGTTGTTAAAAAATTCCAATTTAATACAGTAATCATAGTATTCTCCTTTTATTTAACTGTGACTGTTTTGTTATTAAAATCAACAATTGCGCCTTTGAACGAATACATATTGCCGTCATTTGTTTCAATAATATCGCCTGCGCCAAAGTTTTGAAATCCAGCAACAGTGCCAACTGTTTCGCCATTTTGTATAACAGAAAATCCAATTAAATCCGCTTGGTAATATTCGTCTTGTTTTGTATCGGGCAGGGTATCGCGTTCAATAAACAATTCTGTTTCACGCAAAACCTCGGCGGATGTTCTGTCTTCGAATCCGCGTATATGTGCGATAATCACAGATGAATTAGGCACCACGCGAATAAATTTGAAATCGTCTGGTGCAAATTTTGGACTAACGATTTTCATATTACGAAAATCATCAGGTTTTTCAGAATATGTTTGAACACGCACATCACCGCGCACGCCTTGAAATGCAACAATTTTTCCAACCAAAATTTTGTGATTATCTTTGTTCATTTTGTTTTTGCAGTTCTTTTTTTACATTTTCAACAATGAATAAATACCTGCGATACCGGTTGCACATATCTTTGCGTGCGATATTGTTTGTTTCAGGACAATCTGCAAAGATTTTACCATTTGTTTGAAATACAATGGATTGAGTTTTGAATACAAATTTACTCCACTCGTCAAATTGGTCTTGTTTTCTTTGACAGAAATCGCCATCAAAAGGACAATTTACATCACTCATTTTAATTACCTTTCATGGCATCCTGGGATGCTCAACAAAGTATCGCGAATGCCTTGGATATATTCCATTGCATCGATTTGATTATCTTCTGCATATTCAATAAAAGAATCAAAGTTCATAAAATAACTATCCTGTAAAGCCATTTTTTCTTGGAAATTATCAAAGTGAACAGAGTTAAACACATTGGTTAACGTACGTTTTAATTCATATTTTTTATAGAAAGGTCTGGCTAAATATGTATGTGGGATAGTTAATAAATCTTTTTGAATACTGCGAATATATGCTTTTTCATCAATATTATTGGAACGCGCATAATCAATTAACGCATCAAAATTCAAGAAATAACTGTCGTTATATTTTTTCTTGGTCAATTTATTGACGAAATAGACCGAACTAAACACTCGGCTTAATTCGTGCTTTAACATTAAATCTGAATAGTTCGGTCTGTGATTCGCCTGCATACTGTTATCCTTTGACATTTTTTTCAAAAGAAAAACCTTTTATATTATTATTCCGCAGCGGCTTCTGTTGCTGGTTCTTCTGCAGGTGCCTCTGCTGGTGCTTCGGCAGCAGCCTTGGCAGCGGCTTTTTCTTCTGCTATTTTAGCCAATTTGTCGGCTTTATCTTTTGCTTTTTGTTGTGTTTTTTCAGAAGGTAAATGTTTCTTTGTTTGTGTTGGGATTGGTTTTGCTGTTGCCAAACCTGCATTTACCATAAATTTATAAACGCGGTCAGATGGTTTTGCACCTTTTGCCAACCAAGCTTTTAATTCTTCAACTTTCAAAACGACGCGTTTGTCATTATCTTTTGCCAACATTGGGTCGTATTTACCAACGACTTCCAAAACATTACCGGAATTACGTGCATTACGAGAATCTGTGACGACGATGTGATAGTAAGGGCGTTTTTTTGCGCCATAACGTGCCAAACGAATAACTGTAGCCATATTTGTTGCTCCTTTGTTTTTATATGGTTTTAATCCACAAAGAAAACCGACACCCAGGGCGAAACTCGCCGGAGAGTGTACCTCGTGCATACCGCACACAGGATTGATTTTAATGGCAATCTTTGGGATTTGCAGTGCTATTATTATACTTTATTTCCAAAAAGTCAAGGTCTTAGTTAATTGGACAATAAGGTAATCCAGGAGTGGCCTTGCATGCATCAGTTGCCGCTGTACGTAAATCTTGTAATTTGCTTAATACTTTGACGGTTTTCTGTGAACGGCTTACTTTTGATACTACATTCGCACCCTTTGCAATCCTGGCCAAGTTTGTTGCATTTTTTGGTTTACCAACACCACCAACAACTATCAATATTAAATCACCAGTAATCGTTGCGCCTTGCGCCAATTGCAACTGTACAAGTTTTGATTTATCTTGTGTGTTCATTGTTTTGTGCAGTTTTGCATAATCTTCTATGGACAACTCTTCTGGTATTATCATTCCTAGTGTGTCGTCCAGTATCTCGTCCAAAGATTTTAAATATTGATCTTGAAATAGATCTGGTAATCGGTTGGACGACGCATATGCCTTTATTTTTGCATAAAAATCGTTTAATACCAAATATGCACACCTATGTTGGTCTTTTTCACTTGTATATTGTTTGCATTTGTCATACACAGATTTAAATGCTTCCATATCTGTTTTTATGTCTGCTTTTATTCCTTGTTCTGCAATCTGACCGCCCAGTGCCAAAGCGGAACCTGTATATGCTGCAATAACCAACGGGGCCCCAGCACCGCCTGTTGCTAAAATAACCAACGCTGCACCTGTTGCGGTAATCGCAAATTCTGCAGCGGTTGTCAGGTCTTCAATAAACTTGTCAACATCGGCTTGTTTTTGCGCATCTTTTAATACGCATTGATTTAAATCAGAATCCCAGGTGGTACCACCAAATTTTTGGGTTTTTCCATTTAATTCAGTACATTGTTCTTTTGTTAATCCATGACATTTTGCACCATCAAATGAACCACCTATGCCAATGCAGTGCATTCCATCAAATCCTTGATTTGAACGTAATTCTCTACCAACATTAACATTTTTGAAAATGTAATCTATCGTGAAATCACCCTTTGATGTTGTTAAATAGCATTCAAGAATATGTTTTTCACCGTTTGGCGAATCCCATTGTCTAAATCCAGAAGAACAGTGAAAACTATGAAATATATTACCGATTTGTGTTTTGGTAAATTGGTGTAATAAAAATTCTAATTCTTTTAATGAACGAACTTCTATATTTTCATATTTGTAAATGTCAACCCTATCGCCTTTGGCATTTTTGACAGTTTTGGGTACATAATCTTTTCCTGCAGATCTAAAATTAAACCGACATGTTTTGTAATTGTTATTACCACTATCTAAATATGCACTCCAAGAAAACGCAGAAACCTCATTGTCTAACACAGGACACAGTTGTATTGTCGATGCCTCGGAACTACCTCTACATGCCTCCGATTGAAATGTTGCGTCATGAATAATGGTACACAGCGCATTTGTGACATCTTTCATGATTTTGGAATCTCCACTTTCAACCATATCATCAAACTCGAAATCATACGCATATTTACCCATTTGGCTGGTGCAAGACAAGAAATATTGTGGGTTAATATTTATTGCATTATCGCTTTTTCTCAGCACAGGTTCGCAAAAAATACCATCTTCAAGAATGTTCCCATTTTTGTCAAACGAACCACGTTCCAATATATCAGAATCAGGAATAACTTTTCTCAACATATATAACTTTGCTAATTCTGCGGCTTCATTATACTGAACATTTGTTTTTGCAAACACTTTCACACATTCTGTTTTGGTTCCGTTTAATTTTTCACCATCGCAAACATGTATAGGAATTGACTCGCCTTTCAATCTATTAAATGCTCTATGTAGTGTGTCTGGGTTTGTGTAAGTTATTTTATCATTACCAGAAAAATTAAATGTTCGTTTGCAACCGCCTTGGTTAGTATAATCGTCCCATACTAACCATCCAGAACGAGTTTTGTAATTTTGTGCTTTTATTTTAATTTTTACTGGGCTTGTTGTTGGTGTGCGTTTTGCTCTTTCTGCAGCATAATAATTACGCGATAAATCTGCAAATACACGACATTTTCCTTCGAATACGGCAATACCTTTACTGTTTGTGACACGTGAAATATTTTTTTTCAGATTTACTGTTGTGACAGTCACATTTGGAACAGGCTTGTTTTTGCTGTCCATAACAACAACTTCTAAATCGTCGGATGCGCATGCTTGATAAACAAACATGCAACATACAATAACGTACAAGATTTTTGACAACTTAATCATCTGCAAAATTTACTATCCTTGATTTCTTGAAGTGTTTTGATGGGTTTCGCGTCATTAACATCTTTGATATATTGTTTAACAATCGTAAATTGTTGATTTGGTGTTTCAGATACTCTAGATTTGTGGGCTTGAATAATTGCATTGCACTCATCAACAAATTGTTGTGCAATTTCCTTGTATCTGCTTTTTAGGTTTTCTTTGATTTTATCGCGCTGTGCCAACAATTCACCAGATTTATTTTTGTTATCATGATTGATTGCATAATTTGCCGCGGCCGTCGCAATCGCGCCACCAATCGCAACCCCAGCACCAGTTTTCAAATTTTTTGATGTTTTTTCTTTCATTTCGTTCCATTTTTGTGCATCTGCACCATTTGGGTTTTGTAATGCGCGTGCAATTGATGCGTATGCGCCCGAACCAATGCCATGACCCACATCGTCGTATAATCCACTGGATGCTTTATCAATTAAAACCTCGGATTCAATGCCTGATTTCAATCCCAACGCGGATTTACGTTCTTTCAAATCGTCGGCCAACTTTGCATATTCTTGATACAGGTTTATTAATTGATTTGCACCACCCAATTCAATCCCCATTGTGCCGCCAGGATATGATTTTCCGCCTTTGTCACCAATTTTACATTGAAATGTGCTCAGGTATGCCTGCATATCACGTTCCGCCGCTGCATCCGCCGATTGTTCTGCCAATGCGCTTGCCGCCATCATACCGCCAATACCAACCGTTCCAATCCCAGCCGCACCCAACATACGATTTTCAAAAGACGTTTCTTTATCTTTCATATTTTGATAATTTTCTTCTAATGCTTGCGTGTTTGCAGACAATTCATCATCCAAAGATTCTACCTCAGATAAACTTTTGCATAATTCGGCCTTGCGAGGTTCACTTGGTTCAGTACCATCGGTTGGACACCAACCTAAATCAGCGATTGTATTCATTATTTCATAATAATCATCATCAATTTCGACAACGACGACTTCATCTGTTGAATCTGTATCTGAATTTTCATTGGAATCTGGTTGTTGTGAACCTGTATTGTTGCTGGATTCCTGGGGTTGTTCTGTAGTATCATCAAAGTTCTCAATGTTATTTTTAACTTCTGGTGGTAATTTATTATAGGCATCCATTGTCCCAGATAATTTATTAGATAAATCAGGTAAAGATGATGCGCTCCATACCGGTGCAACAAAAACACCGCAGAAAACCGCAGAAAAAAATAATTTTCTAAAACCTTCCATATCTCTCTGGTAAAATTTTATCAAAAACCGGTTATGTATAGCAAGAGTTTTTTATTCTGGTGTAAAAATAAAATATGATAGAAATCTTGGTGCGGGCGAAGGGAATCGAACCCTCGTCTAAAGCTTGGGAAGCTTTCGTGCTGCCATTATACCACGCCCGCAATCGTGATTGCATTTTATATCATGGCAAAATAAAAGTCCACAAATTTTATATTGAATATCTGTTTATCGTGTTTGTTGATTTTTGCGTTGTTCAATCATTTGTATTTGTGCGGACAATATTTCTATTTTGCGCGCAATTGCTTTTAATATTTTAGGCTTAGGATTATTTGCACGTAATGATTTTAATATTTTATCTATTTCATATTCAATAGAAACCAAGTTATATTCATGTGCGGTCATTTTTAACAAATTCAGGCGATTTTGTAATGCGGCCATGTCATCGGCGCTTTTATTGGTACTTTCATAATGCCTTGACAGGTCGTTTTGACGAGAGTCGTTCATGTTGACCTCCTTTTTTGTATTCAAGGATTCATAATAATTGTTGCAAAAACAATATGTTTGTCAAGAAATAAAGTGTTTAATAAAAAAACTGCCGACGGCAGTCTTTTGTTTTTAATAAGATCTATTTCTGGCAATTAATTTGATAATACTCAAAGGAAACTTTCTGTTTTTTATATGTTTTTTTGAACGTCTAACAGGGCGATTTTCGACCATTTCAATTATAAAATCTAAATCATAATTAGATTCTATTACAATTGCCAAACCATCAAATTGATTTGCCACAGATTTTATTACTGTTTTAGGATTTTGTAAAACCTGAAAAATTTCTGGTCCTTCATAGGTATTGATTTTTATTTCTTTTGCAAATCCTAATAATTTATCAACATCCGTTTTCAAATCATCAATATTGTCATTTGTCAGGGTAGAGCCTTTTGCAGGATTGTCTTTTTCGGCAATAAATAACGGTGGTGTAATTCCAGAAACTGCGAATATTTTATAGTTTCTGTATGTTTCCAATAAATGTTTTTTTATTGCCATAATAAACTTCCTCCTGTTGTGTATTTATTTTTTGACTGGGATATTTAATTTTTGATTTGGGAAAATCAAATCCGGATTTTCTATATTATTGCGTGTGGCAATTATGCTGAATAACACACCGCGGCGCATAAAGTTGCGCGCAATTATCCACAAACAATCACCACGACGAACCGTATAGAACGTGTCATCATCGCCTGTCATTTGTGGCATAACAAATTTATGGTCAGTGTTTGCAATAACATTTCCGTCACCGTCATGCATGCGAATATGTAAAGTATATTCGTTGCCAGGTGTTAATTCGCCGACATCTGCGCCCAATCCAAAATGTTTGTAATCAGATACCTTGGCCATGCCCAAAACATCATCGTTTAATGATACAGAAATGCGCATACGTGGCAAACCGTCACCTGTGACGACCAATCTGCCGTTGCTCATATAATCGATTTTAGAAACGGTTAAATCGCCATCGCGCAACACAGATGGGGCTTGTAAAACCCGACTGCCATTTTGTGTCATTAATAAAGAAATTGAATTTTCTGCGCCTGCATCAGAAATATACAGAAAAACATTATCCAATGATTTAATTTTAGAATTTGCATCCATCAAATAAATTGTATAATTTCCAGGCTTTAACGCATGTGTTGGTGCAAACACAAATTCGCCATTTTTATCAGTCATAATTGTTGCGGTTAATTTTTTATTTATAAATACAGATACTGCTGTATCTGGCTTCCAGCGACCTGCAACAACAATATTTCCATTATCATCAATACGGACAATATCAAACCCTGGGTTCTGTAATTCTGTTGGAACTGTGCGAACAACAGGTTCTGGCACTGCGTGTGATAAATTTGTATATCTGCGAATATGATTACATAAAACCCCGATAGTCACGAATATAACAATAAATGCGCACAAAATAGGGAACCAATATTCACGCAATACAGATTTTTTGTTGTTTTTTTCGGATTTCACCGCAGGACGACCAATAACACGTTTATCAGGATTTGGTTTTGCAAACACATTTAATGATTTGAAAAAAGAACGTGCAAACAAACGGCGTTTTTCCAACCATGCGCGTTGTTGAGCAATGGATTCATCAATCAATTTATCTGTGGATTGTTTTGTTTGTGTTGCCATAAAAAACTCCTATTACAAAAATGACAAATATACAAATAGCACAAAAAGGGTTTAATTGTCAAACTTTTTATGATATAATATTCAATAAAAACGGGGGAAAAATGAAGAAAATAGGTATTATTACAACAGGTGGCGATTGTTCTGGATTAAACAGTGTTATTTATAATGTTATTTGTGGGGCAAAAAAACGCGGTTGGGCGGTGTATGGAATATTGGATGGAACCGATGGATTGGCGACTGAAACGCCCAATGTTATCAGGTTATCCGGTGACATATTGCCACCAGAATCTGCGTTCATCGCGGGCAGTTTTTTGCGAAATGGTAATGTATCCCAGAAAAATAATTTTGAAATGGCGGTTCAATCAGGCAAAGTTGCACAATTCACAAAATTATTAAAAAAATCTTTATCCACATTAAAATTGGATGCATTGATTTTAATTGGCGGTAATGGCAGTTTGTCTTTGGCATGGAAAACGCGTGACATATATTCTGATTTGCAATTGGTATGTATTCCAAAGACAATAGACATGGATATTCCATTGACTGACAAAACAATAGGTTTTGATACGGCTGTATCTCAATTAACCAGATTTTGTGACGATTTAATGTTAACCGCGCGCAGTCATCATCGTTGGTTTGTTGTGCAATCCATGGGTCGTAAAAGTGGTATGTTGGCATTAACCGCGGGTATCGCGGGTGGTGCGCGTGCGATTTTGATTCCTGAAATAAAATTTAATGTTGACGAATTGATAGAACATATTAAAACCAACGACCAAGATTATGGAATTGTCATGGTATCCGAAGGAATTTCTTTGCGTGGTCATTCGGGCGAACCTGCGACAATGATATCGCGAAAATTAACTGCGGCTGGAATTTCAAACAGAACCGCGTTTCCTGAACATATGCAAAGGGCAGGGAATACCGTCCCATCGGACAGAATATTGGCGGCCGAAATGGCGGATGCTGCATTAGATGCGATTGACAACAATGAAACATATGTGATGACGGCACTGCAAAACGGCGAAATAAATACAGTTGGTTTGCAAGATGTCGTATCATCTGGACATGCCGAATGCGACCCAAATATAACCGGGTTAATTATATCAAACGCAACTGTTGCTGACGATAATCCGTTGCTGGTTGCCGCGGATAACATGGGTATATATATCGGTGAAACAAAATAAAAATCGGGCATTTTGCCCGATTTTTATTTGTCTAATCCCAATCTAATTCTATCGCCCAGCAATAATATTCTGCCGCGTTCTGCTTCGGTGAAATTTTTTAATATTTTATTAATGCCATCTTTTGTGACTTCTTTTGCTGTTTTGTTTTGGCACAAGTGGTATTCATACAAACCTTTCTTGTTCGGTTCGCGTGAAAATGTGAGGATATCCCCGCGCTGAACCTCTATTTGACCAATGCCGTATGATGCATAATAAATTTCTTTCCATACCGGGCTGTATGCTCGTATTTCAGTTCTTTGTGGATTGGTGTCGTGACGGTGAACCACAGATGTCACAACCGCATCTTGTTCTTCTTGGTTTATAAAATCTCGCAATTTTTGTTCCGCTTTACACAAATCAAACCCGGTCATATATGCACAGGTATTTCCGCGTTTTTGACGCAGCACAGGAATCACATCGCCCGGTTTATGTGTTGTGCGCCAACCATCCCAATAGATTGAACCGTCAAAGCGTTTTGTGAAAAATCTCCCCCACAAATCATTTTCTAACCATACACCACTATCATCAATGCTGAGAATTGTGCTAAACTGATGATTTTCGTCTTCATAATTTTTGTGTTCCATATAATTAACTCCTTGCTATTTTCTTTTTTTTTTATAACATAAAAATACCAAAAAGCAATTAAAAACACCGCCCAAGATCGGGCCCCACAAAATTTCAAAAGAAATTTTGTGGGTGATTATCGGGCGGTTTTAAGCAAACTAAACAAATTATTTCTTTTCAGAAAAATCTGCATCGGTTGTGTTGTTGTCATTACCAGATTCAGCATTTCCCTGGTTTGCCTGTTGTTCGGCCTGGGCGGCTTTATAAACTGCCTCGCCTAACTTCATGGCTTTTTCAGTCAATGCATCTGTCTTTTCTTTTAATGATTCAACCGTTGCGTCGTCTTTCTTTAATTCAGCCGCTAACGCATCTTTGGCATCTTCGATTGCTTTCTTTTCGTCAGCCGAAATCTTGTCGCCATGTTCTTTCAAAGATTTTTCAATAGAAAACACTGCGGTTTCCGCCTGATTTTTCGCCTCTACCAATTCGCGTTTTTTCTTGTCAGCATCAGCGTTCGCTGCGGCCTCGTCAACCATGCGTTTGATTTCATCTTCCGACAGACCGCCGTCGGATTTAATCGAAATCGCCTGTTCTTTGCCTGTGCCTTTATCCTTGGCGGAAACATGCACAATACCGTTTGCGTCAATATCAAAAGATACCTCGATTTGTGGCATGCCGCGTGGTGCTGGTGCGATGCCTTCCAGGTTAAATTGACCCAACAATTTGTTATCAGCCGCCATATCGCGTTCGCCTTGGAATACACGAATTGTCACCGCGGATTGATTATCTTCGGCGGTTGAAAATACTTGTGATTTTTTGGTTGGAATCGTTGTATTGCGGTCAATTAAACGGGTAAACACACCACCCAATGTTTCAATACCCAATGACAAAGGTGTCACATCCAACAACAAAACATCCTTTACATCGCCTTTTAACACACCGCCTTGAATTGCGGCACCCATAGCGACCACTTCATCAGGATTTACACCTTTGTGTGGTTCGCGACCAAAGAATTCTTTAACTGTTTCAACAACCTTTGGCATACGTGTTTGACCACCGACCAAGATAACCTCGGAAATTTCAGATTTGGAAATTCCAGCATCTTTCAATGCTTTTTCGCATGGTTCAATGGTTTTGCGGATTAAATCATCAACCAAAGATTCCAATTTTGCGCGTGTTAATGTTGTGTTGAAATGTTTTGGACCTGTGGCATCTGCTGTCAAAAACGGCAGGTTAATATCCGCAGATGTTTTAGATGACAATTCAATTTTTGCTTTTTCTGCGGCTTCTTTTAATCTTTGCAGTGCCAATTTATCATTGGACAAATCGATTCCAGTCTGTCCCTTGAATTCATCAATCAAATATTTCAAAATGCGTGCATCGAAATCAGAACCACCCAATGCAGTATCGCCGTTTGTGGATTTTACTTCAAATACGCCATCAACAATTTCCAAAATGGACACATCAAATGTTCCACCGCCCAAGTCATACACGACAATAGTGCCGTCTTTGTCTTTGTCCAAACCATAGGCCAGGGCAGCAGCGGTTGGTTCGTTTACAATACGCAAAACATTTAATCCTGCGATACGACCGGCATCTTTGGTTGCCTGACGTTGTGAATCATTAAAATACGCAGGTACAGTAATAACCGCATCTGTAATCGTTTCGCCCAAATAATTTTCAGCGTCTTTTTTCAATTTTGCCAAAATCATAGCTGAAATTTGTGATGGTGCATATTTTTTACCGTCCATTTCCACCCATGCGTCGCCATTGTCGCCTGCGACAATTTTATAAGGTACACGTGCAGCAATTTCGCGCACAGCGGGACTGTCATAACGCAACCCCATCAAACGTTTGATTTCATAAATAGTATTTTCAGGATTTGTGACGGCCTGGTTTTTTGCAGTAATGCCAACCAATTGGTCGCCATTTTGTGTTAATGCCACAACAGATGGTGTTGTGCGCTGACCTTCGGCATTTTCGATGATTTTAGAAGTTGTTCCATCCATAAATGCCATTGCCGAATTTGTTGTACCCAAATCGATACCTAAAACTTTTGCCATAATTAAAGCCTCCTTAAAATTTTTTGCTGTCACTGATATAGTGATTAAAAAAACAATTTCAAGTGGCAATTATGAAAATAATTATCGGTTTAAAATCCTTTTTAATTTTGGTACGAAACGCAACGCAGAATCATCAAAAACCTCGTTTTTATCATGTTCGTCAAAACATGCGCGTTGGTATTTTTTATCGCCTGCGGCATTGCCGTTCCACGCATCCCCTCTCGAACGTTTTAATACATATTCTTGCCATGATTTACAATGATAATGGTGCATACGAATAATATTCACAGACGGTTCAATGGTTTTTCCGGCAACCTCGTGTTCGTGGCAACTCAAACTCATGGTCAATCGTGGATTGATAATAGATTTATACAGCCAATTATGCCTTGCGCGCATTGTATAACTTTCCAGAACCAAGCCATTTGGGCGTTTTTCGTGACCATTTGACCCAAATATAACCCAATCAATAATAATCTGGGCAACATCTGGTTTTACGGTTTTCAAAAATTCTTTGATTGTTTTGTGTTTTACAGGCACAATATATTCATCTAAATCAAATATTGCCAACCATTTTGTGTCCATTTTATGTTTGCCCAGGCAATCATAATATGCCGGCAACTGCATCTTTTGACCTGGGAACCAATTATATTCCACCAATCCAGATTTAATATATGGTTGTAAAATTTTTTTAGTATTATCAGTGCTTTCATTGTCATACAGGAAAAATTTATCAACACCCAACATTTTATGAAATTCAATCCACTCGCGCAGGTATGGACCTTCGTTTTTCATAATTGCGCAAACCCCCAGGTTGTATTGGAATTTTTTTGGCATCGGGGCAGATTTACGAAAATCGCGTTTTTCTTTTAATTTTTTGAAAACGCCATATTTTATGATGTGTTTCATATAATTACTGCGTTGTTTTTTTATGGTTAACGTTGCAACGATATGTGCCAACAATCGACGAATTCCAAACATGAAAATATTCCTTTGGTTTATACACAGGAATAATAACCTATTATTACATAATAAAGCAATAAAAAACCGCCCAAAAATTTGGGCGGTTGGATTAAAAATGAAATAAATATTTTATTTCTTTGCAGGTGCAGCAGCAGCAGCGGCAGGGTTGTTATCTGCTTCTTCTGGCATTTTACCACCGATTGTGACGAATGCCAATTCTGCCTGGTGCAGACCCAATTCAATACCTTTTGGCAAAACCAAATCAGTTCCATGGACCACTTCGCCGATGTTCAAATTCGCCAAATCAATAACAATTTTTTCAGGCATATCGTGAACCAAACCACGCAAAGCAACCTTACGCACAGCAAAGTTCAACACACCACCCATTTTCAAACCGCGGGATGTTTCGATATTTGCCAATTCCAAAGGAACGCTGACAGATACAGGTTCTTTGACATTGATGCGTTTGAAATCCACGTGGATAACACGATCAGACACAGGATGATATTGAATATCCATCAACATAGCGTCTTCGTTTCCTTTTGGTGTTTCGATTTGGAACAATTTTGTACGCAAACTTGGTTGTTTCAACAACATTTCGAAATCGCGTTCGATTAAACTAATTGCTGTTGGTTCTTGTTTATTACCATAAATAACTGCAGGGATGTTTTGGTTTTTGCGCAGTGAACGTGCGGCCCCCTTGCCAGCAACATCACGAAAATTCGCTTTTAATGTAATTGCCATTTTATATTCCTTTTTATTGGTTTATTACTTACTTGCGCGACCTCCAAGGGTGTCGTGCAGGGCGTATTATGTATTAAAATATTCGAAAAATCAAGACTTTTTTAACTTAAAACGCAAATTTGGTTTTTGCAATAAAGAAAAATTCATCTGGAAAATCATGATTATCAACAAATGTTGCAGACAAATTTTTATATTTCATGGTGTATTCAACGCTAGGGCGGGTTGCCAAATCAACACCAACGGTTGCATATTTCATATCACCATTGTTTGCGCGACCTGTTGGGATGTTTATATACATGTCACCGGCAATAATTGTTTCAGGCAACGCAACCTCGATGGCAAAATCGTTCCATTTTGCACCAGTTTTCACAGATGTTGTGTAAATATTTGAAAACCCAGATACA